>Ga0187872_10003405_pt1 | contig 12802 bp, 12 predicted proteins | sample June2016WEW_16_4_FD_132973 | JGI IMG/M metagenome (GOLD analysis project Ga0187872, IMG submission 132973) | Peatland microbial communities from SPRUCE experiment site at the Marcell Experimental Forest, Minnesota, USA - June2016WEW_16_40 | ecosystem: Environmental > Terrestrial > Soil >...
GCCTGGCCCTCAAAGCGGAAGATCGATCCGTAAACATTCGGCTTGCCAGAGAGCACGCACGCGTCGTTCACCAGGTAGCGCGTGGGAAAGTTATCCGTGCCGTCGGCGATGATGTCGAAGTCGCGAAACAACTCCATCGCGTTCGCACTGCTCAGCTTGGTATCGAACGTCCGCAGGTTTAGAAAAGGATTGATTCCCTTCAGTTTGTCGGCCGCGGAATCGAGCTTCTTGCGCCCCACGTCGGCCGTGGAATGGATGATTTGCCGCTGCAGGTTGGTATAGTCCACCACATCGAAGTCCACGAGACCCAGAGTGCCCACGCCGGCGGCCGCCAGATAGAGCGCCATCGGCGATCCCAGCCCTCCCGTGCCGATGCACAGCACGCGCGCTGCTTTCAGTTTCTGCTGTCCCTCCATGCCTACCTCGGGCATGATCAGATGGCGCGAGTAGCGCAGGATTTCGTCCTTGCTGAGCGTTACTGGAATTTCTGTGGTGGTGGCCATAAAGTCCTCGGTTGAATTTCTCAGTTTGCTGGGTTTGGAATTGACGCGCTGCGAATCGACAATCCAGAGACTAACCACAAGAAGGGCAACACATGCAACAGCGTGCTCGAGCGGCAGGTTTCATTTCCAGATTTCCCAGATAACGGATCAAGAATCTCCAGTCAGATCGCGCCTCCGGCGATGGAAGGCACGATGGAAATGTTATCACCTTCCTTCAGCGCGGTCGCTTCTTTGTGCAGGTAGCGAATGTCTTCGTCGTTTACGTAGAGGTTGACGAAGGCGCGGAGTTTTCCGTCCTCAGTGTAAAGATGCTTCCGCAGGTCGGGATGCTGCGCCACCAGCGCGCTCATCGCTTCGCCGACCGTCGCGCCCGGCACTTCCACCGAGGCTTGCTTGCCAACATACTGTCGCAAAGGAGTAGGAATGCTAATTCTGTTCATGGACTTACTGTAAGAGATGCGGCAACCGGGCAGCAAGATTCAGGAGAGCGGGTCTTGGGTCTGGGGCGTTAGGTCTTAGGCCTTAGAACGTCTGCTTCCCCGTCGAAGGCATCCGAACCCGACGCCCTAACACCCATCCTGAGCCCCGGAAGCCACTTATTTCCCCTCCTCCCGCCACTTAGAATCTCTCAAAGAACCGGGAGACTACGATGACGATTTTCGATCCAGCTCGAACCAGAATTATTGACGGCGGGGGCGGCCACGGCGGCGGCCTGCTGCGCCTGATTGGCTTGGGAATCGCCGCATTCCTGCTCGTGATCCTGTTTTTCAGCGCGGTCACCAAGGTGGGCACTGGCCACGTGGGCGTGCTCACTCTATTCGGAAAAGTGCAGTCGGGCGAAACGTTGGGTGAGGGCATCCATCTCATCAATCCGATGAAAACGAACAACGAGCTTTCCATTCAGACGCAGACCCTCAAGGAATCGGCCAGCGTGCCTTCGAGCGAAGGCCTCATGATGAGCTTGGACACTTCGCTCATCTATCACCTGAATCCGGATCGGGCCGCCGAGGTGTTCCAGAAAATTGGCGCCGATTACGAAAATATTGTGGTCGAACCCACTCTGCGGTCCGCGATCCGTGAATCAACGGCGTCACATACCGCGAATGCTCTCTACACCGGCGAACGCGAAATGGTGGCGAAGCAAATCTACGATCAGGTAAGCACGCAACTCAACCAGCGCGGCCTGATCGTGGAAAATGTTCTGCTGCGCGACATTCAGTTACCCGCCACGCTGAAGGCCTCCATTGAGGCCAAGCAACAGGCGGAGCAAGAAGCTCTGGCCATGAACTTCCGCCTGCAAAAAGAAACGCAGGAAGCGCAGCGCAAGCGCATTGAAGCCGCCGGAGTCCGGGACTTCCAGCAGATCGTCGCCCAAGGCATCACGCCTTCCCTGCTCGAATGGAAGGGAATCGAAGCTACAGAAAACCTGGCCAAGAGTCCCAACTCCAAGGTCGTGGTGATTGGGAATAGCAAAAACGGCCTGCCCCTAATCCTGGGACAGTAGACGAATGTCAAGAATCGGTTTTGGGGACGATCGTTATGAACTGGACCCGACTAGTTCTGATCACGATGGGAGCCGGCATTGTAACCTCTCTGACTGACTGGGTCTTTGCCGGCGATTGGCTTCATCACCGTTACACGTATCCGGAAATCTGGCGGCAGGGCGTCGAAACGAAAGCAATTGCTCTCACCAGTCCTTTACCGTTTGTGACCTGTGGGATTTTTGCATGGATCGCTGCATGGCTGGGACTTCATTCCGTAGCTGGTGCAGCCAAGCTGGCGGGGGCGGTATGGTTGATCGGTCCGTTGCCCCTGATCCTGACAAATGCAGCGTTCATGAAACTCCACCGCGTATTTGTGACTTCCTATGCTATCGGCTGGCTAATAAAACTTGAAATCGTCGCGATCGCCGTGGGATGGGTACTCCGATGAGTGGCCTCCCCACGACTCTGACAGCACCCTGCTAGACGAATTGCTACCATAGATCCGTGTCCGCCCTGCTCGACATCCGCAATCTGAACATTGAGTTCCCCGCAACTGCCCTGCGGGCACCCGGACAGCCGGGCGCGGCTGTCCCCACACAAACCCTTCTCGCCGTCCGCGATCTTAGTTTCTCCATTGCACCCGGCGAAGTCCTGGGTCTGGTGGGCGAATCCGGCTCCGGTAAGTCGATCACGTCTCTCGCCATCATGCGTCTGCTGCCACCGCAGGCGCGGGTCTCCGGCGAAATCTTCTTCACAGGAAATCCCACTCCGCGAAACCTGCCGGCGCTCGATGACGACGACATGCGCCAGTTGCGCGGCTCGCGCATCGCCATGATTTTTCAGGAACCGATGACTGCGCTCAACCCGGTCATGCGCGTGGGCGAACAAATCGCCGAAGCAGTGGCGGCGCACAACTCCATTTCGAAACAAGCCGCCTGGCAGCGCGCCGTCGGCGCCATGAACGACGTCGCCATCCCCGATGCGGCGCGCCGCGCCCGCGACTACCCTCACCAGCTCTCCGGCGGCATGCGCCAGCGCATTATGATCGCGATGGCCATCGTCAACCGCCCGCAGTTGCTGATCGCCGACGAACCGACTACGGCGCTCGACGTCACAATCCAGGCGCAGATTCTTGAGCTGCTCGCCCAACTGCGCATCAAGTTTGGATTGGCAATGCTTTTCATTTCGCGCGACCTGGCGGTGGTTTCACAGGTCGCTGACCGCGTCGCCGTGATGTACGCGGGCAGCCTCGTCGAACTCGGCGAGAAACGCGACGTCTTCCAAGCGCCCGCGCACCCTTACACGCGCGGCTTGCTCCGTGCCGTTCCCGACCTCAAGACGGACCGCACTTGCCCGCTGCAGACGATTGAAGGCACCGTCCCTGCGCTGCAGGCCATGCCCACGGGCTGCACCTTCGAACCGCGCTGCGAATTTCGCATTCCCGAGTGCGCTCGCGATTTGCCGCCGCTGGTCCAAGTCTCGACTGGACACTGGGCTCGCTGCCCGGTCGTGAATGCTCAGCCGGGATAAGAACATCGCGTCGAACTTGAAAATGGAATCCGGAAAACACCTGACTCCATATTTCTCCAGCCCCAGTCTATAATCGGCAGTTTGTCCGGTGATCCGTTGCGCATACTCCTCCTAAGCGATATTCACGCCAATCTTGAAGCTCTGGAAGCCAGCCTCGCCACTGCTCCTTCGTTCGATGTGATCGTGAACCTGGGCGACATCGTGGGCTATGGAGCCAGTCCGAATGAAGTGACCGCCCGTTCTCGCGACCTGGGGAAAATCTTCGTGCGCGGCAATCACGACAAGGCTGTAACCGGCCTGTTGGACCTCGACGATTTCAATCCCATGGCCGCTTCTGCCGCCATCTGGACGCACAATGAATTGACGCCCGAAAATCTCGACTGGCTCCGCGCCTTGCCGCATGGCCCCGTTTCCTTGCCGGATTTTCCTGAAGTACAGTTGGTCCACGGCTCTCCCAATGATGAGGATGAATATGTGGTTTCGCTAGGGGACGCACTGGCACCGCTAATCACACTGACCACTCCCTTAACCTTCTTTGGACACACCCATCTGCAGGGGGGATTTTTCGTGAACGACTCTTCCGCGGACGGCTTCCGTCCGGAGTACCAGACTGTAGGCCAAGCCGAATCGGTTGCGCTGCAGTTGAAGGCGCACACGCGATACTTGATCAATCCAGGTTCCGTCGGACAGCCACGCGACGGCGACTGGCGCGCCGCGTTCGCATTGTTCGACACGGACGCGCAGGTCGTCCACTTCCACCGCTCGCCTTATAATCTGAAAGGAGCGCAGGATCGCATCTTCGCCGCGAAACTGCCCCCGCGGTTGGCCACGCGCCTGGCTGCAGGACGCTGAGTTCAGCCCCTGCTGCCGTTGTAAACTTGAACATGCCTTCTCATTCCTCCCGCAGCGCCGGAACCAAGCACCTCTTCGAGGCGCGCGAGAATCCTCCCGAGCACTATCTGATTGCCCACAGCGACGGCGGCGCGCGCGGCAATCCTGGCCCCGCCGGTTACGGTGTGGTTATCCAAGACGAATCTGGGCACAAGGTGGCCGCTCTGAGCGAATATCTCGGACACCAGACCAACAACTTTGCCGAGTACCAAGGACTGATTGCCGCCCTCGAATATGCAATCAAGCACGGTCCTAAGGCGCTGAAGCTAATCAGCGATTCGGAGTTGCTGGTACGGCAGATCAAGGGCATCTATAAGGTGAAGAATGCGACCCTGCAGGAACTGCACGGCCGAGCGAAGGAATTGATTGGCGAACTCGATTGGTTCTCAATCGGCCACGCCTTGCGCGAGCAAAATCAGGAAGCCGACCGCCTGGCCAACGACGCCATGGACAAAGGCACGGGGCGCAGTGTTGTCCATGTGGCCGCGGCCGCCTCGGCCGCGCGGGCTTCAAACCAGCCCCAGCCTTCGCAGGAATTCGAGGGCATCGTGCGCAACGGAACCGTGGAATTATTAAACGGAACCTTGCCGGAAGGAACCCGCGTGCAGCTGCGCGTGAAGAAGTGATTGACACTTGGCTAGGAGCTAGCAGCTAGAAGCGGTCCTTCACTCCGTCGCCGATGTATGGTCGTGCACAATCTTCCATCCCTCAGGAAATTTGCGAAACACCAGCGTAAACAGGCCGTGCGGAGTCTTTCCATCCGGCATGTTTAGATGCCACGCGCCTCGGACGAACGCCGCCTTCGGTCCTAGCATCTGGATGCGCAAAGCGGAGAATTCCAGCGTACCCATATCGTGACCGGGACTCGCATATGTTGTCCGGTAGCGGTCCAGCGTCGCCTGCCAGCCGCTGGTCTGCTTGGCGCCAGAAAAGAAAGTCAGTTGCGCAGAGTTCCAGTATCCGGCCATGAAGCCGTCGAGGTCGCGATTGTTCCAGGCCTCCTGCTGCGTGCGGAGCACGTGTTCGACGGCTACCTTCCCATCCGCGGGAGTTTTGTCTTTCTCCGGCGTTTGCGAAGCCACCCCGATGACTACAACCAGCAACACAATCGGTAGGCAAAAGAAAGCGCTCTTGTGCATAATTTGCTCCCCGCGCATCAGTGTGCTTCTTCTGTGGCAGGCGCGGCGTCCGGCGTATCCACCTTCTGGGCGACCGCATGGGGCGCCAACGGCGGTGCCTGAAAGTCTCCCGGATCCTTGCCCGCCATCGCCACCGTCATGAAATTTATCCAGATGGGCAGGGCGGCGTGCGCTCCGGTTTCTTTGGCTCCCAAAGATTTCTTCTCGTCGTAGCCGACCCAGACTCCGCACGTCATGGTCGGAGAGAATCCCATAAACCACGCGTCGGTAAAGTCGTTTGTAGTCCCGGTCTTGCCCGCTACCGGAAAGGGTAGCTTCGCGGCTGCGATTCCCGTACCGTGCAGCACCACTTCGCGCAACATCGAGGTCATGATGCGGGCGGTGCGCTCGCTGATTACATCCTTTACCTCAGGAAAATCTTCCTCCAAGACGCGCCCTTCGTAATCCGTTACGCGGGTAATGTAGCGCGGGATCACGCGGACCCCGTCGTTGGGAAAGACGCTATAGGCTGACGTTTGCTCCATCAAGGTAATTTCGGCTGCTCCCAGAGCCACGGGCAAATACGGCGGCAACTTTGCCGTGATGCCAAAACGTCCGGCGTAGTCGATGACGCTCTTGATACCAACTTTGTTCGCCAGTTTCAGCGCCGGGATGTTGCGGGATTGGGCCAGCGCCCGCCGCAGCGTAATGATGCCTTCAAATTTCTCGTCGTAGTTGTGCGGAGCGTAAGGGCCGGCGGAAGTTTCAAAGCTGATAGGTTCATCGAGAATCGTATCGTCGGGACTGGCGCCTTCGTCGATGGCCGTGGTGTAGACATACGGCTTGAACGAAGAGCCGACCTGTCGCATGGCCTGGGTGGCGCGGTCAAATTTCGACTCGTTGAAATCGCGCCCGCCCACCATCGCCTTGATTCCGCCGGTGGCGTTGTCGACTGCCAGCAATGAGCCCTGCGCCCCGGAATCCTGTTCGAGGCTGATGCGCGCCGCGCCGTTCGTGCCGAGCGCGAGAATCTTGACGTAGCAGACGTCCCCAGTTTTGAGAATGGCTGCCAGTTTTTGCTGAGTCCAGGCAACGTCGGCCTGACCCAGAGCCGCGGTGTATCTTCCAAATTTCAAGGTGGCGATTCCAGTGCCGGCAGAGGTCACCAGCGCGTGGACGTATCCGTTCACCTCCGGCTCGTCGTCCCAGTCCGGATGAAAATATCTGTCGAGAACTACACCGTTGGCCGCGACATTCTCCAGATGACCCTTCCACCCATGCCGGCGTTCGTAGGCAGCTAAGCCGTCGAGCACCGCCTGGTTCGCGGCTTTCTGCAGATCCACGTCGAGCGTGGTGTAAACCTTCAAGCCGCCCTCGTGCACCTGGTCGGCGCCGTACTTGCCCTCGAGATAGCGGCGAATTTCTTCGACAAAATAAGGAGCCAGCGAATTCGGATCGTGCGCCAGATGCAACACCAGCGGAGCGGATCGCGCGTCGGCCGCCTGCGCAGCAGTGATCTTGCCGTCTTCCAGCATGGCATTGATTACCAGGTTCCGTCGCTTCTGCGCGCGGTCTGGATGGTTGATCGGCGAATACACCGTTGGGCCTTTTGGCAAACCCGCGAGCAATGCCGCTTCGTCGAGAGTCAGCTGTTTCGCCGGCTTGCTGAAGTAGAATTCCGCAGCGGCCTCGAACCCGTACATACCGTGTCCGAGAAAAATCTGGTTCGCATACAGGGTGAAGATCTGCGGCTTGGTGAATCGCCGCTCGATCTGGATGGCCAACATGGTTTCCTGCACTTTGCGATGAAACGACCGGTCCGGCGATAGGAAGAGGTTGCGCGCCAACTGCATGGTCAGCGTCGACGCGCCCTGCACCCTGCCGCCCGACTCAACGTCGCGATACGCAGCTCCTACGATCCGCCAGAAATTAATTCCGGAGTGCCGGTAGAAATCCTTGTCTTCGATCGAGACCAGCGCCTCGCGTAATATCGGAGGGAAATCGTCGTAGCTGGCGACCACACGCCGTTGCAGGGCGAACGATCCAATCACCCGTTCATGATCGTCGTAGAGTTCGGTGATGGAACTGGGGCGGTATGCCTCCAGAGCATCGACCTGCGGCAGGTCGGTCGTGTACACCAGCAACAGCCCGGCTGTCGCTCCCACCAGGATTGAAATCAGCACAAGCAGACCGAACAGGACGCGGCCAACCAGCCTGCGCCCGCCGATTTCCACCGGGGGAAGAGTTTCGTAGAGAGACTTCATCAGGGGTCGAGGTCAGGATAGCATTTCGCGTGGCGTTCCCCGGCACGCGTTTTGTTGACAAAAGAAATCGCGCGCCAGTTGGCGCGCGATTCAATCTACGAGATGAAACGCGGATTTAGCTGGCTCGGCTCTTCAGCACTTCTACGGCCTTGTTCAGCTGATCATCCACCGGATTCTTGGGCTTGGCTTCCTGCTCCGGAGTGGCCTGAGTGTCCTCGTCGTCCGGACCCACGGAATCGTCGACAGCGTCTGCCACCAGAACATTGGGCGTGATTGCCGTGTCTTGAATGGCTTTCCCGCTGGGGGAGTAGTACTTGGCAATGGATAGGATCAACGCGCCGCCATCGGGCAGGTCGATCGTCTTCTGCACGGAGCCGTCGCCGAATGTCTTATCGCCAACAACGTCGCCGCGCGCGTTCTCCAGAATCGCAGCCGCGACAATCTCAGCCGCGCCCGAAGTTCCCCGGTTTACCAGAACCGCGACCGGAAGAGCGGTGATCGCCTTCGCGGGATCGGCATTGAAGGCCTCGCGCGGAAATTTCTGGCCTTGCAAGTAAGTAATCGTCCCGTGATTGAGGAACAGATTCGCCACCGCGACGCCCTCATTCTCGTCTCCCTCGGCGCAGTTCCGCAGATCGAGCAGGATCTTCTTCGCTCCGGACTTCTCGAGCGACTTGATCTTGGAAGCAATCTCCTGCGTCTTGCCTTTGGTCAGGGCTTCGACTTTGACGTAGCCGATGCCGTCATCCATCATCTTTTCGGCCACCGCAGGAATGCTCACCACATCGCGAGTAATCACAACTTTTTGCGGCTCTGCCTTGCGCGCGCGGACTACGGCAACATTCAGCGTGGATCCGGGAGCGCCGGCCAGCATGCTGCGAATCTCGGGCAGCGACATTTCCCGCGTGCTTTGTCCCTCGATCGATTCGAAGATGTCCGTCTGCTCAATCCCCGCCTTCTCAGCAGGCGAGCCTGGCAACACGTCGACCACCGCCGCGTAACCAAAGCGCTTCGAAATCACGGCACCAATTCCGCCCCTGGCTTCTGTCTTGCGGGACTTGTACGCCTTGTACGCGTCCGCCGACATGTAGGCGGAGTTGGAATCGAGCGACTCTAGAAGTCCATGCAGCGCGCCGTCCGTGACCTTGGGGATGTTCGGCTCTTCCACATACTCACTGCGCACGCGGGAGAGCACTTCACTGTAAACCTGCAGTTGACGGTAAGAGCCGTCGTTCGAGGAGGCGTGCACGCCTCCCAGCGAACCCACAACGACGAACAGTAATACGGCAAAGGAGGTGACGAGAATCGCTGCTTTGGTTTTCATGGACATCAGTTTTGGTCTTCTTCTGGAAGGAGTTACTTCCTGAGAAACTCTCCTGATTATATATGTCTAGATGCAGTTTGTGACCCCTCGGCTGCTTGATTTGAGCCTCTTCGGTAACGCGGGCCAGTTCCAACAGACAGACAAGCTTGCGATGTGGTTGGCGGGCTGGATTACTTCGCGAGGATTTGAGAAGCAAACTGGTTCTCGCCGTCTGCAACAAAACAAACAACTTAAGTTTCACGGTGCCGGCTTAAAGGTGATTGTCAGCGGCGTCTGGACCGATACGGCTCGCCCGTTCATGGTGTAAGGCTTGAACTTCCATTGCTTGACGCCGTCGATGGCGGCTCGGGCAAAGGCCAGCGATCCCTGCAGGAACTTGGCGTCTTGCACCGTGCCATCGCGGCCAATCAGAACTTGCAAAACCACTGTCGCCTGTCCCTTGGCGTTGGCAGGATAGGCTAGGGCGGGCTGCTCAGTCAGCAGCGCCCGCTCCGCGGTTTCAGAAACAGCCACCGGCTCGATCGAAGCCATGGCAGTCTCGGGCGCCCGGTTACCGCTCGCCTCGGGAGTCATCGAAGCTAGTTGCGACTTCAGACTCGACGGCACATTTCCCGGAGCGGATGCATAGTGCGGCTGCTGATTCTTCGGCGAGGCCGGTTGCGCCGGAACCGGAGACACGGAAGATAAAGATGGAGGAACCGCCGCTGGTGAATCGGAACGTGGCGCGGAAGCCTGAGGCGCGACTGTCGAACTTGAGGATGGAGACGCTGCTGCTCCAGCCAGTCCGCCGCCAGGCAGTGCCGTTCCAGTGGATGGAGCAAGCTGTTTTTCCTGAACCTGCCCTTCGGAATTAGGGGTCGCCCCGCTCGGACTCGCGCCCGCTCCGTCTGGCGGTGCCACCGGCTGCTCGGGGCTCGTCGCGTCGTTGTTCGGCTTTTTGGCGGTCGGATCAATCACCGGCAATACTTGGATTTGCGAAGGATCGGTCGTGGCGTCCGGGATTGTCTCCCCTACCGGCATCTTGTATTCATCTCCGGCGCGGCCAAAGTCTTCGTGAGCAACCGGCGCCTGCGGTGGGGTAACCGGTTGTGGATTCAGCCAGCCGCGCATCGCCTGCTGCCCGCGAGCCCAAATTCCGCGCATCCTCGAGTGCCATGGCGCTTGCGGCGCAGCCAGAATCGCGCAGCTGGCCAGAGCCAGAGCACCGATCATTGCACCTTTTCCCAGCCTAGACTTTGGCCGGGAAACTTCCTTGGAGTCGCCCGTTTCGCCCGCCATATAGGCAAAGAGTTCCGCTTCTTTCTTGTGCTCGTGGATGTGCTGACTCGACTTGGGTTCGGGGAAGTCGTCCGACTTCGGCGGAGCAGGTGGCGAAGAGCGCGTAGGTGTCTGGTCAAAACCGAGTAATTCGGGCTTCGCGGGAGCCGGAGGCGCCTGTACAGGTTCTGCAACCGAGGAGGTGGCTCCCGCCCGCGTTCTTAAGTACCATTCCAAGCCCCGGGGCCCATCCGGCGGAGGTGGTGAAGCCGGAGCGGGAGGCGGCGGCGGAGCGGGCTTCTCTTCCGCCAACGACGCGGCGATCGGCTCCAAATCTTTCGCTGGAGCTACAACTTCGAGCGATGATACAAACTCAGGCGCATGCGACTTGGCGGAAGGTTGCAGAAACTCTCCCACCCGCAGCGGTCTTTCTGCTCCCTGCTCCCGGTTGGCGGGCAGCGTTGCTGACGAAGTCGCAGACGCCCCTGCTGCCGCCGCTTGCGCCACGGATGCCGCCGATTCCTGCTTCGCGCGCAGCAGATCGCGGGCGGTTGTCAAAGTATCTTTGATTTGATTGAGCAGAAGCGGCTTGCGCAAAATCGAATTCGCGCCCGCCTGTAGCGCCTTCGGAACGCTGAGATCATCGCTCACAATTGCCAGGGTGAGCGGGCGTTCGGCGGCCTTGCGCTCGCGGGCTGTCGACAACAGCAGTCCAGCTTCCGGCTGCTTATCCCAATCAATAATGACGATCTGAAAATTCTGATGCGTAACTTTCTCGACCGCTGCCACGGCCTCGGAGTAGTGCTCTCCCTCCACACCGAGACCAGCCAGCACTTGGCGAATGGGCTCGGCCGTTCCCTCATCTGAGGAAAACAATAGGCAACGAAGGGCCATGCTCCTTCAGACTAGGGGGAGCCAGTAACTGGGGCAAGATTACCGAGGGGGACCGAAGGCCATCGAACCTGGGACGGTAGGTACATGTACCGACGGGCGCGGGTAGGCTAGAATGCTCGGTCGCCCCGAATCCAGCTGCCTACTCCTTGTCCTATGTGTCCACTGTGGTTCAGGGTTTTCTTTGCTAGATCTGATCCTATGCCCCTGCAAGAACATAACTACTGGCTGACCACCGCCGACTTTCCTAGCGTTGACGCTTCACGACCTATCCCGGAAGTAGTCGATGTAGCCGTGATCGGGGCAGGTTTCACCGGCCTTTCTGCCGCCCGCGCACTTGCTAAGCGCGGCGCGAAAGTTGCCGTGCTGGAATGCGAAACCATCGGCTGGGGCGCTAGTTCGCGCAATGGCGGGATGGTCCTTACCGGGATGAAACTCGGAGTAAACAAGCTCATCTCGATGTACGGGCGCGAGCGGACCCAGCGCATGTACGCCGCCTCGCTCGCGTCCATGGATTGCGTCGAACAAATCGTGCGCGAGGAAGCGATCGACTGCGACTTCGCCCGCTGCGGCCATCTCGAAGTCGCCTGCAAGCAGAAGCACTTTGACGACTACGCCCGCCAGGCGGAAATCATTGCCCGCGAGTTCAACCACACGCTGCGGGTGGTTCAAAAAAACGAACTGAGTTCCGAGATCGGCTCAACCATCTATTACGGAGGCATGGTCGATGAAGTCAGCGCCGGAGCGAATCCTGCGCGCTACGTTGCCGGACTCGCCCGCGCCGCCATGAAAGCGGGAGCAGACATCTTCGAGCACGCTCGGGTCGAAACCGTGCGGCGCGAGTCGCGCCAGGGTGAAGCCGGATGGAATTTGACCACCTCGCGCGGCCCGGTCTGGGCGCACGAAGTCTTCGTCGGCACCAGCGGATACACAGGCAAGGCCACGCCTGCGCTTCAGAAGAAGCTCATTCCGATCGGATCGTTCATCATCACCACGGAAGTTCTTCCCGAGGCCCTGGGCCGCGAGCTGAGCCCGCGCAACCGCATGATCTACGACTCGAAAAACTATCTCTACTACTACCGGCTCACGCCGGATCGCCGCATGCTCTTCGGCGGCCGTGCCGCATTCTTCCCCGAGACCGATCAGACCGTCCGCCAGAGTGCCCGAATTCTGCGCCGCGGCATGATCGATGTTTATCCCCAGCTCAGCGACGCCAAGATCGACTACGTCTGGGGAGGCACGCTCGACTTCGCCTTCGACATCATGCCCCACGCCGGCCAGCTCGACGGCATGTACTACGCCGTCGGCTACGCCGGACACGGCGTCGCTATGGCCACGTATCAAGGCCAGAAGATGGCGGAGTTGATATCAGGAGACAAGCCGGAGAATCCATTCGTAGGCATTCCATTTCCCGGAGCGCCGCTCGGATTGTACAACGGCAAGCCATGGTTCTTGCCGTTCGCGGGAGTGTGGTATAGGTTTCTGGATTGGGTGAGTTGACTTTCCAAAACCATTGCGTCCTACCCCTAGCAGTCTAAGC
>Ga0187872_10003418_pt1 | contig 12760 bp, 16 predicted proteins | sample June2016WEW_16_4_FD_132973 | JGI IMG/M metagenome (GOLD analysis project Ga0187872, IMG submission 132973) | Peatland microbial communities from SPRUCE experiment site at the Marcell Experimental Forest, Minnesota, USA - June2016WEW_16_40 | ecosystem: Environmental > Terrestrial > Soil >...
CAGACGACTTGAACGCGAAGTCGCCTTTGACTGGGGGCAGCTGAAGCCAGTCCCCCGTCAGAATGATCCCGCATGGCCGTATAACGCCTCCAGACGATACAATCCGCTGTTCGGCCTGTTCCGCTGCCTTCGTGATGATGGAAAGCATCTCAGCTGACATCATGCTTACCTCGTCAATCACGAGGTTTTCGTAACCCTGCTGGGCCAGCTGCACGAACTTACCGGCCAGCCTGCCGTATTCCAATGCATCATGAGCAGACCCCTCATCGAAGATGCCAAGAGTTGAGTGCATGGTGGTGACGCCGGGGCCAAGGTTGACGGCGGCAATGCCGGTCGTGGCCGTCACCTTCGCATAGTTCGGGTTGTCCCCGGCACGCTGTTTCAACAGCGTTGATTTGCCGGTTCCCGCAGCCCCCAGAATCACTTCGTAATTCATTTTCCCTCTGCCTTCAGCCGCGTAATCTCCCTGTTCAGATACCAACCGGCTTTTTCCAAATCCTCAACCAGCTTCGCGGGGTCTTTTTTCCCGGCCCTGCAAATGTATTTGACTGCGTTGCCAAGATGATAGTTGAATTTCTGATCTTCGATGAAGTCGATGACTTCGATTTTGCCGGTTGTGTAATGAGAGGGATAGTTTACAGGATCGGTTGGCGGCTTGATTGAGCAAGCAGCCAGAGCGCCTTCACAGTGGCACTCCTGATCGTAAAACAAGCATCTGCTCATCTGGCTCTCACAATCGCAACAGCCTGACTCTGCATCGGCTCAATAATTTCCACTCTCCCGCAAAACTTACAGCGTCGTCTTGGTCTGTTCATATGGCGTTCTTTTCCGTGTCCCTTCCAATGATGTTTTTCTCTTCCCGATAAACAACCCGGATCAGGTTTTCTCTTCCCCAGATACGGTGAACATCGTTTGGCAACAGGTTGCGAATCGGATGACTGGATAATCCGAACCGGGCCGTTAGTGAAGTTGAACCTGTCATCCCAACTGGTCATTCTTCTCCTCCTTCAGCACCTTAAAATCCCTCATCTCATGCTTCTGACACAACATCACAACTTCCCCGCCGTGGACCGCGCAGCCACACCTGTACTGAATAAAAAGCGACGCCTGCCTTTTGATCCAGTCCGGATAGTTCACAGCTAGTGTTGCTCCCCGGTATCGGCGAACATCTTCCTGATTTCATCCGGTATGTCAGCACAGACTGTCTGACTCAAATCCAGCCTGGTTGAAGACTCACTGGTCAAAACCAAATCGACAGCCTGAACGTCATCCCGCCCCCGCAGCTTCATCTCAACGAACGCACGGGCAATTGTTTCAGCATTACTACCGTTGAACTGGAAACGCTGTATGCGGTCCTTCCCGGTTTGTTTGTAGACGACGGCTGCTGACGTTATCACTTTTTGTCCTCTGTCTTGGGCACTCCATGCTCGCGGCTAAACCCGGTACCGGCCAATGGGTGATACTTCTCCCACTCATCCGGGTTATGCTGCCGCATGTCAATACAGGCGGGGCAGTCCGGGTTGGAGGTTTTCAAAACAGTTGCTTCATCGCCTTTAACTCTCATAAAGAAAACTCGTGCATATCCGGTCCCCAGTCCTTGCCAATTTTTGTTTCAACCTCCACTGACAACCCCCTGCCCTCATCCCACGGCATCGTCATAACCTCGCTGGGATGCTCCATGACGGGTTTCACTGAGTGAATCAGTTCCTCAACCAGATTGTTGCGGCAGTGAAAACGAAGCGAGTCGTGCACGGTATTATCAAACCCGAACCGCTCGTTGAAACCCAGCATGGCCAGTTCTTCCAGCTCGCATTGATTCAACCCTTCAGTCAGCTGCCTATAGTGGTCCGGCGATGACGCTCCGTACTCGCACATCTTTGTACATTCCCTGAGATGCCCGTGAGCACTGGCCTGCACGTTGAATGCAATCGCTGCTTCCCAGTCGTCCCAGTGCTCCCATATTCCCTTAGCCCGATTGAGCTTCTGAACGCCGAAAAACCATCTCATGAACCCATAGCGGTTAATCAGCTTATACCCATTCGGGCGAACAGTGAGAGGCATCGTCTCGCGATACTCCGCCTCTTTCGGGAACGTCACGTTCATCGACTCGATGAGCCGTCTGGCCTCATCCGGGGATGAAAACGAATCTTCATTGCCGCGATAGAGCGACCCATACTGCTGCCCCAGCCCGTATGCGAGAATGGCAACCTTAGCCTGCTTATTCCGAAGCATGTCAAAGTCAGCCCCGTTCTTCAGCTTATAGTTTTTCCGATACCACTTGAGTTTTTTTCCAAGCTCCGGGTCAGCTTTCCCTCGCGACAGGTTGGCCCACGCTGGTTTCAGCAAGGCATCGCGAGTCTCGACTTTCAACAGCCCACAGACGGCGAAGAAGCTGTGAATGTCTGTTTTACCCAGGCCAATATAAACCGGATCACCCGCCTCGTATCCAAGAGTCTGAACGTGAAACGATTTCCAGTCACAATTATGTGAAAGCAAGCCCTCAGAAATATAGGTGTGAGTGGTTGTTTCGACAGCAACCACTTCTTTATAGCCAATCGGTGTTATTGAAAGAACGACAGCACATTTGGAGTTTTTACCCCAAGTCGCTGTCCCATCAATTTTTGACTGTAGATTGCGCAGCAAACGCCTAGGCCTGAGCTGGCCAGCAAATCTGTATGCACAATAAGGCTGGGGGTTTCTGATCGAATAGCTATGGCACGATCCGCTAGGCTCACGGTAGTGGGATGCGCCTGTAGTATCTAATGACTTTTTTGTATTGTAACCAAAGGATTCAATTTCTGATCTAACGTAATCGGCGAGAGGGCCATCATTCTGCCCAAAACCAATCGATGATCTGCCTGATATATAACCCTCACCATCCATGAATCCTGCGATATATGCAGCCTTTGGATCACTATCCAGACACTCCCAAGGTTTCGTGAGAAAAGCAAGCTTCATGCCGATTTTAAGGTCTTTAGCCTGAATCCACCCACGTTTCTGAAATGATCGCTCGGAACCTCGTATTACAAACGAATGATCCAAGCTGCACTTTATATCCCCTCGATCAGTTGAAACAAGATAACAAAATTTTTCAATTCTTCGCGATCTGATTACTTTTGATGGCCTCAGCTTTCGTCCAGTTCTTTTACCTCCGTCAACCTTCGTTACAGAGTTTGTGGGAAATTCATCGAACCCAATCAAATCATCTCCAGTTTTAATTGAACCGGCGCTGACCCACCTGAAATCTGAAGTTAGTATTTTGGTGTCTGGTGTCACACATTCAACAATGGTGTAACCCGGTTCTGCGTGCAGAGCTTGTCTGAACTTTGTCGAAAATCTGAGCTTGTCCGCGTTTTTAACGGGATCAATCTTGGTGAGGGCAGGCACGTTTTGTGGATTTGGGTTACGCCCCGACAACTGCCCAGTCGCCGGGTATGGGCCTATCTGCGAGTGGACGCGGCCATCAGTCCCCGGCATCCATCCCTGACAGTAAGTCGAGTCAAGTTTAACGAAACCTCTCTTGTTATCACACAAGGTAAAAACCGGATCACTATAAGTCTTCGCGAGCTTGGCTACAACCTCCGCATCCATCGCCACTTTCCGCTTGCTGTTCTTAGGAACCTTATACCCCTTGTGGTGGGCATAAGCAAACATCTGCTGGCTGCTGGCCGCGTTGAAGGGCATCTCCTGCGCCCAGCGCCTCTCAACGCGCTTTGGCAGCCTTATAACGCCTTCCCCTCCGCATTTGGGGCAATCCGGGTTGGGAGCGACCAGCAGCCCGTCTGCCGGGTCCAGTCTCGCGTGCGACGAGGCCGCATATTTCACATATAACTTCGGATTCTTCCCCGGCTTCCTCTTGCGGAAACAACAATTTTTAACTTCAGCCTCCCGGTCAACCTCCAGCTCAATAAGTTTATCCGCAGCAACGTCAGCAGGTGGTTTGGTCCACCCCGTTTTAGGATGAAACGGCAGTATCTCTTTTGGGATGTATGGTTGAATGTCACGGTCGATAGCCTTCACTTTCTCAACTAGTTCCAAGTGGAGCTGGCGCAGCATGTCGGCGTTGACGGGGATGCCACGACGACACATGCGTTCAAGGATGGGCATGAGTTCCATGACCATCCGCCGGTAGCCATCAACCAGCCCGAACTTTTCTAATTCGTCCTGCGTCCACCAATAGGCTCGCAATGAGGCGTCGGCATCTGCACATCCATACCAGCCGGGATCACTTCCGCTCTTGTGCTTCCACGGGACGGGGAACCCGGCGAAATTGGCGACGTATTGAAGATTGGCAACTGACCCGGCCTCGCTGTAGTCATCCCCCGTGCCTCCCATGCGGCCCGATGAACCCGGCAAGTCAGGAAACAGGTGGTGGAACCTCCACATGGTGTCCTGAAGCTCGCCCATGATGGGAATGCCGTTATCTTCACACACCGGCTTGTCGAACATCAGAATGTTATGCCCGACCTTCACGTTAGGCAGGGCATGAATCTCGCGGACAAGTGACATCTTGGACGGGCTGGCATCCACCACAAGGGCCATCCCCTCACATGCTGACAAGTTAACCTGAGTAACCTGCTGCCTCATCTGCCCTGTGTAGTTGAGAACTTCAGGTGTTTCAAATTCACTGCGTTCAACCAGCTCGCTGTAGTTTGTCTCAACGTCGGTTGAGAGCGGGATGTCAGGGTTGGCCTTCAACTCATCCCTCATCGCCTCTAAGTGACCTTCATGGCCGTCAACGTAATAATTCAGTGAGTGAAAGTCAGGCGGGCCGTGCTGCGCCACGTCGAGGGCAAAACGAATGTCCTTCACAATCACGGGCAGGAGAGGCCACTTGCCGCGTTTGACGTGCGAGGGGTGATAGGTTCCGATGACGGGAATGGAAATGTCTGTATCAACCGGCTGATCCCATGTGTTGAGAGGCAACACTGAATCAAGAGAGTAACCACGCAGATACTCAAGATTCTGCCTATCACCCGACAACCCCGTAAGTGTTCTCAGCGCAACCGCGCCCAGTGCCAGTATCGCCTTAGGCCGATATTGCTCCACCACCCTTCGCCAATGCACTTCACAGTGGCGGATGGCCGCATACTCCCACGGCATTCCCACGAGTTCATTTTTCGGAGGTTGACATGCGCAGACATTAAAAGTGACATGCTGTTCCCGGCGCTGCCCTGCCATCCCCAGTGCCCTGTTGAGAAGCGACCCCGCCTCCGCATGCGGCCTGAACGGCAACCCGTCAATAGCCTCGTGGTGTCCAAGCGCCTCGCCCATCAGCATGAGACCACTCGCGCCTGACCCTTCAGGTTCACTGAAGCCTGTCCCAATAAATTCTAATGGGCAGCCCCTACACGAACTCGGCTTAGAAAGACGTGTCCTCACACCCGATCCCCCCACCTTTGATGCAAAATCACCGCCCCCGCTGGATTACTGGTTTACAAACAGATGCTCTGCCTCGTTCCCATTCGCGAGTGGATTCCCAGCTGCTAAACCACATAAAGTGGCTATTTGCTGTATTAGCGCCGTTAATTGCCGAATCCCGTCCCGCCGCATAAGGTGTTGGAAAATCATCAGGTCGAGGTCGCTTGATTAAAAATTTTTCGATTTTAGTTTTTTTCATTACATCTCCTAAGCCGTCACAACCTGCACAATCGGATGCGTCGATACCGAAGCAGATCGATTCGTCGAAACTGTGTTATCAAGCTGATTCGCGCACCATACATAACTGCCGTCGAATGCCAGCGACAGCGGGTTATTCCCGACCGTCCACAACGCTGTTAATGCGCCCGTCGCCGGATTCAGCTGCGACACAGTATTATCCAACTGGTTCACACACCAAACCGACCCGGACCCGTATACGAGCGACGTTGGCTGCGTGCCAACCGGATAAGTGCCCACCAATGCGCCCGTAGCAGCAACCAGCTTCGTCACAGTGTTATCACCCAGATTGGCGCACCAAATGTTAGTGCCGTCGAACGCGAGTGAGAAGGGCAGCGACCCAACGGGATAAGTACCCACAACCGTCGCAGTAGTTGGGTCGATCTTGGTAACCGTACCGTCTGTCGCATTGCCGACCCAGATAAACGTGCCGTCGAACAAAACACAAGACGGACCATTGCCGACTGACACGGTTGCAACCAATGTGCCTGCAACGCTGACTTGTACGACCGTATCAGCAAGTTGACTGGTGACCCACATATCCGTGCCGTCGAATGCGAAGTATGGCCCCTGAATGCAAAAGATGCCTAACGGAGTAGTCGGGTAAGTTGCAAATAACGACCCGTCCAGATTGGCGAGCACGATAATCGCCGATACATTCGAGCCTATCCAGATGTGCGACCCGTCAAACCCCAGCCCGTCCGGCGCGACGATCCCAAGAGCGGGGCCGAATGTTCCTAAGATTGCGCCGGTTAACGAAAACTTAGTGATAGTGCTATTGCTGGTGTTGGCCGTCCACATATCACTGCCGTCGAATTGCAGCCACGCAGGGCCACTGCCGGACGGGGCGGGGTAGATGGTTGAGAAGGCTGGCATATGTTATTAAACTCTTTCCTGTCGATCTGCGATTTTTCTCCACTGAATTATCGGCGCAATATACTCCCAGTCGAATTAGCATCACGCAACCCGCTTTTTATGTGGACAGATGCAGGATGACCACACGAACACAATGCTACGTCAGAGTTCGAGTCAGATTCGTTGCGCGAAGCTGAATAATGCTGATCCAGCATCTCCAACGCTTTCTTCAAAACGCTGCGCAAGTCCTGCTTACCCCAGAATGTAACGGCGCTTGAGTCATCATCGCCGGGGCGATGGACAAATGGACCTTTAATGGTTGGCAGATAGCCATCACCACCGGTATACTGACCTATTGTGACCGGCAGTTCTAGATAGAATCGCAACCCTGTGAAGGTCTGCCCGTCGATTTCCTTTGAGATAATCTCGATCCGTTCCGTCATCTCTTCCGCGTATACATTCACTCTCATATTCAATCTCCAGTTAAACGAAACTAAGCAGTGACAACAAACCCGACCGGCTGCTGGCTGGACCGCGGGGCGGCAAAACCCATTGCCAGCATAACCAGTGACGGGTCAATCCCGTTAGTCCAGACCCGGCTGCTTACCGTGTCATAACAAAGCGTCCCCGCATTCGTATTAGTGAAATTTGTGGTTACACTGCCGATTGGCGTACACGATGAGCTGAATACATCGACGTAAAAAATGAAGGGTGAAAAGCTGAGATCGAGAACCCATATATTACCTGAAGGATCAGCAACCAGATTGAATGGAAAGTGTGATGATGGGATCGCAAACGGGCCTGTAACAGCAAAAGTAGACAAGTTTACCTGATAGAGATTTCCGTTAGTCGCCAGAACTGTCAGGTAGGAACTGCTGGCAATCATCTGACCTAAATTGGCTCCAACTGGAATTGTCTCAGTAACCGACCCAGACAGATTCAGTTGATATACATTGCCGGAATTTCCGTCATTAACATACAGGAAACTACCATCAACAACCGGCCCGATGGCCTGCTCTGTCGTAACCGTGTATTTGGTTGTCCAGTTGATAACCCCGGCAGTGGTCATTTGGCACGCGGCGCTGAAACCCGTCATGCTGACATCGCGGGCATCATATGCGACATACAGGTCAGTGCCGTCTGTGTCAATGCCCCGCCCCGCGATGTCAGTGTCCGTGCCTGTCGTGTCGATGAGAAACTCATTCAGCAACAACCCTGTCGCCGGGTCAATCTGCGCCAGATATGCAGTCGCTTCCTGATACCAAAGAGAACCACTGAAATAAATCAGCATGCCTGAACTGGTTGCATTCCCTGTCAGCGTGATTGTGTAGCTGTTCAACTCCGCTCCTGTAGATGGATTGAACTGCTGCAACGCCAGCGTGGTTCCGCTCTGATGCGCGGTCCATACATAAGTTCCATCGAAACAGTTACTGCCACATGCCCCGCTCGCGGCGTACTCAGTCGCTATAATTGACGGCATTTATCCTCCCCTGATTTTTCAACTCCCGTGCCGGTTTTTATCCCGGCACGGGTTATTAATGCAAGCTGACGGCCAACTAAGCGGCAGGACGAGGCTGCGCCCTTCGTACTGCGCCAACCGGGGCAGCCGCTCTTGCGGGGGCAGTGGGTGCTGCCGGGGCCGGAGCAGCTGCAACGGGACGGGTTTGAGCAACAGGGGCCGGAGCGGGTGTGGGTGGCATCTGCTGCGCTTGCTGTACCTGCTGAACGGACTGCTCAAGCGCCGGGGCCAAATCCTGTTCAACTCCCGCCTGATTCATCCTGCTGACCGGAATCCATCGCCGAATTTCATTAAACGCCCTAACCTCTTCCGTCAGCTTGGGGAAATCGGCGCTGTCGATGGTATAGCGATGCGACCCGTCCTCATTCTTCGGGAACCGCCGCATGCCGCGCAGGCGGAACGTCTCAACACCCATGACCTGCTGGCCGTCCTTCATGACCGGGTTACCCTGCTTGTCGCGTCTGGCGGCGTTCTTATCAAACTGGCGGGCAATCCAGTCAACCTCTGCCCCGACCAGCGTCCCATCGCCTGCAAGATGCTGATCCAGCGCCCGAACCTGTGCATTGTGTGTGTTCAGCATGATAGTGTCAACATCGAAGCCTTGCAAGAGCGCCTGCGCCGCCGTTGTGCCCTGCTTCGTCGGGTATGTCGTGAGAATCTCCGTCCAGCTGTAGTCGTCATGCTCCGGGTTGCTGTTATTGCACGTCGTGACTTTGATCCACGTCATGAAATACACTTTCCCGTCCTTGGCCTCGCCTTTGAACCAGCGGGCGTTCGGGTCGCTCGCGAGTGGCACAGGGGCTTCACCTTCTGATGCTGGCCAGTTCTCCGCATACTGCACACGAAATACGTAATTGTCGTGGGGAAGGGGGGACCGCTGGGCGTTAGCGTCTTTATCACCGCGATAGCCCAGTATCTCTTCCTCAAACTGCGTCATGTCTGATAGCGAGATGAACTCACGCTGTTTTGTTGTTGCCTGTTGTGGTGTCACTTTGTCTTTACCTTTCGTGGTTTGTTTTTACTTAGTCAAGTGCGTGTTGTTCAAGCCGGTCACGCTCCCGCCTGTTGCAGCCAGTTCTATTACCCTGTCTGCGATCTCGATAATTGCATCGTCTGCCATGCGGCTGCGCATGATTGTGTAGATTGTCCGGGCTTCGATGAGACGGCCTTGTTTTATCAGTTCTGTCAGGCTGTCAGTTTCGATATGCTCCGCTTTCTCCCGCTCCAGTTCCCGTATGTGCGCGTCCTTCTTTTGGAGTATCTCATTCAGGCGGTCAGGGCTCGTGCAGAATTCGTGCTCGTCAAGAAATTGTTCAATGATGTCGAGGGCGCGGGGGAGGGATATGCGGGATGCGGCAATATAGTGTTGATCGGCGTGGGAGTCCAAGTGATCTTGGAGGGTTTGATCACTATAAGGGATAAACGCAACACCAGCGCCACTCTCGCGGTCTACAGCGACGTACTCGTAATCCCCGATCCTTTGACGAATGCCTGACGCCACCCATGGTCCCGGCGTAGCCTGCTCGCACAGTTCCCGTTGTTCCTTCACGAAGGCGGCGATCTCATCGCTCATTTGCTCTCCGTCCTCTCTGGTCCGCGCTCGATCAGCACAGCCCCGCCCAGCATCCCGACGCCGTGCAGCCGTTGCTGTGCGCTTTTCAGCGCCTCGCTCATCGCCTTCACCTGTTCCCGCAGTGCAGGTAATTCCGCCAGTTCCGCCCTCACCTTTTCCAGCTTTGGGCTCAGAAGGCTGCATTAAAGAGAAAGCGAACGGGCGTTCCCCCACGGAACACCACGGGCATTCAGCTATTTGTTGCCTGAGTTGCCCGACTTCTGCCTCACGGGAGGCGCGGCCCCGTTCATAGGCTTTCGTTTCCCTCACATCCACCGATGCGCCAAACTGACTTTTCGGTGTCTCGCTCATACGCTCGCTCATCGTCGCTCCTCTCCCCCGGCCTGATTTCCTTTCATCTTCGCAATTAGTTCAGAAACTTTTTTGATGATGCACTCTTCCCCGCAGATGTCACTTACAACCAACCCTATTTCAGTATTTGGCTCTGGGTAATGATCTCGTTCAGACGCAATATCAATAACTAAGCCGCTACCCCCGCCTGACACTGCAATAAACCAGTTATTAGTTGCTTTTTTCCCAACTCCGCAGACATCACATGTCACAGTTTCAAAGCGGGCCATGTTTCACCCTTCCTTTTCACTTACTGAAACATCATACAGATGCGCGATCTGCTCATCTGAATGTTCCTCTATCAACTGCAACAGCGTCGCAACCGAACTAACGTACTTCTCCCCCTCCAGCACCAGCGGGACATAACCAGCAGGCCAGTGTGTGAATATGTCAGCCATCAGTTCCGGCGGCACGCCCAGCTTGGCAGGCCAGATTACAGTTGGCACCTGACTGTCCTTATGTGACGTGAAGTAGGCTCTCGCCCCCTGTCGTGTTACTGTCGTAACCCTCCCCTTGGCATCCTTCACCCCGACATCATAGAAGTATTTATCCATGTGAATAGTCGTATCGAACCATTGGGGGATATCCGCGATGAGGGCCTTGCCGACGATCACGGGGCCATACACCGGGTTGCCATGCTTGTCGAATGCCTTTTTCTGGTGGGCCGAGAAGAAGGCCCACGGGACGGGTAATTTGGCGAATCCGTTCTTAACATAGCGATGGGTCTGTGACTGCGCCTGTCCGTAAGTGCCCCGGCTGGCCCCCAGAAACGTCAGCTTGAGGTTGCTGCCGGTTAACAACTCAGGGGGATTCTCATGCCCCTGAAGCGGCTCCCCGCTTGAGATGCCCTTCTGCTCGCGGTCTCGCATGATGAGATGGCCTATCTCAGTTAAACCCTCGATGATGTAGCCACTCACATTCTGCCACTCATGAGGCTGCGTCAGTTTCAAATCCCCGACTGCTATTCCGTCCTCCAGCTTCGTTGGGAAATACCCCATCCCTGCCGCGATAATGCAACCCAACGGATCAGGGTGAGACGTAATATCCCACGGGATCAGCTTGCCGGAGTTGACCTGTGTTTGCACAGGTCCGCGATTGTCTCCGAAGATGCCGCGAACGGGGACGCCATAGCGAGAGTATAGATACTCTACCAACTGGCCAAGGTTGCTGGTTTTGGTTGAGCCGGATTCGCCATACAGGAGACAAGTGCGGGCCATTACAACCGCTCCTGAAGTTTCGCTGCCACTACAACGGCTGACAGGATGAAAGCCAGCCCCAGCACCAGGCAACTGACTGCGACTGATATGTGATGAGCAGTCATCGCTTCTGCCCCCTTTTCTCACCCATCCTGCATGAGCACAACTCACCTTGCTGTTGGCTTTTGCCGCAGTGCTTACACGATTTAACCGGGGGCACCTCCATCGCTCTCTGACGCATTTCGCGACTGTTCCCAGTCATATGATGCAACCTGTTCTCAAAGTCCCAGTCGCCACTGCACGACCCTGGGTGATTAACCGGCTTGGCACACCATGTAACCTCATGCCCGTTCGGGACATTTGTTTTCAGGCAGAGCCTACGAGTTAACCACCAGAAGATAATTGCGCGTCTCATTTCACCATCCTCTTGCTTTTCGCAGGTATCGTTGAGCTAATGCCCCCGGTTTGCTCCCTGGCATATTTTATTCCTCCAACGTATCTGTATTGCCAAGACCAAATGCTATTCGCTCCGCGCGATGATGGGGAGTTCTGCGTTGCCAAATGCCGCCCTCGACTATCTGTACTAACTCCGCAACCGTCCCCCCTTGGGGGTTATTGCAAACACGGTCAAACTCACAGCGAGTGGGTTTACGGCATGAGATGAGATGTTGAATGAATAGTTTGTCGAGGCCGTCTTCTAAATCGCCTTCAGGTGGATTATCCCCGCAATAATTCACTTGAAGGTCAACCAACCGGCTATTAATACGAATCTCGTCTTCTATGAACTGCTCCCGCAGCCTTCGCTGCCGTGTCTCGTTGCGATAAATTGGCTGCTCGAACACGACGACCTTATCGAGGGGGTTAACGGGGTTGCGCTGGTCCTTCATAGTTGAGGGGAACACGCCGCCTTCGTTCAACCGTGCAACCCACCGTTGAATCATCGAATCCGGCCCGACACTCTCCGTCTCCCAAATCGGCTGCTTCTTATAAGCAGCCCCCAGCAAATTGTAGGAGACATTATCGGGTTTGTAATATCGGGTAGACCACGCGACAGGGGGGAACTCTTCAGCAGTCTTGCGCGAGCGGCCCTTCGGGCCGTCATCCCCCAGGTTGACATACTGATAACACAGCCAGCTGTCCTGCCGCCATGTTTTCATCTCGTCTGTGTAGGTGTCCTCTAAGTCGGTCGATACCTCCGTCCCGTCTGGTAGCGTTAACACACGCGGACCCTTGACGAGATAGACAATCTGCGTGTAGTTAATCTCGCGGGGCTGGCTCTGATATGCGATCAACTCAGCCTGCATGTGCTCCGCGAGGGCATTCCCCCTCAACCCGGCTGGCATTGTGGGAACCCATTGTTCCATCATGTAGCGGTCGAATAACCGCTCCGCGTAGTAGGCTTCGAGGTTAACCTGAAGGCTGTTCGTGATATTCTCGCGCCGCTCGTCCGTGATTGAGTTGATCGTCTTCCAGTTGATAGCCACGACTTCGAGGGTGTGGCGGTCGCGTACTATTACGTCAGGCCGGGATAGGATGTGCAGCCGGTGCAACTGATCACCGCTGGAGTAC
>Ga0187872_10003419_pt1 | contig 12756 bp, 17 predicted proteins | sample June2016WEW_16_4_FD_132973 | JGI IMG/M metagenome (GOLD analysis project Ga0187872, IMG submission 132973) | Peatland microbial communities from SPRUCE experiment site at the Marcell Experimental Forest, Minnesota, USA - June2016WEW_16_40 | ecosystem: Environmental > Terrestrial > Soil >...
CCAGCATTCCTCGGGATAGAGGATGATCGGCGATCTGCCCTTGTTGGGATTGGGGATAAAGACATCCTCGGGGCATACCGTCACGCAGGTGTTGCAGCCGCTGCAAATGTCGGGGCTGAAAATGACTGGTCGCCCAGGTGTCGGCCGGTTGGGTGTCGCATAAACGACGGGCGTGTCCACGGGATACCCCCTTTCCATGTCGTAGCCTTCGGATCGGCCACGGTTTCTGTTTACCTGTTCTTGAGCGTATGAGTTCGCGCGCAGTTCGTCAACGGCGGCATTCAATGTATTGAACACCTTTCTGAATTTTCGCCCTATCCTTTCGCCCCGGCGACGGGGAGATTCGAATCTGGTCGTTTCACATTTCTGTTGAATCTCAGCGTGGCATGATGCGTGAGTTCCTGTTTCGTCCTCAGTATCTCCTTTTGGGAAAACAGAGTTGCCAGCGCCGCTGGGAGATGGCTAAAGAGCTGCAGGAACCCATCTCATAGGTGCTGAAGAGCGAAGGGGCCCGGCGGCCGTTTGCGGTAATCAGTCCAGTGGCTCAGACGCCCCACCGCCTGGAGATTTCTCGCGCAGCTGCCTTCACGCGCCGGATTGCGTCCTCCGGGCATTTCCAAATTGGGTGAAGGGAAGGTCCTGCTCCACTGATGGCCGCGCACACTCTTCCGAAACCGTCGACGATCGGCGCGGCCACGGCTCGACCGCCGACAAACTCCTCTCCGTTTGCAGTTGCATACCCGCGCACTCGCACGGTCTCCAATTCCTGCAGCAACCTGGTTTTGGAGGTAATCGTCTTCGCAGTCCGCCGCGGCAGGCCATGTTCTTCGATAAACTTACTTAGTTCATCGGGGGCGAGGTGCGCCAGCAGCACCTTGCCCAACGCGCTGGAGTGGGCGAAAAGCGGAAAACCGATGTCCACATCGACTTTGATGGATTCTGGGCTCTCTAGTTTGTCGACCACCACCGCGCGGCCTCGCACCCACACCGCGATGAGGGCTGTTAACCGAGTCTGCTCAACCAGCCTGTGAAGTGCCGGCTCGACAATGGGCCGATGACCGATCGTGCGCAAGGCGCCGTACGCGAGCTCCACAATTCTCAACCCGATCTGATAGCGGCCGGTTTTCTTATCCCTCGAAACGTACGCCTCCCGCTCGAGGCGACTCAAAATATACGAGCAGGTACTGGGTGCGATGCGCATGCGCCGGCTGATCTCGGCATTCGTCAGTCCGTCTGGTTCCCTGGCGACCCGGTCCAGCAGCATGAGCGCGCGTTCGAGCGAGTTCGTTGCGACGTGTATCTCCATGAGTGGTCCAGATCCGTTGTGGTGATAGCCGGGATTATAGCAACGTCCAAATAGCTTACGAACAATAACTTAGCTTAGACCAACCGATCGAGTCTGCTGGATCATCATTCCGTAAGCATGTCCGCAGGACATCGTCTGCCCTAAAGAGATATTTTCGGCATCTTCAATATAGTGAACGCTAGTCTTGCGCTGCCGCAAGCTCGGTCGCACAATCCCCCTCGTTACCGCCCGGAACCCGGAAAGTCAGAGGCGGCAAGCTGCGACGGCTCACCGTTGGATCGGCGGAGGACTTGCATTATGACCACATGGAATGAATATGTTGAACAACGTGGAACCCTTCCGGAATGGCCGTATCCCATACGCTACGGCCAGGAAAGTGAGATAGCAGCGGACGTGCTGATCGTGGGTGGCGGTGTAGCAGGTTGTCACGCCGCGATCAGCGCCGCCAGGCAGGGAGCCAAAGTCGTCATCGCCGAAACCGGCCATGTAAAGCGAAGTGGCTCGGGAGGCGCTGGCGTTGACCACTGGCACGGGGCCTGCATGAACCCATGCTCCAAGGTGACGCCATTGGACTACACCGTCGCGGTCATGGAAAGCGCCCACGGTTACTCCAATGGAATGGCGCGCTACATCACGTGTACGGAAGGTTGGGACACGCTGCTCGAGTGCGAAGGGATGGGCGTACAGATCCGGGATGTGCACGATGAGTTCAAAGGGGCGGACTTCCGAGACGATCAAACCAAACTGATGTTCGCCTATGACTACAAGAATCGTCACATCGTGCGTATCTGGGGCTACAACCTGAAGCAGTGTCTCTACTATGAAATGAAGCGCCTCGGGATCGGGATGTATAACCGGACGGTCGTGACGAGCCTCCTCACCGAAGGGGCACGACAAGGAGGCAGGGTCGTCGGGGCGACCGGAGTAAACATGAGGACCGGCGAGTTCTATATCTTCAAATCGAAGGCGACGATCATTGCAAGCGGCGGCGGCGGCCGGCTGTTTTCGTTCGCACCCGAAATGACCGCGGCAGGCGCCATGAGCACAATGAATAGCGCTGGTACCGGCCATGCCGTCGGCTGGGACGCAGGGGCCGAGTTCGTGCTGATGGAGCAGACGGGGCCGGGGCGCCTTAGCGGCTTTGGATACGCCCCTTACAGCATGGGCAATACCAGCAACACGTACCACGGCACGTCGATCGTCGATGCCAACGGGAAGGAAGTACCGTGGTTTGACCCTTATGGCAGAGAGCTAAAGACCGTCGAGGAGCGCTTTCTTCCGACCCCCGAACAGAAGTTCCATCTCGGCATCGGGATCGGACTCTATTCTTACGCCGATCAATACCGCGCGAATGATCTGGCGCGAGACTTGACAGACCGCATACGGAAAGGCGAGTTTCAACTTCCCCTCTATGCCGACCTGACGCGACTCTCGGAACTGGAGCGGCGGTGCATATTCGGCATGATGGTGGGAAACGAGGGGAAAACCCGCATTCCCATATACGACACCCTCACCAAGGCAGGGTTTGACCCGGATAAGGACCTGCTCCAAGCGCCTGTTATGTTGCCGGAGGGATACCAGCATTCCAATTTCTGGGGTGGGACGCCCATTCCTCACCTCCGGAGCCTGGCAGGCGGCGGTTTCCTTGTTGACTGGGATTTGAGGACCTCCCTTGAGGGCCTGTATGCCGCCGGCACCTCACCCGTCTTCGGAGCAGGCTGCCATGGTGAATCCCATACGATGGGCAGGTATGCGGCAAGGAAGGCCGCGGCCTACGCGGCGACATCTGCGGAGCCGGTAGTGGACCGCAAACAGGTGGAAGCAGAAAAAGCGCGCGCGTACAGGCCCATAAAACAAAACAAGAACGGCGTCGGCTGGAAAGAGCTGAACTATGCCATTGCGAGGGTGATGCAAGACTACTGCGGTAAATACAAGAATGAACGCACCCTCAACCGCGGACTGAGCCTTCTCAATGAGCTCAAGGAGAATGAGGGCGCAACTGCGTATGCGGCCAACCCCCATGAATTGGGACGCACCATGGAATGCTTCTCCCTGATCACGTTGGGTGAGATGGTAATGCACGCGTCACTGGCGCGAAAGTGCAGCAGCGTGTACCTGGATTTCTACCGGCTCGACTACCCTCAGATGGACCCGCCCGAATGGGAAAGACATCTTCCCATGAGACAGGAAGACGGCAGGGTCGAAGTAAGGGAACTCCCCCTGGATTTTCACCTGAAGACGCCCTATGCCTCGACGTATGAAGAAAATTATGAGCGCCATGCTCACTAGCTTTGAGAAGTCAGGAGGCGCACCCTCATGAGTGACAAAGTCTACATGACACCCAACCCCCCGACACCCAACAAGGGGCAAAAGTTTGACCCGATCCTCTGCAACGGCTGTAACTCGTGCGTCGAAGTGTGTCCCACCGATGTCATGATGCCCAATCCGGAGCAAGAGAAACCGCCCATTGTCCTCTATCCTGAGGAATGTTGGTTTTGTGGGGCCTGCATCGAAGAGTGTGGGACTGGCGCTCTCAGCATGGCCCATCCGCTCAGTCAAAACATATCGGTGAACTGGCAGCGCAAGGAAACAGGTGCCTACTTTCGCCTGGGAATGAAGAATCCGCCCCTGCCCAATCGGAGGCCGCCATCCGGGGGAAATCGTTGAGGGCGTGCGGTGGATCTCTCCATTCGTGAGGGATGCCGTAAGGTTTTTGGGCAATCGGAAAAGTATTGTTCAATAGGTTGAAGGCGGCTCTTGACGAGCGCCGTACCACCTGATAACACACTCCCGCACCGGCTCGCCGAAAGCCGATGACAACTCCGTGAATCCCTCCAGTCCTGAGATGGACGTCGCCGGTGCTGTGACCCCTGAACGCGCGCCCGGTGCGAGCGAGCCTTGGCCCAGCCCCCCGCAAGCATGGTATGCAGTGTTCGTGCTGGCATTGGGATTGATGGTGACTTATCTCGACCGGGGCATATTGAGCCTGCTAGTCGAGCCGATTAAACACGACCTGCATATCAGCGACACCCAGATGAGCCTTCTGATGGGGTTCGCGTTCGTCTGCTTCTACTTATTGGTGGCGCTTCCCATTGCGAGGTTGGTGGACTACAAGAGTCGGCGCGCTATTCTTGGAGTTGGCACCGCGATCTGGAGCTTCACCACGACGCTCAGCGGATTGGCCCACACATTCGGCCAACTGTTCTTGTACCGAGTCGGCGCTGGAGTTGGAGCAGCCTGTAGCAGTCCGGCCTCTTTTTCGATGGTCGCGGACTTGTTCCCCCGCGAGAAGCTTCCGAGGGCGTTTGCCGTCCTTTTCTTCGGTGTTTTTGTCGGGGAAGGCATCGCGCTGATCGTGGGCGGGGTGCTTGCCAACATGTTCATGCATCTGTCGCCCGTGACGCTACCCTTGATCGGCACGCTGCATGGCTGGCAGTTGACGCTCATCGTGATTGGCCTGCCAGGACTGTTGGTGTCCGCGCTGATGGCTACGGTGCACGAACCCGCGCGGCGAGGGCGCTTGGTTGCCAGCGGCTCCAACACAGGCGCTAGGCCGAAACCCCTCCCCGTCAAAGATGTGCTGGCGTTCATATGGAAGAACGCCGGGGTTTTCCTACCGATGTTTGGCAGCATGGGTATCTCGGCGGTCATGGGATTCGGCACCCGCAGTTGGGCGCCGTCTTTTTACATGCGCACGTTTCATTGGACGGTCGCTACGTACGGCTTGGTGCAGGGCGTGCTGTCAGTGACCGTCATGCCCATTGGATCGATCACCGGCAGTTTGCTCGCCGAGCGATTCGCCAGAAAGGGATACGACGACGCCAACATGCGCACCGTCCTCGTGGGGCAGCTATTGGCGTTGCCGGGAATGATCTTGTTCCCGTTAATGCCGACTGCTACCCTGGCGATCGCTGTTTCCACCTGTTCCACGTTTTTCGTCTTCTGGACGAACGCACCGATGAACGCCGCGCTTCAAATCGTCACCCCCAATCAGATGCGGGGCCAGGTGACCGCACTCTTCCTTTTCGTTTACAACGTCATCGGCTTCGGCTTAGGACCGACGATCGTGGCGCTATTCACCGATTATCTTTTCCATTCCGAGAAGCTGGTGGGACACTCGATGTCCATAGCGGGTTTGACCCTGGGTTCGCTGACCGCGGTCATCATGTGGCTCGGCGTAAGGCCGTACGGCCGGGCGATCGCGCAACTAAAGGCTTAGAGCTGGATATGTACAATCTCATCATGCGGGCCTTTTGCTTCTCGGTCGCGGCGATGACACCGCGATAGATGCCATGAATGGCCCTAAATCAAGCGCCACGATGAATACTCCCAAACCATCGGCCGAGTTGTCCTGGGAGGAAAAACGGGAGCAGCGATTCCAACGGTGGCTTTCTGCTCCCGGTGTTCATTTCTCCAGTCCGGACGCAGAAAAGTCTTACAAGGCGCGCTTGACGCGAATCATCCGAGCGATCCGGGTGCAAGAGCCCGATCGTGTGCCATGCATACTCCCTGCCGGGCAATTCCCAGCTCCTTATGCCGGAATCACTGTACGCACAGCCATGTATGACTACGACGAAATGAAACGCGCATGGCGGAAGTTTCTTTATGACTTTGACGGGGATACCTGCACCATTCCTGGTATGAGTATCACTTCGGGCAGGGTCCATGAGATCACGAAGACCAGAGTGTCGGTCTGGCCAGGCCATGGCCTTCGGGAAGACGCCGGTATGGCTCAGTTTGTCGAAGGCGAGTATATGAAGGCCGACGAATACGATGCCTTGCTCAAAGATCCGGCCGATTTTTTTATGCGGGTGTATTTGCCCCGCACCCTGGAAGCCTTTCAGCCTTTCCGAAAACTGATACCTTTCAAAAGCGCACTGGGGATGCCAACGAGCTTCCTGGGACCATGCATGCTGCCCGACGTTCAGGCGGCGTTTCAAGCCATCATTGATGCAGGCAAGGAACTCGCGAAATTTCGACAGGCTGTAGCGGAAATCACGAAGGAAGCCCAGGCGGCGGGCTTTCCGCCGCTCATAGGTGCTTTCGCTCACGCCCCCTTTGACCTCTTTGGGGATACGTTACGCGGGACTCACGGAATCATGATGGATATGTACCGGCAAGCGGCGAAGCTTCATGAAGCGATGGAAATCGTAACACCCTGGATTGTTGAGGCGGCAGTGTCAGGAGCGAATATCTCGGGAGTACCGATTATCTTTATGGCTCTGCATAAGGGCGACGATACCTTCATGTCCGAGAAACAATTTGAGACGTTCTACTGGCCCTACCTGAAAAAGGTTGTATTGGGGCTGGTGCTTGAAGGTTGCGTGCCGCTGCTATTTGCTGAGGGCAGCTATAACAAGCGTCTGGAAGCGGTGAAGGATCTGCCAAGAGGCTCCGTAGTGTGGTGGTTCGACCGCACGGATATGGCCCGAGCCAAGAAAATCCTTGGCGATAGGAACTGTATTTCGGGCAATGTGCCGACCTCGCTTATTTGTACAGGAACGCCGAAAGAAGTTAAAGAGTACTGCCGGAACCTGATTGAGGTCTGCGGTAAGGAAGGCGGTTACATTCTGAACGGCGGCGCTTCTGTTCACAATGCGACTGCGGCTAATCTGCGGGCCATGATGGAAGCCGCTAAGGAGTACGGCGTGTATAAGTAGTGGAAAATGGCCTCACCGGCCGTTCAAATTCAACTGGGTCATGAGAATCGAGTTTTTGGTGGGCACAGCTAGGGAGCAGACAACGGTTCCATCGCTCCTGAATCGAAACATCAAGATTCGCAAAGGAGAACCCATCGCACTTTCGGAGTCCACGGAGGGCGAAGACCTGATCACGACGCAGGTGATCGAACATGGCGGCCTGTTCGAGTTCAATGTCGCACGACTGCAAAGAAGGTTTTTCTGAAGTCTCCTCCTCGAGAATCTCGCGTTACGGCAACAACTCGTCGTGCTCAAGCGTCGACATCCTCGGCCGAGCCTCGGCATCTTCGATAAGCTCTTCTGGGTAGTTGCTCGGCGAGTCTGGTCGGCTCGGAAGCACTCCCTCATCATCGTCACCCCGGAAACCTGGTCCGGTGGCACCGGGCTGGTTCGTATGTATTGGAGGCTGATCTCCAGAGTTAGGACGCAGGTTGGACGAAGACAGACTCCGAAAGAAGTTCGCGAGTTGATCTTCCGAATGATGGCCGAGAATCCGACGTGGGGAGCGCCTCGCATCCACGGCGAGTTCCTCATGCTGGGTTTTGAGGTCTCGGAGCGAACCATTTCCCGCTGGATGCGCCGGGCGCCTCGAGATCCCGAACCAGCCAAGCGTTGGCTCGCGTTTCTGCGTAACCATCGGGAAGCGATCGCCGCAATGGATTTCTTCACCTATGCCTCGCCAAAATTCTCGCCGACTTTGAAATGAGTAACATAGCGGCCGCCCCTGTGCTCCGCGAAAATTCCGCAGGTCGCTCAACAGTGGGTCGCCGACCTGTTCGGCGACCCAGATCGAGGTGACGAACTTCTTTTACAAGGCATGTCCCTACCAAGAAACTTGGTCTCGTTCATCCAATTGAATTCAAACGGGCTATAGTTTGAACCGCTTTAGGACTTCCGAGAATCACGTGTTATGTTGCCTTGGATCTCCGCCAGCAACGCGGGAGAACGTCCCTTGACAGCCATGCCGAAAACCCTAAAATACAAATATATGAAAACACAATCCAAAACGAACCGCTCGACTGCCGCCGTCAAGATCGGAGTTAGCCGGCAGGTGGTCATTCCCAAGAGGATTCACGATCAGTTGGGGCTTGCGCCGGGGGACTATTTGGAAGTGGAACTGGAAGGCGACCGGATGATTCTGACGCCGAAAGCACTCATCGAAAAGCGGCTTGCCGAGAGCATCGAGGACATACGCAATGGCCGTGTGCATGGCCCGTTCCGGTCCGTGCCTGCCCTGATTCGCTCGTTGCACAAAGCCAAGAAGATCAAAAGCTCCTAAATGCAGCTCTTCTACACTGAGCGTTTTCGGCGAAGCTACGCAGACGCCTCCGCTCCGATCCAAAAGCAGTGCGATAAGCGGCTCGCGTTCTTACTAGAGGACCTGCATCACCCGTCGCTGAGAGCCAAGAAATACGATGAGGCGCGACCGGTGTGGCAGGGAAGAGTGAACCGCAGTTGACGCTTCTATTTCCTGATCGAGGGCGACCGCTACTACCAGCTCGACATTATGCCCCATCCGAAATAGCCAATTCCCGAACCACAGGGCTGCATCATCGTTGCGATCGGGCTGCCTGACTCCGAGTGTGTAGTTCTGAAACCGCCGCTTGAACTCCATCCTTACATATACGCCGGACCTGCTGAGGGTTGCCGCAACGCGAAATCTTGGCGTCGGCAGAGCGCTCGGGCTCAATTGCCGGTTCGTATTTCAACATTTGAGACACGGGAATCCCCGATTTCCGGCGTGGACGAAGTTATGGCGAAGGACACTACGTGAATGCACCGCCTAGCTGGAACCTGCAACGCAAAAAGATACAGTCGGCGAGCCGAATCCACGGCTGTTCGAACCGGTGTCACGGCTTTTAAACATCACTCGTGAGCTGTTATAGGCATATCCGGCTCCCGCCGTCCAACCAGAGAGATAGCACCGAGGTGCTCTCCATACTTATCAAAGAGCTGCCGCATGGCACAAACCCGGCGGCGGATCATCTGGTCTGTAGCGATCTTGAACACGAATCGCAGACCGCCCCTCACTCCTTCATCCTGCAACACACGCCATGGTCTCAGTAGATGCATCGGCGCCTCACTGCTCCAAGTCACTTTCAGTCCGTTCTGTTCGAACAATCTTACCCATTCGCTTCGGGACAGTGGTTGCACTCCCACATGGATATCTTTCGACATGCCGCTTGGATCTCATGGCGGAGGCGGTCCGAAATACCGTCAGGCAAGAGACACAACTCTTGGATTCCGTATCGTCCCCCGACCGCTAGAAGCCGCCGCGCTTCCGCAAAGATCCGATTTTTGTGTTCTTGGCTCTGCATGCTCAGCATCGCTTCGCCATAGACTACGGTCGCGGAGAAACTCGGCAGCCCTGATTCTTCTGCCTGGGCCAGCACGATCTCGGCAGGAGTCCCTGCTAACTGCTGTCGAAGATATTCGGCTGCGGCAGGCTCGCGCTCCACACCCCAATAAGCCAATGGATGGCACCGTAGAACCATTCGGGCCGTGGCACCTAGTCCGGGAGCGAACTCAACCACACGATCCTCTGGGCCAATTGCCAGCGCGTTGAGCATGCCCCGCGTTAGTTCAAGCCCGCCCGGCCGCAGGACGCGTTTGCCGGCGCGTGCCAAGACCCAATGCCCCTGCATCCTGTCGGGATGCTGTCCTTCCCCAACGAATCTAGGACTAGCCAAAGATACTTCCTGTCCAACACTCTTTACATGAACATTTCTCATAATGATCAACCCCGATCACAGCATGACCCTTGCGGGATTAATTGCCTGTGACAAAAGTCACAGTTCGATTGCAAAGGGAGGTCTCGAGCTGTTGTTTCTAGATCGCAAAGGGGCAGATCCTCGGCGGCATGGGCTAGTTGTGGTTTGGGACCTGTTGTTATGAAATGGAAGGAAATGGAATATGCATTCAACTCAAGAGGTCGATGTGAATCCCAAGATTCGAAGGATCCATGCACTGACAGCACTAGCGAGCCTGAGTGGGATTGTCCCCATGGGTTGTACACAGAGTCGGGCACAAATTTGCGCGAAGAAACTTGATCAGATGAGGATCTAACACACTTAGCCAATTACGGAGCTGCCGCTTTCGGTCATTACCTTGAAGGCGAAGCCTCGGTGCTCCTCCCGTCGCTGGTCATCTATGAGGTGTATCGGCATCTCGCGAAGCACCGCGGAAGGACGATCGCCGATCGATTCGTGTCGCAGGCGCTCCACTGCCGGGTCGTGCCGCTCGACGAGACAATTGCACTGGCGGCGGCAAACGTAAGTCTCGACCATGGCCCGCGTCTGCCAGACTCAGCTTGTCACAGCGAACGCCCACTTCCGCGGCCTCCCCGGCGTCATCATCCCCAGAGATGATGTGACCGTGTGGGACAGGATTGAGCGCGCAACGGTCGCCGATGCAAAAAAACCTTGGATCGGCAAATCCTCTCCTGCCAATCCGAGGCGAGGACTCATGATGGGACATCATCGGTTCCGTGCGACCGGCATCGCGACGCGTGTTTCTCAACAACTTCGCCAAGTCACGCGGAGCGGATCATGGTCAACAACATCTTGAATCTTGTGACCGCTTTCACGGCGTGAGGTTGCTGTGCGGGCATGAGTACCGCTCCGCCAGCCTTTGTTGGCAGCGGCTTACCAGAAACCGTGATTTCCGCTTCGCCCTCTAGGATGTGAGCCAGAGCATCGAACGGGGCTGTATGCTCACTCAGGCCCTGGCCTTCATCGAATGCGAACAACGTTACGGTTCCGGTAGGCCGGTGTACGATCGTCCGGCTGACAACGGCTCCTTCTTGGTAATTCACGAGATCGATCAATGGAATCACTTGAGCCACTGCTATCTCGCGTTTATTCCCGCCGGGCTGCGAACTCATCTCTGAATGCCTCCCTTTCTGAGGTTGGCTCGTTTGCGACCCCGGCTTCCTGCAAGACGCGCCGATTTCTCGCTATTTCCGATTACGGCCGATCGTACTTTTGGGGTGGGCCTTGCATTCCTTGGTCTCTGCTTCAGGCGGCCACGATACCGTCAGCAGGAAGGCGCTGTCCTCGGTAGCCTCCACATCGTGAAGGATCGGCGCTCGAAAGACTCCGGTTCCAGCACAACGAATCGGACCATCAGGAAAGCCTTTTGAGGATGCCACCGATAGGAGGCCCATTCGACGCGAACCAGGAACAGGCCTTCCAGGGGGCGGTCGCCATCCAGCTGACGGGAATGGAGACCCGGGATATGGCGTTTCATTGCTTCACCTCCACAGGGCGTGAATAGGAGTTGAGCTTGCAGATCAGGCCATCGAGATCTTCTTTCGCTGAGGACGACACATGGGAGATGAAGGATTCGACCAAGTCGCGGCTGGCACCCTTAAGGGTTTGAGTACCGCAGAAATCTGCTGCATAGGCCTTGACGAGTGTCGGATCAAGGTTGTACTGGCGGATCAGAAGGCAGAGTTGGTCGCGAAGCCGAGGCTGGCCATTGTTCGAATCGTTGGAGGAATGCGACCCATTCGAGGGCGAGGGAATGGTGGAAGATCGCGCCGGACTCGAGAACGCACCCAGCTCTTCGACAGAACAGAGGCCGATCCCGTACGCCTTGCGCAATGCGCGATTCACGGCGCGAGTTTCGGCCACACGCATTTCGGCGCCTCGGGCGAGCGGTGACACATTGGAGGGATCAGCGTCGCCGTAGCCGGAGAAGCCCTTTGACATGCCAAACTTGTAGGCCGTGGCTTCAAAGACCCAATGACTCGAAGTCGGTTCGCAGAACTCGGGAACCGGCCGGACTTTGATGCCGGCGCAGCGGTGTCGGTGCGCCAGCCGCATTAAGCCAGCGTGGGTGACGTACCACCTACCGTCCAGAAGGCTTAAATCTCCCGCGATAACCGACAGTCGCATTTCCTGGGTCAGAGTCTTAAGAGCGGCAATTTGAGTCGCTGAAACTGCCCAGTTTCGGCGCGCTGATCGAATGTTCCGAAGAGTCAGCACTCGCAGATGGCCATTCCTTGCCAATCGGTCGTGTCTGTTTCGCGCAGTCATAAGCGCCTCCATCAAGTGTTTTCTATTAGAAACTAATAGTAACTATAAGAAACGCTTGAGTCAAGCGCCGATTTTCGGTTGTAAAAGTCTCGTTTCGCTCGCTATCATTCAGCGCATGGCGCGAAAACTATTCTTAGGAATTCGGATTGATCCTGAGTTGAAAAAGTCTCTCGAGGAAATGGGGCTTGCTGAAGAGAGAAGCGTAAGCCAGGTCTGCGAGTTGCTGCTTAGGAAGGGAATTGACACGTATAAGAAAGAGGGTGCGAAGTACCTTCGCAAGTCTGAGATAAGAAAGAAACGTGAAGGCCTGCCCCAATAGCCTCCCGTACGAGATGAGAGAGCTTCCTCCGGAGATTGCCTCAAGGATGCCGTCGCTACGGCGGAGGTGGACTTGGACGAGCGCGCGGAATTTGGTTCCGATATATCTCCAACGTTTACTCTCCCGCCAGAAGAAAGAGCCCTCCGAGTAGTGCCGGCTCGGCCGAAGCACAGTGCTGTCGCCTACATTTTGACGGAAAAGGTTTTTGGGGTCATAATTAAGCTGGTTGGGACTAGTTTAATCGGAGGCATCAAGATGGCGTTCGTAGGGGCTTTTGACGCCAAGACACATTTGGCGGAATTGCTCGATCGGGTCAGCAGGGGAGAGAAGATTACGATTACGAGGCACGGCGTTCCTGCGGCGATGCTGGTTCCTGTCGAGGAAACAAGAGCA
>Ga0187872_10003423_pt1 | contig 12748 bp, 10 predicted proteins | sample June2016WEW_16_4_FD_132973 | JGI IMG/M metagenome (GOLD analysis project Ga0187872, IMG submission 132973) | Peatland microbial communities from SPRUCE experiment site at the Marcell Experimental Forest, Minnesota, USA - June2016WEW_16_40 | ecosystem: Environmental > Terrestrial > Soil >...
AATATCCCTCACTCGCTCCCGCAGTTTCCCCTGCAGCACCTTGTAGCGATACTTGGTGATCCAGACGATGTGATAGCGGTGGTAAAAAACCGTGTGACTGCCGGTGCTGTAGGACATACTCTTCTCTCCAAAAAAGGGCCTGCACACCTCATGGGTGCGCGCCCTTTTTTGGAGAGAAGAGTATGAAACTACGGCTCAAGCCAGTCTCCGTCTGAAGACGGAGGTTTGAAACCCAAGAGCGGAAAATCAACAGAACAAGCGACCACAATGGAGGCATTGATGTGTGTCAATCCGCGATGGATTTTCGGCCGTAACGCCTGGGCCGCACGACCTTCGATCTCTTGACCCTTTTTTCGCAAATGGTCTGTGTGCATTGCAATAGAATTCTGGCTTCAACATTAAATCCGCCCGCTTTTTCTGCCTATTTCCAGCTGATCGGATGCACGTAGGAAAATTTTAGGAAGGCGGCGCGTAGCATTGAGCTGGCGTTATTTCGGGCAAGCGCATGAGAGTATTTGTAACAGGGCCTCTTCGACCGAGGACACAATACGTAATAGGGCCGGACGGCAGCCCATTGACTATTGCTGACTTGCCGACGCCGGGAACGAAACGCTGGGTCGTCCGCCGCAAGGCCGAGGTGGTCGCGGCCGTGCGCGGTGGCCTGCTCTCTCTGGAGGAAGCCTGCAACCGCTACACGCTCACGGTCGACGAATTCCTCTCTTGGCAACACTCGATCGACCAGCACGGCCTCGCGGGCCTACGCTCCACCCGCACCCAGCAATATCGGCAAAAATAAAGTTTGGAAAACCCTGTCCAGCGCGTTCGGGGCCTACGATCTGATCGCGGTCGCACGCGCGCTCAGACCACTGCGGAAGACAATCGCTTTTGCCGGCGACCTATTGCTGGCTCTCTGATACCTTTGGCGTCGCCAGCAAATTCCACCCCCCAAACCGTCCTTTAAACGCCAAGTGACGTGGCATTCGTGGGTGCGACCATGAGCACCGGAGACCCAGCGATTATAGCGCAGCGGCCAGGACCGCAGCCGAATAGGTGCCTAGGAGCTATTTTGGTTCGGTCGTAGCCGCTTGCTCTCAGTCGTTGCGGCCACTGAGCTAGATGACGATATGTGACCGTTTCTTGAATGCTTTGATGTAGATCAACGCGCGGATCTGCTAACGGCCGACAATTTCTAGTGTGGATTGGAAGCCAATATCTACTGCGCCGTACGCCGGTGATCTTGAGTTAGCCGTCATTGCAAAAGACGGCCCTCGCTGTGTTGCGTTTCCTTGTCGTCGCGTCGTCGGTGGATGGATCGCGGCCGAAACCAATAAATGGATTAAGGTGAGGCCGACACACTGGCGGGTATGGCCATCGCCTGTAGAAAGACCCTAGACCAAATAAAGTTGGCGCGAAGGGAGGCTCTTATGCGCTACAAGACCAAAAGCGCTGCCGCGCTCCAACTCGCACTTGGCGGCTTGCCCGACCAAATGCGCGTCGAAATGGAACCGGACATCGGAGTGTCTGCCAAGACCGTCGGCGAACTTCGCAAGGTGACGGTATGGCCCGAGAATTTAGCGATAACAACGCCGCTGGAACGCGATCCCCAGGGCACCGTAAAGGTGAACAAGGCTAGCGTAGCGACACGCACCACGCCGAAACCGTAGGGCGCCCGCTTAACTACGCGGCGGACGTGGCCAATTCGATGGGTTCGACGATCGAGGGATCGTCGTTTTCCGGCTTGTTGACCCGCGTCGATATCGGCCACATCCGCATAGGCTCGGCCGGGAACGGCCGCATCAAGTCACGCGGATCGGGTTCATCGCCCAGTCAGCGAGCATAGTCGCCGGGCGCGAGAATGAGTGGCATGCGATCGTGGATAAGGGCCACCAATTCGTTGGCATCGGTCGTGATAATCGCAAAAGTGCGGGTCGACTCGCCCGAGGTCGGGTCTTTCCAGTTCTCCCACAGCCTGCCAAGGCCAAACGGGCTGCCGTCCTTCATGGCGATGGCCGAGAGGCGGAACGTCGAAAATTCGATGTCGGAAGCTCATCAAATCTAGCGCACGAACGGTCTTTGGGTCGCGCTCGATCGCCCATGCGTCCCGAAAGGCGTCGCGATAGCGCTCGTAGTAATCTGATCCGGCTCTGTCGCTTCGATGTTTAAGCTTGTCGGATCGAAGGCGACCTAGGCGAAAGGGCGGGAGTTCAAACTGATAGAATTCCGGAAAGGCAGGGAGGATAATAAAGTACAAGGTGACATGAGCATCGCTTACGGATGCAAGAACGGAATTGAGCCTTGAGACAGCGCTGCCGAGATGATCCGGCATTAAGCGCGCGAAGGCGAGCACAAACAGAGGAAATTCATCCGACATTGGGTGACCGGCATCGGCCAATTGCTTTGCGATGTCCTCGTTAAGGCGCTCAAAACTAATTTTTGTGCTGGGCGAATAATGAAGTCAGAGAGCATCGCGACTGACCTGCCCCTTTCATCCGCCGCTGGCTTAAGCGGGAGCGGCGCGCCCCTCATGTCACCGCGCGGTGGATGGGCCGAAAGCTGTATGGCCGACAGCGCCTCTTCGATTATGGGTATTTCACGAATTGGCATTTGTGTCTCTTGCCGCGAGTCTAAAGTGCAATGCGCAACTCGACCTCCCGCGTAGCCGCAGGAAGATGGGCGCGAACCAGAAGCTCATTGATGACGATCAATTCGGGAGCGCCGGCGGTCTTAAGCAACTGGAGGAGACTTGCGTCCGCCGGATGGCCCGTCGTCAGCGGGCCAGACAGAGCGATTGCGAATTGTTTTCCGTCCTTCCGCGTGGCGAGAATCGGCACGGTAACGCTCGCGCCCTTGCCGACGGCAATTTGAACGCCGTCTTGATATGTTACGCCGGGTTCCGCTTGCCGCCGCAGGTCGTTGGAGAGTCATCCCGTGGATTTCTGCAAGCGCGCGAGATTGAATTCCGGCAATTGGCCGGTGAGAAGGTATTCCAGTAGCTCAGCCCCGACATGGAGATCGAGCAGGATGTGTTCGAACTTATTCTTGAAGCTTCGCAGGCATCGGTAGCAGGACGCGTCGCAGTCCTCGGGACATGCGTTCATCAACTGCAAGGCCCTTTGAAGTAGCTCCGTACCGCGGCCGACGAGTTGGCTCGAAAAGCCAGCGCCGCCCGCCAGCGTGTCGTAAAGGAAGATTTCCGCTTTGAGGCCGTCACGTCCTTCGGGTGTGAGCGATGGCCGGTACTCGGCCATGAGTTCGCCGGGCTCTATTTCAAGCATCTGGCTGCCGGCTTTGGCAATGGCCTCGCTGACGGTCCGAAGTGCGACGTCGGTCGGGTAGTGTCCCGGCTTCAGTTGCATGGGCGCGGCCACGTCCATTGAAAACAGCGCAACGTCGGTAATGAAGTCGGTCCCCAGGACGATATGCCTTGTTGTTCCTGCGCCCTCGCATGTGGGTTCCTTCTCGTCGGGATAGGGCTTCCGATGCGGAGCCGACAGCAGGGGCGTCGGATCGCTGCTCGCTTCGATCCGCCCGCATTTGACGCAATAGGAATAGCCGTCTCCCTTCGGGCCGGTATTGGAAACAAGCAGATGCTCGCGCAGTTTCAGCACCCGGACGCGTTCGTTCACATGCGTCCACTTGGTTTCATCGGCAGGCGTCTGCATTGTAAGCTTGGCGCGCGTTGCATAACTCGTCTCGGGCATGTCGTCGGGCGACGTAACCTCCTCCACATCGACCGGATGAGCGAAGCCCGACGGCCTTAGCCAATACCGGGCTTCGCCGAAGGTGTTCTCGGCGCCGCAGGCCGGGCAATCCTGCTTTTCGCCCCGCTCGATTTCCCCGACTCGGAAAGTGCGGGCAAAGCCGCACGCGCTGCATTCGCAGTAAAGGCGCTTATCCTCCCATGCGTCGAAGCGCTCGTCGGACATCACGGAATAAATCGCGCCCGATGAATAGCATTTGCCTGAAATCCAGATTTGCTTGCCCGGAGCGTATTGCGTGAGCGCAATCGGCAAGCCTTGGGACGGAGCGAACCGCATGACCGGGCGGAAGCGCGTTGACCGCGCGTCGTCAAAGACATGAAAGGTCGCGACATCCGTCGGAAAAGCGTAGCGTGGCAGAATGCCCCGATAGAGGAGGCGCTGAAGCAACTCGCCCGTTTCCGGCTTGTTTCCCGGCCTCTCGTCGCCTTCCTCGGGCGTTTCCTCCGCCTCGTCATCATCGCGGTCAGTCTCGTCCGGCTCCTCATCCTGTTTTTCTTTTGAGCCGGGCTGAATCGCCATTTCGATGGCGCTTATGCAATCGTCCTTCATTTCGGAGAGAAGCGAAGCGCGGTCGTCCGGCGAAAGCTCGCTTGGCATCCATGTCGCAACGCGCGCTTGAAGGCGCTTATCGTTATCTGTCAGCCATATCTTGAAGTCATGCATATTCAGCACAGCCGTACCCATTCGGAATCCAGAGACAGATCCAAGAACGGAAAACAAATGATGCGGCTGCGCCGGATCGACATCCGGTAATCGGTCCTGATGGTAATTTTGCAGCAGAAACGCCCGGATATGGCGCCGCGTGATTTCCTTGTTGTCGAGCGTGAGTTTGGGATCGATCACGTCGCCCCGGATCATCCCCTCCGGCTCGGTGAAATAGTGCTCGTCGTGGCTGTCGGCGCTGCCGAAAGCGACGACCGTTGCGACGGCGTTTCCGCGCCGTCCGGCTCGGCCCGCCCGCTGCTGGTAGTTGGCGCGACCCGGCGGCATGTTGCGCAACGCTACGCCCGACAGCACTCCGATATCTATGCCTACCTCCATCGTGGTCGTGCTCGACAGCACGTCGATCGCGGTCGCTCGATGGGCTTTCCGGCCTCTGGCGGGCAGCACATCCTGAAAGAGTAACTCGTGTTCCTCGGCCCTGGAAAAAACGTCTTCACCCCCCGCCGCGTTGAGTTGCGCCGTGTGCTCGGCGGCGATCAGCGCCATTGGCTCGCGCGGCGGTTGACCGAGCGCAGCCATGACGGGCCTGCGGTAATAGCCCTTCCTCGCCAAAAATGCGGGATCGGTATCAGGATCAAGCGGAAAGACTTCGGGACTGCCGCAATCAAGGCAGTGTGCGATGCCGGGAACGGGGCGGTGCACGGACTTGCATATGGAGCAGCGCGACCATGCGCCTTCAAACTGAAGGGACAATTCGCCGCCCCGCAATTGGTACGCGCCGCCCAGGTCCACGGTGAACAGGGCCAGAAGGTCCGGCGTCCATTTGTCGTGAAAGATTTTGCGCACGCTCTTGTCGGTGATGACTTCGTCCATGGCGTCGAACTTGCCTTTGCCCTTCTTGTCTTTGACGCTCACGCCCTCGGCTTTCGATCGATTTCGCCATGTGGAAGGCATGCCGGCCAGTCAGAATCCGAAATTGCGCCAACAGCGAAGCCAGGGGCGCGCCAAAGCGATTTTCGCTTCCGGCGTTTCGGCAAGACCCGGGATCGTGGCTAACCTTTCGAGCTTGGGAGTGAATTCGCTGCGCTCGCAAATCGAGGCAAGCGCAAGCGCTTCGAGGCCAAGAAACGGGTCTTGTACGGTGGTGACAATATCCTCAAGCAACGCTTGTGGCGGCATGCTTGAGCGCATTTTGATCATGAGCGATAGCAAGCCGGCTTCGGTGTCAGCTGCGCCGCTGGCAATCGCGTCCCCAACATCGTCCTCTGCCGAGAAGTTTTCACCGGCTTTCAATTCAGGACGCAGACGGACATTCAGCCTTTTCGACGCAAGCAAAATGGCAAGAAGCAAGTCATTCAGCCCGACATGGGGATTGAGGACTTTGACCTGCTGGAGTCGCGTATAGCCGAACGCGATCAGAGGCCGAAGCGAATCGCGCGTCGAATACATCTGAAGATTTGGCGCGAGCCGCGCGGCGACCTGCCGCGAGTCCGAAAAGACCAGGACCTTGCGTCCGCGAAGAGGCGCAAAACGCGTTGGTTTGACGGCGTTCGCGGGTCGAATCTGGATTTGCCTCGCTACAAGGGCCTCAAACGGCTGATCGCCCTTGGTCTGGTGATCCTGAACAGTGGCGCGTCCGCGTTGTGTTTTATTGCAACAGGCGCACGGTATGAACTGGCCCCGCGCCCCAAGGCTTTGATCGACATCGCCGTCCTCATCCACGGGCGGCGTCGTTCGATCGCGGCGCAAGAACACGGTGCGGGTCCGGGGTCCCAAATCCTTCGGATTCAATCGGCCTGTTTCGAGATCGTAATCCGCCGGCTCAACCGGACGTCCGGGACTTGGCTGTTCCAGAAGGATGTCGAGCGGCAGGAGCGGACTTGTCTCGCCGCTCTCCATCCGCAACCTGCGTCCCGGCTCCGACCACAAGGCGGAGGGGCTATCAACGTCATCCGTGTAGGCGCGGGCATAAGCCGTGCCGCAATAGCGGCAGGTAAAGAACTGGTGGACGCGCGCATTGCACTCACAGCGCTCCCGCGGCTGGCTGTACATCTTGCCGCAAATGCCGCTTCGCTCGTCTTCGCCCAACTCGCTGCATGCCGGGTCCATGCAAACCCACAGGCCCGGAAGGCCCCGGAAAAAATTGTGAATGCGACATGGCAGGAGGCCGGGACCCTTTGGGTCGATGCGCGCCATGCTGCCAAAATGCATGAGAGCCGTGACGGCAAGGTCAGCCTTGCCAAGCGCATCGGGAAACAGTTCGGTGCCAAGTTCCTTGATAGCTCTCGCCTGCTTCATGGTGGAATTGACGAGCAGGCCGAGCGGAGCGAAATCGACAAGCGCATGATAGAGGTCGGCTTCCAGACCGCCGCCTTGCTGTTTCTGCCGGTGATCCAGTAGCGGCTTGCAGCACCATGCTTTGGCGAGCACCCCGTAACTGAACCGCGCGGCGCGGCCGGCGGCCGCAGCAGCAACATCAGCATCATCGATGTCGCCGTGTGGCGGCGAGTGTCGTGTTGGTCGCACGCTGCCGCGCGGTGGCCCGTCGTCGCCGGCGCCCGCCGGCGCCGGCGCGCGGCGCCGATCCTCGGCGCCGCCAGCATCGCCCGTTCGCCACCAACAAACGATTGCCACCAACAAACGATCGACGTCGGCCGCCGCGCGGCGGCCGCCCGCTGCCCCACAGAGCGCCGCACAGGCGGCTGGCGCAGCTCGCGCACCCCGCAGGTCGATCTCGCATGCTCATCGCTCTCCACAGGCTCGCGCCGGTCAAAGCGAGCGATGCCATAAGCCCCCTCAACGCAGTTGTTGAACCGGGGTGCTGTCGCACACCACCGGCGGCCGCAGCATCATCAGCGTTCGCAGCGACCGCCCGAGCTCCAGCGTTCGCCCCCAACCGAATTTAGCTAAAACGGAATCGGCGACGGCGGCCAGCAGGCGGCGCCAGCGGGTCGCTCTGATCGCGGGTCGCTCGGCTCCGCCTCGCGCGCGCACGCGAGGAATTGGCGCCATAAAGACTAACGCCGCGCCTAAACTGCCGCAGTTTCAATGCCGCGTGTTTGGCGATACCCCGTACCTCGCGGCGCGCGGCCGGCGCCGCCGACCACACCATCGAATCCGGCGCAGCAGCAGCAGCAGCAGCAGCAGCAGCAGCAGCAGCAGCAGCAGCAGCAGCAGCAGCAGCAGCAGCAGCAGCAGCAGCATCGGTCGCCCCGATCGCCCGAGCTCCAGCGTTCCCCCGCAACCGAATTTAACGAAAACGAAATCGCCGACGGCGGCCGGGTGGCGGCCCCAGCAGGTGGCGGGTCGCGCTGTCGACGGCGCTCATGCCGGCGCGGCCCTCGTGCGCGCGAGTCAATGGATAAAGAGGAGGAACGCGGCCGGGTCCAACTAAAAAGCGGGCTTATCGCACCAAGCGAATACCAACCTCGATGCCGACGACGCGGCCACAGAATGGCAAAGTTTCATGCGCTGCAGGTCCGGCAAGGCCCGATGGAAAACTAAAATGAAAATTGCGGGTCATCACCGATATGTGTACCGACAGTCCCATCGAACTGATTGCCTCAACATGGCTTGTGGCCGTATGCGTGGCCGCACTGGAATGCCTCGATCGTACGGGCCACGTTGCGGACCTCGACCTGCTAGAGATCGGCGCAAGCTGCACCGAACAGAGAAGGCTCTGAGTCTCGACTGATAGTCGAGCCCGATCCGGGCCAGACGCCATTTGGGCAAACTCATCGTCCGCTTCTGGCAACGGGCACAGCGCTGGCGAGGCGGTCGGCCTCCCCACCTATCATGTCGTATCTCGCGCCGGTGCCTAGCTTCGTAGCGGGACTCATCACTGCTTCTGCGATGACGACAGTGCGGCTCACGGTGCAGCTCCTTGGATGGAGTTGGAGGTCGCTTCGGCACCTCGGTAAAGGCGCCATACCTCGCCCACATTCTCGACCACGAGATCGGGGCGCCGGGCTTCGGGCAGGGCATGCAGCGCCTCGCGTCCGGCGATGCCCGTGGTGACGAGGACGGAAAGCGCTCCGCCCCGACGGGCCATGGCAATTTCCGCGCCCGGATCGTCGCCAACGACCACTAACGCATCGGCCGGCACGCCGATCAAACGCTCGGCGCTTCTGAGGGCTTCACGTGATGGCTTGCCCAGGAGGACGGGGCGCTTGCCGGTCAGGCTAGTGATCATGGCCGAGATCGCCCGCGCGGTGCCAATAGCGCGGCCGTCGGCGGTGGCAAAAAATGCATCGCCCGAGGCGGTGAATAGCCGCGCACCACCCCACACGGCGTGGCAGGCGGTCTCCAGGTCGCCCATCGTGAAGTCGCGCGACCAGCCGATGAATACAGCATCCACCTCGGCCCGGCGATCCGTGCCGAGCACCGTTAGGCCTGCCTCGACGAAGGGGACCACGGTACCGCGCGTTCCGATCACCATCACTCGCGCGACCCCCCTGCGGCCAAAGTAAGCGGCGGCGATGGAGGCCGGGGTCTGCATTCGAGCGTCGGGGACCGGGAGGCCGACACCGCGGAGCAGGGCAGCGAGTTCGGCCGGCGGCTTGAGCGTGCCGTTGGTGAGTACCGAGAATGGCAGGCCCATCCCGGCCAACCCGTTGATCATGTCGGTGGCGCCGGGCAGTGATCGGACGCTTTGGTGTCCCGCATCACTCAGGACCAGCGTCCCGTCCATGTCGAACACAAAACCACGGGCGGCGCGGAGGCGCGCGACAGCCCCGGGGGAGGAGATCAAAATGCACCTCCGCAGGAAAGCTCTAGCGAGAGCCCAGGCCTCTCGATGATCGTGCCCCTGAGCGTGGTGTAATTTGGCGTGTCCGGCAGGGTTGGCCGGATCATCATAACGCCGCGATTGTTGCAACGTCGATAGTGTGATCATCGCAGACTTGAGCGACGGTTTCCAGGCTCATGTAGCGGCGTGTGACGGCCTACTCGTCGTTCTGCTCAAGCATCAGCGCACCGACGAGGCGAATGATGGCGTTGTCATTGGGAAAGATGCCGATGACATTCGTCCGCCGCTTCATCTCTTTGTTCAACCGCTCAAGGGGATTGGTGGAATGGAGTTGGTTCCAGTGGCCTTCTGGAAGGCCATATAGGCGAATACGTCGTCCTCGGCGTGCCGCATGAGCTTGGCAAGTTTATCGGCCGGTTCGGCAAAGGCATCGATCAGCTTTTTCCATTGCTCTCGTGCCGCCTCGCGGTTGGGCTGCTCAGAGGCCTTCCTGAGCGCGGCGGCAACCATGGCTCGGTTGCGCTTGCCGACGCAGGCGAGCGCGTTTCGCATGAAGTGCACGCGGGGTCGTTGAAGAAGTGCCCTTCCCGACGCCCTATGCGGGTTGCAGGTCGAGCGTCGTCGGTACAGCATGGCGGGCGTTCGAGCGCAAAGAAAGCGGCTCCCAACCGCTTCAAGTTAATGGCGGAGGCCGTCAGATACGCTTGAATGCGCATGTTTGCGAGGCCGCGCCGGACAGCGCGCGCGAGCCCATGCCAGGATTTCGCCTCGCCATGGAAATCCTTCTGACCGCCAGCGATGTCGCTGATAAAGCTGTCGATCTTGCTCGCTCCACCGCTCACGGCGGCGCCGGGCTCTGAGCAGAGCGGGGTAGTCGTCGCCGACCACGACGACTTTCTTCACTCGCCCTTTCGACAGACAGTCGCCCTTTAACGGACAGCGCGCGCAGTCCTTGGCCTTGGAATAGAAAAAGCGACCCATGCCGTAACGGGCCGGCCGCTGCTCGACGGCCCCGATACTAGCAATCCTGCGTCTTTCCACTCCATGGCCTCATTGAACATCGCTAGACGACAGCACCTGCAATTAATTGGGAAGACAGAGTTTCAAAAGTAATTCCGGGGCTTCAGATGCTCCCTTCCAACATCAGGGCCATCATGCTAATTCGTTCAGCAAGGCCTTGGCCTTCTTCAGATTGCCATCACACAGCCTTCGCCTTGTGAAGCACGCCGATCTCGCGTGCGGAAAAGCCGAATTCCCTGAGCACGGCATCGGTATGCTCGTTGGGTTCCGGCGCAGGCGCCACAAGATGCGAGGGTGTGCGCGACAGCGACATTGGCTGGCCGATGAGACGTAGAATACTTTTGCCCTTCGTGCTGACGTTCTGCGCGATGCCGAGATGCCGCACCTGCGGATCTGCGAACACTTGATCGATAGAATAGATAGGCCCGCAGGGCACGCCCGCCTGGTTAAGGCGCTCGGCCCACTCGGCGCTTGTGCCGCTCTTCAGGTAGGTTTCGATCTCGGCATTGAGCGCATCGCGATTTTTCGATCGCGCCGCGGTAGTCCGATAGTCCTCCTTCTGCAGGAGCGCACCCGCTTTGATGGCTCGGCACAACCGTTCCCACATCGTGCCCCCAGTAGTGGCGATGTTGACGTAGCCGTCGCTCGTCTTAAACACGCCAGTCGGAATACTCGTCGGATGATTATTGCCGGCCTGTTGCGCCACCTCGCCCTGGACCAAATAGCGGGCGGCCTGAAAATCGAGCATGAAGATTTGCGCCTGCAAGGGCGAGGTCTCGACTCGCTGGCCCTTGCCAGATTTTTCCCGCTCCAAGAGGGCGACAAGGATGCCGAGCGCCGCGAACAGTCCAGCGCTAAGGTCAGCGACAGGGATGCCGACGCGGAGCGCTCCATGTCCCGGCAGGCCGTTGATCGACATCAACCCGGCCATGCCCTGCGCAATTTGATCAAAGCCCGGCCGATCGGCGTACGGCCCATCCTGGCCGAAGCCGGAAATGCTGGCGTAGACCAGGCGCGGGTTGATCCGCGCGAGCGTCTTATAGTCGATGCCCAGCCGTTTCTTCACGCCGGGGCGGAAATTCTCCACCACAACGTCAGCTTTCTTGACCATGCGCTTGAAGGCAGCGAGTCCTGCCGGCACCTTCAGATTGAGCGTGATGCCGCGCTTGTTCCGGTGCAGGTTCTGGAAATCGCCTGCCTCGCGCGGCCCGCCCATCGGCTCCTCCGGCCCGGGCGGCGCCTCGATCTTGACGACGTTGGCACCCCAGTCGGCAAGCTGGCGCACACAGGTCGGGCCCGCGCGCACCCGGGTGAGGTCAAGCACGGTGAAGCGTGCAAGTGCTTTCGAAGCGCGGGGGAAGGGCATGGCGGAACTCCGACGACGCGGGAAGGGCCGGACCTTCCCCGATCCAATCATTCTTGTCATCGGCTCGTGCGAGCGAGGTCAGCATTCAAAACGTCCCTCGCACGCGCCTAGGTGCCTGCGAGCCAATCTCGGTTCGGTCAGTTATTGGCCAGTACCAGCGCGCTTGGTGGACGCATTGATCGAAGTCAATGCAGTAGGTCAATCTATTTGCAATAGGACGACGAACACAAAAAGTGATGAAGGGGAGGATTTCATGCAAATCGTCCATGCTCGCTCGACCTCATCCAGCAACCTTCTGGGCCGCCGGGTGGCCACGCTGGGTCTCGATCTTGGCGCAATCGAAAGCTGCGGTCGCGAATTTTTTGAAGGAATAAAGCGGCGCTGCATACGCTGTGACTTTCGAAGGGCCTGCGAAGAGGACCTCGGGCGCGATCCCTACAACCCGGTTTGGGAAAGCTATTGTCCGAACTCGGCGAAGCTCACCGCGCTCACTCGGTTGCTAGCGCATTAGCTGCCCGCTCTGGGTCAAACTCTACCGATTGACAACGTCCGAGGCACTTCCGGCCGATTACCCCATCTTTGCCTCCGATCGCTACCGAATTGGTGCGCCGCGGCGAACGCCGAAAGGAGCCACTTCCAGACTCTCGCGCTGCAACACAGTGCATCAAGAAAGCAACTCGGCTTTATGAAGCTACTTCGTCTTTTGATCGACCGAAGTATGGGTTTCACTGAGGAACTGGGAAATGGCGCGCATTGTCATAAGCCCTTCTGGGCGAGGTAACCGCATCATAACCTCTATCACGTATTGACCAATGGCGGGTAGGGATTCGATTTCCCGTCGATCTGTGGGAAACGAACCCCGGCGCCGTACCATTTCGGTAGCCAAGGCCTTGAGTGCGCCTGCACGCCGCCGCCATAGGCCAATAGGGCGGAGCATTTGGCCAAGGTCTTCGATGCGGGCACAACTAATATCGTTCCAATTGCGAAATCGCCGCACCGGCTGACGTCGCCGCACTGAGCCTCTGTTTACAGCGCGGGCGACCGCGCGCGACAAAGAACTAATTGCCGCCCCGGCGCACGACAGCAAGCGCGGCTTCGATCGCCTCACCGATCGCGAGAATGGTGCCATCCGCACCATCGAACCGCGCCAGCATCAATCCAACCGGAGCCTCTCCCTCGCGATGACACGGC
>Ga0187872_10003427_pt1 | contig 12734 bp, 9 predicted proteins | sample June2016WEW_16_4_FD_132973 | JGI IMG/M metagenome (GOLD analysis project Ga0187872, IMG submission 132973) | Peatland microbial communities from SPRUCE experiment site at the Marcell Experimental Forest, Minnesota, USA - June2016WEW_16_40 | ecosystem: Environmental > Terrestrial > Soil >...
CCGTCAATGCGGTAGCGGATGCGGAACTCGTCCTCGAACGGTTCGAGATGAATGTCCGACGCGCGCAGCTCGATGGCGTCCTTCAAAACCTGGTTGACGAAGCGGATGATTGAAGCTTCGTCTTCCTCGGCCTCGTCGAGATTGGTGTCCTCGGCATTTTCGTCAACGACTTGGAAACCCTTTTCCTCATCGAGCGTGCCAATCGTGTCCGCGCCTACGCCGAGGCGTTTTTTGATTTCGCGCTGGATGGCTTCGCCGACGGCCAGCACCGGTTTGAGGTTCAAGCCGGTCATGGTTTTCAGCGCGTCGAGGCCCTGGGTGGCGAAGAGGCGGCTGGTGGCGACCTCGACGGTGCCGTTGAGACGCTTGAGTGGAAGCAATTCCTCCTTCAACAGGATGCGGGCGGGAAAAAGGGAGAGAAGCTGACGGTCCGGTTCCACATCGTCCAGCGTCGTGTAGGCGAGGCCGTATTCCTGGGCCAGCCAGCGCAGGATGTCTTCCTCGGTTTGGAGCGGAGACTTCGCGCGCAAGAGGGACTCCGCGTCAGTGGAAGACAGTTGCCGGCCCGCGACCATGCGGTCCAGCAACTGTTTCAACGAAGTGGCTTGAGCGGGAGTTTCAGTCATAGGGCGGACGTCAACTTCTCCTTTGGATTGGTTATTCGAGCAATCCGAGCAGGGTGGCCTGGGCTTCCTGTTTCGTATTAAGCACCTTGCGGAGGTTTTCCTGCGCCGTCACGAGCTTGGCCTGTTTGGTTTTTTGCGAGGCCTGGTATTTCGCCAGCGCAGCTTTTATTTGCGCCTTGGGCGCGTTGTCATCAATAGCCTTCTGCAGGGCATCGGCTTCCGGGCTGGGCTGGCCGAAGAAACCACCGCGCCCGCCGCCGCCAGCCTCAGTATTGGCGCCATTACCGCCGCCGCGGTTGCCACGGAACATGCGGCCCATGCCGCCGCTACGCGCGTCCCGCTGGGCATCAAACACTTTTTGAACCAGCGGTTGAACGGCATTCCACTCAGTCTCGTTGGTGAAGCCGAGTTCGTCATGCACGCGCTCCATGAAGCGCTGCTGCATTTGCGCCGGGTCGAAGTTGCCGCCGCCGCGGCGCCCGCCGCCGCCGCCGCCGCCGCCATTGTCATTTTGGGCGGAAACGTTGCCCGCGCTCAAAAACAGGGCCGCAGCGATTCCGCATATCGTCAATAATTGATTCACTTTCATCGGATATTCTCCTCTTGTAGTTGGGATGTTGTTTGCATTTTTTGCTTCGTTGTGGGGCGGCACACACATGCTGCCCATCAGTTGCGAAACCATTTCCATGCAATAACCATACCAGCGCCACAAAAGTCCGTTTCATTGGGAAATGGATGAACGGGCTGCGCAATTGCTGCTCAACCCCTTCCCGTGCTACGCAGATTCTGCGCGCTTGGTGCAATTGCGCAGCGTGGAAAGCGGGCAGACCTCGTTTCTGCCAACTACGAACCGGTCCACGAATTCGTTCACATCCTCACCGACGCAGGTGACGAATGGCGGGCAGCGATTCCATTGCATCCGCTCACCGTAATCTCAGGCAGCTTTCCTGGCTGGCGCGCGGATAGAGCTTGCCGTTTGTTTTCACTTTGTCATAAAATGTTTTCGTGCCGATTCAACGCGGCATGTCAGAGCACTCAGAGCACTGGTTGCCTCGGTAGCTCAATTGGTAGAGCAGTTGACTCTTAATCAAAAAACAGTAAAAATCCTAATAGTCGTATCAGTCCGCTACAGTCCGCTACAGTCCGCAATCCTTGATCCATACGGCAATCGTCACCGGCAAAATTAGCCACCCTGTTTTCTTGTGATGCCATTTATACGCCATTTTTGGGCTTGCGCTATCAAATCCGCTATCAAATGGACGGGGGCGTGCCCTAGGATAATTCGGCGGGTGTCAGGACACCGCCCAGGTGATCGTCGCACGGCGTAGCCAGCGCAGCGAATGGGGTGCCCTACGCCAGCGAGTTCTGGCGTTCACTTACTTTGGCGGCTTTGGGCGGCTTTGGCGCGGGTGCGCGGTTTATGGATATGCCAATCGGAAAAACATCGGGGACTTTACCGGGGGAAAGGTAAGAAAGTTTATCCCGTTGCTGGTGCTGGTGGCACCACTATTATAATCAGTCCAACCGGCACTAAAGTTTTCCGTGTATTGAAGTGTGCAGCCGGTAGCCGGCCATGAAACAACCAGGTTGTTCGCCGTGATTTCTGTGAGGGTCAGCTTTGAAGGATTCCAGCCCATCCGAATCACATGGTTGTTTACATCCCCCACAAAGAGGCGCCCCGTACTGTCTGCTACAATTCCATACGGATTGTAGAAAAGCGCATTGGTTCCTGTCCCGTCGGTGTTGCCCGACAGTCCGGCGATTCCCGCAACTGTGCTTACCACCCAGTTCGTCCCGACCAATGTAAGCTTTCGGATGCAATTCCTTTCATCTGTCACAAAAAGGTTGCCTTGTGGGTCCACTGTAATGCCCACTGGAAAGGTGAACAGCGCATTGGTTCCTATCCCATCGGCTTCGCCAAGGGCCTCGCCATACTGCCAACGGGTTCCGGCAATTGTATTTACTACCCAGTTCGTCCCGGCCGGTGTAATCTTGCGGATGACGCAATTATACCAATCTGCTACATACAAATTGCTATGGGTATCCACCGCAATCCCCTCAGGGTCATAAAATATAGCATTATTGTTCGTCCCGTCTGAATAGCCATACTGCCAAGGCGTTCCCGCAACTAAGCTTACCACCCAGTTCGTTCCGACTGGTGTAACCCTATAGATGGCACAACCGGTGGTATCTACCACATAAAGGTTGCCGGTGCTGTCCGACGTAATCGCTTGTGGTGATGCAAAAAAGCCAATTCCATTCGTCCCCATCCAGCCAATTCCATTCGTTCCTGAAATTGTGCTGACAACCCAATTAGTTCCAACCAGTGTAATTTTTCGGATGGTGCCTTGGTCGCCACTTAACGCATACAAATTACCATCGGTGGACGCCGTAATTGCGCACATATTGCCGAATTGCGCATTTGTTCCTATCCCATCGGCAGAGCCAGACAGTCCTGATCCCGCGATTGTAGTTATGACCCAGTTGGTTCCAACCGGCGTTACCATGCGGATGTCGTGACGGGCTTCATCCGCCACGAAAAGGTTGCTTTGCGAGTCCATTGTAACGCCCCAAGGCCAACAAAATTCAGCATTGCGGTTCGTCCCATCAGCTAGGCCATACTGTCCATCCCCCGCAATGGTAATAAAGGTATAAGGCGTGGTGTAATTGGCCTGCCCTCGTGCGCTAGTTAGAACAAGAACGCTGGCCAAACAAACGACTAATTTGAGAGTTATATTTTTCATGGTTTTCCCTGTTTTTGTTTGTTGATGTTTTTATTGCATCTTTTGATATTCCAAAACGGCGCGGCCGGTCAGCCGTTCAATGTGAACGATGTTGTAGGCGGAATTGGTGCTGTTGCCGGGCGGCATTTCCGCCACATCGGGCGAATTGAATTGGAACGCTTTGGTCGTCGCATCCCTGGCGAACAACACGCTGCCTTTCGCAATCGGAATGTATTCGTCGGAACCTGACACATTCACCCCGTCGGCGGTGAGTTGTCCAAGATAATTGAACGCGATGTATGGCAGGGAAAGCGCCCCGGTATTGGTGGCGGTTTCCGTTGGGAATGGAAATGTGTTGGCGTAGTTGAATTTGGAAATGAAATACGCCGTGCCGGAAATTTGATCAACAATGGTGTTGGTGGTGTAAAACTTTTGAAAGGCAATAAACGTGCCGTCGGGCAAAGTCTGCCAGGGCGCGAGATAATGCGGCGTGTGCTGCCCCGGTTGGTCGCCCACCGAACGCAAACTGACAAAGATGTAGCCGGTCAACTGTTTGTCGCAAAGATTGGTTGCGGCGGTTTGTTGCGCCGTGGTCAGGGTGGAAAGAAAACCGCTTGGATTGCTGCCCCAAAAATTCGTCGGCACGAAAACCATATAGACCGTCGTGCGCTGGCTGATGGCCAGTTGCCGCGCGCGGGCAACCCCGTCGAGCAACTGGCGCGAGGCCCCAAGGGTGGCGTCCGACTTGGCGAAATTTTTCAGCACCGGCACGGTCAACGCCGCCATGATGCCGAGAATGGCAATGACCACCAGCAACTCAATCAGCGTAAAACCGGGGGGGAAGGGCCGTGTGTTTGTTTTCATAAGATTTCAACTCAGCATTTTAGTCCTGCTGGTGGTGGTTGTCAACCTTCATATTGAACTATAGTGAAATATGCTGCCACCGCTTTTCTTGTGTAAAATTATCCAATGAATCGAAAGGCACAAGCCATTTGCGTGACGGCGATCTCCCGGCTCAAGGCGGAACGGGAACGGCGCAAGCTATCCAAATACTTCATTGCGCAGGAATCCGGCCTGTCACCGCAAATGGTCGGTTACGTCGAGCGTGGCCTTAGAAACCCGACTTTGGAAACGGTGTTGCGCATGGCCGAGGCAATGGACGTTGAGTTTGAAAAAATCCTCAAACAGGCACGGAAAGAAGTTTCCAAATCCGCAAAGTGATACTTGGCAAGTTGAGAAGTCAGGAAGCCCCTTTGTTTTTTTTCATCAAAAATTGTGCAGTCACCTGACGTTACCGCACAACCCGTTTTGTTTTTACCTATTGTTTCGGGGGGAATGGTCCCGACCCCCGCCGGCCTGTGTATTATGCTCAAAATGGTAGGAAAACAGGCCAAAAAGACGTGGCACTAAACTTCAAATCAACTGCCTTGTGTTACAAACATCTTGAATCCATTGGCTTTCGTTGTGGTATGGTTGGCCATTTGATAGGGGGCTTGATAGGACGCCCGGTTGGTTGTTTCGGGGCGGTCATCCGTGCAAGGCCCGGTGCGCTGGTAACGGTTCTCGCCTTTTGCGCGACAAACGCGAAGGCTTCCGCAGATATTCCCGTTGTCGGCATTTGGACATTATTCATTTCATTGGGCATTTCATGGTGAGGCGGCTTCGTTGGCGATCTGGTAACGGGCTGGGACTTTGGTTTATGACGGGCTTGTTGAGGGCGTTTGAAGCGTTGTTGACTGGCTACAGGCCGGTGGTGCCACTGCTGCCACTGCCATATATAGATATATGGCATTGTGGCAGTGACAGTGGCTTGCGGCTGCCATAATCAATTCTGGCAGTTCTGGCAGTTGTGGCAGTAGCCGCATAAACATTGGTGAAAATGTTTTTAGCATTTTGGCAGTTAAAACGGCATCTCAGGAATTCCATGATTTTCGTCGGCAAGAGACTGAAACGCGAGTTTTAAGACCAGCGGCGCGGTTTTCAGTGGTCACAAAAGTCAGGGCTGATTAGCGGCATGATGAACCTCATTCTTTTTTGTCGGCTTCGCGGGAAAGCGCGGCTTGCCGAGGATCACCTCGTCCACATAAGCTTGGTGAGAAAAGAACATAAACTCGTTGTATTCCCAGCGCAGCTCCATTTCACCAGCGGCATACCATTCGATTGAGTCTGCCAAGTCCCCGACCAATTGCCGTACCGTCCGTTCAACCCAGTCTTTGTGGATTGCCTTTTTTGTTCCGTCCAAGGTTCCGGGACCGTCTATGACGCCTGCGTCGGTAGAAATTACATTGACAAAGTAATACCCGTCTTGGCGGTGCGGCATAATGTCAATTTGGTAAGAGGTGAAATTGTTGCTCACGTGGCCCATGAGACATTCTCCCGGTTTTGGGGGTAAGCGCGAACCTAGCCGGCGGTGGTGGTGCGGTGTTTCGGCGTCAGGCAGTTTGGCAATCAAGTCGGAAGGCCGGTCGCCTTCGGAAAGTAGCCGGTAGGCGTCGGTCAAATTCAAAACAGTTTTGAATTTGGGGTCATCCCGTTTTTCCCAAATGCGAATATAATTTCGTGCCGTCTGGTCTGAAAACGGCAGATTCTTCTGCATCCACAGCAGCCAGTCGCCATGTTTCAAACTGGTCTTTATGTCCGTCAGCAATTCGCCCAGTCTGACAGCCTTTTCCAGACTGGTGCGGGCGGCGGTGATGATCTCGTTGTGCAACGCGATGATTTGCGCCAGGACTTCGGGCGCGGCCAAATTTGTATTCATTTTGGTGTTGGTGGTTATGGTTTGTTTTTCGGTGAAGTTGGCGTCCATTTTCCGGTAACTTTGGAAAGCAGGATTTTCCCGTCATTTTCCAATTCTTTTTTTAGGCGGTAGAAACTGCGTTCGGGGATGCCTTGTTCCTTCGCGGCGGCGAGAAAATCGCCGTTGGTGAAACCCTTGCCGGGAAGCAACCCAAACAATTCTTCCGGCGCGTGTTCGGGTTTGCGTCCGGCTGGCTGCTTCAATTTGGCCGGGTTGAGTTCGGTTTCGACCATGACCGGATATTCCCATTGAACAACGAAGCTGGGTTGTTCGGGCAAGTTGCGCAAGATGAGGTCAACGGCGTAGGCGTCAGGCGTTTCGTGCTTAGTCAAGATAATCAGGCTGTCTGCGTCACGCCCAAAAACGCCACTGCCGGAAATGCGGTCAATGGCTTCCTTGCTGGCCTGATTGCCTTTGCTGAAATGGGCGGCGTAGAGCACTGCCGCGCCGGTTTGGACGGCCAGGTGTTCCAGTTCGTTGCACAATTCGCCGATGTCGCCCGCGTCATTTTCGTTTCGTCCGCCGAGTCCCTTATAAATTGGATCAACGATGATGAGCGAATAATTTCCGGCTTTGATTTTGTCGAGCAACGTCGGAAACAACTGCCAGAACGGGGCGGCATGGCCGCGCAGGGTCCACACGTCCAGGTTGCCTACGTCGCCAAGCCCTTTGACTTCACAAAGCCGCTTGATGCGGGCGCGGATGAAGGCGCGGGGGATTTCAAAATTGATGTAGAGCACCGGGCCCTTTACCGTGTGCCATTTCCAAAACTCGGTTCCGGTCGCAACACTGATTGCGGCGTCCAAGAGAATCCATGTTTTGCGGGCCTTGGCATTTGAGCCGAGCACGGCCTTTAGTCCCTGATGCAATACGCCGCGAATAATTTCCGGCGGCAGCGTGATTGAATCATCGGCGCAAAGTGCGGCGGCATTATCAATTTCAGGCAGCGGGATTTCCAGTTTTGGCGCTGGCGGTTCTACCTTGGCGAGGGATTCACTGGCAACTGGCGTCTGGTCCGCCTTGGGTGCGGCGGGCGGCGTCCATTCCGGCGTGGCGTCCACCAGGGCAACGATACCGGCGGCGTCACCGCCAGCAGAAAAATAATCATGTGCGTCTTTAACGGGCTTGCCGTCTAAGTCGGGCAGTTCGATTACGCGAACGGATTTTGCAGCGCCGTAGAGACTGGCTGCGACTTCCTGCGCGTGGGCACGTCCGGGCGTGTCCTTGTCGGCGACGATCACACAGTCACAACCGCACAATGTTTCGCTGTATTCCTTGCGCCACTTGCCAGCGCCCATCGGGTTGCACGTCGCCGTGAATCCTTGTTGGGCTATTCGGTCAACGTCCTTTTCGCCTTCGGCGATGATGACAGGTTTCCCGCCCACTTTAGCATTCAATATTTTGGGCAGGCGGTAAAGAACGCGGGCCACGCCGTCCATGCAGCCCGGCCCCTCAATCCATTTGCCGGGCCGGGCCGGGTCTGCCCGGCGTTGGCTAAAAGTTTTCGGGTGGTCAAACCGCATTACCTGGTAAACCACCTTGCCGCCGGCGTCATGGTAATCATAGGCACAAACAAACTTTCCGGTGTGTCCGTTGGCTGTTGCCTTGGGTGCCTCTTTATCCAAAAACAAATCAGACAGCTTCAAACGAACCGCGGCGCAGATCGCTGGCGTCTTGCATCCGGCGAGGCAATAAACCAACGTGCGGCCATCGTCACCCTGAGAAATTGAAAGGCTGGCGGTGCTGTCATCATGCGCCGGGCAGCGGGCCATCCAGTGGCCAGGGCTGGTTTCTTTTACTGCTTGAAGTCTCTTTAAAATCGCGTATGTTTCCATAACTCATAGTTCGCCGTCGTGTTTTACTCGCTGTAGGCACGGCGGCTTTTAATTTTTCAGTGTGCATTCCAAATGAGCCGCAGCACGTCGGCGGCGGTCCGCACGTCCTCACTGTCCAGCGGTCGAGGCAGCGGCAGCGGCCGGGCCTTGCGCTGCGCCTCTCGCGACAGCCGTTCGATTAAATGCACGGTTGAACCGGATGCCCGACTGAAACGCAGATGACTTTTCATTTCATCAAAATGAACCTGACGCAACAGCCCCACGACCGTCACGCCAGGCCAGGTGGTCGGTCCCCAGTTGGGTAACAGGTGTTGTTGGGGACAAGCCAACCGTTACCCCAACCAACCACAAATCAAAATCTCAGCTTGCGGGTTTCGGCGTTACCCCCATTGCCTTGAGTGCTTCAACAACTCCCGCCGCGATCTGGCCACCAAGCGGCAACCGGCGGTGCGCATCCTCGTCGGCGATCCGGGCGTCAATGATGGCGGCGCGGTCAAGGATGGACTTTTCAAATGCAATGGCCGGGCGCATGAACTCGATGCAAGTTTCCCACTCAGATTTTGTCATGCTGTGGGCAGTAGGCACGAAGTCCTCAACAAACGTCCCAAGCCAGACAGAAACAATCCCGGTGCCCATTGCGCGCGCTTGCGCCAGGACACTGGCGGTCAAGTCGTTGGCGGTCAGGTCGCGCACTGTAGAGGCGCTAACCGATTTGGTAAAAATTGTTTCGCGTCCGCTTTCAATCCTCTTTTCAATTGTAATGGCAACGCCAATCAGATTCGTGCATGTTGTGTCCCAGCCACCGCCACTGGCGGTCGTAATCCTGCGACTGACATTTTCTGGTTTGAAAACCCAGCCGGGCAGCCAACCGTATTTTTCTGGGCACGAACAATTAAAAAGATGACTAAAAACTTCCGGCGCAACGCGGCCATTGGCGGTGGCCAGTGTCACGTCGTCAATGCTTTGACCGCCGACGGTGCTGGCCGCAACCTGAATTTCGCTTTCCATAGGCTACTTACTAAAAAGGTTTTTACTCGTTAGTGAGGGTGCGCCCGGCGTTATTGGCGGCAGTTTCGGGTTTGGCGAGTTGCCGGTTTTGACTTCGCCTTGCCCTTTCCAGGCGCGGGCCGGTGCGCCGCTGCTGAAATCACGTTTGCCGCCGACGATTTTTAGTGATGGTATCTTGTTCATAATTGGTTTTGGTGTTGGTTGAGTTTTGAAAACCGGATGGTCAATTTTTCGGCGTTTTGTTTTTGAAGTTCGATGATGCGCACGTGGAAAGCCTTTGAATCGCGCCGGCGAAGTTCCGTCAACGGCATCTTCCGCGCTGACGCCGGCCACGGCCTGCCGAAAAGCGAACCAGTCGAAAGTTCAACGATTTCTTCGGTCATGGGTTATTGCGCGTTTGCGAACCGCTGAAGCTCGCTTTCAGAAATCAAGATGTGGCGGAAATTTGGCAGGCGGTGTAGTCGTTCTTGCCGGATCAGTTTGCGGACTGATACAACAGACATGGAAAGCCTTTTTGCGGTCACAGTAATGTTGAAAAGCACAGGTGGCGGCAGGGTGCCGTTGCCGTTGCCGTTGGTTTCAACTTTTTCAATCGCAGTTTCATTCATATTTTTTTGTTTTGAATTTCGCATCAAACAAACCGCACCTGACTTCATCGCGCAATACCGTCGCGTCCGTCATGGCCGTTTATTTTCACACCAAATAACCCTCACCTTGTTTCTTGTGGCAATACCGTCGCTGCCGTCATTTCCGTTTATTTTCGGTTCTGGACACAAAAAAGCCCGCCGGTAAGGGCGGGCGTTGAGGATTCAAAGGGCGCGTTACTCGTTGCCCGCGGCGATCATGGGCACAACATTTTCAGGCAACGTCTGGCCAAACGTGACCTTCGCCGCCATGTCCTGTGAATGTGTCCGGCGCAAGTGACCATAAATCCGCATGGCCAGCACACCGCCGTCCAAATGGCCAAGCCAGCGGCTCACAGTAGGAATGTCAACGCCGGCCTCGATACAGACCGAAGCAAAGAAATGCCGGCAGCTATGATGAGTAAGCCGGGCAATCCCAAGTTTTTTGCAAGCATTGGTGAGGCTCTTTTCACACTCCGATAGAACACAAATCCGATCCGTCGGCATGGCATTGGGCTGTTGACTCGCCAGCCGTTCCAGCAATCGGCGCATGGGCGGGATGATCGGCACAAACCGAATGTTGGCTGCCGATGAAGTCAAACTCCGCTTGGCGGAATGAATCTTTAACTCGCCCCGGCTGAAATTCACGTCCTGCCAGGCCACCAGCCGCGCTTCCGATATTCTGCAACCGCTGTAAGCCAAAAATTCAACCAGGTCGGCACAGTCACGGGATTGGCCACCCCCGGCACAAGCAATCGTCAAAACCAATTTTTCAAATTGTTTCGGTTCCGGCAAAATCAATTCTTTCGGTTTGACCCCAAGCCGGGACAGGGCAAAGGCCGGGTTGCGGGTTTCATCCTTGCCCAGGCCGCCGCGTTTCAGGATGGAACGGAAAGCGGACAAGGTGTTGTTGAAATTGGTTTCATCAAACTTGGCGGCAAACTTTTCGCCCCAATTCCGGCAGGCTTTAACGGTGATGTCGGCCAGCTTCATGCCGTCCAATTCCGGCCACGATTTGAGCAGGGCCGCAACCCGCCAGTTCCAATAAGCCTTGGTTTGATCTGACAGGGCATGATTGACGGCAATGTCGGCAAGGTAGGCTGTCCGGGCTTCCGCGAACGTGCCAAGTTCGGGTGCTGGCTCTGCTGGCTTCCGCAACTCGGCAACCTTCAAAGGCAGCCGATCCTTGGCGACGGTAAAAACAGTCGTGTGCAAAGATGCCCGCTTGACGACGCCCTTGCCCTTGACCTTGCCCTTGACAAAAACGCGGGCGAAAAACGTGCCTTTGTCTTTGCCGGGCGGGATATACTGCATCAAGTAAGGGACTGCGTGATAGGTTTTCCACTTGCCGTCTTTTGAAATTGACGTTTTGGTGGTTGCTGTTAATTTCCGGCCGCTTGTTGCAGCCGCCTTTTGGTCGTTGTTGATGGTCAATGTCATGTGGTAAACATACAATATCAAATGGGCATATACAATGGCAAATTTGCGGGAAATGAAAGTAGCAGAATCGCTAATGTTTGCAAGCTGGTTGCCTCGGTAGCTCAATTGGTAGAGCAGTTGACTCTTAATCAATTGGTTCTAGGTTCAAGTCCTAGCCGGGGTACCACTTTTTAATCGTCGAGGGTCAAAAGTCGAAGGTCGAGAGTTCGCGCAGGACAACAGCTCAATTGGCAGAGCAGCCCCGAAAACTTTCGGGGTTGGTTCCAGGTTCAAGTCCCAGCCGCCGTGATTTCACCGGGCCAGCCGGAGCGAAAAAGTTTGGCAGGAAGTGTTTGTCAAGGTTCGGGAGAAGCGAGCGCCTGGTCGGGCTCACTTTTCCTTTTTCCACCGCACCGGACGTGAGCCGGTTGCGGCAGGGAGGTCGCTTTTTGTTTGGACTTATATGATGCAAACCATGCTGACACGATCAGGGAAGCAGCACCGAACGATAGAACCGTTCTTGTAAATTTGGCACCGACTGGATTGGCACACTGAAACTGCCTTGCACAGGGTAATTTGTGCTCACGACATTCCAGTTAACCAGGTTTGTGGAAGTTTGCAGTGCATAGGCAAAACCATCGGAGCCCGAAAACTGAATGTTCCAGCCGCCGTTGACCTGAATCATAGCGCCCACGGAATCCGGTCGCAGGAGCAGCAGCAATTGAGCCGGAATCGCCTCGTAAGCTTCGTCCGAAATGCCGAAATCAACCCGACCAACAGTGCTTGTGTTCAGCCAGGGTGAATTGACGGTCAATTCAGGCGTCGCCAAAATGTCTCCCAAGGAATTGAACGTCTGGCCCGGCTGGATCGTTTTGGATTGGGCAATGGCGCTGGCTATAATCAGCGCCTGCGGCGAGTTGCTCAACATGACGTAGGATTCGAACTGTGGAACGACAAAACGAAATGGGAGCGAAGCGGAATTTGTTTGCACAGTGATAGTGCCAAGGACATTTAACCAATCAGCCGTGTTTCTGTCATTGACCGACATCAATTGTGCCGGGTCGTTTGTGTTCAACAACGCCACCAACAAACCCGCCAGCCGCCAGTCGTTGACTGGAGCTGACAGCGCGGCGTCAAACGGATCCAGGTCGCCCGTCCATTGCGCCCAGGTGTTGGTTCCGATGCTGCCATTCTCATGCAGGACATTTGACGCTTTGAGATAAACCGTCTGCCACGGCGTGCCGCGATGAACTTGCCCAAGCGTGGCCAGCGGCAGGCCATTGCCGCTGGGAAAATTCCAATCATCGGGCTGCCACACCAGCGGGTCTTTGAATGCGGGATCGAAAGCGTTGGTACTGACATTGGCCAGTTCGGCCATTTGGGAATTCATGCCCCACGGCTGGTAACGGTCGTTCACGTTGCCCAGGTCGGGCAACATGGGGAATGCCGTGCGGTCATAGTTGGTTATGCCAGTGGAAAGATTGCCATGTTCATTGCCTGTATAATTCAAGTCACTGGCCACGTAATGAACCAGCGGGTCGTTGGCCTGCCAGGAAATATATTGGATCACGGTGCGGGTAGGCGTGAAAGGCGCCTGGGTGCCATACGACAGGTTCGTCTCGACTGCGCCGGGAGTACCATCATTCCACGTAAAAGACACGCCTATATTGTTCGGCTGAAACAACCCCTGAAAATAAGCCTGC
>Ga0187872_10003428_pt1 | contig 12726 bp, 8 predicted proteins | sample June2016WEW_16_4_FD_132973 | JGI IMG/M metagenome (GOLD analysis project Ga0187872, IMG submission 132973) | Peatland microbial communities from SPRUCE experiment site at the Marcell Experimental Forest, Minnesota, USA - June2016WEW_16_40 | ecosystem: Environmental > Terrestrial > Soil >...
AACCGTGTTCAAGTCCGCGAATCCTGAGTCAAGGTGGACGGTTTGGAAACTGGTGCCAATACCGGTAAAATCATTCGTAACAGTTGTGCCATTTTGTAGGAACCCGACCACCTGAAGCGTCGGGGGGGTGAATAGGCCTGCGAACCCGGCCACATCGAATGAAGTTATGCTGAACGGCACGCCGGAGAGGGAGTTGACTTCAAGCGTGGTATTCACCAGGGTCCCCAGATAGGCGGTCCCATCATCCGGGTCTCCGGGCACGCCGCTGCCCACAAGCAGCAGGCCGGACATGGTGTGAGGTGCTGTGAACAACATGCCTGATTCGGAATACTGCGAGATGATAGAGTACGTTCCCGGTGGCTGGGGAGGGGGCCCCTCAAACCCGATGGTCACAGTCCCCTGGCCTAAGCAGTGGCCAACGAGGCAGAAGAGAGCGAAAGCCGCAGGCGCGACAAGACTCCCACCCCAGGGGGTGATCGGCAAAGCTCGATTCATATTCCGTTTTGTTGCGTTCATAACAGTGGTTGCGTTTGTTCTGTACCTGACGTTCACGGCATAGGCGTCACGATCACATCGTCCACCGACATGTTGTAGCTTGGTCCCCACATGGGAGTCACGAGGCTGACGTCGTTATACATCTCTAGGCTCACGGCACCGTTCAGGTATGGCGAGTTGGTATCCGATAGGCTGATATTCGGGTTAACAGGATCGTCGAAATAGACATCTATATGATTGGTGTTGAAGGACAGTTTTAGGATATGCCAACTGGTACCCACCTCGTATGGCAATTGTTGCGAGTCCACCAGCACGCTGAAGTTACCGTCCCAAGAAGGGAATTTAACCAGTTTTAGGACGCTGTAGCTGTAGGGTCCACCTTCCGTCGGTGACCCGGCTGGATAGATCCAGGCCGCGTAACGAGCACCGCTGCTTGGATCCAAGCACCCGCCCACGCCCCCTCCAAAGGCGCCGGGTGGAAAGCTGATCCGTGCCTCTACCGAATAATTGGTCCAAGTTGCGTTAGTGTTGTAGGCGATGGCGTACGTGTTCCAATCACCCGCTCCCATCAAGATGCCGTTGGCGATTGTCCAACCGCCAAGGTACCCCTCGCCCCCAGCCCTCACCCCATACAACTCTTCCATTGCATCAACCCAAGGCGCCAACAGATCAGCATTAGTAGGGGCGCGCGTGAAATCGTCGTACCAGCCGTTCGTCGCCGCTACTAGAACGTTCACCGTGGCCGGAGGAGAATAGTTGCCTTGCGTGTCCTCCGCCTCGTAGGTAAACGTGAACAGGCCCGTCCCTGTACAAGAGAACCCGCCATTGTTGCTCAGGGTCACGGTCACGCCGGGCGTATTGGTCAAGAACACCGCCGTCAACGCGCCGCCGCTGGGCGACGACGCGTTGCTCAGCACGCCGGGGGCCGGCACACTGGCCTGGTTCGCCCATAGCGCGTACGTGCCGTTCTGGGCCATCGGACCCTGCGTGTACGTCACCTGGACGTTGTTGACGGAAGTGCCCACCTGCACCTTGATACGCTGGCCATTGGTGCGCCAACTCTCCCCGCCCGCGGAGTGGCCGTTGGTGTACACCTGCAGGTTGTAATAGGAGGCCGTGGCTGGAACATCAACCTCCACGGCTGTATTCGTGTCTTGCGCTCCGGCAATCGTGATCGTGACCGTCGCTTGGCTGCCGTTGGTGGCATAGGCGGCTGTGACCTGCGCCGCCGACCGGTTCAGCCACCACTGATAAACGCCCCGCGCATTGGTAGCCCACAACCAGGGGTGGATTTGGGCGTTGGTGCAGTACATAATGTAGTCCGGCACCAAACAACCGGCGTCGCCCTCGCCGGAGTTCTTGATTCCGGTGGAGACGCTGTGCGAATAGACGTTGATGAGCGCGCCCAAGCCATAATAAAAATCCACGGCGTTGTGCATCGTGGCGAAAGTATGAACCCCGGGCGGGTGCCAATCCTCCAGTGACTGCGCCACCAGGGCAGGCTGACCGTTGGTCTGTCGCACGAACCAATCGCTCACCGGCTCGCTCAGGAACGAATAGCGCAGACCATCCGCCTCCGTCGAAAGCGTCCAGGACGGGAACGGAGTCAGCTTTTGGTCGCCGGAAATTTTCACGTTCAGAGCTGCTTCAATCCCATAGCTCTCCTCGCGCGTCGCATTGAAATAAGGCGCCTCCCACACCCGCGGGCTGGCGGCCTTCATTCTGTCCGCTTGCCTCTCATCCACGCACGGCCCAGTCCACAGAGCGTTGCCAAAACAACGAGCGCGCCGCAGGACGGCTCGGGCACGCCGCTGATTACCATGTTGTCGAGTGAAAAGGGAGCATTCAGAATCTCCACCTCATAGACGTTCTGGAAACCCGAGCTGAGGTAGAACGTCTGGAAGTTGTCGCTGGTGACGGTAATATAGTTTGTAACCATGAGCGTTGGTGCCATAATCTGAAGTTCATAGCCGACAACTTCGACTGTCGGGCGCGCACCATTCACAATCCCTGCCAGGTCAAAAGAAATCAGGTTGAACGATGCTACCGGATTCAGGCTGAATTCGAGTCCGCCCCCGCCCACGAAGACGTCCGGGGCCTCCAGGTAACCCGTCCCGTCTTGTGGATACCCAGGGACGCCAGGCCCCACAAGGAACAAGCCCCCCTCCGGAAGAACGTTGAACTGCATCGCTGATTCGACGTAGTACGCCATCCCCCCCGAGATTGTTCCGGGCGCTTGGCCTTCAAATGTGAAGGTCGTCGTGCCCTGGCTCTGGCACTGGTGCAAGATACAAAACAGAGCAAACCCGATTGGCACGATAAGGTTCGTCCCCGGATGCAGGGAGCTGTTCCGTATATTGAGAAGCTTCGTCGTTTTCATAAGAGTGCTTTCTCTGCATTGTGGATATGACTTAGGGCGAGGGCACGATCAGTTTCTCTACGGACATGGTGTAGGAGTTTGTGTACGTCCACATGTCCAGGCACACCCCGCCGCTTGAATATGCGGTGTCCGAGGTGCTGACTTTCGGCGTGGCAAGGTCATCATAATAGACGCTGATGTTATTTCCGCTGAGAGTCAGCTTCAGGGTGTGGTTGGTGGTGCCAACGCTCGCCAAGCTCGCTTGCGCCAGAAAGCGGGAATTGGTCGCGGTAGGGTCATTCCCCCAGGCGGTCCAGGTGGAGAATTTGATGATGGCCAGAATGTTGGAGCCGCCCGCGGATCCCTCCGGGTAAACCCAGGCGGCATAGTGCGCTCCGGTGGCTGGGTTCAGGTAGCCGCCCAAGCCGCCGCCGAACGCCCCTGCTGGAAACTGAATGTCTGCTTGCACTGAATAATCTGTCCAGCTATTGGTAAGGTACGAATAGCCATAGGTTCCCAGCGAGCTGCTACCTTGCATTACTCCGCTGCCGAGTCCCCACTGGCCTTGCACACCAGCACCTTGATACACCTGCCAGGGGCTGAGCGCGGTTCCGGTACACCTGTTGAAATCGTCACTAAACAAGGCGGTCGTCTGACCATTTGTTGCCGCCACCGAGACCGTCACTGTGGCGGTGCCAAAGTTGTTCTCGCCGTCGGTGGCTTCGTAGGCAAAGCAGTCGGTGCCCCAGAAGCCGTTGTTGGGGGTGTAGGTGAACCCTCCGTCGTTGTTCGGGTCCCATGCCAGAGTTCCGTGGGCGGGGCTGCTGTTGGTGAGAGCAACCAGTCCCGCCCACGTGCCGGAAAAGTCGTTGCTGAGCACGCCGTCTGCCGCGCTCACCGTCAGAGCTTGGCCTTGCGTCGCGGTGTAAGAGTCGTCTCGGGCAAAAGGACCCGGCAAGTAATCGACCTGAACGTTGGTTACAGTAGTTCCCACAAGCACCTTGATCAGCTCGCCGCTGGTTCGGTAGGTGTTGTTCGTTTCGCCGTTGGTCCACAACTGAGCAACGGCGGCCGAACCAAAGCCGCTGGCGAGAATGTCAACGGCGGTATTGGTGTCCTGTGCCCCCGTGATCGAGACTGCCACCACTGAATGGCCACCATTAGTGGGATAGGAATTGGCGGTGACCTGCGCGGTGGAACGGTTGGTCCACCACTGATAAATGGTGCGGGCGTTGGCTGGCCAGATTCTGGGAAAGGCGGCGCAATTCGTGACGTACTCGGCCATCAGCCCCGTAGCGCCGCCCTGATCGCCGTCGGTGACGTAGGTTAGCGAGTGGGCATAGAAGTTGAGCAGGAAGCCGTTGGTGTAATAAGCGTTGACGGCCTCCTGCAATGTCTGAGAGGTGTGAACGCCGGCACCAGAGTCGTGACCCTGCCAAGGTCCAACGACTTGCGCCACCTCGGCAACGTCGTCTCCAGCCACAAACCAATCGCTGACCGGCTCGCTCAGAAACGGATACCGCAGCCCGTCGGTCCGGGTGGACAAGGTCCAACTGGGGAAGGGACAGAGCTTTTGCTCGCCGGTGATCTTGACGTTGAGTTGCTGCTGGATTTGGTAAGAGTCCTCGCGGGTCCCGTTGAAATAGGGAACTACCCAAGTGCGCGGGTCTGGGGTCTGGTAGTTGGTGAGCCAAGCGTCTATCTGGGCAAAGGAGATGGCCACTGAGTTGGAAGCGTAGTCGTAACCTCCCGGCAGGTCCAGAGGCTCATCCGGCCCCCAGTGAAAATATTGGTAATAAGTAGGAAGCTCGTAACACCAGGAATTGGGGTCGGAGCTAATGAACGGATTGGGAAGGCCGCCGTTATGGGAGCCGATGGTTGCGCCGTAACTCACCGCCTGCTGCAAGCCGGCCACGATGTCGCTGAAACTATAGCCGTTACCCTCGTTAGTGATCGCCCCCGTGCAGAAGTAGTAATCTCCTTTGGCCCCGTAGTTCGTTTCGTACTGGGCCGACTGCCAGACGTTCGCAATCTCGCCTACGTAATTCTCAAGATCATGGCGGACCATGTAAGCCGCGTCATACCGATACGGCCAGGGGCTTAACCGCACGACCGGCTGCTGCGCGGATTGGAAGGCCCACTCGATGGCGCGCCGGAAGATCAGGTAGGAATACATGCCTGGCCCGTTGCCGCCGTGGCAGACCAATGGCTGCATGGCGGCGTCGTAGATGAACCAGCCGCTGCCACACGGATTCACGGTGATGTATGGGCAGGAAGGATTCGGGCAGGCGTAATCGCCCCGCGCCAGGGTGGTAGCGGTGGTGGCTGAAACCTCCCAAATGGGATGCGGGCCATAGTTTGTCCGGCCGTTCGCGCAGGTGCCCCAGTTAATCTCATCCGCATACGTCGGCATCCGCCAAACCAGCGAGACGTTGTCCGGCAGATGGTCCACGAGCATGTGGTTGGTCAGCTTGAGCAGCCAGGTGTTGGTGTACCAATTGGCTGCCGAGGGAGGGCTGTCGTTGAGGCTGCAGCTCAGGCCCATCTGGCTGGCCAGGGCGAAGTCGCTGCGAAATCCGCCATTGGTCCCGCGGGTGAAGGAGGAGGAGCCGGCGAGCACGAAGCCGCCGTTGGAGACGTAGTTGGCCAGCGGCGCAATCTCCTCATCCCGAATCGCCTCGGCGGCCAGGCTGATGAGGATGGGGTATTTGGGGGAGCCGTTGGCGTTGGTCAGCACGCCGTTGGCGATGTCCAGATCACTCAGCACGACATAGGGCGTGCCGTCCGAACGCAGCGCCTCCTTGACTGATTCCGGCATCACGAAGTAGTTCCAGTTCGTGCTCGAGAGCTTGTTGGTCTTTGTCCACCCGGAGTCGTGTATCGCCACCGCCATGCCAGCGGGCCGGGGCGGGTAAATCTTCATCGTGGCGCTGGCAGAACTGGGGTTCACCAGATACCCGTTCCCGAGCACCAGCGTGAGAATGACCGTTGCGTCCGGCAGCGCGCCGGCGGCATACAAAGGCTGGACGGGGATTTCAATTATGCCGCTGCTGGGAACATTGGTCGTTCCGCTTAGGGTGGTGTAATGCAGCCCGTTGCTGGCCGAACCGCTGACCTGATACGTCACCGGCTGGCCGGAGGTGGCATTCGTGATCGAAACAACGAATTTGCCGCTCTGACCCGAATTGGTGGCGGAAGCTGGCGCCACCGCCAGATTGTAATCCGGGTCCAGTCCAATGGAAGCAATGGTATTGCCGCCCGCCGCCCGGAAGAAACTTTGGAAGGGATTATAGGTGGGCACATTGCTGAACCAAACCTGGTTGCTTGTCCCGTTGTCCTGAAGGAGCTGGCCGAATTGCCACGGAGTCCCCGTATTAATGGCCTGGCGGTTTTCCAGTTGATAATAGACGCCTGGATACGTGTTGGTCAGCATCAGCCAGGCCTCGCGATCAGTCACGGGGCCGTTCACAATATTCGTGGGGCCGATGAAGAGATAGAGGTTGGTGCCGTAAACGAAAGACATTCCTCCCATAGGGGTATTCGTCCCGCTGCCCCCGCCGCTTCCGTTAAAACCTCCCGGCAAAGAAGGCCAGCTCTCCGTGCTCTGGGGGCTGGACTGCCCGCCGGGCGACAAGGCCCGATCGTCGTACGCAAAGGCGTTATTCGTACTGCCCGGCACGGTTCCGAGATAGTACACCGGCACATCACCGGGTGGAAAAGGCAGAGGCGGTCCGTTTGGGGCCAGGCGCATCGAGAAATATTCTCCCCGTGGCCACGGCGGCGACACTTGCTCCCCGATTTGCCACTGTGCCCTTGCGCCGAGGACAAAGCCGGCGACGAACAGAAGGATCACGCTGACTTTCAGACCGCCTCGGACCCTCGTCTTCATTAGTTCCTCAGTTCATTACGATTCAACTTGCTCATCTAGAATCCTGCTCCCCTGCCATTTCTCTTATGCTTATGCATTCCTCTCCGAGATTGCAATCCTTTTTTTAGCGTGCGCCGAAAATAAAATCCCCGTCTTTGGAGCCTGTTGGCACGGATAAAGCCAGCGAGCGCCACAGGCGCAAAATCCGAGTGCCGGAGCGCGGGAGCAAGTGCCACCACTGAAAGCGACTGGGCCGGAGTGCGCCCCGTTGCCGCACTGGCGGCGAAATGGGGCTTGTGCGGGTGTGGGGTTGCGGGTTAGATGGGGCGTTGGGTTGGCCGGACGACGGGGGAAATGGCCCGTCGTGACCGCGCGGGCGAGGGCCGGCGCGGACGGCCAGCGACACGAGGAACGAATATGGCGAAAATACGCAAAGGCAAGTATTCCGGCAAAATCGGCAACACGGTGTTCGTCAACGACCCGCATGGGCAGGTGCTGCGGAGCCGGCCCAGCCGGCGCCCCCGCTCCACGAATGCCAAACTGCGCGCGCTGGCCAATCGGATCCTGGTTGCGAGGACGTGGCGCACGCTGATGGAGCAACAGCGCGCGGCCTGGGCGGTGGCCGCCAGGAAGGAGAAGATGAAGCCCTACCCGTTTTGGCTTAAGATCAATTGCACGCTGCTCGCCTACGGCCAACCGCTGGTGATGGACCCGCCCAAGCGCGAGAAGATCAAGCCGAATCCGGTGGGGAAACTGGAGATGCTGAACCAGGGCGGGGCGATTACGCTGCGGCTGGGGGTTCCCGAGGCCCCCGCGAAGCTGACGTTTGTGTTTGGCTTGCCGTGGTGCAGCCCGGGCATCTCGGTGCCGAGGAGTCATGGCGTTCTTCTGGGCCGGTTGGACGACGCGGTGGAGGGGTGGAGCGACATCACGAAGCTCTACCAGGAGAGGTTCGGCGTGCCGCCGGTCGGTGAGAAGGTCTTTATCTGGACGCGGCAACTGGTCAACGGTCGGACGGATGCGCTCAAACAAACCAGCGCCATCGTGCCGGGGCCGGAAGGGCAGGGAACTTGAAGCAGTTGATAGGTTAAAGGAGTTGATGGGTTAAGCGGCGCCTCCCCAAACTACAGGAGCGGAAGCGCGTAATCGCGGCGCGCTGGGGACAGCGCGCCCTGCCTGCGTGAGGGCAGAAATACCGTGGCGCCCCCGTAGCAGTACTGGAGTTCCAGTGATGTTCCAGTGATGTTTCAGGGATGTTGCAGTCATCCCGCTTCCCTCTCCCGCCCTGCACCCTGGGGCGGGGCGCCCAAGCTCGCGAGGACGCTCGCCCTACCGTCCTTCTTTCTGCCGTCAGATCCCCGGGCCGGGCACCGGTGCGATCCAGCCGTCGAGCCGCGGGGCACTCCGAAGTCGGCGCCTACTATACAGATCCCGGGAGATTTGTCAAGCAGGTAGTTGAGCAGAAAGTTGAGCGAAGAAGGAAGGGGGGCCGGAGCGCCGGTGATCCTCTGCCGCTTATTTCTGGCCGCCCGCCAAGAGGGTTTCAAAATGCGGGGGCTGTTCTTCGCGGGCGACGACGCTGATTTCGATCCGCTTGAAGCCGGCCTCTTCGAGCCACCGGTGCAGATCGCTTTCGGCGAAACCCAGCCACTGATCGCCGTAAAGCTCGTGCGCCCGCTCGAAGTTATGCCGGGCGAGGTCGAGAATCATGACTTGTCCGCCCGCCTTGAGGATACGGTAGGCGCTGCGGATGGCTTTGGCCGGTTCCTCCGCATGATGCAGGGCCTGGCTGAGGATCACCAAATCCACGCTCTCCGGCTCAATGGGCGGGTTCTGCAAATCCCCATGCCGGAACTCGAGGTTCTTGAGATTGTTCTTCTTCGCCTTGGCCGCGCCGAAAGCCACGATCTTCTCGGAGTTATCCACCGCGATGACTTTCCGGCACCGGCGCGCCAGCAATTCGCTCAACAGGCCCTCGCCCGAACCGAGGTCGGCCACCACTAATGGCGGCAGAATCCGCAGCAGCAGGTGTCCAAACGCCTCCCAGGACCGGCCCGGCCCGTAAACCCGGTCGAACCGCCCCGCGACCTGGTTGAAATAGACCTGCGCCTGCTCCCGGCGGCGGCTCAGAATCCGCTTCAGATTGATTTGATCGCCCGCGTGTTCGGGCAATTCCCGGGCGCCACGCATCGCCAGTTGGATGAATTCGCCAGCCGCTTCGTTCGCCGGCGGGCTGAGCTTGTAAAAGGTGCGCTTGCCGTCCCGCCGGGACTGCACCAGGCCGGAATCCTGCAACAGGCCAAGATGAGTCGAAATGCGCGATTGCCCCATCCGCGTGATTTCCTGAAGCTCGTTGACCGACAGTTCGTCCTTGTCCAACAACGCCACGATCCGCAGCCGTGTGGGGTCGGACAGGGCGCGGAGGGATTTAAGGGTACTGCTCACGGCGCTGTTTTCCGAAAATATCTGTTGACGGCCACAGCCCATGATATATCATGTTATCCCGATACGTCAATATGACCGATAACCAAAGTCTATACAGTCTAATCTAATGAGCAAGAACTACATCTTTTCTTCCGAGTCCGTCGGCGAGGGCCATCCGGACAAAGTGTGCGACACGATTTCCGACGCGGTGCTGGACGCCTGCCTGGCGCAGGACCCGCGCAGCCGCGTGGCCTGCGAGACCTACGCCAAGTGCAACCTGGTCGTGGTGGGCGGTGAAATCACGACCAAGGCGAAGCCGGATTTCAACGCGATTGCCCGCCAGGCGATCCGCGAAATCGGTTACACGCATGACGACGATGTCTTTCACGCGGACCGGGTGTTGATCCTGAACGCCATTACCTCGCAAAGCCCCGACATTGCGCAAGGGGTTGATGCTCGGGCGGCCGAAGGCAAGAAGACCGCCGAGCAAGGGGCGGGCGACCAGGGCCTGATGTTCGGTTACGCCACCAACGAGACGCCGGAACTGATGCCCGCGCCGATCATGTTTGCCCACCAGCTCGGACGCGAGTTGACCCGCGTGCGCAAGACCGGGGCGGTCAAATGGCTGCGGCCTGACGCCAAGAGCCAAGTCTCCGTGCAGTATGTCAATGACCAGCCCGTGCGCATCACCAACGTCGTGGTCTCAACGCAACATTCGGCGGACGTCAAGCACCGGACTATCGAGCGCTTCATCATCGAGGAAATCGTGAAGAAGGTTTTGCCCGCGCATCTGCTCGATAAGAAGACCGTTTATCTCATCAACCCGACCGGGCGGTTTGTGGTCGGCGGGCCGCAGGGCGACACGGGATTGACGGGCCGCAAAATCATCGTGGACAGCTACGGCGGGATGGGGCGGCACGGCGGCGGTTGCTTCAGCGGTAAAGACCCGTCGAAAGTGGACCGCAGCGCGGCTTACATGGGCCGCTACGTGGCCAAGAATATTGTCGCCTCGGGCCTGGCTACCAGCGCGGAGATTCAGTTTGCCTACGCCATCGGCTATCCCGACCCGGTTTCCGTCTGCATCAACACCTTTGGCACCGGCGTCGTGAGCGACGAGGAACTGGAGCGGGTCGTGGGCGAGGTGTTCAGCTTCAAGCCGGCGGCCATCATCCAGCAGCTCAACCTGCTGCGCCCGATCTATTTGAAGACGACCAACTACGGCCACTTCGGCAAGAACGACCCGGATATTACGTGGGAGAAGACCGACAAAGTCGAGGCCTTGCGCCAAGCGGCCGGCAAATCCGCGCCGGCGGTGGCGGCGGCCACGCTGAAGAAAGCCGCGTCGCTGGTTAACGGCCGAGCGGCTGCGCGCGCGGCGGCTCGCCCGTAACTGAGCGCGTGCCCCATCACTCATCACCAATCACTGAATACAAACATCATGCGAACTTTGACCAAGACCAATGGAAAGAAAGCCGCCTCCGCCAATGGCGGAATGCGCGCGACGGGCGACTACCAGATCAAGGACATCAGCCTCGCCGAGTGGGGCCGCAAGGAAATCTCCGTGGCCGAGCAGGAAATGCCCGGTTTGATGGCCGTCCGCGAGAAACACGGCACGCTCAAACCCCTGCGCGGGGTCCGGGTGACCGGCTCGCTGCACATGACAATCGAAACGGCTGTGCTGATCGAGACCCTGGCGGAGTTGGGCGCTTCGGTGCGCTGGGCAAGCTGCAACATTTTCAGCACGCAGGACCAGGCGGCGGCGGCGATTGCCCAAGCCGGCATTCCGGTCTTCGCCTTCAAAGGCGAATCGCTCGAGCAATACTGGGACTTCACCCTGGCCGCATTGACGCACCCTGGCGGCAAAGGCCCCCAACTGATCGTGGACGACGGGGGGGACGCCACGTTGCTGCTGCACAAGGGCTACGAGATGGAGCATGGCAGCAATTGGGCAGACAGCCCGAGCGGCAGCCACGAAGAGGACGTGATCAAGAAACTCCTCAAACGTTGTGCCCAAGAGCGGCCCGGGTGGTTTACCGAGGTCGTCAAAGAATGGAAAGGCGTCAGCGAAGAGACCACCACCGGGGTCCATCGCCTCTACCAGATGCTCGAAGCCGGCAAACTCCTGGTGCCGGCCATCAACGTCAATGACTCGGTTACCAAGTCCAAGTTTGACAACCTCTACGGCTGCCGCGAATCGCTCGCCGACGGCCTCAAGCGCGCCCTGGGGGTGATGATTGCCGGCAAGACCGCCTGCGTCTGCGGCTACGGCGACGTCGGCAAAGGCAGCGCCCACAGTCTCCGCGGTTTCGGCGCGCGCGTCATCGTGACGGAGATCGATCCGATCAATGCACTGCAGGCCGCGATGGAAGGGTTTGAAGTGACCACCCTGGAAGCCACCTTGGGCGAGGCGGACATTTACGTGACGTGCACCGGCAATTGCGACGTCATCACGCTCGAGCACCTGCTCAAGATGAAAGACCAGGCGATCGTTTGCAACATCGGTCACTTCGACAATGAGATCCAAGTGGACCGCCTCAACCAGGCCAAGGGGGTCTCGCGGGTGAACATCAAGCCGCAGGTGGACCGCTATGACCTGCCGGGCGACCGGAGCATCTACCTGCTGGCCGAAGGCCGCCTGGTGAACCTGGGCTGCGCCGAAGGCCATCCCAGCTTCGTGATGTCGAATTCCTTCACCAATCAGGTCCTGGCGCAACTCGACCTTTGGGCCCATCGCGAGCAGTACCAGCCGGCGGTCTATCGCCTGCCCAAGAAGCTCGACGAGGAAGTCGCCCGTCTGCACTTGGAGAAAATCGGCGTCAAGCTGACCAAGCTGACCCGCAAGCAGGCCGACTATATCGGCGTGCCCGTCGAGGGTCCCTACAAGCCCGACCATTACCGGTATTAGTCCGGCGTCCAGGCGCCAATTGAAGGCCCGGGCGGCGCGCCCTCCCGCCGCCCCCCCGGGCCCAAATCTTTCCGAATCTGTTGTTGACGGGGCGGCTTGGTTTGTTACAAATCTCTCGTCCGTTCAAAGAACGAGCGTGTCGGTGTCAGCAGACAGATTGTCAGTGAACCTAACTAGAAAGACGACATTCAGCGATCCTGCCGGAGCAGTCCTCCCCGCTCGGTTTTCTTGGGCCGACATGACCTTATGAACCAAAACAGGCTCTTCGTGGGCAACTTGTCCTACCAGACCATGCAAGATGATCTCCAGGAGTATTTTTCCCAGGCCGGCGCGGTCACCTCGGTGAACCTGATGCTGGACAAAGTGACGGGCAAGTCGCGGGGCTTCGCCTTCGTGGAATACGCCACGCCGGAGGAGGCCAGCAAAGCCGTCGAGCAATTCCATAACAAAGAGTTTCAAGGCCGCGCCTTGACGGTGAACATTGCGCGACCCCGGGAAGAGCGCGCGCCGCGCTGGAGCGGCGACCGGCCCAGTGCCGGCGAAGCGCGGGCCTAACCGGGAGATTTCATAGTGTGTAGCCGCCGACGGCAGTCGGCGCTGATTCTCAGTCCCGAAAGATGGCGCCGACTGCCGTCGGCGGCTACACCCTGCAGGCAGTTTGTGCGAGGTATGAGA
>Ga0187872_10003430_pt1 | contig 12715 bp, 9 predicted proteins | sample June2016WEW_16_4_FD_132973 | JGI IMG/M metagenome (GOLD analysis project Ga0187872, IMG submission 132973) | Peatland microbial communities from SPRUCE experiment site at the Marcell Experimental Forest, Minnesota, USA - June2016WEW_16_40 | ecosystem: Environmental > Terrestrial > Soil >...
GCAAATTCTGGAATACGGCAATGTCGTCGCACGGAAATTCGATCGCAAATACTGGATGGATTGCGCCGACAGGCGCGTGTTCCCGGACGCCCTATATCGCCAGGTTGCGGAAGACGGTTTTGTGGGAACGATGGTGCCTGAGGAATACGGCGGCGCGGGGCAAGGCATGGTCGAGATGCATCTGTTTCTTGAGGGGCTGTCGAACAACGGCATTCCATTACTCAACCTTGTCGTCGGCGCCACGATGAGCCTGGGCTTCATCGCCAGACATGGGTCAGAGCAGCAGAAGAAACGCTATCTGGCCGACGCCTGCAGCGGCAAGACGCGATTTTGCTTTGCCATTACCGAGCCAGATGCAGGAACCAATACCATCCGCACTGCCACGATGGCGAAAAAGCGCGGCAATCGTTTTGCATTGAACGGGCAAAAAACATTCATCACCGATGCCGATGGCTCCGACTACGCACTCGTGGTGACGCGAACGACACCGCACACCGAGGTTCAGAAGAAAACTGATGGTTTCACAATTTTCGTCGTCGATCTGAAAGCCAAAGGAGTGCAGAAACATTACATACCGGTCAGCATTCCGGCGCCCGAAACTCAATGGCAGGTGTTTTTCGATGATGTCGATCTTGGTCCAGACGATGTGGTTGGCGAAGTCGACAAGGGATTCGGCATCCTGTTCAAGAGCCTCAACCCTGAGCGGATCCTGGTGGGATCGATCTGCTGCGGCCTTGGCCGTTACGCCCTGAACCGCGCAGTTGAGTACACCAAAGAGCGCAAGGTCTTTAACAACGTACCGATTGGCGCTTACCAGGGACTGCAGCACCCGCTGGCCAGTGCCCGGACCGACGTCGAAGTGGCGTCACTGATGACGCTGAAGGCTGCGTGGATTTTCGATCAGGGACGTGAAGCTGGTGAATTCTCGAATATGGCGAAGCTTGCCGCGGCTGATGCAGGCACCAAGGCCGTGGACACCGCACTGCAATGCTTCGGTGGCAACGGCTTTACCAAGGAATACGGCATATTCGACATTTATCCGCTGGTGCGGATGTTGAAGATTGCACCGCTCAATCGCGAAATGATCCTCAACTATATCGGCGAGCGCGTGATGGGCCTGCCCCGCAGCTACTAGGATTCACCGATGGTCGTCATGAAGTCCGATAGCTCGACAGCGAGCGAGGAATATCGCCGAAACCGTGAAGTCTGGGACCAGCGCATCGCTGATCTTCATGTCCGCCGCACGGCCGCAATGCTCGGCGGTCCGGAGCGGGCACGGCGGTTGCATAAGGAACGCAACCAGTTGCTGCCGCGGGAGCGAATTGCAGCGCTGCTTGATCCTGGCTCACCATTTCTGGAATTCTGTCAGCTTGCCGGCGAAGGTTTGTACGACGGCGTTCCGCCTGGAGGCAGCATCATAACCGGCGTCGGGATGGTATCGGGTCGCGCCTGTATGATTATTGCCAATGACGCCACCGTGAAGGGCGGCACCTATTACGGCATCACCTGCAAGAAGCACGTGCGGGCCCAGCGGTTCGCCTGGCAGCATCGGCTTCCATGCATCACCTTGGTGCAATCCGGCGGTGCCAATCTGCCGGACCAGCACAATATTTTTCCCGATGAAGGACAGTTCGGCTCGATCTTTTACAACCAGATCCGGATGTCGAGCGAGGGCATCCCGCAAATCGCAATTGTGCATGGCCCCTCTACCGCCGGTGGCGCATACATGCCCGCCTTGTGCGACGAGACCGTCATCGTCCGCAATCAGGGAGCAATGTTTCTTGGCGGGCCGCAATTGGTCTATGCTGCTACCAAGGAAGAAGTAGGTATCGAAGAACTCGGCGGCGCCGAGATGCATAGCCGCGTGAGCGGCGTCACCGACCATTTGGCTGAAAGCGACAGCCATGCGATCGCAATCACCCGCGACATCGTCAATAATCTCGGCGAGATTCCGGCGCAACGCTGGGATGTGGCGCCGCCGCGCGACCCCCTTTTCGACCCAATGAGCATTTATGGATTGATCAGTGTCGATCCGCGCGTTCCAACCAACAATCGCGAGATTGTCGCGCGCCTGGTCGACGGTAGCGAGTTGCACGAATTCAAGCCGCTATATGGTGAGACGCTAATCACTGGGTTTGCGCGCATCATGGGTTTTGAAATCGGAATCCTGTGTAACAACGGCGTGCTTTTTTCCGAGTCTGCTCTGAAGGCAACGCACTTCATCGACCTATGCTGCAAACGTAATATCCCGCTGCTCTTCATGGCGGACGTCACTGGATTCATGGTCGGGCGTGAGGCTGAGGAAGGCGGCATTTCCAAACATGGCGCTAAAATGATCACGGCAATGGCCAGCGCCAATGTCCCAAAATATACTTTGATTATCGGCAATGCCTACGGCGCAGGCTATCTCGCCATGTGCGGTCGGGCCTTTAAGCCTCATGCGATGATGATGTGGCCGCACGCTCGTTCGGCGATCATGGGGCCGGATCAGGCGGCAAACACACTCGCCATGGTCAAGGACGAAGCGCACAAACGCGACGGCACAAGCTGGACTGATGAGGAACGCGAGGCTTACCGGGCCCCGGTGCGCAAAACGTTCGAGGACTTCGCAAACGCTTACAACTTCGCGCGTCATACCTGGTGCGACATGGTGATCGATCCGCTCGAAACCCGACACGTGATGGCGCTGTTGCTCGATCTTGCCGGCCGTCTGCCACCACAAGATACTGAATTCGGCGTGCTCAGGATGTGATGATAGAGGAAGCGCTTTTGTGTTCGATAAAATCTTGATTGCCAATCGCGGCGAAATCGCTTGCCGGATCGCGCGCACCTGTCATCGGCTCGGCGTTGAGGTGGCAGGCGTTCATTCGTCGGCCGACGCCGATGCGCTGCACGTAAGGATGATCGGAGAGTCGATTGAAATTGGCGGTGCCGCAGCATCGGACAGCTATCTGCGAATTGACGCGATTATTGAAGCCGCCATGGTCACCGGCGCGCAGGCGATTCATCCCGGCTTCGGCTTTCTTGCGGAAAACGCCGCCTTTGCCCGCGCGGCCGAAGCGGCCGGGCTGGTGTTCATTGGACCGACGCCTGACGTGATCGAGCGGCTCGGCGACAAAGCCTCGGCAAAGCAGCAAGCTGAGGCGGCTCAGGTGCCTATCATTCCCGGTAGCAAGGTGCCAAGCGAAGACGCGTTTCAGATCGATCGCATGGTCCGCACACTCGAACTGCCAGTGATGTTAAAGGCAGTAGCCGGAGGCGGCGGCAAGGGTATGCGCGTAGTGTCTCGCCTCGACGGAGTTGCCGGCGAAATCGCAGCGGCTATGCGCGAGGCGAACAGTTCGTTCGGTTATCCTGGGCTTATCGTCGAAAAGCTGATTCAGCGCGCACGTCATATCGAGGTGCAGATCGCAGGTGACGGCAAAGGTAACGTGATTCACTTGTTCGAGCGCGAGTGTTCACTGCAGCGGCGTCATCAAAAGATCATCGAGGAAGCGCCCGCCGCGAACCTATCCGAAACGCTGCGCGATAGAATTGCGGCCGACGCAGTACGCCTCGGCCGGCGCCTGAATTATCGCGGCGTCGGCACGGTCGAGTTCATTCTGGACGGCGACGCCTATTATTTCCTGGAGGTTAATCCGCGCTTGCAAGTCGAGCATCCGGTCACAGAGATGATCACCGGCGTCGATATCGTCGAACTGATGCTACGCATCGCTGCTGGCGAAGGCCTTCCGTTGATCCAGAATGAGATCATCTGCAATGGGCATGCCGTCGAAGCGCGGATCTGCGCTGAGGATCCGACGAACGGGTTTCTGCCCTGCACAGGGCGCCTTGCTTACGTCAAGTTTCCCAACGATATTCGCGTCGAAACCGGCGTCGAAAGCGGCTCCAACGTCACGCCCTACTATGACTCGATGCTGGCAAAGCTCATCGCGTATGCCGAGAACCGCGATCAGGCGCTCGACAAACTTGGTCGCGCGCTCGATCGAACATCGATCTTCGGTGTTACTACTAACCAGGGGTTTCTTAAAAGCCTGGTCGACTTGCCCGCGACACGCACTGCCACGTTCCACACCCGGCTGATCGATGAAACAATAGACCAGCTTGTCGGACGGCCGGCCGCGCTTGACAAGGAAGCACTTGCGCTCGGCGCGTATTTCTGGATGAGCCGCCAACGTCAGCGAATGACGAACAACCCGTGGCAGTCGCTCGGTCTGACAGGATGGCACATGGCCGCCGGCGGCGACGGCTTGTCGCCAATTCCGGTGCTGCACCTCGAGGCTTCAGGGATGAGCGCAGAAATCCGGTTTGCGGCCTTTCAAGCCGATGGTACCATGGTCGTGGGTATCAACGATGAAAAGCTGCAAGTCAGGTTGGTTGCGCTTGGCAACGACACCTTCAGTGCGATCATCGGAGCGCGCCGCGAAATCGTACGGGTTCACCAGGAGCAAAATTCAGTCTTCGTACACAACAGAAAGGGCGTCCATACGATGCTGGCGCTCCCCTATCTCACTTACATCAGCGCGGTCGCGGAGACCAGCGGCGAACTGCGTGCACCGATGATGGGCATGATCCTGAAGGTCAATGTCGCGGTCGGCGACAAGGTCAAGGCGGGCGATGTCGCGGCCATCCTGGAATCGATGAAGATGGAACTGCGCATCAACAGCGAGATTGATGGAATCGTGACAGCGGTCAATTGCCGAGCCGGGGAAACTGTTGAACGCAATGCTATCGTTGCCGTCGTCGAGCCGGAGCAGACGTTGTGACAGAGAGTTGTTATTTGCCCTGGCCGGTAGGTGAGACCAGGAAGCGTCAACTACGAGACCAAAGGCAAGGTTGCTACGTATTCTCGTCGCCGATGCTGGTTGATTTCGCGATATTGAGCCAGATGGTGTCGCTCACGTCCTGTGTCCAAACGCGCATCTAGCCGATGGTTTCGCGTCGCCAGATGAAGCCGCTGCCGCGATAGATGCCAATCTGCCTTACCGCAACGTCGACTGAACTCGGAAAGGTCTGTCGATGCAGCTTGCAGACTCAATTTGTCGGTTCACCTGATCCGGGAGCCTCCAGCAATCTGGTAACCGAAACCGCCGCGCGGCAGTTTCCAGAGCTTACACCTCTTACGCCTTACACTGATATCGGTGGCGTGGGTTATATTAAAGTCGAAGACTGCAAGGAACCTCGGCCACCCAACAATCTCCCACCCAGACGACTAATATCTAGCTTGCGTGAAAATCTAACGCTCGTTAGCGTACCGACATCTTGCCCGCTCGAGATGTCTTTAATCCTTTGTTTGTGTGCACTGCGGCGTCCACGGAGCTAAAAGTTTGAATACGACGAATGGAAACCACAGTCTAGTTTCTGCGGACAAACCCTCCGGCACAGTGCTGGAGTGTCAGTCTGTAGAACGGCGGTTCGGCGGCATCGTCGCGCTGAACGGGATCGATCTGCAGGTCTATCAGAGCGAGATATTTGGCCTGGTCGGGCCTAATGGGTGCGGCAAAACAACACTCACTAACGCCATCACCGGCTTCTATCCTCCACAGCGCGGGAAAATCCTGCTGCACGGCCGCGATATTACCGGCTTGGCGCCGCACAAGGTCGCCAACTTGGGGGTTGCCCGCACGTTCCAGAATCTGGCGCTGTTCAATGGAATGAGCGTGCTCGATAACATACTGCTGGGGCGTCATGTTCATATGCACCCCGGCGTGATGCGCACCGCGCTATACTGGTGGCTGGCGCTCAACGACGAGATAGCAAATCGCGCCGCCGTGGAAGACGTCATCGAGTTTTTGCAGCTTGAAAGCGTACGCGACGAATTAGTCGACGGGATTCCGATCGGGCTAAAAAAGCGGGTCGAGCTGGCCCGTGCGCTAGCGGCAGAGCCAAGCCTTCTGATTCTCGACGAGCCCATGGCCGGCATGAACCAGGAAGAAAAGGAATACATGGCGCGGTTTATCCTGGACGCGCGCGACGAACGCAATGTCACGGTGCTTCTCATAGAACATCACATGGACGTCATCACCGGCATCTGCGATCGCATGCTGGCGCTGAACTACGGAGCGATGATCGGCACCGGCGTACCGGCAGATGTCGTTGCCGACCCACGGGTGATCGAGGCCTACATCGGCGGTGCCCATGCGGGGCACTGAGATAGGTTCGACCTGGGATTTGGAGATCGACACCACGCTGATCCGCGTGTTGGCGCGGAACGCGGCGGTCTTCCCCGATCGGGTTGCGATGCGCGAAAAAAGCAGGGGGATCTGGCAAGAGACGACCTGGCGGCAGCTGCTCGATAGCGTTCTCTGGTGCGCGGCAGGACTCGAGACACTCGGCTTCGACGCCAATGACGTCATGCTGGTGATTGGTGACAATCGGCCAAGGCTCTACGCCGGGATGCTCGCGGCGAGCGCCCTTGATGGGTACGCGATGCCTGCATTCCCGGATGCCACGCTCGACGAAATCCGTCACTTCGTCCACGAGGCGCGAGTGCGCTTTGTGCTGGCCGAAGACCAGGAACAAGTGGATAAGATGCTCGATCTGCGCGACAAGGATGGGATGATCAAACACATCATCTACGACGACAAGCGAGGGCTGGCGGCTTATCGCGACCCGGGATTGATCTCGTGGGAAACGGTTCAAGCCAGGGGATTGGAACGGCTAAGCAAGCACTCCAGTTCTCGAGACGCCCTGATTCAACGCGCGAGGCCGGAAGGTCCGGCTGTATTCCTGCATTCCTCGGGCAGCACGGGCAAGCCAAAGGGCGTCGTATTGTCCCACCGCAATATGTTGGCTGGCGTCCGAAACGCCCACCGCGGCGGCGCCTTTGGGTTCGATGAAACCATCCTGGCCTATCTGCCGATTGCCTGGGTGGGCGATTTCGCGGTGACGATGGCGGCCGGAATTGCGCTTCGCTTCACAATCAACATTCCGGAGCGGCAGGAAACGATGCTGGACAATCTGCGCGAGATCGCGCCAACATTTTATCTTGCCGCGCCGCGTAGCTGGGACAACTTGCTGACCGCCATCCAGGTTCGCATGGAGGACTCCACGCGGCTGAAGAAGCTGATCTATCGGTTCTTCATGACGGCAGCGCTGTCCGCTGAACGACGCAAGCTCGAAGGTGGTCGAGCCTCCCTGCGGGAACGATTGCTGAGCCCGCTCGGCGAGTGGCTTATTTGCGGTCCGATCAAAGACCAGTTTGGTCTGTCGCGACTGCGCGGCGCTTTCACGGGCGGCGAAGCAATGGGCGAAGATAGTTTTGTGTTTTATCGTGCGCTCGGCATCAAGCTACGACAGCTCTATGGTCAAACGGAAAGCAGCGCCTACAGCGCAATCCAGGGCATGGACGAAGTGCGGCTCCACACCGTCGGGCGTCCCCTGCCCGGCGTCGACGTCAGAATTAGCGACGCCGGCGAAATTCTGATCCACTCGGGTAGCGTGTTCAACGGATACTTCAAACAGGACGATGCGACGCGCGAAACGTTGGAAGACGGTTGGCTACATACCGGCGACGCGGGTTATGTCGAACCTGACGGCCAACTCGTCGTTCTGGGCCGTCTCTCCGATGTGGTTCACACCGCCAAGGGCAGTCGTTACATTCCCAATTACATCGAAAACCGCTTGAAGTTCAGTCCGTATATCAAGGAAGCAGCCGTGCTGGGACGCGGCCGCGACACACTGGCGGCCCTAATCTGCATCGACAAGGAAGCCGTCGGGCTTTGGGCTGAATTGCGCGGCATTACATACATGTCTTACGCCGACCTGTCACAAAACACTGAAGTCATCAACCTGATTGCCGCAGCGGTCAGGCGCGTCAATGGCACGCTTCCCGAAGGCTTACAGGTCCGGCGTTTCGTCTGCCTGCACAAGGAATTCGATGCCGATGATGGCGAGATCACACGAACGCGCAAGATCCGGCGCAGCGTGGTGGAGGAGCGGTACGTCCCCATTATCGAAGCTATCTACGACAATCGTGACACGGTGTTGATGAAGGCCCAGATCAAGTACGAGTCCGGCGAGGTCGGCATCATTGAGCGGACGCTAACGGTGCAGGATACCTAGCTCATGGACGCGATCCTGATGCTGGAATCGGCTGCCAATGGGGCTCTGGCAGGCATGATGTATTCGCTCGTCGCGATGGGAATCGTTCTGATTTACAAATCGTCATCAGTCCCCAATCTCGCGCAGGGTTCGATGACGATGCTGGCGGCCTATATCGTGCTGGCGTTTGCCAACAATGCGGGCGCCCCGATCTGGCTGGCGATCGTGCTCGCGATCGTGACGATGTTTACCATCGGGTTTGGCATTGAACGCGTGGCGCTGCGACGCCTCGCCGGCCGCCCCATCATTATGATTCTTATGATGACGCTTGGCCTAGAAATCCTTCTTCGCGCCGGCTCGATGACCATCTGGGGCGGCACTACACGCCCGATGCCACTCGGCATCAGCGATGCTCCGCTCTTCCTGGGTCCACTGCTAATCAATCGCGCCTATGCCTGCGGCGCGGTGATTGCCATTGCAATGTTCGGGCTGCTCGTGATGCTCTTCCGCACGCGAATGGGCATTGTTCTGCGCGCGATTTCTGACGACTACACCGCGGCCTGGTCGCTCGGTATTTCGGTTGAACGCGGAGTCGCCTTGTCCTGGGCGATCTCCGGGGTGGTGGCGACGGTTGCCGGTGTGCTGTGGAGCTCAATACAGGGCGTCGATCAGTCGCTCGCTCAACTACTACTGAAAGGCGTGACCGTGGCGGTGCTGGGCGGACTGGACAGTATTGGCGGCGCATTGTGGGCCGGCGTACTGCTCGGCATCGTCGAGGGCATTGCGTCGAGCGTACTCGATCCCCTACTCGGCGGCGCGAGCCGAGATCTCGTAGACGCAGCCATGCTGATCTCGACCATCCTGATTCGACCACACGGACTATTTGGTCGTCACGACATCGAGCGAGTTTGAAATCATGTTGTTCCGTCGCGCCGGAATTTTTCACACCAATTACGCTGCCGACCGCGCAGTGTTTCCAATTCCAACGGATCGGTGGATGATCGGCGTACTGCTGCTGCTGGCGCTGACAGCACCACTCTACATGAACACGCTGTACCTCAGCAGTTACATGCTGCCCTGGCTGATTTGGACCGCGGGCGCACTCGGTCTCAACTTGATCCTCGGATGGGCAGGACAATTCCATCTTGGTTATGCGGCCGTGATGGGAATCGGGGCCTATTCTACGGTGCACGCCATGAGGGCAGGCATCCCGTGGGAGATTGCCATCGTTCTAGGAGGACTGATGGCCGCGGCGATCGGAATTGTTTTCGCATTCGCGGCCCTGCGCGTGAAGGGACTGTATCTGGCGCTGAGCACACTTGCTTTGCAGTTCGCTATGGATTGGACGATCACGCACGTTCCCGCAATCAGCGGAGGGACGCAAGCGACATTGCAGGCGCCTGACATTCGACTGGTCGGCTGGCCCGTCACCTCGGATGCGGCGCTCTATTACATCGGGTTCGTGTGGTGCGTGCTGGTGACATCCTTCATGTTGAATCTCCGGCGCACCTCGCTTGGCCGGGCTCTGGTCGCTGTCCGCGAAAAAGATTATGCCGCTGCTGTCATCGGCGTGAACAGTTTCTATTTTAAGCTGGTGGCCTTTGCGACGTCATCATTTTTCGCCGGCGTGAGCGGCGCAATGCTAATAGGAACCTTCTATCACGCCGTTACGCCCGAACAGTTTTCAGTTGATGTCTCGATCCAGGCGCTGGCGATGGTCATCGTTGGAGGGTTGGGCAGCATCATTGGCAGCTATTTCGGTGCTGCCTTTATTCTCCTGATGCCGGGTCTTATGAACAAATTCATTTCCTGGGCAACGATGCAGTTTGGGTTCTCGCTCGACATCGAGACGCTTGCCCACCTGCCCCAAGCGCTCTACGGTGCGCTCATTGTCGGATTTCTTCTGGTTGAGCCTCTAGGACTGGGAAAGATTTATAATAACATTCGGGATTATCTTCTGGTATGGCCTTTCGGTTACGTCAAAAAATAGCGGACGCATAAGTCATGAACGACGTGAGTGCCACGAGTGTGCTGTCGCTGAACAACGTCGAGGTCGTGTACGACTACGTTTCCCTCGCCATCAAAGGTGTTTCGATTGAAGTGCCCGACGGCAGAATGGTGGCATTGCTAGGCGCGAATGGTGCGGGAAAGAGCACAACCTTGAAATCAATCAGCGGGCTGCTCGCGGCCGAACGCGGCGAAGTTCGGCGCGGCGACATACAATTCCTCGGCCGCGGCATTGGCACGATGATGCCACAGGAGCGGGTCAAACTAGGGATTGCTCATGTACTCGAAGGGCGGCGGGTCTTCGAGCATTTGACCCCCGACGAGAATCTCATCGCGGCATCTGCTGTACGCAGCCGCCATGACATGGCTCGCAACAGGGACCGGGTCTACAGCTATTTTCCCCGTCTGTACGAGCGCCGGACTGTAGAATCTGGTTATCTTTCCGGCGGTGAACAGCAGATGCTCGCCATCGGCCGTGCCTTGATGACGCAACCGAAATTGTTGATGCTTGATGAACCGAGCCTCGGTCTCGCGCCGTTTTTGGTTACCGAGATCTTTCAAATCATCTGCCGCATCAACAGCGACGAGGGTCTATCGGTGCTCCTTGTAGAGCAAAATGCGCTCGCCGCGCTGGAAATTGTTTCGCACGGCTACCTGCTGGAAAGCGGCCGCATCGTGATGCACGACAGCGCTGCTGCGCTGAAGAAGAATCCTGACATTCAGGAATTTTACCTGGGAGGTGCGCACAACAAGAATTTTCGCGACATCAAGCACTACCGGCGGCGAAAGCGATGGCTGACGTGAGGTCGACCAACGCGTCGTCGCCCTAATCAAGCAAAGCGTCGAAAGTCGGCAATTCACTCATCTGAACGAGGGAGGATCTTAAAATGAGATTATTATCAATCATAGGCGGACTGGCGTTCGCGCTCCTCAATGTCTTGCCTACGATCGCCGCCGAGCCGGTACGTTTCGCCCTATGCTATGACCTGAGCAAAGCTTATACCTTCGTTTCGCCGCAGATCGCCCAGGCCGCGCGCGACTATGCCGAGCTCCTCAACTCGAGGGGAGGGCTCGAAGGCCACCCCATCGAGGTTATCGTCGAGGATCACGGCAACGAGCCTCAGCGAGGGATCGAATGCTACGAACGCCTGAAGCGCGAAGGCGTGATGGTGTTCGACATGCTATCAACGCCAGTCTCCCGCGCGGTTTTACCGCGCGTCATGAAGGACGGCAACATCCTGATCCAGTCGCTGGTTGGTCGAGGTGATGCCGTCGACGGCGATGTCTTCAAATGGGTGTTCCCAATCGGGCCGACGTATTGGGGGCAAGCCGCCAACGACATCGGATACATCAAGCAGAAGGCCGACGGAAACTTGAAGGGCGTCAAGGTTGCGTTCCTCTATGTTGATTATCCGTTCGGCCAGGAACCGATCGGCATTCTGAAGACTCTGGCCCAAAAAGAGGGTTTCGACCTGCAACTTTTTCCGTATCCGCTGCCGGGAAACGATCAGGCCTCGGCCTGGACACAAATTCGTCGCTTCAACCCAGATTGGATCATTAGTTGGAGCCTATCGAACATGCATGTCATCGCGTCGCGAGAGATGAAGCGCAACGGGATTCCGATAGACAAGTACATATCAGTTAACTGGCTCAACGAGGTCGATATCAAAAACATTGGCCAGGATGCGGCTATCGGCCTCAAACGCGGCACAAACGTCGCTGGCGGGTCCAGCCAGCCGCTGGTTCAGGAAATTATTAAAGAGCTCTACGACAAGGGCAAAGGGAACGGAGACCGCAAATTCACCGATGACGTCTATTACAACACCGGTCTGGCGATGTATTCCATCACATTCGAAGGTGCGCGCATTGCGATCAAGAAGGATGGCTGGCCGTTGACGCCGCAGAAAATCAAGGACGGACTTGAGAGCATCAAGGATTACGGGGTCAACGGCTTGATGGCTCCTATTACAGTCACCGCGCAGGATCATGGCGGTGGCGGCAAGACCCGCGTTGAGATGTGGGACGGCGCCAAGTGGGTGCCGCAGACCGACTGGATCGCGGCCTTTCAGGACGTGGTGTGGAACGTCGTGAAAGAACAATCGGCAGACTATGCCAAATCCGAAGCGCAAAAATAGATAGTGTACAGCCGGACAGCAGCAGAGAATCGCTCTGCCGCTGTCCGGTCAGCTTTCACGCGATGTGCGTCCGGAAAGCGCACTAATTTGCGATTCAATTCTCTTCGTAGAAAAACACCAATTACCGCTCCAACACAATCGTTGCTTGGATCAATATATTAGGGTCAGAACCCATTAATTTTTCCGCTCTGACAATACGATCCTGATTCGATTTTGGAAGGGGATTGGGATCGTGCGCAGGAACCTATTCTGGCTAAGTGATGAGCAATGGGAGCGGATTGAAGCTCATCTGCCGACGGATGTACGGGGCGTTGAGCGGGCGGACGATCGCCGCGTCATCAGCGGCATCGTGCATGTGCTGAAAGCGGCTGTCGCTGGTGCGACTGCCCACCGAATATGGTCCTCCGACAAGGATCTATAATCGCTTTGTGCGCTGGGCGCGGCGTGGCATCTGGGAAAACCTGTTCCGGGAGCTTGCTGGGCACGGACGATCTACCGACACGCAGATGATCGATTCCACGCACGTGAAA
>Ga0187872_10003432_pt1 | contig 12711 bp, 13 predicted proteins | sample June2016WEW_16_4_FD_132973 | JGI IMG/M metagenome (GOLD analysis project Ga0187872, IMG submission 132973) | Peatland microbial communities from SPRUCE experiment site at the Marcell Experimental Forest, Minnesota, USA - June2016WEW_16_40 | ecosystem: Environmental > Terrestrial > Soil >...
AGATTGCTGCCCGCTACTTTCCAAACCGGGTGCATAGTCTTCCCGATAAAGGCGGCCATGTCCTACGCGCGACGACGGTCTGAGGGCAAGCCAATGCGATGATTCGACTGAGCCGACATTAGCCTTTCTTTCCGTTCACTTGTTTCGCTCGCTTTTCTTCCATTTTGCCCAACGTGCGCGTTGAGCCGCGGCGATTCTTTTGCGAGCAGCCACTGACATGGTCCTCCGCGCCTTGGGGGCGCGAGAAGGTTTAGACTTTCCCTCCAGACTTCCGAGACTTCCAAGGGCCGCCAACGCCGCGTTCAGCCGTTCCATTTCTCCCTGCACGCGCTGTTTTTCCTTCTGCAGTTTCCGAATTACTCCCGTCAGGTTCGTCATGGTCCCCCTTGGGCAGGCATTGTAGCAGCCCATCTGAGAGACTCTCCGTCCCGTTTGCCACACACCAACGACTGATTTCACCGAGTCCCACAGGAGGAAATGCCATGAGGCTTCGTCGCAATTGGCAACAAACCGGAGTAGTAAGCGCTTTGGCTGGCAAGTGTAACTCAGATCAACGTTTTCCAGTAATCGGTTCGGCTTCTTGTGACAGTGGGAATCGTTGCGCGAAGGCGCCGCCATGCTTCGCCTGGTCTCCGCAGATGCGCTGGAACTTCGTGGTATTTTGCCGCGGCGAAATCGAAGAACCTCCTTCCCGTTTCGGAGACAGACTCCCCGCGATGCGTGGACGAGTGTCCGAACCGAGAAGCTGTCCTGTTGCAGCACTGCATAGCAATGACTGGGAACTGCGAGAGTAGGGGCAAGAGTTCCAGCCCCTCCTGCGATCGCGAACTTTCGGATCATTTCGACCTCACAGCCTGATTCACACACTGATCGCCTTACGGAGGAACCTGGCACAATCCAAGTCATGGTCCGAATCGCAACAAATGATGGACCCGGACTGACGCAAGAGTCGGAGTTCCCCGGTGTGTTCTAGAATAGAAATTTAAGAGGGCCGGCTAACCCTATTCGAGGGAGGTCGAGCTCAGTTTTTGGTTCGGATACCGCTCAGGAGGGTCTGTTTATCCGTGAGGGTCGGCATAGATTTTGGTACAACCCGCGTCGTGGTCGCAGCCGTTGACCGTGGCAATTATCCGCTGGTCAACTTCGAAACCCCAGACGGGCACGTGCGCGACTGGTTTCCGCCGCTGATCGCTGTGCGGGGAAAAACGCGCGCTTATGGCTGGGAAGCCTGGCTGGCGCAAGGGCAACCGGGTAGGACCATATCCCGCTCCCTAAAGCGTTTTCTGAGGAATGCCGGGCCTGAGACTCGGTTCGAGGTCGAGGGACAGTCCTTTGAGATCAGACAACTCATGCGGGAACTGATGGAGGCTTTGCGAGAGCAGCTGCGCGAGCATTCCTCCTTAGCCGGCGGCCGGAACGGTCCGTTGGAAGTGATGTTGGGGGTGCCGGCGAATGCCAATAGCAATCAGCGTTTTCTGACGACCGAAGCGGCCCGGGACGCAGGGTTCGAAGTTCTCGGCTTGTTGAACGAGCCCTCCGCGGCAGCGGTCGAGTTTGCCCACCGGGACCGCGCTGAGCACAAGGCCCGTTCTGAGGGCTGGCTCATGGTCTATGACTTGGGCGGCGGCACGTTTGACGCTTCGCTTATCGAACTGGGCGACGACACGCACTCCATTGTTGCCTCAGACGGCATTCCGACGGTAGGCGGTGACGACTTTGACGAGATTTTGGCGGGACTCGCGCTCACCACTGCCGGCGTCTCTTGCGCCGAACGAGAGGGCCTCTCTGCGTCCGAGTGGTTCACTCTGTTGGAAGAGTGCCGCGAAAAGAAGGAAGCACTCAATCCCAATACCCGTAAGGTGACGGTCGATCTCGAACGTGTACGCCGCAACTGGCGCGAAGTCTCCATCGCGGTGAGCGTGTTCTATGAACAATGTAGGCCCCTGATCGAGTCAACCCGCGAGGTTGTCAACAGATTACTTGCTGAGCATCCGGAGCGCCCCATCGACACGCTTTATGTCACGGGCGGTGGCTCCGAGTTGCCGCCCGTGGCCCGCATCCTTCGCGAGGAGTTCGGGAGGCGAGTGCGCCGTTCGGCGTACATGCGGTCAGCGACAGCGATCGGATTGGCAATCCGGGCTGACACGCAATCCGGCTTCGTGTTGCGAGACCAGTTCATGCGGAATTTCGGACTCTGGCGTGAGACAGACGACGGACGCAGCATTGCATTCGATCTTGTCTTCCCACGCGGGACAGCTTTGCCGGGCCCCAAACAACCGCCGCTGGTGAGCGTACGTTCTTATCGCCCCGCCCACAATGTTGGCCATTTCCGCTATCTAGAGTGCGCACGGCTGGCGAGCGACGGCCGGCCTGTCGGCGAGATCACCGATTGGGACGACATCCGCTTTCCGTTCGATCCAAATTTGCAGGATTGCCCGGACATTGCGTCGGTGCCGGTGGTCCGCACGCCGGCCACAAAGGGCTTCGTGATTGAAGAGAACTACACCTGCGATAGCAGCGGCAATCTTGCCGTGGAGATTTCGAACAAGTCCACGGGCTACGAGAAGACGTTCCGCCTCGGCCGCTGGTCCGCAAAGCAAACCAAAATGGCGCCGAGTCGCGCAAGAGCGCACCGTGCTTAGAACTAGACTTTCAGAGGCGACCGATGATACCTCATGCGCTCGACTGAGCAACGGCGGATACGGTCCCCGTCTGCTGGCTTTAGGTTGAACCTGATGAACTTGAATGTGGAGTGCTATTCGGGCCGAAAAGCAGACGAGCGACCCGTTCGGTTTAGGCTCGAGGGAAGAGAGTATCTCGTTGAAGCAGTGCTGGACCAGTGGTCCGACCCAGAGAGCATCTTTTACAAGGTTCGCGCTGATGACGGGAATCTCTATATTCTCCGACAAAGGACATCGACGTCGGACGGGACGTGGGAGCTGGTTTCATTTCGCCAGACCAGAAAGAAACTCTGACACATAGGAAAGCCACGCCTGCCCGCCATGGAGCTGCAGTACGCGGTCTTTCAACATGGCCTATTCCACTGCTACTTTCGTGCCCTTCTGAGGCTGACTCGACAAATGCTCAATGCGCGCGTCTAGCATCTCCCGGATGGCCTTAAGAAACTCGACGCGTGAGTTGGCTAGGTGCTGTCGGGCAGCGGGCGAAATTCCCAGGTATTCGCGAACGGTATCTACGATCTCGCGGCATGGGCATGCCTCGTGTGCGTCATGTTCCCTCGCCGTTGACTGAGCTTCCTGTGGCTCGTTCATTGCGCCTCCTTCATTTCAACTGTCAAGACACGATTTTCCAACCGCGCTCTCGCCGGCAGCAACCCTGCCATCGACCGTGGCAGGCCAACATGGCGGCGAAGCGTGCCGATCTCAACCACCAGTTCGTCGCCCTTCTTGAATAATCCGATTTCACCTTTCGTGGCAAACGGCAGCAGCACTCGAACTTCGTACGCTCCGTTCTGTTTCCCGAAGGTGAAGGGCTTTTCTGTCCGCGTTACCGCCGACGGATCTTCCCCTGCAGGATACAGCACTCCAGCCAGCTCCTCCAGCCGTTGTCTCCCCAAGACCTCGCGAGCGAACAAGGGCACGCGCTTCACCGGAACTGGAGCAAAATACTCTTCGATCTCATGCAGAATCTTATCCTGTGAGGTGTGCCACTCGTTGAACCAAGCGTCGCTGACTTCATTTGGGAGCAGGCGATTGACAATGACCGCATCCACCGTCAGCCCGTGCAGGGAGAAGTACACAAACGCCCGTTCCGTTTCGCGGAGCACCATTTTCTCCGGGTTGGTGACCAGCCGGACGCTGGTGGTATGCGGGTCTTCCATGATGTCATCCACGCCTTCCAGCTTGCCAAACAGGTCGCGGATATTGACGAAGTAGCTGTCCGTAGGGAGTTCGAACGGCGCCACGCGGTTTGCAATGGGCCGCACCGCCTTAAGGAAATTACGTTGAAACGGGAAAATGTGCTTCATGTACCAGTCGAGCGTTGTTGGCATGCTAATGAAGCGCATGGACTCGGCAGTAGGCGCGGCGTCGAGGACGATCACATCGTAACGTTGCTCGCGCTGGTATTGGTTGACGTACATCATGGCGCTGAGCTCTTCCATGCCCGGCAGAATCGCAAGTTCCTCGGCCTCTACTCCGCTTATGCCGGTAGTGCGCAGCACCGAAGTCACGTAGGAAGAGATCTCCTGCCAATGGCGCTTGATCTCTTTCTGAATATTGAGCTCCTGGATCCAGAGCCGGTCTCCCACCTGTAACGGATCGGAAGTTTGCAGGTGAAACAGGTCGGTCTCCAAATCGAAGGAGTCGCCGAGGCTGTGCGCCGGGTCGATGCTCATGACCAACGTGCGATAGTTCAGTGCGGCAAGTTTGACGCCAGTGGCGGCGGCCAGGCTGGTTTTGCCCACACCGCCCTTGCCCGTGAACATGAGGATTCTCATACCCCATTGTAAGGCCTGAAGTGCGCCGGAGTTTTTGTGCCAAAAGAAGTAAGAACGGAGGCGATGTCCTAACTATCGGTGCCGAGCGGTCCAGATTTGCCGGCCATAGAACGCGAGATTCAGTGCGCATATGATCACCCCTGCCACCGTCAGCACGGTTGCAGAGATGTCCGGATAGACGAGCTTGTCCAGGTAATGGAGCAGGAATCCACCCTGGTACGGCTCGACTCCGGCCCTGGCTTCAAACCAGTTTTCCAGCACCGTCAAAGGACACGGCCAAGGAAGTAGCTCGCTAAGAATCCCCCACACCAGAGAAGCGATATGCAGCCAGCGAAGTATCGGGCGTGAACGTGTTAGCAGAACACCGAAGACCACCCACAAAATAAACAGCGCATGCACGAAGAGGACGAAAGTCGCGAGTGCAGAATAGAAATTCGGAGTAAGAACGCCTGTGTGCACCTCTAGAATTTACCGGAACTAGGTGGACCGGAGCGGTGCGCCCCGCGACTCCTCGAACTCCGGGCGAAGAACATGGGAAGCCGCGAGCTAGTTTTCGGCAAACACCCGATGGAACACAATGGATTTTGCACGCGAGAGGATTAGCGTCCGTCCATCTTGTGTCCACTCGACTGGGCCCGAAAAATCAGGCAGCGATTCCAGGACACGTCGCTCGCTCAGGTCAAGAACTTGGAGTACGAGATGCGGTGCTTCCGCCTCGCCGGTAATCGGAGTAACGAGGGTGCGGACAAAGATGTTTTCCCGCTTAGGATTCCAACTGCGGAACTCGAACTCTTCTTTCTTGCCCTCGCCGGTGAAGTCAAAAAGCACGAGGTGCGCACCTGTTGTCACATCGACAATTTCCCAAGGAAGGGGCCCGTGATAGCTATGCTCGGTCGCCACGTAGCGGCAGCTTGCCGAGAAATTGCCCGAAGGGAATTTCGTTATGCGCCGACCCGATTTCACATCTGAATCGTACTCGACAGCGTTTGCTTCCAGCTGACCCTTGTCGTTCGGAATCGGATCGCCGGTAAAGAGATGGCCAGTCGCAGCACAGATGTGGACGCTCTCGGTTGGCTCCAAAAGCTTTTCGCGGGAGATGGTCAGGTTATCTAGGCGTAAGACTCCGAGAATGTTCCAGGCATCCGCTTCAATCGCTGAACCACCATAGAAGTAAATCTTGCTGGCGTCCGCACTCCAGATCAGGAATGAGGGATCGATAGGAAGTTCAGCCACTCTTTGGCTGCCGTCGAAGAGAATGGGCCGACCATGGCCTCGGTCCTGCGGTAATATCAAAACGGCTTTAGCTCCCACGGGAGCTGCGACGATGTAGATTGGTCCCTCGGCATCCTGGATCTCGCTCACGCGGCCCGACTGCACTTCGAGAACATAGACTACTGTCCGGGCCTGGCTCGTCACTGGGCGGGGAGGCGGCGCTATCCCTTTCTCACGCGTTTCTTTGACATCGCTTTGCCAGCGCTTCCATAGAGACCGATCGTTGCAGGCGACCCAAATCACCGTTCCGTCGCCAGATTGCGCGAAGGAGGTCACGTCGCAGGGCAATTCGTAGGTTCGGTCAGTGGCAACAGCATGGCCGGAACCGATCATGCCGCATAGCCCCAAAGTGCAAACGCACAAAACTTGGCTGGCATGAAGCTTGCGATCCGCCCATTTCATGTAAGGAAGATACTGCAAACGTTGCGCGCGCTCCACGTTACCTTTGTTTCGCAGTGGGACGTGGGCAGGTTCCTGGGCCACCAGAATAGTATTGTTGCCAGAAGATTGTGCGGAAAATCGTCCACATCGACATGGATGCCTTCTACGCCTCGGTGGAGCAGCGCGACGACCCGCGACTGCGCGGCAAGCCCGTGATCGTTGCCTGGCAGGCCAAGCGCTCTGTCGTCTGCGCGGCTTCCTACGAAGCCAGGAGTTTCGGCGTGCGCTCGGCCATGCCAGCGGTACGAGCGGAACGCTTGTGTCCGGGAGCGATCTTCGTCGCCCCGGATTTCACACGCTACCGAGCAGTGTCGAAGAGTGTACGAGAGATCTTCAAGCGTCATACAGACCTGATCGAGCCACTGTCGCTCGACGAAGCGTACTTGGATGTGACCGAGAACAAGATGGCCTTGCCGACGGCGACGCTTGTGGCACGCACGATCCGGGAGCAGATTCGCCAGGAGTTGAATCTGACTGCCTCGGCGGGAGTGGCACCCAACAAGTTCCTGGCGAAGCTAGCCTCGGACTGGCGCAAACCGGATGGGCTCTTTGTCATCCAGCCCGAGGAGATCGATGCGTTTCTCGTGCCATTGCCCGTTGGACGGCTGCCGGGCGTGGGGAAAGTTACAGGAGAGAAGCTCGCGAAACTGGGAATACATACGGTCGGGGATTTACGAAGACTGGATCTCTCCGCACTCGAAGGGACTTTCGGCCGCTATGGCGTGCGCCTGCATGAGCTAGCGCGGGGCATCGACGAAAGTGAAGTTGTCCCGGACCGGCCAACGCAATCCATATCCGTCGAGGATACGTTTGAGCACGATGTCCTCTTGGCAGAAACCGAGCCCATGATTCGGCGACTGGCAGAAAAGCTCTGGTCAGCTTCGCGCCAAGAATCGCGCGTAGCACGCACTGTGGTCCTCAAACTCAAGACAAGCGAATTCAAGATTCTCACTCGCAGCCACACGCCAGGCTCTCCTCCCTCCTCCTGCAAAGAATTGACGGAGATCGCCCTAACCCTCCGAGATCGAGTGGACCTCGGTCCGCACCAGCGTTATCGGCTGGTCGGCATCGGCTTGAACAACTTTCGGGAACCCAAAACCGCCACCGTACAACCCGGACTGTTCCCGCGCGATTAGGGAAGTTGCTCCGCTCTCTTCGAAGTGTCTGAACCGTCAAAGGAACCGCGTAGCGTCCACGACATACCGTCAAATTATGCCCAGTCGCAAAGCACGTAGAACACCGGGAAGTGTTCAATCCAGCAGCCTTCGGCAAGCACCAACTCGTACCTGTCCATCAGGACATCTGGGTTGTGCCAACTCCGGAGCGCACAAAAGACAAATTCATTCTTGTGAAGTAGCCAGAACGGCTCCTCGACGGATGAGTCTTCGGACAAAATGCCGTCGACAAATGGATTCTTGACTACGAGACCGGAAGCAAAGCTCTTGCCCCCTGAATTCGAGACAATTGTGGCGACTGGCTCTACCTGGATCCCGCGACGAAACCGTAGCGTTTTCACGGGATTTTCCCCGACAATCCCGAGCTGCGCCCGTGGGTCTCCTGCGAAGGTACAAAATCGCCGAATCCCCGATGTTTCCAAAGGCATGCCGGGGAGAAAGATCTCAATCCGGCTGGAGTGAAGATACTTTCCCTCTCGGGTATCTTGTCGAGAGGTTAGGCACATGAGGCCACCCTCCTCAAGACGATCGACGTAGGCTAATTCCTCGGAATGATGGTAGCTTTCCCAGTTCAAATCGTCATAACGCTCAGCCTGGCTACGGACGGCAGAGAGGAAATTCTCAGCGCCAAACCCGAACCATCCGGCACTGCGCTGATGAATGGCGAACGCTCCCTCGTCGTGCACGCCGATGTGCTTTTTGACCACTTGGAGGGCTCTCTCCAAGTCGTCGGCAGTTTCCAAATCAAGCGGTAAGTCCAAGGAGACCGCCGATGAGTCGTATCGGCCAGCAAACTCGAGCCCTTCGTTGGCGAAAAGGATGTCGTTGTCACCGGTGCCAGAGAGCATCCACTTCTTCAACTGTCCGCGAAATTGAAACACGTCCGCTGAGGAGCGCAGGTGCGTCGTGTCGCGATCTTTTGCAACCCAGGGAGTGAAGCAGGTGTCTGCATGCGTCCGAAAGGCTTCTCTCTTGCAAACAAGGAGTTCAGTGAAGGAGAGATCGCCCGCGGCCAAGCCACGAATTTCCTCGGCATCAAACAGTATGATTTCGCGATTTCGCTCGCGGCGTATCTCTTCAAGTGCCCCGACGCCATAACCCGACATACTAAACACGCAGGCAAAAACGTCGGGTGGTGTCAGTCGCAAGCGTTCTCTAACGGCTGACACGTGCCCTACGTGAACGCTCTTGCGCATCCACTTGGCCTCGATCAGGAAGTACAGTTGGTCGCGGCTAGCAGAAAGATCAGTCTGTCGAGGTGTTGCAGCTTTCGGATTAGAGTTCACTTTGAAGCCGTCATCCTCCAACAACCTGGCTAAGAAGGTCTCAAAGAGCCTCCCCCGACGGTGTGGGTCCTTCACCTGTTCCAGACGGTCCAACTCTTGCTTTAGTGGCATATTCGAGGCGTGTGCACAATAATCCTGTGTGTCATGTAAGCCGCCGATCCATTACCCCAATTTCCGGCATGGACATCCGAGTATAGCTTCCCCCCAAAAGCCCAGCCCCCGGACCGCCTGCACCCCTGCACCAACCATCAGCTTTGGGTTGTAGACGCATAAGCCATGAAACCTCCTCCTATGTTCCTATACACTTCGCACTAACTTATCGCATTCTTCGTGTGGAGTTGCTCACTGATGACAATCGGGATTGGCGCTCTTTGTGAAGGAAGGGGAAGCATCGTCTTGGCAGCTGACAAAAGGGTTCAGCTTCGCGGGGGGCGCTTTAAGATCGATGATTGCCAGAAGATTTTCGATTTACCACATGGCTTTTTCGGTGTCACCGCTGCGAGTCCCGACGCCCAAAGACTCGTATTGGAGATTTGCATGAGATTATCGCGGCTGCCGAGACAACGCTTAGGCCTGCCCAGTGTTGAGCGCATCATCAGGCAAGCACAAAGACAAATTGCGAGACCACGACCTCTTGGTTTGGATATGCAAGTGATGGTTGCGGGCTTCGTTGGTAGCTATGCTTTCCTCTGTCTGGTGCAGGACGGCCTTCCGCCCGATTTCGATTTAAGTCCAGGGCATTTTGTCATCGGGGCGGCAGCGGGCCTCGAAGTGGCAGCCCGGGAGATTATGTGGATCAAGAGGCAACAGACAGAAAAGATGTCGTGCCAACGGACACTCTTCCACGTTCATGAGTCCGTTCGGATCGCCCGGAGCATGATGACGGAGGAGATAGGACCATCGGCCAACTACCTGGTAGTGGAGCCCTCAGCGACGTTTGAGATATCGCCCACGTGCAGCCTCTTGGCGAGTTGGTCCGAGCGATTCGCGGACGATTCGTCTCTCCTTGATGGACAGGAATTTAAGGCGGACCTCATGGCAGTCGCCAAGCCTAGCGCTCATTAATGTTGTGAATCGGCAGTGATCCAGTTATTGCGGTTTTTGGGTTTGGTGTGAATTGTCGGCGGCGGCCGCTTCGAAGTCGTTTCTTGAATCAAGTTTCCAATGTCTTTGAGGCGACAGAATTGTGACTTGATTCAACCCTTGTGTTTCGACCGCGCTAGTGCTTAGAAGTTTCGAATCCTGACTGTCAACCATCGGATCTCGGTCAAAGCTGATGGTGATATTCCCGTTCTTTCCCTGTACGTCCGCCACCGTGCTTGTCACACCTGAGCCTTCGGCCTGCCTTCGCAGCGAATTGTAGTGGGCAATGAACTCATACCCTTGCAGCTTTCCTTCGATGTCGCTCCATTGGTCGGCGAGCGCCGCATCACTTGCTACAGCCGCTTTCTTCTGGCCGACGACCACTCGTGCTTGAGCAACGCGAGAAGCATCGATTTGCCCAACAAGTTCAGGATCGGAGCGAAACTTCTCAAGCAGAACAGCAGTATCTGCCGGCTTTCTCGGGTCCGACTTCTCAATTTGCGTTATCGTCGAAACTGCGCTGTTCGCCTCCGCATTGATACCTGCATCTGGGGACGAAACGGAATGGAAGTTAAACGCAACAGCGAAGATCACGATAGCTACTGCCACTTCAGGGACAAGAGCCTTCCAATGTAGCATCCACGCAAAGGGGCGGAAGGTTTCGGTCAAAACAGGCGCGAAGGGGTATTTCTGTTCGGCTAACTTGGTAAATGCCGTTTTCTGTTGTTCATAAACCCTCTGACGTCGTCTGATGTCATCGGCGAGTTGGCCACAAGTCGGACAAGATGCGAGGTGCTGCCCGATTGCATTATCTACGTTGATAAGTCGCACATGACCAGCGACGGCCTCGGGCTCAGGGCAACCATTTACGTCGCTTGCCTCGTCGGTCGGTGTGATGGCAGAAAGAGCCTCATGAAGGGCCTTTTCGAACTCTTTGCTCGGGGCCATTTGTTTTTGTCTCCTATCCCTTCCTACTATGTATTACGGTTCAGGAGGTGTTTTCCTTACATCAGGCTGGACTATTTTTTTGAGCTCCTCGATGCAACGCTGCCACTGCGTGTAAATTGTACCTGCTTTAATATCCCTTTCCGCGGCGTACTCCGTAAGTGTTTGCTGGGAAAGGAGAAATGCTCGAATGAGGGTCTCGCATTTGGGGTTTAGGCGACCCAGGAGTTCCTCAATGAATTGGCGGTTTTCAGCCTCCTGAAATTGCCTGATGAAGGTTTGAGAGACCAGGTCTTCGAATTTGAGCCTCAGAACTTCTTCCTTGCTGGCACGGACCTCAGCCATGCGGTACTGCTCCAGAATTCGATTGCGGCATGCCTTGATCAAGTAGTTCTGCAAATGGAGGAAGCTTGAGATCTGGCCGGTAATTTTCTTGAAGTCCTTGATCAGGCTCAACAGAACCTCCTGAACGACGTCTTCCGCATATTGGGGATCGACCCGCAATCTCCGGATCAAATCGCAGGCGTATCGATGCAGTTTCGGCTCGAGCATATCGTACAACTGGGGCCAGAGTTCGCGGCTCCGGGGCTTTTTCTTCAGCTGCTCAAAGAGCTGGTCAGGTGAGAGCATTTTGAATTGATCGATCGAGAATCTCCAGTATTGCCTGGCGCACCTCGGCGTCTGTAGTGGCAGGAACAGCATGTGCGCTAAGCGCATCCCGCACACATCGCCAGAAGTACGAGATGACATCCGCATTGGGAACCATGATGGTTCGGGCGGCGAAAAATTGGGACACGACATAGGAGTCTAACCACCCGCTTCTGGTTCGCAACTCGCCCCAGAGTTCATCGCTCTTGCGTTTCTGAGCCTCTCGGAAGAGCTCGGGAGTTTTCAGATGTTTCGGCCATCGCCAATAGCTGTAGTAGACCAGCGCGCAGATCGCAACGAAAGCAACCAGCGCGGGCACAAGCCACCAATCATCTTCGATGAGCAGCAGAACCGACGACGATTTGAGCCGATCCAGAGACCGGACCCGATAAGCAGCCGTATCGCCCACAACGACCTGAACGGTTTGGGGAACGATGGGAGATTCGCGCTCAATTCCGAGAACCACACCCGCGCCCTGTTTGAGTGGTGGAATGGAAAGGTATAGCGGTGTGGCCGCCCCAACTCCCTTGATGGGAACAGCGAGAGCTGTGCCGGTTAGCGCCTGCCAGCGAAGTAACCAGTTGCTGTTAATTATCGCTATACTCGTCTCCCAGACTTGCTGCGCGCGATCGATCGCGTTGCGCAAGGCAACCTGGTCGGCGCGACTCATCCGGGCCGGAACCAGAAGCAGGTTCGTCTGGTGGGGCTTGGCGAGTGAGATGAACTGCTGCTCCAGTTGAGTTCTCTCTGAACTCGTGAGTTTGCTCTTAGAGTTGGCAAGCGCGAGGTCGAGTTGATTTTGCAGCTGAATCCGTTCGAGTCCCTCCCATTCCGACAGTCCTCCGGGCAAATGCCGATCCGCGACTTCATCGACAAACGGCGCATTTCGTCCGGTGAGGAATGTGCTTACTTCAGAAACGGACGGAAACATTTCACGAAGGGACCAGTCGCGAGATTCCTGCAGGACGGGGCGGAACGTTACATCCACCAGATTGTCCGGGTGGCAATCGAGACTGACGAGAGCCGAATCGGCGGCATCGACGGCGCTGTAAATCGAAACCTCAAACTTTGCCGGATTGTTCGATGCGGGTTGCGCGTAGTAACGCACCTCATACGGTTTGATTTCGTGTGTGTAAGTCCAGATCAACAGACTGGACAAGGGCACAAGAGCGATGGCTCCTACCAGCCGGCGGGCTATCCTGACCGAACGTGGGGCATCCGAAGACATGCAGGCTCCTGAGTTTGCGCTCCTTCGTGCGTGCGTCGCTGCATTGACGGGTACTCCGCCCGAAGCTGGATGCGGCCGGCAGACTTGCTAGTCTGCCGGGCGCCGAGCTACACGGCACTCCACGGGCTGCTGTCCGACGGCCGCTGCGCGCACGCTCACTTAAGTTATCCAGGG
>Ga0187872_10003434_pt1 | contig 12700 bp, 7 predicted proteins | sample June2016WEW_16_4_FD_132973 | JGI IMG/M metagenome (GOLD analysis project Ga0187872, IMG submission 132973) | Peatland microbial communities from SPRUCE experiment site at the Marcell Experimental Forest, Minnesota, USA - June2016WEW_16_40 | ecosystem: Environmental > Terrestrial > Soil >...
CAGGCTCCAGCCGTGCGACCGGCTACTCCTCCCTCGGCGCCAGCGCCCGTTTCTGCGAAGCCGCAAGTTGTCACTCGCCCTCGACCTTCAGCGCCGGCGTCGGAAGATTCGCCCGTCATCAGCGGGCCGTCATTTCTGGGATTGAGCGATCCGGCTCCCCGCAAGAGGGCGAGCTTGAGTTCTGACCCGCATTCCAGTTCGAACAATCTGGATTACTTGCTGGAAGATGAGGATGGGCCCAAACGCGGTGGAGGGGGCAAATTCGCTCTTATTCTGTTGGCGCTGGCATTAGCTGTGGGATTTGGATATGTGCGCTTTAAGGTGCTGCGTGAACGCCCCAGCAAAGCCCCTACCATAGCAGCCCAAAATTCCGATGCGACGGACACGACTTCTACGACGCCCGCATCGAGTGGTACGAGCACACCGCCAACCCCAGCGCCAGCGCAGCCCGCCACGCAAACTACGGCGCAGCCTGCAACGGATTCTTCTCCCGCCAGTACCCCAGCCGCTGGCAATCCTGCGGCAACGCCTCCTGACGCCGGAAACCCGCCCGCGAGTACGGCGCCCGTTAAAGGAGACGCTGCCGCTCCAAGCGACGCGTCGAATTCCTCCCCAGAATCGTCCGCCACGACTGAGGCGGCCGCTAAAGAACCAGATAAAGAAACAGCGCCAGCGGCTCCCGATACTCCACCGGCCCCGGCCCCGAAACCCAAAAAACCGGCGGCCGAACCGACACCGAAGCCTCATGCAGGAATCACGCCAACCAAGTCGGCCGATGCCGTGAGCGAAGCGGAGAAATATATTTATGGACGCGGCGTGGGCCAGGATTGCGAGCGTGGAATGCGCCTCCTGAAACCTGCGGCTGCACAAGCGAATCCCAAGGCAATGATCGAGATGGGGGCCCTCTATTCGGCAGGATTGTGCACTCCGCACGACCTTCCTACTGCGTATCGGTGGTTCGCGATGGCCCTGCGGAAGGATCCTGACAATCAGTCTGTGCAACGGGATCTGCAGAAGCTATGGGGCGAAATGACGCAGCCGGAGCGGCAATTGGCGATCAAGTTAAGCCAGTAATCTCTGCGCTGTCCTGGAATGCATCTAACTCTCCCGTGACATCAAACCTGTTAATCGCGCAAGTTGGCGCGGTCATCTTCCTGCTCTCATCGTCGATCAGCGTCGGCGCCGGGCCGCATCCGGCAGACACCTCGACCTGCTCTATCCCGAAGCATTCCACAGGAGCCCGCCAAAAGACGGCCGCAATTCCGGGTTTTGGCGAGGTCACTCCGAGCCTTTATCGCGGGGGACAGCCCGATCTTAAGGCGCTGGAGGAGCTCAAAAGGATGGGCGTCGACATCGTGGTGAATATGCGCGGCGGTCGGAACACGAACGAAGAGGCAGAGGTGAAGAAGCTTGGTATGCAGTACGTTTCGATTCCGTGGCACTGTCCCTTTCCGAGCGACAAACCGTTTGCCCGGTTTTTGAAGCTGATTCAGGAAAATGCGGAGAAGAAAGTCTTCGTGCATTGCCGGCTAGGCGATGATCGCACCGGGATGGCGGTGGCAGCGTGCCGCATGGCCGAAGAGGGCTGGTCGGCCGACGAAGCCATGAGCGAGATGAGGGCATTCGGATTTACTCGGGCGCATCATGTGATCTGTCCGGAGCTCGCGGCGTACGAGAAAAGTTTCCCGCACCGGCTAAAGACCAGCCCCGCCTTCAAGGATCTGCAACCGCACGGCCCATCGGCGGTGTCGGAATGACGACTCTGAGTGCCCCGTCCCTTCGCGCTCTTTGCGAAAAGGGTTGGGATTTCACTCAACTCGGCCGATACCCCGTCCACGTCCTAAACTTCGTCCTGCTCCTGCAACTTGGCGATCACGCCGAAATCTTCCAGCGTAGTAGTGTCGCCTTTGACGCTGCCGTTCGTCGCCAATTCCCGCAGCAGCCGCCGCATGATCTTCCCGCTGCGCGTCTTGGGAAGCGTGTCAGTGAAGCGGATGTCATCGGGCTTGGCCAGCGCGCCGATCTCCTTTGCCACCCATTTGCGTAACTCTTCCTTGAGTTCGTTCGTGGGCTGTCTTCCCTGCTCAAGCGTAACGAACGCCGAAATGGCCTGTCCCTTGAGATCGTCGGGACGCCCCACTACCGCTGCCTCCGCCACGGCCGGATGTGCGACCAGCGCGCTTTCCACCTCCATGGTACTGAGCCGGTGTCCGCTGACGTTGAGCACGTCGTCGACGCGCCCCATGATCCAGAAATATCCGTCCTTGTCTTTTCGCGCGCCATCGCCGGTGAAATACATGCCGGGAATTTGCGACCAGTAATTCTTCACGTAGCGGTCGGGATCGCCGTAAACTGTGCGCAGCATTCCCGGCCACGGCCGCTTGATGACGAGGAATCCTCCGGAGCCGTCGGGAACGGGCTTGCCTTCCAGGGTGACGATCTCGGCGACGACGCCGGGGAACGGCCGCGTAGCCGACCCAGGCTTGGTCGCAATGGCGCCAGGAAGGGGCGACAGCATGATGTGTCCCGTCTCCGTTTGCCACCACGTGTCCACGATGGGGCATCGGTTGCCGCCAATAGTCTCGCGGTACCACATCCAGGCCTCAGGATTGATGGGCTCGCCCACGGTGCCGAGCAGGCGCAGGCTGCTCATGTCGTGCTTCTTCGGCCATACGTCGCCCCATTTGATAAACGTGCGAATCGCCGTGGGCGCCGTGTAAAACACGTTCACTTTGTGGCGCGCGATGATCGACCAGAAGCGGTCGGGCTCCGGAAAATTCGGCGCCCCTTCGTACATCAGGCTGGTGGCGCCGTTTTGCAGCGGGCCGTAGACAATGTAGCTGTGCCCGGTCACCCATCCGATGTCTGCGGTACACCAGTAGGTGTCTTGTTCCTTCAGATCGAACACCCATTTTGTGGTCAGGTAAGTGCCGACAGAATATCCCGCAGTCGTGTGAACCACGCCTTTCGGCTTGCCTGTAGTTCCAGACGTATAGAGGATGTACAGCGGATGTTCGGCATCCAGCGGCTCGGCCGGGCACACGTCAGACGCTTTCGCCATTAGTTCATGCCACCAGTGATCGCGGCCTTGCTGCATGTTGATTGCAGTTCCGGTGCGCTTGTAAACGACAACGTGCTTCACGCTGGGGCAGGATTTCAGCGCTTCTTCGACCGCCGGAAACAATTTGACTTCAGCGCCGCGGCGGTAGGATCCATCCTGCGTGATGACCACAGTCGCTTGCGAGTCGTGTATGCGATCCACCAGGGCGTTGGAAGAGAATCCACCGAAGACAATTGTGTGTGGCGCCCCGATGCGCGCGCAAGCCAGCATGGCGATGGGCAACTCGGGCGTCATCCCCATGTAAATGGCGACGCGGTCGCCTTTCTTCACCCCTAGCGATTTTAAGACGTTGGCGAACTTCTGCACTTCGCGATGCAGTTGCTGATAGGTAAGGACGCGAATGTCGCCGGGCTCGCTCTCCCAAATGATCGCGGCTTTATTCTTGCGCCAGGTTTCGACATGACGGTCCAGGCAGTTGTAAGACAGATTGATTTGGCCGCCGACAAACCATTTCGCCCACGGGCAATTCCATTCGAGAACCTTGTCCCACTTCTTGAACCAGTGCAATTCGCTGGCAATGCGCGACCAGAACTTTTCGGGGTCGGCGACGGATTCCTTATAGACATGCTCGTATTCCTCAAGCGTCTTGATGTGGGCATGCTTGCTGAATTCGGGGGGGCACTCGAACTTGCGTTGCTCATTCAGAATGGAATCGATGTTAGGGTCCTGGGTACCGACGACGAATTTATCGGCCATGCTGAGAACCTCGAGGCGGAGGAATTGTCTTTTCGTGCCGAAAAAGTAGCACGAGATCGCAGAAGTTTATTCTACACAGCGCTGGGCGAGATTTGTCTAAGTCGCGCGACGAAGGAAAGCTGCGAGCTTCGAGCCTCGACGTGGCGACCAACCGCGAACGAGAGGGTTACGGTGTGCAGTGAAAGATCAATGCCGGCAGGATATTAAACAACTGGAAGTTCAACTTCACGGAACTGAAGCTGGACCTGAGGCAAGGCAAGAGCGTGCGATTGTACTGAAACACGAGCAACGAGCCTTCCGCCTTCAGCGCGTGACGGGATTCGGTAACGATCTCCTGCCGTAGCGGCTCGGGTATCAAGCTATAGGGGATGCTGGAAATGATGTAATCAGCGGACGCTATGCCCTGCTCGGCCAGAATGCGGCGCACGTGCGCAGCTGAGCCGTGAACCACGCGCAGACGCGGATCGCAAACGGTCATGCGCAAGTACTGCACAAAATCTTCATTGAGTTCAATGACCACCAGGACCGCATCCGGCCGCATACGCTTGAGCGCTTCCCGAGTGATGGTGCCAACGCCGGGTCCGAATTCCACCAATACCCGCGCGCGATTCCAGTCGACCTGTGCCATCAGGTCTTTTACCAGGAATGGGGAACTCGGGATTACCGAGCCGAGCATAGATGGATATTTAAAGAAGTTGCGCACAAACAGCGCGACAGCAGAGGTTGGCACTGCGGACTTTTTAACGGCCTTGCTCGGCATCCCGAAGGGTCCTCAAAACAGCTTAGACGAATAGCAGTCTTTATCTTAGTCTAGCGGGGGCTGTTTCCTTTGCGCACCTTGGCGGTCTTAGCGGTTAAGAGCTTTTGACCGCAAAGATCGCGAAGGAATCGGTGAGAACGCAGAGATTCCCCTCAATGGGCCAACTGGACGAATTACTTTGCGCCCAGATCGTCGTGCTCGTGGTAGTTCGGGTACGGCGGACGCTTGATCTGCGGCAAGGGATGCTCCTTCAGTTGCTGCATCACCACCTCGATAGCCTTTTCAAGTTGTGCGTCGTGGCCCTGCCGAAAAGCCGCGGGGTCGAGATCGACTTCTACATCTGGCGCGACACCATGGTTCTCGACTTCCCACTCGCCATTGAGGCCGTAGATGGCAGCGCGTGGTGCCGTGACGTGCCCGCCGTCGAGCAATTCAGGATAGCCGCCGATGCCCACCAGTCCGCCCCAAGTTTTCTTGCCAACCAGCGGCCCGATACCGGCCTTGCGGAAGTACCAGGGCAACGCGTCGCCCCCGGAGCCCGACATTTCATTGATGATCATGACCTTGGGTCCGTAGATCGCTTCCGACGGGCTCGACCAGTCGTGGCCTTCGCGAGTGACCACCTTACTCATCATCGGGCGGCGCAGGTAGTCGATGATGTAGTCGGCAAGTTGGCCGCCTTCGTTGAAGCGCTCGTCGATGATGGCGCCCTCCTTGCCCACCTGAGAAAAGAAGTAGCGGTTGAAACTGGTGTATCCACCGCCCGCGGTATTGGGCACGTGCACGTAGGCAACGCGGCCTCCAGTGGCCTGATCGACGCGGCGGCGATTGCTCTCGATCCAGGCGAGGTGACGCAGGTTTTCTTCGCTTTCGACGGGCACGACGGTAACGTCGCGGGAATCTTTGCCGTCCGCGTTTGCTCCGACCTTAAGCACGACCTGCTTTCCCGCGGTCTCCTCGAAGAAACTATAGATGTTGTCGGAGGCGCGCAGATCGCGTCCGTTTACGGCGAGGATGTAGTCTCCGGCTTTGACGTTCACGCCGGGTTGTGTCAAAGGCGCTTCGTTGCCGGGATTCCAGTTTTCACCGTCATAGACTTTCGCAATGCGATAGTGGCCACTTTCCAGACTGTAATCGGCGCCAAGAAGACCACCTTTCACCTTCTTCGGCTCTGGCGTTTCGCCACCACCGATGAACATGTGGCCGACCGTCATCTCGCCAAGACACTCCTGGAAGAGGTAAGCAAGTTCGTCTCGGGATGCGATGCCATCCAGGTAGGGCGCGTACTTCTTCTTGGCCTTGTCGAGGTCCAGGCCGTGATAGTGCGGATCGTAGAAGAAGTCGCGCTCGATGCGCCAAGTCTCGTTGTAAATCTGCTTCCACATGGCCCGGGGCTCGACGTAGACTTCCCATCCATCCAGCTTGAGAGGACCGAAACCTGGTTTGGGCGGGGCTCCGCCAGCGGAACTCCCTCCAGCGTCGTCGACCGATGCAGTCGCCCACGACTCGCCCTTGCGAAAGAGAATCTTTTCGCCATCGAAGGAGACGGTGAAGTCGTTGACCTCGTCCATTAATTTGTCGACTTTGCGTTTGCTAAGGTCGAACTTCTGGATGGTCTGATTCACGTTGGGCAGATCGTCTTCGGTAACCACCAGCGGACCTTCGGCCAGGAACAGGATGCCTGACTTGCCCGGAAGCATGTTGAGGTAGTTCTTCGCCGGAATCGGCAGCGAGAGAATCCGCTGACCGATGCCATCAATATCGATCTTCACGACGACAGGTTCTTCTTTTTTCTTGTCGTCTTTACTTTTGTCCGCATCCTCAGCCGACTTGTCTTCGGCTTTGTTCTTCTCTTTTGCCTTCTTAGTCTCTTTAGCTTTCTCTTTGTCCTGGTTTGCGGACTTATCTTTATCCTGATCGGGCTTCTTTTCTTCTTTCGGTTTATTTTCTTCGTCGCTTTCGGGCGCCAGGGGCGACTTCCCATCCTTGCTGAGAACAGTGACGTAGACGCTGCGGGAGACGCGGTGCTCCTGACTCGTCATGTCGAGACCGGCGGTGGAGAGAGCAGTGTTGGTTGAGGCGGTGAAATAGAGATATTTGCCGTTCTTGTCGAAGCAGGGATAAAGCGCGTCGCTCATGCCGTCGGTGACCTGAAAACTTTTGCCCTGATCGAGCGAGTACACAAAAACAGCGTGCAGGCCACTGGCAAGCTGTTTGCTGTAGGCAATCCACTTGTTGTCCGGGGACCACGTCTGGTTGAGCGATGTGGGACCGAAGCCGCCGAAGTAATCCGTGTCGATCAATTTAGGGGCAGGGTTGTCGAGATCGAGATACCACAACTGCAACCGCTTGTCGGTGTAGGCAATTCTCTTGCTGTCGGGAGACCACGTGGGCGTGTAGAAAAAAGATGGCGGGTTACCAAGGTTGATGTCGCGAACTGTTCCCAAGCCGCTCTGATCGCGGATGGCTAGTTCGTATTCTCCGGACTCATCGGAGAAATAGGCGATGGACTTGCCATCGGGCGACCATGCCGGGTCGCGGTCCGCCACGGCGGGACTGCGCGTGATATCGCGAATATCGCCCTTATCCGTGGGAACGGTGAAAATCTCTCCCCAGGCTTCGAAGACCGCGCGCGCACCGGTCGGCGAAATGCTGAAATTCTGGATGCGTTTGGCTTCGACTTTGGCGAAGTGCGGCCGCACCGACTGGATGTCGCCGACTACGTGGATCGTAACGTTCCGGGCCTGATGAGTGTTCAGGTCGTAGAGCTTGATGGCTCCAAACTGCTCGATCACAATGGCGTCGGGACCAGCGGAAGCTGTCTTGAAGTCGAATCCATCGCTGTGGAGAACCTCCGACACCTGTTTGGTCTTGGTGTCGTAGGCGAAGAGGCTGACCGGACCGTTGCGGTCGGAAAGAAAATAAATCGTGTCGCCCACCCACATGGGATGGTGGTCGTTGGAGTTGTCGCGCGGAATTTTGACGAACGAGGAGTCTTTGAGATCGGCGATCCAGATGGGCGTGGTCTGGCCGCCGTGGTAGCGCTTCCAGGCTTGCTGCCACTTGGGATGGGGGACATAGGCGATGTGAGTTCCATCGGACGAGAAGGAGGCGTCCTCGGCAATGGGGAGAGGCAATTGGCTGGGCAGTCCGCCTTCGACGGGGACCGTGTAGAGCTGATCCTCGAAGTGGATGAAGCTGTTGCCCCAGGAGTTGAACAGGATATTCTTGCCGTCGGGGGTCCAGCCCGCCACGTATTCTTCAGCGGGATGATACGTCAGGCGTCGCGGCACGCCGCCGGCGGCGGGGACGACATAGACGTCGCGATTGCCATCGTATTCGCCGGTGAAGGCGATCATCGAGCCGTCTGGGGAGAAGTATGGGAGAACCTCGATGCCGACTCCAGAAGTGAGCCGACGCGCGTCGCCCCCGTTGCGGCTTACGATCCAGAGATCGTTCGCGTAGTTGAAGACAATTTGAGTCTTGCTGACGGTGGGGAATCGCAGCAGCAACGGAGGGTCGGACTGAGCAGCGGCGGCTTGTAGGAATGTCGAGACGAGGGCGAACAACACAATAGCAACGAGTTTGCACATGTGGGCTCCGGAAGATTTTAGGCGAACGGGAATCTTAGTGCGCGGCGAGGATGGTGGTCAACAGGCGATGCAAGGCGCTCGCATCGACTATGAATTGCGCGGTCTGCTCTTCCCTGGCAGGCCCGCCGGATTCTCGTGAACCCGCTCGCGAAAACTTCCGCGCAGACCCGCAGCCAGACTTACGCTGGACTCACCGAATTTGTCACGCAGGCGGTCGGCGGCGGCCATCGCATCTTTCCATCGCTGCTGGCGGTTGCCCTCGAGTAGGTTGATCTGATCGGGTTGGGAGGTGAACGCCGATGCCTGCACGCCCAGAAGGCGGACTGGTACGCCTTTCTTCCAGTTCTTGCGGAACAGCGCACGGACTTCCTCGAAAATCTCCGTGTCGAGTTGGGTTGGGGCGGCGAGAGTGTGGGCGCGGGTCAGCGTTGTGAAATCTTTGTAGCGGAGTTTGAGTTGAATCGTGCGGGCGTGAAACTGCGATTCGCGCAAGCGGCGGCCCACCATTTCAGAAAGGCGCATCAGCGTCGCTTCAAGCTGGCTCGCATCAACAGTGTCTTCGTTGTAGGTGTGTTCGTGGCTGATGGATTTGGCTTCAGTATCGGCTCCGACTTCGGCGTCAAACCAACCGCCGGCATCTTCGCCGCGGGCTTTCCCGGCGAGCGCTAGGCCCCATTTTCCGAAGCGATTGCTCAGTTCGGATTCGTCAAGGCGCGCCAGGTCTCCAACTTTCTTGATGCCGAGCGCGTGCAGGTGGCTCTCCATTACTTTGCCCACGCCGGGAATTTCGCGCACGTCGAGCGGAGCGAGGAACTTGGCCTCTTCGCCCGGAACGATCCAGAGCAAGCCGTTCGGCTTGGCCTGTGCCGAGGAAACCTTGGCGATCAGGCGGGAGGTTCCAATTCCCACTGAGCAGTTCAGGCCCGTGTCGGCTTTCATGCGCTGGTGCAGAGTGTGCGCGGCTTTGAGCGGAGGACCAAGCAGACGTTCGGTGCCAGTCATGTCCAGATAAGCCTCGTCGATCGAAGCCATTTCCACTTGCGGCGAAAATGTGCCGAGGACTTTGTGGACCTTCTCCGAAAACTCACGATAGCGGTCCGGATGGCCATCGACGAAGATGGCGCGGGGACACATCTTGGCGGCGGTGCGCAGCGGCATGGCGGAATGCACACCGAACTTGCGCGCTGCATAGGAAGCTGCGGAAACTACGCCGCGCTCGTCGCGCTGTCCGCCCACGACGACTGCCTTGCCTTTCAGTGACGGATCATAAAGCTCCTCCACAGAGACAAAGAAGGCGTCCATATCGACGTGAAAGATGGTGCGGGTGAAGGCGGGAATGGGGCGAGGCGCGGCCATGCTTCAAGGAATTGTAGCAATGGACCGGAGGTTTCTGGGTCGACTGATACGACTGTCATCCCGAGTTCAGCGGGGGACCTTGGTTTCTGCACAGCCACAGTTTCTTAGCACGAGCCAGAACCCTGGTCCCTCGCTTTGCTCGGGATGACAATCTTGCGTGTGCCGAGGGCTTGCATTCGCAGTAGGGCGACCGGCTTCGCGCTAGTCGGACACCCGCGGGAGCATCGGCTACACCAGCACTTTTTCTGGTGCTGGCGTGACCGTCGCGCCGTGCCCTTGCCGCACCCGGTCGTAAATCTTGCCGTATTCACGAGCAGAGGCATTCCAGGAGAAATCGTTGTTCATGCCGTTGCGCATGAGCGCCTGCCAGGACGTGTGGTCGCGGAAAGCCGTCAACGCTTGCTTGATGGTGAGCAGGAGCGACTCGCCGTTGTATTCGGTGAACTTGAAGCCAGTTCCCTTCCCAGTGGCGTCCCAGGGCTCGATAGTGTCGTCGAGGCCGCCGGTGGCGCGGACGATGGGCACGGTGCCATATTTCAAGCTGTAGATCTGGTTCAGGCCGCAAGGCTCGTAGCGCGACGGCATGAGGAACATGTCGGCTCCGCCTTCGATCTTGTGTGCGATCGCGTTGTCGTAAGCCACCTTGACGGCAATCTTGTTGGGAAACTGCTTGTTCAGGCGGAGAAACATTTCTTCATAAGTCTTGTCGCCCGCGCCGAGAGCAACCACGATCATTTCTTCGCGGGCCAGACGGTCCGCGATTTGCGCGATCAAATCGAAGCCTTTCTGGGCGGCGAAGCGGGAAACGATTCCAATCACCGGGAGTTTCGCGTCCGCATTCTTGACGCCAAATGACGCTAGCAAATCTTGCTTGCACTTCGCCTTGCCGGAGAGGTCTTGGGGTGAATACTTGGCTACGATGAACTTGTCAGTTTGCGGACTCCACTCTTCATAATCGACTCCATTGAGAATTCCGGTCACCGTCGACGCACGGTCGCGGAGCACACCTTCCAAACCGAACCCATACTCCGCCGTTTGAATCTCCTGGCTATATTTGCGGCTGACCGTCGTGATGAAGTCGGAATAGGTCAACGCGCCCTTGAGGAAGTTCACCTGGCCGAAGAATTCCATCTTCGACATAGTGAAAAGATCCCATGGCAGCATGAGCAGCGGGAGCGTGTCGGGCGGGAACAATCCCTGGTAGCCCATATTGTGGATGGTGAAGACCGTTCCGACGTTCTGGAAAGCGGGGTCCTCCGCGTACACCGTGCGCAGCAGTACCGGCACTAAGGCAGACTGCCAGTCGTGACAGTGAAAAATGTCGGGGACCCCGAGGATTTTCGAGGCTTCCAGCACGGTGCGGGAGAACAGGGCAAAGCGCTCGGCATTATCGGGATAGTCTCCAGCCGGCGTACCGTAGAGGGCGTCCCGGTCGTAGTATGGCGAATATTCAACGAAATAAAAGCGCACCCCATGCTGATTGCCTCCACTCACAACCGACGCAAACCGGTACTGATCGTCGAAGGGGACGGTCACGCTGCGAACCACCGTCGCGGGCTCCGTAAGTTTGGTCTGACGATAGCGGGGCAGGAAGACGCTGACCTGATGGCCCAGTGCCGCAAGGGCACGCGGCAGGGCGCCGACCACGTCGGCTAGTCCACCAGTTTTGGAAAATGGAACGCCTTCCGAAGCTGCGAATACAATATTCATGAGTGCGGAACCTCCCAGAGCGCGCACGTTTTTCGCGGCGCACGCTATTATGAATGTGTCTCGGGGCCCAGAGGGTCCAGCAGCTAGGATGCGAGGACCGACTTCAAAGTCTACTTCCCGAGGCAGTGAGGGTCAACGTGCCAAAGGTCGCTTCTACCCGCCGTCCGCAAACCAAGCCTAAAATGGGACAGCACTTTCTGGCCAGCGAAGACCTCGCGGTGCGCGTCATCGACGCTTTGGGGGACGTGTCCCAGTGCACGGTGCTGGAAATCGGCCCGGGGCGGGGTATCCTCACGTCGTTGCTGGCCAAGCGGGCGCGGCGTCTGATCGCTGTGGAACTCGATCGCGTGCTGGCGGCGCAGCTTCGGCTGAAGTTTGGCATGGAGCGCAATGTGGAAGTCATCGAGGCCGACATCCTGGCCATCGACTTCGACTCTCTTTTCGGACCGAAACCCGGGCTTAGCCAACCCGGCATCGAACTCAGGCCTCCGCCCGTGAAGGTCGTAGGCAATCTTCCCTATTACATTACGTCCGACATTTTGCTGCGGCTGTTTGAGTTTTCGAAGTACTTCGACAGCATTGTGATCATGGTGCAGCGCGAGGTTGCAGACCGGATCGCGGCGGAGCCGGGCGGCCGCGATTACGGCATGCTCTCGGCCACGGCGCAGCTGTATGCCCGCGTGGAAAAGCTGTTCTCCCTGCCGCCCGGAGCGTTTGTGCCTCCGCCGACGGTACACTCGACGGTCCTGCGATTGACCATCGAGCCACAGCAGGAAAGGTTGGGCGTGGCGGGCAATGGCTTCATCGATTTTCTCCGCCTTTCGTTTGGGCAAAAGCGCAAGACTCTGTGGAACAACCTCAAGGCGAACTACGAGGGACCGGAGTTGAAACGCGCTCTCGCCGAGGCTAGGGTGAAACCTACGGCACGTGCCGAGACGCTGAGCCTGGAGCAAAGCGCGGCGATTTTCCGCGGCTTGCGCAAACACGAGACTGAGTCATAGCATTAGCTTGTTGGTCCCAGGGTGGGTGAGGAGGGGGCCATGGCTACCACCATCTTGCGTCATCCCGCGGTCGCAGGGCGTTTTTATCCTGGCGATCCGCACGACCTGCGCGCCGAAGCTCGCGCCTATCTCTCCCAAGCGAGTTCCGCGAAACAGACTCCCCTCCGGGCTTTGGGATGCATCGCGCCGCACGCGGGATACATGTATTCCGGGCATGTGGCGGGCGCGGTATTTGCGCGGGTGGAAGTGCCCAGGCGCTGCATCGTGCTGTGTCCGAACCATACCGGGATGGGTCGCGCGCTTGCCATCATGAGTGAAGGCGCGTGGCAAACACCGCTGGGCGAGGTTCCGATTGATTCCGAATTGGCTGGGGCTCTGAAGCGGCGGTTCCCCGCTCTGCAAGAAGACTCCGCGGCGCATCGCGCCGAGCACGCAGCTGAGGTCGAGCTTCCTTTCCTGTTAC
>Ga0187872_10003436_pt1 | contig 12697 bp, 7 predicted proteins | sample June2016WEW_16_4_FD_132973 | JGI IMG/M metagenome (GOLD analysis project Ga0187872, IMG submission 132973) | Peatland microbial communities from SPRUCE experiment site at the Marcell Experimental Forest, Minnesota, USA - June2016WEW_16_40 | ecosystem: Environmental > Terrestrial > Soil >...
CCTCGAAGGTGATGAAATAGACATTTTCCCGTCCGACAAGTTCGACCGCGCGCCGCAGCGCGGCATAGGCCAGGACGGTTGAGCCTTGCTCGGCCAGTTTCACCAGCAGGATGTTCCGCAGCGGCGCAGACGCCGGCACCGTTGAGCGCGCCAGCAGAGCCCGCACACAGGTCAGCGCAAAGCAGAGGGGAATTCCCAGCCAGCGGTCGGCTTTCTGCAACGTCGCAACGATCATGTCAGCCGCCGTGAATACCACATGCCGGCTGGACCGTCGAGCAGCGAATGACGCGACGCAAGGGCAGCGGGCGAAGCGCAGGACTCAAAGATTGGCAGACACGGGTCAGCTTGAATCCCGCCGCGGATGCCCGCCAGAAGGGACAGCTTCGCCTTTTCTCACTTCGGCCAATAAAAAAAGCCCGTCCGGCGCAGGGGACGGGCTTGAATGTCTTGCTGAGCAACGACTTTACGGCTGCGCGTAATTGCGTCCGCCGTTCGGAACTTGACCCGACGAGCCCGACGTAACATTGGTCGGCGTAACCGTTATTGGAATGTAAGGAGGCCCAACTGCCGGCCCTCTGGCCATCGGGGCTCCCCCCCCCAGCGCAACTGGTGGGGCGGTTTGGGGGGACAACGTCGCCGGCAGCGGTCCGGTCCCGGTCCCGGCCTGGGGGCCCCTGGCCGCCTGGTCGAGGGTGTAGGCGACCGACAGGACGTTCCCGCCATAGGCGGCCAGCGTCTGCTCGATGTAGGGCTTCAGATCCGGCAGCGCCGCGGCGACTGCGTTGACAATCGCTTTGTCCGCCCCCGGCACCACCTCGGAGACCGCAATGGCGACGTTGCGGTATTGCTTCGGAACCGCGCGGCAAACAGCCGCCACTATCTTGGCGGCCTGCTTCGGAGCAGCGGCGGCGGCGGCCTTGGCAATGGCGCTGGCTTGCCTGGGTTGCTCGGCGGCAGCAACCCCCGCAGCCACCGATGCCATCTCGGGCACCGCCCGGGCGATGGCCCCGACGATAGCAGGGGCAGCAGCGGGATTGATTCTCACCGCGGTCTTCACCACGTCTGCCGTCGTGGCCTGCCGGTCGCCGGGCTTGGCCTGCAAGACCAGGTCCGCCGCCTTGGCGGGCAGTTCCGCGGCGGGCACCGCGGTCAAAACCTCGTTGAATGGACTGGCTTTCGGGGCGTCCTTCCCGAAGGAATTGCAGGCAACCAGAAAAGCCACACTGAGCGTAATACTGATGATATGTTTCATAAGTTTATCAAAAGGAGCACAGATTGTACCGGCCTCAAACACTTAATATGGCTCTATTTATCAGATCGGCGCAATCCCGTCAACAGAATTCTTTTGAAAAAAGGGCCGGGTCTTGGGACCCGGCCCTGCGAATTATGGTTCGTTGCCGAAGGAGCGCGTTATTCGCTCTTGATGCTGTAGAATACCGGACCACTGCCGCTGCCCACCGCCGGGATGGTGAAGAACCCCGGGGTGGCGGTGTTGGTGTGCAGCCGTGTCCAATTGGTCCGGTAGGCGGTTAGGTTGTTCGTGGTCAGGAGGACGAACTGCGAGCCGGCGCCGCCACCGTAGGTCAGGGTGGTGCCGATGATGTTGCTGATGGTCGCCGAGCTTAACGACGGGGGGAGCACCGTGAGCTTGTTGGTCTCGGTGTTCAACGTGCTCGTGGTGTTATAGACCACTTGCGCGGTGATGTTGTAAACCCCGGCGGCGGGCGGAGTCCAGTTCGTGGTGTACGGCCCGGGCGCCGCCACCGTGGCGAGCACCGTGGCGCCGTTGTTGAGGAAGTTGACCGAGTTGACCGGGGCCGACTCCTGCGTCACGTTCGCGGTGAGCGTGACCGGGAGGCCCAGCCCCTGGCTTGTGTTGTTGGCGGGCGCGGACAAGGCGATGCGCGGCGGGATGGCCGAGTTGGGATCCACCGTGCAAAACTGTCCGAACGGGACAACCGTCTTGTATATACTGGCGCTGCTGTAGGACAGCACCACGGACGCGTCGCCGGTGTTCTCGAAGTACTCCAGGATGAGGTTCGCCGGGTTGTTGGTGCCGAGGGCAATCGAGCCGCTATGCTCGGTCGCGGACTGGATCACCCAGGCGTCGGTCAACAGTTGGCCGTTGACCCAGAGGCGGGCGCCGTCATCGGAGGTCACGTAGAACGTGTAGGTCTGCGCATCATAGGGGGCTTGGAGCTCGGCCACCCAGCGGATGACGAAATAGTCGGTGGGGGCGAAATTGAGCCAAGTCGGTCCGGCAGTCCCCCAATCCCAGTTGATGGGGCCATCATTGGCGTTCGTCCAGGTCGGGGGGCCGGTGAAGGCGTTGGCCGAGGTCTGGTTGGTCCAATAGAGGCCGAGGAGCCCCATGCCGAGGTTGCCGCAAGTGGCGGACACCGGCGTGACGTTCGGATCGGTGACAGCCAACTGGACGGGGGTGCTGGTGGCGGTGCCGGCGTTGCAGGTGTTGCTGATGAGCACGGTGTACCAACCGGCATCGCTCATCTGGATCGTGGTCGGGTTGCCGTCCCACCCGTAGGAGGAGGCCGTCGCGCCGGGGACGTTGGTTCCGTTGAGCTGCCACTGATAGGTCAGCACAGGATTATTGGCGCAGGGGCAGGCGGCAGGAATTGACGCATTGACGCTGAAGCTGACCCCGGAAGCTCCGATCGACAACGCGCCGCCCAGGGCCGTGGGCTGCGTGTCGATCGAGACCGGGGCCGGGACCGTGAGGAGGCTGGTCAGTGTCGCACTGGCGACTCCGTCGCTGACGGTTACGGTATAGGTGCCGGAATCAGCGGCGGCCAGACCGGACTTGGTGTAGGTGGCGGCCGTTGCCCCTGAAATGGTGGTGCCGTTGTGCTTCCAGGCATAAGTGTAGGTGGGCGTGGTATTGTTTGGCGGCGTAACCGTGACGCCAAAGGTGGCCGATGTCCCCGGGCAGTTCGTTTGCTGATATGCGTTCGCCGGGCTGACCTGGCCGAGGGGATGGGCGACGGTTTGGCCCGGTGGCAACAACAAGACATCCACGAGGATGGGCTGGGTCAGGTCCACTTCGGCGTTTGGAGTGGAGACGTTTCCACTTGTGGCCGCGGCATTCAACCGCAGCCAGTAGGCTGAGCCCAGGCCGGCGAACTGGAAGTTAACCCCGAGAGAGTTGGTCCCCGTGGACGCATAGTTCCCCGCGATGGCTGACGTATTGGGAGCGGTCAGAAGGTTGGCCGAGGTCGTTCCTGAGAAACTGGGTTGGTTGAACAGGACTGTAGCTTGGCTCAGAGGCTCGTTCTCGAAGCTTTGAATTAGAGTCGAACCGTTGCGGAGGTTGTCGAAATAGATCTGGAAGGGACCGCAATCGGTTGCGTCCGCGCTGGCGATACCGAAGCCTTCAAAGGCACCGTATTGGTTGGGGTCAGGGGTGAAGCCATCGCCGGCGCTGTTCCACAGGTATTTGCTATCGGTCGGGTAGAAGGCAATGGTTTGCCAGTTAGTGCTCGGCGTGATTTGGTAGCCGCCGACGACAGGAAATCCAGTGGCGTGGATCCAATATATGTCGGCCGCAGTGCCGCCGCCGTTGGCTCCGATGGGGCCGGTGAGGCCGCCGGGCTGGCGAATGGAAGCGGCGATGAGAAGTGCCGGGCTGGCGCCACCGCCAACGAACGTGCCCGCAGTGGGAACACAACCTTCCTGCCCGCCAATCGTTTGGGTGGCCCCAACCTGGGCGCCCTTGACGAGCTGCCCGGTCACTGGCACGGAAACCGTCGCGCCGGGGCTGGAGACCGCCAGGGAGCCAATGTTGGTAAAGTTGCCTGAGGCCGTGCCCTGATAAAGGGTGATGTTGGTGGCGGTGCTGCTGGCACCGGTGACGGATACAGCGGTCGAGTTGGCCGCCAACGGACCAGTGGTGCCCACAGTAGCCACACCGACGCAAGGAGTATTTAACGTGAATCTCCAGCAGTCAAACAGAAGCCGATTCTGAGCGGTGGCGTTGACCGTGCCGCTCTGATAGCGGAAGGAGATGGTGGGCGTCGTGGTGGTGTTTGTAAGGTAGCCCACGAGGTTCCAGGTGGTGCTGACGCCATAGGATCGTTGAAACACGGGGGTGCTGCTAAAGGACAGTGTGCCGCCTGTGCACGTCGCCGACATGACCACGTCCGTCGAGGAATTACCGGACGAGGAGTTCCAGTTGTAGTGGATCTGGTAAACACTGGTCACCGCCAAGGTGGGTTTGATGTCAACGCCGCCGGTGGTGCTCGTAAACGGTGTTCCAGACAGGTACGCCCGGCTGTCGGTGGGGGTAATCGGACGACCAACGGCTGTGCCTTTTATCCCGGTGTCGCCCAACGTTATGTTAACCTCAGTGTACGTGCCGTCGGTTTGCACCGCGCCGCAGGCTGAGGTGGTCGTGCAGTTTTGGGGCAAGGAGGTCACATAAACGACATCTGCCAATGCGCAGGTCGCGCCGAAAGCAGCGAGGAGAAGAGCTGCGGAGAGCTTTTTCCAGGCTGATGTTCTGGGTGGGGATACTAATGTTTTCATTTCTTCATTCTATTGGTTGTGGCCGTGGCAACTGCCCGGCTCCGGTTTTTGTCATTAACGTTTGCAACAATATGCGAGGGTTAAACCCGGAACTGCCGAGTTGCTGCTTCGCAGCCAAAGTTTTCGCATAATCCTAATTTAAGCCGGGAACGCGCGGAGTGTCACTTCACACATTCATGTGAGGTCTGGCTAACGCTCGCGATAAGGCTGGTGCGAGCGGTAAAGCTGGAGGCGTTGCTCGGCGGTGGCGATGAGATTGCTCTGGCCGGAGGCGGCGGCGAGGCAGCGGGCTTGCCCGGCCGCCGCGAGGGCGCGGGCGAAGTCGCCGGTTTCGGCGCAGGCAGCGGCGAGGGTGTGCAGGAACCAAAGGTTGGTGTTGGCGGTGAGCTGGCAGGCGCGTTGGGCCAGGCGGACGGCTTGCGCTCCGTCGCGAACGTCGGGGCTGGGATGAGTGGCGAGGAGCCAGGCGAGGTTGTTGAGCAGGGAATCCCAGTCGGGTTCGAGTTGGAGTGTGGCCTGGTATTGGGCGATGGCTTCTTTAGCGCGGCCCTGGCGGTGGAGGACTTCAGCGAAGTTCTGGCGAGCGACCACATTGGTCGGGCTGAGGCGCACGGCGATTTCGAGATGGGCGCAGGCGTCGTCGAGTTGGCCGCACTCCATCAGGGCCTTGCCCAGGGCGACGCGGGCGGTGACGTTCCGGGGCCGGATTTGAAGCGCAGCCTCGCAGTGGCGAATCGTTTGGGCGAGGCGTTCGCGCGAGTCGGGGCTGGCCTGGGCGGACGCCGGGAGGGGGGCGTCGAGTTGGACAAGCTGTTTTTCGAGGCTGCTGTGCTCGGTTTGCAAATAGAGCATGAGGCCATCAACGGCGAGATTGCTGTGGGCGACCCAGTTGTCGGGCGTGGCGGCGGCGGCGTGGGTGAAGAGGGTTTCGGTGTTCCGCCAGACAAAGACTTGCGAGCGGGTGGCGGCGAAGCAAGCGGCCAAGAGGCCCACGCCGGCGACGGTCGCGGGCCAACGAAGGAGTTGCACCGCGGCCACCGCGTCAACCGCCGACCAAGCCAGCATGATAAAGATTCCGACCAGGGGCAGGTAGGTATAGCGGTCGGCCATAGATTGCATGCCGACCTGCACCAGACCGAGCACCGGCACGAGCATTCCGAGGAACCAGAACCAACCCACCGCGACGTAGGGCCGCCGCCGCCAGCACGACAGGGCCAGGCCGGTGAGCAGGGCCAGCAGCACCGCGGCGCCGGTCGTCTCCCATAGGGAATAATGTTCGGGATGCGGATAAAAGACGGCGAGATACCGCGGCCAGAAGGTTTTGCCCAGATAGCGCACGCAGGAGACGAGGGCGTTGGCCGCGCGCAGCGAGAAAGGAAGGCCGCGATAAAAGGACATCGCCCCGTGTTGGACGATGCAGGTGGTGAGGCTGGAAAGAGCGGAGAGGAGGAAGAAGGGCAGTTTTTCCAGAAGCAAACGGAGCGGTGGAGGGTTGGAGGGTTGGAGAGTTGGAAATGAAAGGCGGCGCAGCGGCCAGTAATCGAGGAGGAGCAGGACGAAGGGCAGCGTGACGAGCATCGGCTTGCTCATCAGGGCGAGGGCGAAGAGGAACAGCGACAGGAAGTAGAAGAGTGAAACGTGTTGCGTGTTGCGTGTTGCGTGTTGCGTGGCCGCGCTTCCCTCGACCTTGGACTGCTCCACATAACGCGCGTACGCCAAGAGGCAAAGCAGCCCGAAGAAGGCGCTCAGGAGGTCCTTGCGTTCGGACGCCCAGGCGACCGATTCGACGTGAAGCGGATGCAGGGCAAAGAGGGCGGCGACGAAGGCGCTGCGCCAGGTTGCCCCGGTGGTGCGGGCAAGAAGCAAGAAGAGGAGCATTGTGTTGGCGCTATGGAAGAGAACGTTGGTGAGGTGGTGGCCAGCGGGATGCAGGCCGAACAGTTGGACATCCAGCATGTGCGAAAGCCAGGTCAAGGGGTGCCAGTTGGCGGCATAGCCGGTCCGGTATGCCCAGGCTACACCCGACCAGGTCAGGCCGTGCTGGAGATGCGGATTGCCGGTGATGTACTCCCCGTCGTCGTAGTTGACAAAGTCGTTGAGGCGAAGCGGCCAGTAAGCGGCCAGCGTGACCGCTGTCAGCAGCAGACACACGAGAGCAGTCTGCCGATTCTTTCGCGAGCGAAGGTCCACAGGTGATTTCAAGACCAGGCAGAAGGGTAAATAGGCGGTTGGACGTTTACGAGTGGAAACTGGTGTTTGCCCGATCGGCCAGGCTGGATTCAAGCAAACCGTAGCCGCGGACGATAGTCGGCGCTGATCTCTCTTACCGAGGAAAAGTGCGCCGGCTGCCGTCGGCGGCTACGATTTCGTGGATTCCTGAGTCCGCCCCGGCAAGCATGGCCGGCGCGATTTGGTTTTACGCGCTGGCGGGTTTGGTGTTAGGCTGGGTTCCACGCTGCATGAACCAAGCGGGCCATGATTATTCTCTTGAATTGCGCCAGTTGAGCCGTCGGCAAGACCGGGGCGCCAGACTGCGGCGCGGGGCACTGTTGGGCACTTGGGCGGCGTGGTTCGGACTGGCGGGCTGTTCGGCGGTGGCTGCGACCAACGGGATCACGCCGTATGGGGTGCGCGCCTGGCAAACGGATGACGGGCTGCCGCAGAATTCGGTCTATGCGATCACGCAGAGCCGGGAGGGGTATCTGTGGGTGGGCACGCACGAGGGATTGGCGCGGTTCGATGGCGTGCGCTTTGCGGCGCCGGGCGAGAACGCGCCGCCGGAACTGAGTCATGGGTGGATCACGGCGCTGTGCGCGGGCCGGGACGGGAGCCTGTGGATTGGTTGCGAAGGGTATGGTTTGGGGCGGTTGAAGGAGGGGAAGTTCACGCGTTTCTGTGAGGCGGACGGCTTGTTGAGCAACCAGATTCGGTGTCTGCTGGAGGGCCTGGATGGGGCGCTGTGGATCGGGAGCGAAGGGGGCCTGACGCGATACCGGGAAGGGAAGTTCAGCGATTTCACGGAGAAGAACGGCCTGGCGGCAAACTCGGTGAGGGGCCTGTGCGAGGACCGGCAGGGCAATCTGCGGATTGCGACGCTGCGGGGACTGAGCCGCCTGGACAAGGAGGGAACCATCAGCACCTTCAATATCAAGCTCGGAACGCCGGCGAACGCGTTGAAGTTTGTGTGCGAGGACGGCCAGGGCAGGATCTGGACCGGATTGAACGAAGGGCTCAATTGCGTGGAGGGCGAGACGATCACGACCTACGGCGTGAATGAGGGGCTGCCGGACAGGATCGTCACCATCGCGCTGGAAGACCGGAGTGGCCAGCTTTGGGTCGGCACTTATCGGGGTCTGACGCGGATGGTGAATGGCCGGTTCGTGCCCCGGCCCAACCGTGAAGGGGTTTTTGGTGATCGGATTTACACGGTGTTCGAGGATCGCGAGGGGAACATCTGGGCGGGGGCGGAAGACGGTCTGTATCTGTTGAATCCGGCCCGGTTCACCGCCTACACCACGCAACAGGGGTTGACTCGCAATAACGTGATGTCGGTCTATGAAGACCGCGCCGGCACTATCTGGATCGGGACCTGGGGCGGAGGCTTGAACCAAATGAAGGGTGAAACGATCACGCCTTATGGCCCTAGCGGCGGACCCGGCCAGGATCAGGTATTGGCCCTCGAGGAAGGGCGGGACGAGAGTCTGTGGGTGGGAATGGATCACGGGGGGGGACTGAACCGGCTCAAGGACGGACCGAAGAACCTCTTTGCCCGGCAACCGGGTTTGATTGATGCGGCCATTCGGGTGATTCACGAAGACCGGCAGGGGACGCTGTGGATCGGCACGAGCCGGGGATTGAATACTTACAAGGAGGGCAAGTTCCAGACCTACACTACCGCCAACGGGCTGGCCGGCGACACGGTGTGGGTCCTGCTGGAGGATGACGCGGGCAACATGTGGATTGGGACGGACGGCGGGGTGAGCCGCTGGCAGGGGGGGCAGTTCACCAACTTCACAACGCGGGATGGGCTCTCACACAACAGCGTCGATGCGCTTTACGAGGATCGCGAGAAGGTGCTGTGGCTCGGCACCAAGGGCGGCGGCGTGAATCGGTGGAAAGCGGGCAAGTTCACCGCCTGCACCACCCGGCAGGGATTATTCAGCGATGAGATTTACGAGATTGTGGAGGACGACTACGGTTACTTCTGGATGAGCTGCCGCAAGGGGATTTTCCGGGTGAACAAGAAGGAATTGGAGGATGTGAATGAGGGGGCGGGCAAGGCGGTTTCCTGCACCGCCTTTGGGCGGGACGACGGGCTGCCCAGCGTCCAGTGCAATGGGGTGGCCAAACCGGCCGGATGGAAGGGCCGAGACGGGCGGCTGTGGTTTCCAACCATCCGGGGCGTGGTGGCCGTGGAGCCTGGGATCAAGACCAATGAGCGGCGGCCGCCAGTGTTGATCGAGGAGGTGATGGCCGGCGGGCGGTCGTTGCAGCCGGATGGTTTGGCGGCCAGCGATTCGTTGAGCCTGACGGTGCCGCCGGGCCGGGGCGGGATAGAAATCCATTACACGGCGTTGAGCTTTCAGGCGCCCAGGAAGAACCGGTTCAAGTACCTGCTGGAGGGGATCGATCCCGGGTGGGTCGAGGCCGGCGGCCGCCGCTCGGTCTCATACAATAACCTTGCGCCGGGGAAGTATCGTTTTCGAGTGGTGGCGTGCAATAACGATGGCGTGTGGAATGAAACCGGCGCCACGCTGTCGCTGGTGCTCGTTCCCCATTATTGGCAGACGTGGTGGTTCAAGCTGGCCATCGGTGCAGCCACCGCGCTGTTGCTGACGCTGCTGTATCGGTCGCGCGTGAAGCGGTTGCGCGAGATCGAGCGACTGCGGGTGCAGATCGCCGCGAACCTGCATGACGACGTGGGCGCCCGGCTGACCAAGGTGGCGATGGTGACGGAGTTGGTGGACCGCGAGACGACGGAGAGCCATCCCAATAAGCCCCATATCCGCAACATCTTCCGGACGATCCGGGAGATCACCCAGGCGATGGATGAAATCGTCTGGACGATCAATCCCAAGAACGACACGCTCGACAACCTGGCGGATTACATTTTCCGTTATGCGCAGGAGTATTTCCAGGACACCGGCGTCAGATGCCGGCTGGATGTGCCGGCGCAATTGCCGGACCAGCCCGTGTCCACCGAGACGCGTCACAATCTGTTCATGGCGGTGAAGGAAGCGTTGAATAACGCGCTCAAACATGCCGAGGCTTCGGAAGTGCGGATTGGCCTGGAGGCGATGGATGGCCGGATGGCTATCACGATTACGGACAACGGCCGCGGATTTTCCGCCGGCCAGGCGCAGTCGAAGGGAAACGGGCTGGAGAACATGAACCGAAGGCTGGCGCAAATCGGGGGGCGCTTCGTTCTGGAAAGCGAGCCGGGCCGCGGCACGCGCATCCGGCTGGAGGCGGCCGGAGGGTGACGCGAATATACATATTCATGTGATTGCGGGCGGCAGAAAAGGCTGCCAGGATTGGAAGGCAACTGGTCATGGCCATTAAGGTCTCCATCATCGAAGATGACGCTTGGATTCGTGAGAATCTAGGGGCGCGCATTGCCCAGACGGGAGGGTTTGCTTGCACGGGCGCTTACCGGACCGCCGAGGAGGCGATCGCGCACATCCCGGGGAAGGCGCCAGATGTGATCCTGATGGACATCAACCTGCCGAAGATGGACGGCATCGAGTGCGTGCGCCAACTGAAGGCGCTGGTTCCTTCGGCGCAGATTCTGATGCTGACGGTCTATGAGGACAGCGACAAGATCTTCAACTCGTTGCTGGCGGGCGCCAGCGGTTATTTGTTGAAGCGGACGCCGCAGGCGGAGATTCTGGAGGCGATTGCCGACGTTCACCGCGGCAACTCACCGATGACGGGGCACATTGCCCGCAAGGTCGTACGGTATTTCAATCAGCGGGGCAGCGACGACAGCGAAGTGGAGAAGCTCTCGAACCGGGAACGGGAAGTGTTGGAGCATCTGGCCCGGGGAAGCGCGTACAAGGAAATCGCCGACGCCCTCTCTATGAGCATTGATACGGTTCGGGCGCATATCAAGGGCATCTATGGAAAGCTTCACGTCCATTCCCGAGGCGAGGCGGTGGCCCGGCTCCTGCACAAGTAATTGACGTTCTGCCGGGGCTGGACGAGCCAACAGCGGACAGTTACCCTGCCGGAGCATCGCCGGCGGCAGGGGGTTGATTGAGGGCGGCAGCAGGATTCCGTTCCAATTAACCTGAACGCCCCGTAAACTCGTCGCATGAACAAGCTGAATTTCGTCCTGCTCAAGATGGTGCGGTGGAGCGGCTGGCCGCTGCTGCCGTTGATCCTGTTGTTCCTGCTGACCGGCTACATTATGGATGGCCGATACGGCCTCAGTTGGGTGCTGGACGAGAAGAGGGCGCTGACCTTCCACCGCATGCTGCATCTGCCGTTGATCGTTCTCGTGCTGGCGCATAGCGTGCCGGCGGTGTATCTTGCGATACAGCGATGGGGCTGGATCAAACATCGCGAAGAGCTGTGACCGAAAAACCCGAAATCCGAATCCCGAAGGCCGACGGAAGGCCGAAAGCCGAACTGCGAAAGCAGACGAGCAGGGCCTTATCTCGTCGCGCCGCCATTGGGCTGGGAGCTGCCGGCGTGGCCGGTCTCGCCGGGGCGGCGTCGCTGTTCGATTTGTTTTCCCGGTGGCGCGAGTCCGAAGCGCCGGCGGACATCTTCAAGGGCGATGCGCCGAAAGGGGAGTTGTGGGAACTGTGGCGGCAGCGCGGCTGGGTCAAGGAGGCCTCGCATTACCTCAAGCTGGGCCGCAACGTCCAATGCAAGGTCTGTCCGAACAACTGCCTGCTGACGCCCGGCGACCGCAGCCATTGCCGCAACAAGGTCAACTACAACAGCACGCTCTACACGCTGGTCTATGCCAATCCCTGCACGTTCCACATTGACCCGGTGGAGAAGAAGCCGCTGTTTCATTTCCTGCCGGGCAGCCACACTTTCTCCCTCGCCACCTCCGGCTGCGTCTTCCGCTGCCTCAACTGCCAGAACTGGGAAATCTCGCAGAAGAAACCCGAGGAGACCAAAGACCCGCGCGGGGAGGAGCTGCGCGTGCGCCCGCCCGTGCCGTCGGGCTTCAGCCTCGACCAGATGGCGCGCCTGAGCCTGTTCCCGGTTGACGCCGTCGCGGTCGCGGAGGCGCTGGGGTGTCCGTCGCTTTCCTACACCTACTCAGAGCCGACCGCCTTTTACGAATACACCTTCGACACCTGCAAACTGGCCCGCGAACGCAAGCTCAAGAATATCGTCGTCAGTTGCGGCTCGATCGAGGACCGCCCGGCGCGGGACCTCTATCAGCTCGTTGATGCGGCGCATGTGGACCTCAAAGGGTTCGACCAGGAGGTCTATACCAAACTCAACTCCGGCAAGCTCCAGCCCATCCTCAACATTCTCAAGACGCTCAAGGAACTGGGCGTCTGGTTCGAGATCATCAACCTCGTCGTGCCGACCTACACCGACGACCTGGGCACCATCCGCCGGATGTGCGGCTGGATCACCAAGGAGCTGGGGCCGGACCAGCCGCTGCACTTCTCGCGCTTCCACCCGCAGCACAAGCTGGCGTACCTCACCCCGACGCCCGTCGAGACGCTGGTGAAGGCGCGCGACGCCGCCCGCGGCGAGGGCTTGCGCTACGTCTATATCGGCAATGTCCCCGGCCTCGAAGGGGCGGAGACGACCTGGTGTCCCAACTGCAAAAAGGCCGTCGTCGAGCGCGACATCTTTGCCGTCACCGCGATGAACCTCGATGGTGGCAAGTGCCGTTTCTGCGGCGCCAAAATTGCCGGCGTGTGGGGTTAAGCCGTAACAATTCAATGCAACCACAGCGCCTCGAAAAAGCCGCGCCCGTAACCCCGCCCGGCATCCCGGCGAGCGTTACCACGCCCGAAACCCTGATTTCAGACGATTGCATACGCCCGCCGGCCTTGGCTTAGTAATACTAGGTTAAGTAATCAACAGGAATCTGCGAACTCAGTTAGGCACCCTGGGCACCTTCCGCTGAGCCGGATCAGCGGCACTTGTAGTCGTTTCCGGACCATCGGCAAGGTCATAC
>Ga0187872_10003443_pt1 | contig 12663 bp, 8 predicted proteins | sample June2016WEW_16_4_FD_132973 | JGI IMG/M metagenome (GOLD analysis project Ga0187872, IMG submission 132973) | Peatland microbial communities from SPRUCE experiment site at the Marcell Experimental Forest, Minnesota, USA - June2016WEW_16_40 | ecosystem: Environmental > Terrestrial > Soil >...
AAGAAGCAGCGATTTGCCATCGGCAGAGCTTGCCGATAGCTTGACTCGGCCCTTCGAGAGGATGAAAACGCCATGCGCCTCCTGACCTTCCACGAAGAGAATCGCGCCTTTGGGATAGGATTCATGCGATGAAATTGCGTCAAAGCCCTCCAGCACCGGCCGAGGAAGATCGCCCAGGAGCCGCTCCTTCGAGAAGGACCCGATCATGTAGCTTTCAATTGAGTGGATGTGGGATACGGTTTCCCTAGGTGTGGGCGAACGCTTTCGGCGTCGCTTCCTTCCGCCGCATCGTGTTCAGTGCGACTCCCGCGTCGGTTCCCACGGGTTCGGGACGACGCTTGCCGTTCTCGGTGTATCGGATGTAATAACCGAGCGTCCGTTCGACTGGCGCTTCTTTCCCGCGAATGACGGCGACTCCCGGCTTGATTTTCCCATTGGGCGCGAACGCAGGACTCACGAAGGGATAATTGCGGTCGCCTGCTTTGACCTGCACTCTAACTTGCAGCTTGACCTTGCTCACGTGCTTTTCCCTTCCAAGTTACAATACTGAGCAGAAGGAAAAAGCAACCCGGCCTATTTTTGAGAATCTGGCAAAGTGCTCAAGAAATTGGCAACACTTCTCAGGAAAGTGGCAACAGATTCTCGCAACTCCACGGTTCTATTGGCTTTCTGAAGGTATGGTAGCGATACCGGGATTCGAACCCGGATTTTGGCCTTGAGAGGGCCACGTCCTAACCCTTAGACGATATCGCCTTAGCCCGTGCTCCCCGGCGTTCCGCAGCATCGCCGCCAGAATCATCGGAGAATTTCAGAGTGGATTACCTCGCAATTTTCGCACGGGCAAATCCCCTGCGCAAGCACGTGGAATTTTCCACAGCCGCGTTGTGCTAGAATCCCCGGACTCTATGGAGCGCGCGGGAGAATTCTTAGGACGAGTCGTGCGGCGGCTCGAGCGGCCTGAAGCGGCGTTCGCGTGGCTTGCGAGCGCGTGGCCCGCGATCGTTGGTAAGGCGCTCGCGGCGCACACACGGCCGGTCCGATGCGACGCCTACTGCCTCGTACTGACGGCCGACGGCAAGGCCTGGCAGAACCAGGTCGAATCCATGCAGCGCGAAGTCTGCGGCCGGATCAATCAGGCCTGGGGCAGCAATCTCGTTCGACAGGTTAAGGTCGTTGCCGCCAGGCCGGGTCCCAATCGCATTTCCCACGAAGCCGACAACGACCACATTCCCTTCATTCGCCGCCGTCGCGCGTAGACTTGTTGTCATCTCCGAAAGTCCACCGCAGTCCTCGGCGCCAAGAGTCTACAGGGACTCCCGCTTGCATTGCGATTCTTTTCTACTAAGATAATTCGCATGGAAAACTTGACCAGGATTGAGCGCGGTGGTCGAGCGGAGGCCCCGGTTATGGGTCACCGTTGCCGGGCCGCGTGCATTTCTACCCGTCACTGCTGCCGAGTAGAAACGCGTGTAAGCCATTGCAAACAAAGGACAGCGGTGTCGTCTACGCGTTACTGGATCCGGGAGCCTTTCGAGCGCGTTTTCCCCGCGGAATCGAGCCTCGGATGAAAATCAGTCGCGAGGATGTGCTGAGGGTTGCCGAGCTGGCCCATCTCGGGCTGTCGCCGGAGGAAGCAGACAAATATCGCGAGCAGCTCGACGGGATTCTCACGTACGTCGAGAAGCTGAACGAGCTCGATCTCGAAAAGGTCGAGCCGATGGCGCAGGTGCTGTACGCAGGCTCCGGAGACAGCCATCCCGAGTTGCGCGAGGACGTGCTGCAACCGTGCGATGTCGCCGCGCCAACTCTCGCCGAGGCGCCGGGCGCGGCAAAGCCGTTCTTCCGCGTCCCGAGGGCAATCGAGAAATGAGCGCGCCCACTGCATGGACGGTTGCCGGCGTGCGCGCCGCGCTCCAGGCGAAAAAAGTCTCGGCTCGGGAGCTGGCCGCCGAGTTCTACGGCCGGATCGACCGCCGCAACGGCGAGTTGAACGCGTTTCTGACTCTTTCGCCCGAACGCGCCTACGCGCAAGCCGACCGGATCGACGCCGCCATCGCGCGGGGTGAGACTCTCCCGCCGCTCGCGGGAGTGCCCATCGCCATCAAGGACGTACTCAGCACGCGCGGCATCCGCACCACCTGCGCCTCGAAGATTCTCGAGTCCTACGTTCCCCCGTACGACGCGACGGCCGTCGAGCGCCTCGACCGGGCGGGCGCCGTGTTCCTTGGCAAGACGAATTGCGACGAATTCGCCATGGGCGGGTCGAACGAGAACTCGGCCTATGGCCCGGTGCGGAATCCGGTCGCGCCCGACCGCGTTCCCGGAGGTTCAAGTGGTGGCTCGGCGGCTGCCGTCGCGGCCGGCCTTGCCGTTGTGGCGCTCGGCACGGACACCGGCGGCTCGATCCGCCAACCCGGGGCGTATTGCGGCATTCCGGGTCTGATGCCGACGTACGGCCGCGTGTCGCGGTACGGGCTGGTCGCCTTCGCGTCGTCGCTCGATAAGATCGGACCGTTTGCCGCCAACGTCGCCGATGTCGCGGCAGTGATGTCGGTCATCGCGGGCCACGACACCAACGATTCGACCTCGGCCGCGGTCTCCGTCGCTGATTACGCGGCGGATCTCGACAAGCCTTTGGACTGGCTGCGGATTGGCGTGCCTGAGGATTATTTCGGCGAAGGGCTTGATCCCGAGGTTAAAGAAAAGGTCCAGGCGGGTATCGCGCTGCTCGAGCGCCTCGGCTGCCGCAGGATTCCGCTGCAAATGCCGCACACCGACTACGCCATCGCCGCGTATTACATCATCGCGACGGCGGAGGCCAGTTCCAACCTCGCGCGATATGATGGCGTGCGCTACGGCCTGCGCGTGCCGGGCACAACACTCGTCGAGATGTACCGCAAGACGCGAGAGCGCGGCTTCGGACCCGAGGTGAAGCGCCGCATCATGCTCGGCACCTATGCCCTCTCGGCCGGCTACTACGACGCCTATTACTTGCGGGCGCAGAAGGTTCGCGCCCTGATCGCGCGCGATTTCGCCAATGCGTTTCAGAAAGTGGACGCGATCGTCACGCCCACGTCGCCGACCGCTGCGTTCCGCCTGGGCGAAAAGATCGCCGATCCGCTGCAAATGTATCTGGCGGACATCTATACGGTTACGGGATCGCTCGCGGGGGTCCCCGGCATATCCGTGCCTTGTGGTAAGACGAAAGCCGGGCTTCCCGTCGGCATGCAGATCCTCACCCCGCACTTCAGCGAAAGCCGCGTCCTGCAAATCGCCTCCGCGTTTGAGAAGGCCGGCGGCTTCGGAGCGTAAGCGCCATCCGGATTTTTCTGCGTCTCAGAACGTCTCCTATTGGTTACGCCTTCGCAGCCGGCCGCAAGTTTCCCGTGCGCAACAAATTCCTGAAATTGTAAAAAGGTTCTAAGAATAGACTAAATTTTTCATTCTCGTACCGCACGAATTGCGAACGCGATTCAAGTTGTCCGCGCTCAAACCATAGAAGGCAACAGAGTTCGGGAATGGCGAATAATCCGAAGGTCTAGGCCCGTTGGTACGGAACGACTATTGCAGGCGATTTAGGCGGCGTTTAGCCTTGCTGTAGCATCACACAGATCGAGAGGCCCAAATGGTCCGAGTCAAGTCGAGCCAAAAGGTCTTCACCGAAGAAGAGGCCACCAGCCTTACGGGAATCTGCCGCGAGCACCTCCGAGGTCTCGCTCGGAACAAACACCTCGGGACGCCGGGGTCCACCGCCGAAGCAACCGACTCCGCGGCCGAGAAGTGGCTCTTCACGAACTCCGATCTGGCGATCATAGCCGTCCTCCACCCTCGCTGCGAACACTGATTTCGCGCACGTCCTTGGCCCCGTCGAATTTCTCCGCCTGCCGGCAAGACGCTCTCTCCGAAACCGTTGTGACAATGGCCATACCGGGCTATCCTGAGTTCAGCTTAACTGAATTGCCCTTCGCGGCATCTTAGCGTTCAGCGGGGGATCACCCATGCCCGGAAGCTGGGACATCAAGCGGACCTCGATGGCCCTCGCAGGAGGGTTGGCGCTGCTGGCTGTGGCTACGTCTCTCGCTCTGCCTATGGCGGCGCAGCAACCTGCACCGCCGCCTTTGACAGCGTCCGGGGACAGCCAAGCCGCCTCAACGCCAACCAGACCGGTGCTCCCACGCGGGAAGAAGCTCGTGCTGAAGGACGGCAGCTTCCAACTTGTCCGCGAATACAAGATCGAAGGCGACCGAGTCCGGTACTACAGCCTCGACAGCTCGCAATGGGAACAGATGCCCGCCGACCTGGTGGATTGGGATGCGACCAAGAAGCTGGAAGCCGAAGAGGCGCAGCGCGATGCGGCAGTCGTTTCGAAGGTGCATCGCCAAGAAGACGCGAGACACGCCGAGACGATGGATATCGATGCCAGCCTCGAGGCAGCGCCCGGGGTATTCCTGCCGCCAGGTGCGGGCCTCTTCGTGTTCGACGGTCACGGTGTCTTTTCGCTCACGCAGGCCGAGATCAACTCGAAACTCAGCAAGGGGCACTTCCTGGAGCAGGTGCTCGTGCCGGTTCCCGTCGTTCCCACTCGGCATAACATCTCGATCAAAGGCGAGCGCGCCATGCTCCGGGTTCGAAACGGTCAGCCCGAGTTCTACATGCGCACGGCCGACGCGCGCGAACCGGAGATGGTGCTGATTCGCGCGAAGGTTCACGGGGGCAGCCGGGAGATCGAGCACCTGGACGAAATGTTCGGCGAACAGGCGGAGTCGGCGAACACCGTGGCGATGCAGCGCTGGGAAGTTGCCGGAGGCGTTTATCGCTTCACGCTCGGCCAGCCGCTCGCCGCGGGCGAGTACGCGCTGGCAGAGGTCGTTCGAGATCAGGGCATCAGCTTGTACGTCTGGGACTTCGGTGTCGATGCTGGAGCGGCCCGGCCGGCGAAACCCAACTGAGAGCGCGCCTAGCGCACAGAGGATGGCTGCGGCTGGCAAAGCTCCGCCAGAAGTTCGGCCAGCGCCGAAACGTGAAAGGGCTTTTGCAGGAGGCGCGCGCCTTCTGCACGGAAGCGGTCAAAGGCCTCCGGATCGAGCAGTTCGCCGGTCATGAAGACGAAGCGCGGCGGCGAACCGCGATGCTGCGCGCGGACCTGCTTGGAGAACTGGTCTCCGCTCATGCCGGGAAGGTTGAAATCGCAAACGATAATCTCGCAGTTGTTCGACGCGAGATAGGACAGCGCCGCTTCGGAACTCTCGACCGCTTCGACCGTCATTCCCCTCGCAGAAAGACCTTCCTGGACGACTTCGCGGATTCCTTCTTCGTCGTCCACAACGAGAACCGTATGCCCCTGAAGCCCGTGAAGCACTTCGCTGCCGGGCAAAGACTTTTGCACCGCGGGCGCCGGCGGCGCGGCGAGCGGAACAGCTCCCGCAGCAACAGGCAACAGGACGTGGAATGCGGCGCCGGCGCCGAGCGTGGATTCCACTTTGATCGTTCCGCCGTGCTCCTTGACGACGGCGAGGCAGAGCGTGAGACCGAGTCCGCCGCCACCGCCAGGACGCTTGGTGCTGAAGAACGGGTCGAATATTCTGCCCAAATTCTCCGGGGGAATGCCCGCGCCGTCGTCGGCGAAGGTTACGCGGACTGTTTCGTTTTCCCGAGCGAACGAGATCGCCAAATTTCCGCTATCCCGGGAGCCCGCAATCGACTGCTCTGCATTCGCGATGATGTTCGAAAAGATCTGCACGAGGAGCTTTCGGTCGCCCTCGACCGGGGGGAGGTCGCGCGGCGCTTCGAATGCCACGCGAATGTTTTTTTGGCTCAGCACCGCCTGGTGAGATTTCAGGGCGTCCTGAACCATCTCCTCCAAGTTGACCTCCGAGTGCCCTTGAGGCGACCGGCGTGAGAAGGAAAGGAGATTCTGGACGATACTTGCGGCCCGGCGGGCCTGTTGCAGGATCAGGTCCGCGCGCCGGCGTGCGGCCTCGTCGGGAGCGTTCTCACGGAGCAGATCACTGACGCCGAGAATGGCCGTGAGCGGGTTATTCAGTTCGTGTGCCGCCCCGGTCATCATCTCGCCCATCGCCGCAAATTTCTCTTTGTGAGCGAGCTGCTGTTCAATTAAGAGCGATTCTGTAACGTCGAGCCCGGACGACACAATACCGCTGATCGCCCCGCTCTCGTCGAAAAGGGGACTGGCGCTGATTCGGAGGACCTTCCATGTACCATCGACATGCCGGGCACGCACGTCAAGCTGCGCGTGCGCCAGACGGCCGGAAATGATGTTGTCGCACATATCTGCGAGCTTCATCTGGTCTTCCGATCCGACTCGCTGCCCAATCGGCTTGCCCAGGTATTCCTCCGGCGGGACGCCGAGAATATCCTTTACGCGTTCGCTGACGAATGTGAATCGCCCTTCGCGGTCGAGCACGACGATCAGATCCGGAAAGCACTCGATAAGACGGCGATTGAATTCCTGTTCCCGGTGGAGCTTCTTCTCCATTTCGATGCGATCCGTAATGTCGACGATTGTGCCCTGGAATCGAACCAGACGGCCGGTATGGTCGCGGATGGCGAGCGCGGACGCCCGGCTGTGCATGAGAGATCCATCCTTCCGGCGGTAGGTGATTTCCCTGTCCTGGACCGAACCATTCGCCGTAGTATCCCGGACGAGATGATCCCGCTGGGCGGGATCCGCGTAGCGCTCGCGGACATTGTGCTTTTGCAAGTCCTCCAGACTGTCGAACCCCCACATTTGAATCAGTGCGGGATTCGCGTCGAGAAGTTGTCCTTCCCGCGTCGAAAAGAACACTCCCGTGTTGAGCGATTGCACGAACTCCGTGAAGCGCATCTCGGCTTCCTGCTGCGCGGTGACGTCGCGGGCCCAGCCGGTCACGGCTGCGATCTGACCGCTTTCCGCGACGGCCTGAAACCAGCAACTGAAGTACCGCATGTTCCCGTCGCTCCTCAAGCGAACCGGAACGATGCCCGACCATGAAGCACTGCTTGCGAGCACGGAGAGCGAGCGGCGGGCTTCCTCCAGAGTGGGCGATTCGATGAACTCGCCGATCGAGTGACCGATCAAGTCCGGGAATGAAACGCCGAGGATTTCCGATAGGCGGCGGTTCGCAACCCGCACTTCGCCGTCAATGGAAAGCGTAAAGACGGCCTGGTCGAGACTGTCGATCAGCTCCCGGTAGTTATGCTGGGAACGGGAGATGATCTCGACGAGCTTGTCAATTTGGGTTTCGGAGGGGGATCCTGGTGCGTGCGGTGTGCCGCCCGTACCTGATGGACGCGTTGGCATAAGCTCGACCTGTCGCTTTAGGGTTCGCGAAAGTTCCGCCCGAAGGCTGCCCGATAAAATTCTACAGACCGGAGACTCGAACCGGAAAAAAGAAAGCCGGCTTATACCAAATTGAGTAATAGCGACCGACTAAGAGGCGGCGAGGCGGACCTTACCGAGCGGATAGGGGTATTACAGGGCAGGCCCCACTTTGCTGTGAGGCCTGCCCCAAAGTTGTTCTTAGCTCTCGGCCACTGCGTCGGTATCCTTGCGCAGGAAGTCGAGCGCTGCGGCCTCTTCAGGCGTAAGCTCAGGCTCCATCGCTTGCGGCTCCTCCTTAGGAATCTCGGTGAGGAGCTGGATATTGCGATAGCGCTCGAGGCCCGTGCCCGCCGGGATCAGGCGGCCCATGATGACGTTTTCCTTCAGGCCGCGGAGGTAATCGACCTTCCCGGAGATGGCCGCTTCGGTGAGGACGCGGGTCGTCTCTTGGAAGCTCGCCGCCGAGATGAAGGAATCGGTCGAAAGCGACGCCTTGGTGATGCCAAGAAGCAACGGACGGCCCGTGGCCGGGCGTCCGCCTTCGCGGATGATGCGGTCGTTCTCCTCGCGGAAGCGGAACTTGTCGATCTGCTCCTCGAGGAGGAACGTCGTGTCGCCCACATCTTCGACCTTCACCCAGCGCATCATCTGGCGAACGATGGTCTCGATGTGCTTGTCGTTGATGTTGACGCCCTGCAATCGGTAGACCTCCTGGATCGAGTTCACCAGGTACGCCTGCGTGTACTTTTCGCCGAGGACGGCAAGGATGTCATGTGGGTTTAGCGGACCGTCAATCAACGGCTCGCCCGCCCGGACGTGCTCGCCTTCCTGCACATTGATGTGAACGCCGCGAGGAATGGAGTACTCCTTGGTTGTCTTTCCATCCTCGCTTTCAACGTAGATTTTGCGCTGGCCCTTGGCAATCTCGCCGTACTTCACCACGCCATCGATTTCGCTGATGACAGCGGGGTCGCGGGGTTTGCGTGTCTCGAAAAGTTCGACCACGCGCGGGAGACCGCCGGTGATGTCCTTGGTCTTGGTGGTCTCGCGCGGAATCTTCGCGAGAACGTCGCCAGGCTGAACGTCGTCGCCATCGACGACCATCAAGTGAGCGCGCGAGGGCATCAGGTACTTCTTGCGGATGCGCCCGGCGGAATCGCGGACCTGAATGGTCGGCTGGTGCTTTTCGTCACCCGGAGGAAGCGTGACTACGAGCTGCGAAAGGCCGGTAACCTCGTCCACCTGCTCTTCGATGGTAAGGCCTGGTTGCAAGTCCTTGAACTCAATCGTGCCAGCGGACTCGGTGAGGATCGAGAAGGTGTACGGGTCCCATTCGACCATCGTCTGGCCGAGCGTGACGGGCTGGCCGTCTTCCACGCGAAGCCGCGCGCCGTAGACGACGTGGTGACGTTCCTTTTCGCGGCCTTTCTCGTCGACAACGGCGATCAAGCCGGAACGGTTCATGGAGATGAGGATCTTGCCGCGGCCCTCCACGACCTTCAAGTCGATGAATTTCACGAAGCCGTTGTTGCGGGCTTCGACCTTCGACTGTTCGGTGACGCGCGTGGCGGTACCGCCGATGTGGAACGTCCGCATCGTGAGCTGCGTACCGGGCTCGCCGATGGACTGCGCGGCGATGACGCCCACCGCCTCGCCCATTTCGACGAAGCGGCCCGTGGCTAGGTTGCGGCCATAGCAGCGGCCGCAAACTCCGCGGCGGGATTCGCAGGTGAGCACCGAGCGAATCTTCACCCGCTCGATGCCGGCGGCCTGGATGGCGTTCGCCAGCTCTTCCGTAATCTCCTGGTTGATCTCGACGATCACGTTGCCTTCATAGTCCTTGATCTTCTCGAGCGAAACACGGCCAACGACGCGATCGCGCAGCGGCTCGACTTCGACGCCGGCTTCGAGGATTGGCTCGACGTAGATGCCGTCGGCCGTGCCGCAATCGAACTCGTTGATGATCACGTCCTGAGCCACGTCCACGAGACGGCGCGTCAGGTAGCCGGAATCGGCAGTCTTGAGCGCCGTATCGGCGAGACCCTTACGAGCGCCGTGGGTCGAGATGAAGTATTGCAGCACGGTCAAACCCTCGCGGAAGTTCGAAGTGATCGGCGTTTCGATGACTTCGCCGGAAGGCTTGGCCATCAAGCCGCGCATTCCGGAAAGCTGCCGAATCTGCTGCTTCGAACCGCGGGCGCCGGAATCGGCCATGACGTAGATCGGGTTGATCACGCCCTGCTTATCCTGCTCTTCGAGCGCCTTGAACATCTCGTCGGCGACTTTTTCCGTGACGTCCGACCAGATGGCGATGACCTTGTTGTAGCGCTCGCCGTTGGTGATGGCGCCATCGAGATACTGCTGCTGGACCTTGACGACCTCATGCTCGGCCGTGTCGACCAGCTTGAACTTGACGCTGGGAATCACCATGTCGCTGATGCCGATGGACACCCCGGCCTTCGTGGCGTAGAGGAAACCAAGTTCTTTCAGCTTGTCGAGAGCCACGACGGTCTTCTCAAGCCCGAAGCGGAGGTAGCAGTACTGCACGAGCGCCTGCACGCCCTTCTTCTTGAGCAAGCCATTGATGAAGGGCATTTCCGACGGCAGGTGATCGTTGAAGATCACGCGGCCGACCGTGGTATGCAGGAATTGCTTGTTCAGGTTGATCGGCTCGGTGTGCGAGACGTCCTGATCGTCATAGGCGTTGGTGAGATCGATGACCTCACCCGTATAGCGCATGCGGATCGGCGTCAGCAATTCGACTTCGCCCGCTTCGAGCGCCATCACGACTTCTTCGCTCGACCCGAACGCGCGGCCTTCGCCCTTCGCCTGCGGCTTGGCCTTCGTCATGTAGTAGATGCCGAGCACCATGTCCTGCGTGGGCACGGCGAGCGGATAGCCGTTGGCCGGGGACAGGATATTATGCGAACTGAGCATGAGCACCGAGGCTTCGACCTGCGCCTCAGGCGAAAGCGGAATGTGCACGGCCATCTGGTCGCCATCGAAGTCGGCGTTGAACGCCGTGCAGACGAGCGGATGGATGCGGATCGCTTTGCCTTCCACGAGCACCGGCTCGAAAGCCTGAATACCGAGGCGGTGCAACGTGGGAGCGCGGTTGAGCAGAACCGGGTGCTCGCGGATGACGTCCTCGAGGATGTCCCACACGATTGATTCCTGTGCCTCGACCAACTCCTTCGCCTGCTTGATCGTGGTGCAGTGGCCGGCAGCCTCGAGCCGGTGATAGATGAAGGGCTTGAAAAGCTCGAGCGCCATCTTCTTCGGCAAACCGCACTGGTGAAGCTTCAATTCCGGCCCGACCACGATGACGGAGCGGCCGGAATAGTCCACGCGCTTGCCGAGCAGGTTCTGCCGGAAGCGTCCTTGCTTGCCCTTGAGCGTGTCGGAAAGCGACTTGAGCGGGCGGTTGTTCGTTCCGCGCAGGACGCGGCCGCGGCGGCCGTTGTCAAAGAGCGCGTCGACGGCTTCCTGCAACATGCGCTTTTCGTTGCGGACGATCACGTCGGGCGCGTGCAGCTCCATCAGCTTCTTCAGCCGGTTGTTGCGGTTGATCACGCGGCGATAGAGGTCGTTGAGATCGGAGGTGGCAAAGCGGCCGCCGTCCAAAGGCACGAGCGGGCGCAGCTCGGGCGGCAGCACCGGAATCACGTCGAGAATCATCCACTCGGGCTTATTGCCGCTCTTGCGAAACGCTTCGAGCACCTTGAGGCGCTTCGCGTACTTGATTCGCTTCTGCAAACTCGGATCGACCTTCATACGATCGCGCAGGTCTGCGGAAAGCTTCTCCACGTCCACGCGGCGCAGCAGTTCCTTGATGGCTTCGGCGCCCATGCCCGCCTGGAATTTGCCGGGAAAGTCGCGCTGGAGTTCGCGGAGCTTCTCCTCCGGAATGATGTCCTTTTCCTTGATCCCCGGAACCTCGCCGGGATCGACGCAGACGAAGGTTTCGAAGTACAGGATGTGCTCGAGATCGCGCATGGTGATGTCGAGCAGGTAGCCGATGCGACTCGGCAGGCCCTTGAAAAACCAGACGTGCGAGCACGGCGAAGCGAGCTCGATGTGGCCGAGGCGCTCGCGGCGGACCTTGCTGAGGGTGACTTCGACGCCGCACTTGTCGCAGATGACGCCGCGGTGCTTCATGCGCTTGTACTTGCCGCAGAGGCATTCCCAGTCCGTCACGGGCCCGAAAATCTTGGCGCAGAACAGGCCGTCGCGCTCCGGCTTGAAGGTGCGGTAGTTGATCGTTTCCGGCTTCGTTACCTCTCCGTGCGACCACGAGCGGATTTTTTCCGGACTCGCCAAGCTGATGCGAATCGAATCGAAATCCGCGATCTGGCTGGCACGGTCATAAGGGCTTGATCGATACAAGGGCGATCCTCCTGTCCCGGCCGCGCCGGGACCAAAAAAACGTTACAGAATCATGTGAGCCGCGTCCGGAAAAGTCCCGGACACGGCGCGATCAATCGGCCGCTTCCGCCTTCTCCAGCTGCGGCTTCTGGCGCTTCATCAATTCGACATCCAAACAGAGAGACTGCAATTCGCGCACGAGCACGTTGAACGATTCAGGCACGCCGGGTTCGATTCCCGGCTCACCCTTGACGATGGCCTCGTAGATTTTGGCGCGGCCGTAAACGTCATCCGATTTCGCCGTCAGCAGCTCCTGCAGGATGTGCGCAGCGCCGTAGGCTTCGAGCGCCCAGACTTCCATTTCCCCGAAGCGCTGCCCGCCGAACTGGGCCTTGCCGCCGAGCGGTTGCTGCGTGATGAGCGAATACGGACCAATCGAGCGCGCGTGGATCTTGTCGTCTACCAGGTGCGAAAGTTTGAGCATGTAGATGTAGCCGACGGTGATGTTCTGCGCGAAGACGTCGCCGGTCATGCCGTCGTAGAGCGCGATCTTGCCGCTCTCTGGCAGCTCGGTGAACTCGAGCAGGTGGCGAATGTCCGATTCGCGGGCGCCGTCGAACACCGGCGTCGCGAACGGAACGCCCTCGCGGAAGCTGTATGCGAGATCGAGCAGAGCCTCGTCATCGAGCTCGGCGATCGTCTTCCAGACGGAAGTCGGACCGAAGGCGTCCTTGAACCACTTGCGGACGCTTTCCGCCCGCGCCTCGGTGTCCAGAACCTTGCCGACGCGTTCGCCCAGCTCTTTCGAGGCCCAGCCGAGATGCGTTTCGAGAATCTGGCCGACGTTCATACGCGAAGGAACGCCGAGCGGGTTCAGGACGATTTCGACCGGCGTGCCGTCCGGCATGTAGGGCATGTCCTCGGCGGGAACGATCCGCGCGATGACGCCCTTGTTGCCGTGGCGCCCGGCCATTTTG
>Ga0187872_10003444_pt1 | contig 12663 bp, 21 predicted proteins | sample June2016WEW_16_4_FD_132973 | JGI IMG/M metagenome (GOLD analysis project Ga0187872, IMG submission 132973) | Peatland microbial communities from SPRUCE experiment site at the Marcell Experimental Forest, Minnesota, USA - June2016WEW_16_40 | ecosystem: Environmental > Terrestrial > Soil >...
CGGAAGACTGGAACATGGAGGGGCTTTTACGTTATGGGTGCGCCCGGGAGCCGGTAGCTCAGTCGGTAGAGCACGTGACTTTTAATCACGGGGTCCTGGGTTCGAGTCCCAGCCGGCTCACCAGTAATATCAATAACTTAGTGCCAAGGCTAGGTTCGATTGTCCACTTTTAGGTAACGCCTAAGGTAACAGCCGCACAACGCCCCAGCGGGCAATTCGCATCGTGAAATCCGAGAGCACGAGCGACGAAGCCTGATAAGCCTCAGACTATCGGCGGTTACCCAAAGCGGCTCGGCCCCCGTCCATCACCGATTCGACGAAGTCATCGCTTCCGTTGCCGTGCTGAAGAAACCCGAACTGATGGACCCCCTGTTCGAACGCGCACACCATCTGGAACGTGGTGAAGTGAGAGTGACCGAAGACATCGAAATAATCGATTCGCCCCCACAGATAGGCCTTCTGGCGCAACCGGGCCGCTTCGCGCCAATCGATGATACCGTTTTCCAGACCGGCCAAGCGCATTGTGGTGATGTGATTCGGTGCGACAGCGACACACGGTGAGATATCGGCGCCGGAGGGAATTTCCAACGCCCGACTATTTGCCGCGTCGAGATCAATGCCTCGAGCGGCCTTGATCGTCAGGTTGAAGGCGGGCGTTTGGCCAAAATTTTTTATGACAATGTGGATAGGCCACGGACGCGCATCTCCGTCTTCCGTTTCTGGACGCGCGAAGTGAGCCGTGTCGACAAAAACATAGGCGCGCAGTTGGCGCTCAGCAGATTCTCGTGCTTCGGCCATTTGCTCCTGGACCGCATCGAAAGCGAGCCACGCCGCAAATAGCGCCCCGGCCCCTGCTATCAAGCCGCCGGCCAAACCCTCACGGACCGCCGCTACACAGCCCAGCCATCTGAGCGCCTGGCGGTATCCGTAATCTGCCGAGCAGTGCCGCGCGACGTCGCTCGCATCATAGCTGTCGGAAAGATAGAGCAGAGCGACAGCAAGGCTTATCAGAAGGATACCGAGCGCCAGCCCCCAAACAATTCTGATCGTAAAATGCGTCGACACCACGAGACGTTAGCATGCTCGCGCTGGTGTGGGGAGAGCGCGTGGCGCCATGCCCTCATGTCAGTCCGCTTGCTGTGACGCCTCGGCCAGCCTCCGTGAAAATGCCCCCCGACGCGCTCAGCCTCGGCACTGTCTATCGGAAGGATCGCCAGCTTGCCTTGCAGTCCGAACAGTAAGGTGAGGCTTAAGGCCAAAACCCTTACCACTGATCAGCCAATCAAGATTCACGTCGTAAGTCTCAGCAAATGCAAGAACTGGCCCCGCCTGCACCGGCGGCCAGCGCCTGGCTTCCCACTTCCGATATGTCCGCAAGGTAATGCCCAGCGCTGACGCGGCTTCTCGCTCAGTGACCCCCAGCGTCAGTCGAGCAATGCGCAATCGATGCCCGTAGCCCCGGCAGGATGCGGGGAACCTTCTGCCTCGTCGATGATTGCTCATCAGTTGGGAACCTTCTGCCTCGTCGATGATTGCTCATCAGTTGAGCGCCGCCGAGCGCGGACATAGTTGGACATCCTCGTCATCATACATGGCCGTCTCGTTCGGCACCGGAATGTCGGCCACCGCACATGCCGCCTCGATCAAAGAGCGCACGGCTTCGTCATCGTAATCGAGATCGCCTGGTGCCTGATCCCAAAAATTTTTACACGCTTCTATTGCTGCCAGCGTCTTGACGCGAAGCCCGGCAACGGACACCGCCGGCGTGCAAAAAATTTCGCGCATAAGTGGGTCCAACTCGCGATGCAGAGCCATTAGTTTCTCGTCGCAAGCGCAAAAGCCATTGCGCTCACTCATTTCTTCGTTCGCGGCGCCATATAGCTCGAAGAGTCCGGGCGAATTGTCCTGACCAGGTTCATAACCGGCCGGTTTGACGCCGCGCGTATTCATAGGCCTCTCCGCTGAGATGCCAATGTTCGGCACGCACGGGCGCAAGTCTTTTTTGGAGATCCTCAAGTCGTTTGCCGAGGGCGATCAACTTTGCGTCGCGTGCAATGGAAGCAACGCGCGTCATGACACATCCCCTTGCTCGTCGGGCCATCCGACACGCTCAAAATGGGCCTTGTTCGGGTGCAACGCGCGGAAGAGTTCCCCCCGAGTGCCCTCCAGGGCTTCGGCGCGGCCTTTAATTTCCCACGCCAGCCGCTGAAGTGCGCGCGCGGCCGGATCATCCTCCATCCGATGCGCACATAAGCTCAACTGCATGGCCGAAATCGCCGATGGCCCTGATATCATCCTCCATGCGGCTGATGGTCTTAAAAAGAGATGATTGTGGAACGAGCTCGCGGACATTCGAGTGCGCCGATCGCTTTGATACGATAGCGGTGTCATGACACGCCCCCTGCCGGAAGAGCCTTTACGCCAGCCGCCGCGAGAATATTTTCGACGAGCCGTCGCGCCAGGTTACCGTTGGCAATATCGTCACCTTCGGTCCAAAGCTGCGGCTCTGCCAAGGCGAACGCTTGCGCCTGCAAAACTATGTCGGCGACCGAGCGCACTGGCATCGCGGGAATTTCTTCGACCAACGGAAACCGCTCATCGTCAATTTCATTCCAGGCTATGCTGCAGCCCTGTTCGTCCACCGGATCGCCGAACTCAAAGTCATATTCCCTAACGATGCGCCTGCGAGTTTCCTCGTATCGGTCGTATCCGGGTTCTCCGCGCGCGGGTACATCGTCAGAAGAAATCCCAGTTGCCTCGGTGACCAGGCGAGCGATTTTGTCAGTATCGGCACGATCAAGCGCCCTCTGGTGCTGGCAACGCGCGCCAACCGCCGCAAGTCTTGCGCGAGCTCGGGGAAACTCACGTCGCCAAGCGGCAGCGATGGCGCGGCGATCGCCCTCCCGGCGAGGATAGCGGCATCAGCGGCTACGGTGGCGGGCAGCGCAACGGCCGCCGCCGTAGCAGCTCCGGCCATAAGTGCACGGCGGTTTAATTCTGAAGGCGACATGGCTTCATCTCCTTGTGTGTGAAATCACGCCAAGGCGGGAAGCCGCGCGGAGTCCGTGGTAAATTTGATTCGGCATCGTCAGCCCGCCTATGGCTGGTGGTGCAAGTCGCGGCCCGCCATTCTCAGTGGCGGGTCGCGGCGCACGAAATCATAGCCCAGTGCTGGGCGGAAGGGAATCCCCCTCTCGGGCTGAAAAATGTTGCGGGCCGCCAGCCCTCTATGAAATCCGAGCGTGACCAAATGGGGAGGAAGTCCAATGACCATTGCAATCGTCGGGATCGCCACAATCACGTTGATTGCTGTCCTCAGTGGGGGCGCGTTGATACTCCACCAAATCGATTGGAAATCAAGGCTCGCAACACCGTCAGTTCTAGCGGCAGTGGTCGTCGCTTTTGCGACGGTCGCCGTCGCCGCAATAGGCGCGCTGGGGGGCGCCGTTAGTGGCTGGATAGTGAGCTCCTATCAGGCGTCTTCTGAGATCGAAAAAACAAAAGCAAACGTTTTGCTCAGCATAGTCCAACAATATGATGCCTCCATGGTCCCGACACGAAACGAAGAATATCAGCGGCGGCGGATGACGATCTTAATCCAATCAGGGATCGTCAGCGATGAAAAGGGGAGCATCTGCATGGCACTGATCAAGGAGGGTTGCCCAATCAAGGTTCTCAGCGCTAAGTGAACGCCAGTAGCGGCTCGCCGCCGCGCGCCAATCGCGGCGACTGGTTGCAAGAGTAATCGTCAATCTACTAGGCCTCGATTGTCAGGCGGAACATGACGCGAGCCGTCAGTGCGCCACCAATGTAACTGTTGGTCAGCATGTAGACCGTCGCGATCTTGCTCGTTTGAGCGACGCCACTAAATCCACGCAAAGTGGGAAAAACGCTTTATCACATGCGGTGAAAATCACAACGTCACTGTCCATCGCGCGTCCCAGGTTCAATTAGAGCAGTTCCTACGCTGCAGTGTCGTGCAAGCGAGCGCGAAGTTATTATTTTCGCACGATAAGTGCGCCTTGGGAAAGAAGGTGCAGGCGGATCGGAGAAGGCGAAGCTTAGCGCAAGTTGCGCCAAGCTGGGCACGGGAGCGATGTTCGGCATTCACCAACAGACCATAGGCAGCGTGTGTCGAACCTTCGCGCTGCCGGCGGACCGCCGCTCACATTAGCGTTGGCAAACGGCTGCGTCGCATAGCGCAAGAATGCTGCTGGCTCCAAGATGCCGCCAGCACATCGAAACGCCAGGGCGGCGCACACGGCGCCCACTGCGGTCGATCAAGACCTACCTTGAAGTTGCTGGTTGTCGTCATGTGATAATCTCCGGCGTTGGTTCAAATTAGACTCACCGAAACGCTGCCAGCGCACAATCGGCGCTGGCGTGATCGTGCCCGTCCCCGAAATCAAGCCTCCTGGTTCGCGCGCGGAGTGCGACCGCGGTTCAATGCCAACTCCGTAAACATGCCATCGCCCGAGATCTTGGTCTGCGTTCCCCTTGGCATATTGTTGAAGTCGACCTGCAACCGCGCGGCGCCTTTGACGGTGTGCTGCATCGTGCCGGCCATGCCGACACGCTGCGCATGCTTCAAGAGATCGCCGGGCGACAGGTCAGCAGCGTGCCTTCCTCGATGACCGAAATGCTCGCGCAATGCCGCGCCATGAAGCGCGGCAGTCTCCTGCATCTTCTCCTTATTGCCGAATGGGACACCGCCCCATTCAAAATGTCCGAAATCATTAAACCGCTCGCCGCCATACATGTGCCATTTGCGCTCGGCGGCATTGAATTCATCGCGGTGCGATTGCACCCATTTGGCAAAATCGCCCGTGGTGACATTGCGGCCGAGCTGATTGACATCGATCGCGTTGCCATAGGCATGTTGCGATAGACCGCTGGCACCGACTTTGTTGCGGAAATTGTAGCCGCCGAGAGCGCTTTGGTGGATCGGCGCCCCACCCTTTTCCAGTTCCTCGAGGAAACCTTTGAAGTAGGGCGCCGACTCACGATTGACCGTGAGGCTGTGACCGCCGGCGGTCGTGATTTTCGTCAGGTTTGTGCCCGGGACACCAAATTGACCGCGCATGAAGTTGGCGCGACCGCGGGTGTCACCGCCCTCAAGCGTTTCTTTGATCTGGTCGCCGATCGAACCGCCACCAACAGCACGACGGATCTGATCGAGCGAAAAATGCGCCGCAGTGCGCTCGATCTGCTTGGTCGAGTCATAGAAAGCGCGCGCCGTTCGCTCGCGCCCGCCGGAGCGATCGGCCGAGCCTTCAAAAGTCCGATTCCATGCCGTCGCCTTTTCTTCTGGCGACACGTTCGGATCCATGAGCCTCTTGCGCAAGCCGCCGAACTTCGGATTGGTTTCCAGCTCATGCAGGGCATATTCGTCCTGCATCCGCGGATCGCGCCAATCCTTACGCTGTTTTGCAGCCCAGGCCTTCAGACCCTCGGCACGCTCGAGCCGGTCCTGATATTTCCCGATCGCTCCTTCGGCCCGGTTGACATCATTCGGGTTGAGGTTACCGCCGCCGCCGGTTTCGTGTTTGAGGTTGCCGATGATGCCGGCGACCGCCGATTCCGGGTAGCCGTGACGGCGCCAAAAGTCGGCTGTCGCCTCGGTCTCCGGTTCCTTGCCGCGACCCTGACCGGGTCTGACATTGTCCTCGCCACCGCCGAGCCCGCCGCCTTCGCCAATGCCGCCGCCGAGGCCGCTGGCGCGCCCTGTGCCGGCTGGGCTACCGCCCTGCCCGCGGAGTCCAAAGGACGCACGGGTGACTCCGCCAGCCCCACCAGGGGCACCCTCACCGCCGCTCTTAGTGCCAAGCAGGTACTGATAATAATCGATCATGCCATCGTAAACGCCCTTGCGGGTGCCGATGGCGATCGTGTTGATGGCGTCGTTGGTCGAATTGCCGCCGGTGCCGCCGAGCGTCTCCTCGGCAGGGAACTTGATCGAGCTTTGCATGGCGCGCAGCGGATTTGGTCCCTCGGATTCAAAACCGCCGGTGTAGCTTTCCTTATGAAACAAACCTTCCCGCATCCGCTGCAGCCATGTCTTGTCTGCGGCAGGCGCAGCCGGAGCCGCTTCGGCCGGCGCGGCTGTCCCACCCCACCAGTCGCGCAGCTTCTGCAGCTCGGTCTTATCCGATGGCATCCAGCCTGGCGTCGCTTCCTTTTGCTTTTCGAGGATTGCGCCGCGGCGCTCATAGTTGGCGTAAGCACCGACGCCGAGCGCGGCGAGCAGCGCCAGCACCCATCCCGGTGGCGAAGCAAGCGCGCCCGCGCCGAGTAAGCCGAACGACGCAGCCAAGCCGCGCACCGCCGCTGTTATGCCGAGGATCGATGCGACCTTGTAGCCAACAAAAAATTCAAGTAGCGTTTTCCAGCCGGTGGTGCTCTCGACCAGCTTGTTGATCTCAGATGCCGCCGCGGCGATATCGTGACCGGCCTCGCCGACGCCCTTGACAAAATTGGGCCAGTCGACCCCCTCCAGCGATTGAGCAACGTCGCGACCAAACTTCTCGATTTCGGGACCATTCTTGTCGATGAATTTGCGAACGTCGTCTGCCATGTCTGCGAACAAGGTCGACGTGGTATCACCAATGTGCAGGCTCAGATTCGACCACGACGCGCTCAAGAGATCCATCGATTCCAGGTAACGCTGTTTTCTCTGCTCCCAGCCCTTGTCGAGCGGCTTCACCTCGGTGTTGAGCTTGGCCATCAGCTCGCGCGCGCCGGCGCCGGCACTGGCAAACGCTGCCGGCATATGGATCGCGTCGGTGAGGAGTTTCTTTTGAACGTCGGTGTATCGGTTGTCGGCGAGGAAGCCGAAAACCAAACCGAGCGCCTGGGCATTGTCCGCGGTATGCCGCAGCGCAATGCCGAGGTTGCGGATTTGCGTGCCATCCCCCGCAAAGAACTCGGCCATCTGCCCGCGACCGAGCCGGCGCCATTGATCCATGTTGGTCGAAAAGGACGTAATGAAGCCGTCCATTTCGGTCTTGCTCGAACCGAGCGCCGCGGCCAGCTCCTCATAGACGCGGACGTCCTGCACCGTGAGGCCGCTGAAATGCGACAGGTTGCTCAGATTGCGCGCGACGGTGCCGAAATCGCCGACCGACTTGGTGATCGCCGCTATGGCGCCGGCAACCGAGAGCGTGGTCACGCCGAACGCCGCCATTGCCGGCGTGACCACGCCCTTGACCTGGCCGCCGAGCTCATGAGTTTCTTCGCGCAGCTTGCGAAACGCTTTCATGTGAGCATCGGCGTCGCCAATGCCGACCTTGTGCGTCTTGCGCAGCTGGTCGGCCATCGCGCCGATCTGCCGCTGCATATCGCGAATCGGCACACTGAATTGGTCGACGACCTGAGCGACGAGTTTTAAGGTCTCCTGTTCGGCCATCAGAGCAGCCTCATTTCATTGCCGCCGGCGAACGTTCGCATGTGACGTTGAGCGAAACTTTAACCGGACCGTATTCCGCAAACCCGTGTGTCGTTGCCACGAGGCGCGTCTTGCCGGACTTGGACACTTCCGCCTTCGCGAGGGCGGCCGGGGACACGTCGACTTCAATTAACAACTTGTCGTCTTTTACTTCGATCTTCATGGCGTGATTTCCTTCACCCCCTCGTCGGCGCCAGAATTCATTTCGACACAATCACCGCACGCAAACGCCGCAGCGCTCGCAATCGTCTTCGCCCATGCCGCTCGGCGTTCCCGTTCGGCGGCGAGATCCTCGAGCGCCAGCGCATCAGCTATGATTTGATCGATCTGTTCGCCGGTCATTGTGCGCCTCTCAATCAGAGCATCGGCGACCGCAATCACCACGTCGCGATGCTCATCGAGCAGCGCGGCGGCTTCGCTGGCCGCATAGACAAGAAAGGCGCTGATGGCTGGCGGCGTGCAACAAAGCAGTTCGGCGAATGCACTGGACTGCCGTTGATCGTCGCTAGCGGCGAGTGATTCGTCGTCGGGGAAAAACAACTTTTCGCTCGCAGTGCCGGCCGCCAGTTCGATGCAGCGACCGATCGCATGCGTAAACAGCTCAGCGGCGTCCGATCGCGGCTCGCCGAGCCGCGGCAGATATGGTCGCGCCTCCGAGCAAACATCGAAGCCCGACCCGAGATGACTGGGGTCGCCGTTCGGCCCCCACACCCTGCCGGAGAAAAATTCAGTTGGCGTGATCGTCGCGCCGCCGATCTCGCCGCCCAAGGCGCGACCGACGACCACATGGCCGCCTTCGTGAAGTGCGATCTTATAATCTTCTTGCCGCGTTCGGTTCATGCCTTACCATTCAAAAAAAGGCGTCGCGCCGGGGTTCCTATGCCACCGAATCGCGGGTCCAAGGCCGACCCGCGTTCGGTTCGCGGGCGGCCCCGGCGCGACTGAGTTTTGGAGATTCCGCCCGCGGATTTGAAAATCATCGATATTGCGCTCGCCGCATCGCGCGGTGATGTTGATACATGCTGTGGCGAATTATCATTCGCGCCCGGGCTTCCCACACCGCGTGCATGTCCGGGGTGCAATCGCGCCGGGTCTGTTCGTCAGCGCAGAGCGCCATGACACCTGGCGGCAAATTAACGCTGAGGCGCGTAATCTCGAGGGACGGCAGGGGCGTCTTAGTCATTTTCATCCTCGGAGGCGCGTGAAGCGACCGCCGGCGTTACTCGCACCGCCGCGACGTAGGGCCGGCCGCGATCGAGTGGTTCGAACGGCGACGTTTGCAGGAACTTTGAGTGGATCACTAGTTCCGCGTCGCCGCGCGGTGGCGAGCCAGAATCCCAATCTTGGCAAAGATGAGGTTCGGGCGGCTGTTGCGTGGCTCCGGCTCTTAGCTTTTTTAGTTCTTTGACCCGCGGATCGTCCGTCGCACAAACGCCCTGCATTCGAATCGCGTGAGCGGCCTGTTGTGGGTTTAATTCGGCAAACGAAAAACGCGGAACACGCCGGTGAGTTCCTGCACGGTCAGTAAACATGCCGGACTGAAGAACGAAAAATTCCTGAAGTTGCGGCGCTGGTTTCGGTGTCTCGACCAAAACCGGCGGTGCCTTCGGCAATGCCGCCGGTGCCCGTCCATCGAGCGTCGCCTTAGCGCGATTCCGTAGCTCCTGGGCGATCATTTGAGCGGCAGCCGGTGCCTCGGCGCGCGCAGCCATCGCGAATGCGCAAAGCCCATGACCGTCGAGCACGATCTCGGCGACGCGCCGTGAAGTTTCAACCAATTTTGCAGTTGCAGTGTCGAATCCTGTGGCGGCCGCTTCGAGTTCAGTAGCAAGCGAATCGATCGCGCCGGCCGTTTCAGCGCGTAGCTTCCTATCGGCGATCTGTGCTAGCTCGGCTTCGAGCGAGGTGAGATGTGCCTTCGCATCATCAAGCGCACCGGAGAGTGCCTCAACGTCAACCTCAGCTTCGCGGACCTTGCTTCCAGCAGCGAGACGTTCGGGCGCCTCGGCACCGTCAAAAGCGAGCTGACGGACGGCAGACTTTCGCTCAAGTATTAAAGCCTTCGCCGTGGCGAGTTGTTCGGTCAAGCGATCGCAGTTAGCGCGCGCTGCGTCGACCTTTTTCTCGGGGCCGCCTTTTGAAAATAGCGCCATCTTCAGGTCTCTCCTTGTACGCGCCAGGCGGCTTTAAGCGCCGGACCGCGCTAACTTCTAACCAAGCATTGCGTTGAGCGACACTCGAACCGGGCCGAAGACGCAGAATCCGCCGGTAGTCGCGATCTGTGTCGCCTTAGGCTCGCGGCTTTCCTTCGCAGCTTTTGCCGCTTCGCTGGTAGACGCCTTGGAGTTTTCCAGGGTGTGCTTTGACACGTCGATGGTGAGAATGAGCTTGTCGCCCTTCGTTTCGCCTTGCACGTTGAAAGACACGGCAATTTTATCCCTAATCAGCGTTTTGTGGCACGACGCAAATATAACCCACTTCGCGCCGCCGAGGATCGACTCAAATACAGGAAAAAACAGATTGCCTAAGAGCGCCTATTCAGGCGCGCCAGCCGCTCGTTCAAGCTGTGCAAGCCGATAGAAATCCTGCCGCCTTCGCGGCGTGATGCGATCAGGCCAGCGTGCGCCCAGCTTCTAATAGTCTCGTAGGTGAAGCCGGCAGGAATGGCCATTTTCAGTGGCACAAAAACATCATCATCCGGCGCGAGGCGAGCTCGCAGCTCCGCATTCTCGCGCTCGAGTTTGACACGCACGGCGCGTTCGGTGCGCAGAAGGGCATTCGCGCGCGCCATGTCGGCGTTTGCTCGATCAAGTTTAGCCGCCGCGGTTTCATTGGGCGGAAGCGCTTCCACAGCGTGCACCTGCGGGCGCTTCTTGGTTCCCGGCGGAGGGGTCGTTCTGTCTTCGGCAGAGCGCTGCCCATAATACGCCGCTGGTGGTGGCTTGATCCACTGCATCATTTCAGTTCCCGCCAGGCGCCGGTGCCAGGCACATCAAAGGCCAAGTATGGCACCGCAGACTGAGTTGCTCGATTCGAGGTTCGGCGACGGCCAATATCAGGCACAGCGAAAAAGCGCGCTCGGCCTGGCGCTCGATGGCGGCCCAGGCGTCTCGGCGGTACGCGCGTGGGCGGCGTCCGAAGGCCCGCTTCATCGCCTGGTCCTCAGCGCCGCGGGAAACTCGCGAAACTTGACGAAGCCAACCGGCTCTTCTCGAACGGCGCGCGCCGCCGCAACACCCAAGGGCGCGCTCAGAGCATCGGCCGCATGATTCTCCCAGCGCATGACCAAACACGCATCAGCAGTACAACCGCGCGCCAGCAAAGCCCGTGCTGCGTCGAGAAACGGCTGACTGCTGGTCACAATCGGCTCGCGATAGCCTTCCAGCCTGGCTGCATAAATCCCCGGCCTGATTTCCCCGTTCGCTCGGCGCGCCGGTTCCACGAAAATAACGATCGGAGTCCCCTCCCGGAGTCCCCCGCGCGATCTTTCGATCGTTTCGATCTGTCGATTGAGTTCTGCGCGTGCCGGTTCACTTGACGGCGGTGGCTGTGCCGATACAAAAAAAGCCGAACGGCCGGGGGAAACCTGCTGCTCGCCTGATTCGCGCGACGCTACGATTGCATCCGTAGCGCAGCGCAGCGGAACGATTGGAGGTGGAGTCCCCTTAGCGCATTCTGGCCCTAAATATAGCGAAGGGTCGGGCGCGACCCGTTGCGGAGGGTGTACCAAGAGGGACCCGGAGATAAGTTTCCTTTTGCTACGTCTCGTGGTCATTGTCCTTCCTTGCGTCGAACTTTGACACCTCGTCTCCCCACGCGTCGAAACCCTCGTGGCTCTCCCGCGCAAACAAGTCGCAGCGGAAGGCACCGGGCGTGTGTCTCTGGACGATGGCGTAGAATTCCTCGGGCTTGCGGCTATGCTCGCGCGCGATGCCATCGAAGGACGAAGGGAACGGACGATGTTGCGGCTTGCCGACCGTGCACACCAAGATCGGCTCGTGCATTGTGCGGACACGATAGCCGGTGCCCATGCGGGCTTTGCCGCTCGCTGTACGTTTCAACCAAACCATTTCGCTGATTGGATTGAAGCCCCACGCATGAGCGACTTCCTGTGCTTGCCCGGTCGCCATTGCCCACCCAGTCGTCCAGAGCAGCAAAAGGCAATCGCCTCGCGCCAAGTCGCCGACGCGCAATGCTTTGATCGCAGCAAGGGTCATAACGTCGTAGTGCGGATCAGCGCCCTTGAGGGTGCCGGCATCGCTGTAGTTTTCGAAGTCCCAAGGCGGGTCGGCGACGATGACGCTGTAGCCGAACATTGCCAGCGGGCCGAATTGCCAGGATCGTGCGGCGCTCGAGAAGGACAAATCCCTCATCGTCTGCCGTCCCTTTGCTTACGCGCGGCTGAGCTTGGCGCAACCTTCGCACTTGAACCGAAGCGTTTCGCTCCGCAGAACGAACCGAGCGCTGCTGCTACCAGGTCTTTTATAAATCGCTCGCCGAATTCCCGATCGGCCGGCGGCGCGGTGTAGGTTCGGCTAAGCGGCGGCGGGTTCCAGCGCACGTGGAGCGAAGAGAATACTCGACCGACCTTCCTGGTCTCGTCCATGCCCATCACATGGCCGCGAAGGTCTGGATTGCGCTCTGCCGCTTCGATCACCGCTTCTGCCTTTCGAAGCGTCGCCGGCGCAAGTCCGACGCAGCGCGCGACAAACTCTCTCGATTTAAATCGGGCATTCGGCTTCGCTTTGCCGCGTGCCCGACCAGGCGCGGTACCACCATGAGCTTGGCGTCTTCGCGCCTCCTGCTCCGCGTAATGCGCCAGTGCACGAGCGATCGAAACGGCTTGCGACGGCGTGAACGGCTTTTGATGTAATCGCTCGAAAAAATCGGCGATAGCATCGAAGGCGCGTCGGCGAGCGAAATCGGTGTGCAGCCCCTCAGCTCGTGGAACCCTTCTTCGCCGAGATTTCCTTCTTTCGCTCATGCCAAACATTTCCAGCTATGTGCCCCAAGTGCCCCAACTCGATCTCATCAAAAAATAGAGTTGGGGCGCATATTTCCGCCGATGTTCATTCGCTTTGCCCCAAGTGCCCTAACCCGTATATCTCACACTATCTTTGCATGATTGGGCAGTTTTGCGATGAGGCTTGTTTGCTTTTTTGCAGACGTGGTGCGCCGTGGCGTCTGGAGACGCGAGAGTGCTTGAACGATATCTGGGC
>Ga0187872_10003446_pt1 | contig 12659 bp, 15 predicted proteins | sample June2016WEW_16_4_FD_132973 | JGI IMG/M metagenome (GOLD analysis project Ga0187872, IMG submission 132973) | Peatland microbial communities from SPRUCE experiment site at the Marcell Experimental Forest, Minnesota, USA - June2016WEW_16_40 | ecosystem: Environmental > Terrestrial > Soil >...
CTTCCCATTGCCGATCGGTCAACTCCCAGCGGCCATGCATGCGGCAGAACGGAGCATTCCAGAGCACACCCAGAATGCCACGTCCGACCGACCGAAACGTTTATGAGACTGGTTCTAGACCCGAACCAATCTTTTCCTTCGTCGTAAAAAAGGGCTCGAAAATACGGTTCCGAATCACTGCCGGAATACCTGAACCCGTATCAGCGACCGTCACACGGATGTAAATGGAACCATTGAGCGACACCCGGCTAGTCCGGATTCTCACACTGCCCTTCAAGTTTGAGGCGTCAACCGCATTGACCAGCAGGTTGGATATAACCTGCCGAATCTCGCCAGCGACAGCAAGCACCTGAGCACAGCAACCGTCATGTTCAACCGACAGCCGGATGTCTTTTGATTTGAACTTTGAACCGTAGAGTCCTAACACTTCACCCACGAGGGTGCGAATATCGACCATCGATGGTTTTGCATTTTCCCGGTAAAACCCTAAAGTCCGCCTTGTGATATCAGAAATCTGCTTAAGCTCCCGGTCAGCGGTTTCGAGGTGCTCCTTCACTTCCGGGGGAGCTTGGGATTAGTGGCGGCAACGTAAATACAGTTGGTGACAGCCTCCAGCGGGTTATTGATCTCGTGGGCGACCGTGGCTGCCATACGACCTACGGAAGCCAGCTTTTCACTCCGAATCAGGGCTTCCTGCGACCGCTTGTACTCCGCCAGCGACCGAGCCAGTTCGATATTGCTGTAGCTCATCTGCGAGATTATGTGAGCAAGCTTAGTCAAGAAGGTCATGCAGGTATTCACATGCTCCCGACTCAGCCGAGGCACCGCCGCCAGTGCAGCAAGATACTGTTCCTCATTGAACGCGTATCGCTGCGCCTGTGTCCGGAAGAACTCAACATCCGGTGGTTCATCATCGAACACGAATTGCCCGGAAAAAATATTGCCGACGTGCTGGTTGCAGACGATCAGCGGCGTGGCGATAGACCACATGTTGTTCTTGCATTTATAGAGCTTAAACTCCCCCGGAGCGACACCTGCGGTTAATCTCGTGTCGCTCTCGATGCAGTTCTTGTAAGTCTCTGGATGGACTCGGTGGAATGTTTGGCAGATGTCCTGCCAGCCCACACCGACGAGCATTTTGCCTTTCATGTCGATGATGCCCATGGGAATGTTGACGATGGCATGAAAATCATCGATCAGCGAGTGCAACAGCTTGACATCAACAATCTCGGCGAGTTCCAAGCTGCCGAAATCCGCCTCTGGCAACGGCTGTTCCGACGTGGGATCGGCAGGGCTTGACTTTTCGGCAGAAACTTTTGCACGGAATGGAGTACTCATGTTTCCCACAGTTATTATTCAAGGGCGATTACAAGGGAGGCGCAGTTTTGTGCGCTCTCGCAACCGATCCTAATGAATTCCCCCACCCTCAGCCGGGGATGCCGTGGCATGCGGCGAGCAGTGTTTAGTATACCTCAACCACTTCAGAGCAAAGCTGACAGATTCCTCGTAAGGCGTGAAAAGTGGATACAGAATTGCAAAGCTTCCATGCCAAAGGCAAAGGATTTTCGGTTCGCCATTTAGATTGATTGCTCCGCCTTTGCAGTGATGATCGCATGTTTCTGGCTTAAATCTGCGCCAGCCATTCAGGTTACGCAATACTGGTCGACATAACATCAACAACTCAGGCACATGCCGCAAACACTGAAGCCACAACCCTGCACATCAGAATGGCTGCTGCTTCGCCGTGCTCCGCAGTGAGATCGTTAGAGGGCGGAGCACGGGTGAAACAAAACCGTTGCGCCCCAATGTGACCTGCGTCACTGCATTCAGCAGGTGTTTTCCTCAGAATTACGATCCTGTTTGGGGTGGGGCCCTCATCGCACTAAGAACCAAGAAGTGCTCTGGCAGCCGAAAGGCAGGCACAGGGTATCGGAATGTCAGTGCCAGATCACGCCTGATCCTGAAGCGAAGCAGGCCGGAGCCGCAATTAATACGGAATAAAGCATCACTCCACTTCCGCTGGCGAAGGGTGGTCAAAGAGGTCTTCACTTTGGATTAGTCGGTAGCGTTTTGTTTCAATTCATTCGTGCCGAGGTTGGTAAGGGAGGGGAAGGTGCAGGATATGTCCGACTTTCCCAAGTACCGGAAATCCTCGCCTGTGAACCCACCCTCGAAGGGGTAGCTGCGAGGCATTCACATGGCCGCAAGCCCGGTCGCTTTGACAAGAAATCGGCATAGAAGGTTAGTGTCCCCCAATCCTGAGCACACGAGTGAATGACTATCCGGATTGTGCGTCGGAACTAAAAGAGCAGTCGGTGACTGCGTAGCAAGTCGGCGTTAGGGGCGGGATCACCCCCGGCACCCGTGCTCCGTTTGATGCCGCGACAAAGCCCGTTCCGCCTCATCCATCTCGTCTGCGAGACGAGCCGTTTCTTCTTTATCCCTTTCGGTTCGGTCGAGCCCGTTGAGCGAATCAACAAACCTGCCGACCGTTCCTTACACGACTCGGGGAAGCTTGGGAGTGACAGCTTCGAGGAACCGGAAACCGTATTCCGAACTTGAAAACAACTCGTCCAGATAAGGCGCGGCCCGCCCTTCGTCCGTAAACCTTCTCGGGGGCTCCTGATGCCACATGATTAGCCCGAGCCTGAGAAGGTCATCGACGAGTAGCGAGGCATGTCGTTTCGCACTCATCATCTTTTCTTTGTCCAAGAAATCCAATTTTAATGTGGCTTGCTGATAGATGCCAATCAGTCTTCCCATGTCCCCAATCTCGCTTTTCGGGGCATGATTATAGATGTCGCGGAGAAATCTGGCTTCTTCCGCCGTCATCTGAGAGAGTGTCTGTCCGAACGATGGCAGAGTGCTGTCCGGGCAGGTCACTGAACTCTCTAGCAACGCTGCCCACTGTTCCTGTAGTTCCTCATTAGACTGGAGGGATGCCGCATGGAGGAGCGGTACTACGCGCACGAACTCCTCCCGTTGAAGAGGCTCTCCTTCGCGCTGTTTTGCCCATTGTTTGAAAACCTTCATCAGGTTCTTCTGCGTGTAGAACCTCACGATGTTGCCTATGTCGCCGAGCAGTTCTCCGGCTTCCTGTGTTACGGGGCCGAGAAGGTTTCTTACGACTTCAATATCTAAACTCTTTGCAATTTCAGTAGGTTCCACGTCTCTGCCCCTCGCTTACGCTAATTATCCCCAAACCTTCGCACTCTCCGCGTCGAAGAACGCTACAGGCAGTTTGTATTTTCCGCTACTCCTTGCTTCTTCGAGGGCCAAGGTACGAACAATTAAGCTCTGGTTGTTCGGATTGGCCGCACCTCCATATAGCCCGACGAACAGCTTTTTCAAGGAGCGATTACCCTCAATCAGACGAAGCCAATGATCATCGTTGGCACCCATCGCGAACCCGTAGATATAAAGACTGCCACCGATTTTTGCGATGCTTCGGTACCCCCGACCGAGGTAGTTACTGTGCTGAATCCGCGCCATCTTTTCCGGACTCGTTCCTTCGGAAACGATGAGCGGAAACATGTTCTTGGAGAGTGCGTCCCTGACCTGCTCGATTAGTCTGACGCCAGTATTTGTCCATGTGAACTTCTTTAGTTCACTTCCGGCATCATACAGATGCAGTGCTCCGTGCAGGTAAAACACATCTTGGTCGTCAGTTTTTTGAACATCCCAAGTGACGTAAGTGGCTTTGAGGTCGTCCGGCGTCCGAAACCCGTCGTCGGTAACGCCCAGTTCCTGCCCCACTTCGTCCTGCATGATTGCCCAATACAGAAGCAGGTCGTAGTTAAGCGTGTACACGGTGTTGAAATTGTTCAGGAATCTTCGACACGCAGCGTACTGCTCCGGCGCAATATTCGCAGGATGGTCAGGATGGTTCTGAGCAATGGCCGACGCCAACACCTCACGCAGGGCATCTGCCTCATCTTGGAATAGCTTGGCAAGGTCGGGATTTGTGGGCTGATACAGAGCTACAAGTATCGCTGCCATACGAAGCGCACGCATCACTAATTCAAAATCCGTAGTACCGAGAGCGGTGAACGCCTTTTGTGCGAATGGAAGGCTCGTAAAGTCAGCCCTTCTAAACAACGCATCGTACGCAAAAATATCATTCCGGCAAGCGCGACTGAACCCGTTCCCAAGAAGGACATGCTTCTTCTTGTTCGGTTCAGCCGATGCTATAGCCTGTTCGAAAGTAAGTAACGCAGGAGTTGCCATCGGATTCTCCGATGTGAAATTCAACATCTTAGAAGTTCATTGGTTGCGGGTTCCCATACAGATTCAGGGAGCGGGAGCCGCTCAATAAATTGACTTACAGCCGAGGTACAGGAGAAATTGTAGGCTGTCCGGGAACGGAAAGCCAGAGTTGTCCTTGTGGGCATTATTGAACGACCGAGGGCGTCAGATGTTTGCCGCTACTTCCCCTGTGCCGTTACCCCACAGGATCACGTTCCACTAGACAGTCGGCTTTCGCGGTATACCATCCTTTTGCATGAATTCGAAGGTAACCGCCCTCCGTTGCTTTGCTCCTCATCATCCCATCTTTCTAAATGGCAAAACCTTAAGGCTTACTGGCGGTGGGGTAAATAGCTCTGTCGGCGCGTTAATCAGCGTCTTTAGCCAGTGCTCGGCAAAACCACTGTTGATAGATATTTGCTCTACCGATTGAATCCTCTGGTCTACCAACATGCGGAGCGCCGATGGAATCAATAAAGGCTGTTCAATAGGTATTTCGTCATCGAATGGTTCCTGCTTACCCCAGTGCCGAGCCAAGTAATTTATCCGCAATCTCCTGTGCTGTTCGGCATCAATGACCGCTAAATGCTTGAGTCTCTCTATCATCATCGCAATCGAGACTTTCCATTTCTGCTTTAGCACTTTTAGCGCGTCAAGAGATACCGAGTACAAATCCTCCAAGAATGGTTCCTGTGGAAGCAAGAAGGATGCTCCAAACCGGAATGCTTGGCTTTCAACTAAATTGAATAATTCTCTACGGCGCAACACCGTGCTGTTGATCTTGCGATGCAGAATTAAATGCCCAAGTTCGTGAGCAAGATCGAGGCGAGATCGAACTGAACAATCCTTGTCACTGTTTAGCAGGACATAAGGAACATGCTCTGGATAAGTCCATCCCGACAAAGCGTCCAGCGTGTCGGCGTCGAGTGGATGACGCACCACGATTGCCCCGTTCTGCTCCATGATGCGGACAAGGTTCGGAATTGGGCCACTTCCCAAGTTCCATGCCTTACGCAACCCTGCTGCCGCTACCTCTACTTCTTCCATCGCAATACAATTGGGGTCTGCTGGATATTCTTCAACGTTCGGGAAGTTTACTTCAGGGAAATTAAGATAGTCCGTTAGGTAGTTTACAAGCTCCCGAATCCACAACTTGCGGACCTCCGCTTTCGCCCTCGCCCCCTTTGTAGCGGTAGCCATAGAGCGAAAGAAAAGCACCGGTGGCAACAGGGTGGGATCGACAGAACGCAAAAAGAAATGAGGCTCGTGTTTGAAGAGGGTATAGATTTTCCTAAAAACCTCGTCTCTGGGAGAATCCACGCCCTTCTCGTACTGTGATACAGCCTGCCTTGACACGCTGAGTAACTCGGCTAATGCCGATAGCGTCAGCCCCATCGCGATGCGGGACTGCGTCAGGCGCTCGCCCACGAAACCGGGGGTTCCAGTGATCATTCTGCTCCAGCGGCTTTTTTTGCCTTTTTCGCGGTAAGAGGCAATGCGAGGTCCTTCTCCTCTACCGGCTTGGGGTAGAACTCCTCCACTATTTCAGGGAACATGGCGAAGATATCGATGCTCCCGCCGATGTAGCTCTTGCAATCCCCGTAAGGGAAACGCACATATGCGAATGAACAGCGTTTACGCTTCGCTACGCTCGTATCCACTCCGTGAATTAAGAGAGCGTAGAGACAGTATGTTTCTGGGCGATCAACATCCCCGTAGCCTTCAAACAAGCCGAGTTGTCCCGTGCTTGCCAGCGTCTCACGGAAATCAGCTTCCCGAGGCAGATGATCCTTTGTTAGTACGCAGGACTGAGTCATCTTCACTCGGCCAATTGTCAGTTCAACGTAGGAACCCGTGTTGCGCTTGTAGGGTAATTCTTCGGCTGTAACATCGGGCTTAAAACGATCAGCAATTCCAAGCCACTCATCTTCAATGGAGGCTCGGCGATGATGGCCGCTAAGGTCCTTGGCTTGTGCTGGACGAAGATTGGTGAAGCAGTACTCGGACGATTGTATGTAATGCACTAACGTCGCCCTGAGCAGAGCCGCTAAGAGCTTATGCGGCACATCGCGGAGAAACGCATCGGTTATTTGCGAGGGAGTCAAGCTTTCCACGGCAGACATGTCAAGCATTGTCGTTTTTTAATGCTGATTTGTCAAGTGAAAGCTGCGTTCCTTGTCAAGAGTGCATAGACCAGATGGTATACCAATTGTAATCAACAACTTACGTTCCAGTATCGTACCCACCCATCGCCCCTAAGCTAGAGGTCAACCCTGATTCGAGAGCGACACAGCGCTATAAACAAAAGCCCACTTCACCGCCACGGCGTCAAGCAGGCCAGCGGCGGATGTAGACGGGCATCGACATTGACCTCCAACCCGAAATTATATGGAGATCGAGTTTGAGGTCATGATGACATCGCCCAGAACGGAATCAGTCCCCAGCGCATCCGTGAGCCCAAGCGTTTGGGTTGTTCCGGGTGCTGCCGGATGACCGGGACGTTCTGCGTCGGCGCAACGTTGTAGCGGGGCACCCAATCATCATCGGGTTCCACGTCGAAGCGTTCGGCCAGAAGGTCTTTGCGTCGGGACAGGCGGTAGCGGCCACACATGGAACCAGATTGTATCATGTTCGCTTTTTGTTCGCCATAGCGTTACAATCCGATCCCGTGAGGCTCCTCCCACCATTCACGGAAGGTTCGGCTCCCACCGTGGAGTGGCTCTTCCTTGACCTGAACTCGTACTTCGCTTCGGTCGAGCAACAGGAGCGCCCGGAATTGAGGGGTCGCCCAATCGGCATTGTCCCCCCTCATCACCGAGCACACTTGCTGTATCGCCGCCTCTTATGAAGCCAAGGCTTACGGCGTCAAGACGGGCATCAACGTGGAAGAGGCCAAGCAGCGGTGCCCTCACATTCAACTTGTCGAGGCGCGGCCCAAACTTTACGTCCAGTATCACCACCGCATCGTCGAGGCCGTCAATACCTGTATCCCAGTCACCAATGTCATGTCGGTGGACGAGATGGCGTGCAGGCTGATGGGGCGGGAACGTGCCCTTCCCAACGCCACCACCATCGCTGTCGATATTAAGCAGGCGCTCCGCTCCGTGGGAGATACGTTGCGCTGTTCGGTAGGGCTGGCTCCCAACCGATACCTGTCGAAGATCGCCTCCGACCTGTGCAAGCCGGACGGGCTGACGGTTTTCCTGCTGCGTGATTTGCCGCAAGCTCTCTATGGCCTGAAGCTGTCGGACTTGGTTGGCGTCGGCCACGCCATGGAGAAGCGGATTCACAACAGCGGGATAACGACGGTCGAGCAGCTATGTCGGCTTTCGCCGGAGCAGATGCGGGGCATATGGAACAGCGTCCTCGGCGAGCGACTCTGGCATTGGCTCCGGGGAGCCGACTTCCACGACCCGGAGTTCAAGCGGAAGAGCCTCGGCAAGCAGCATGTCCTTGCGCCCAAGTACCGGACGCGGGAGCAGGCGTTTTGTGTGGCTCTCAAGCTGCTGCACATCTCAGCCGCAAACCTGCGGAAGTTGAAGATGTGGGCTGGCGGTATTGGGGCGGGAGTGAAGTTTTTGAAGAAGCGTCCAGTGAGATTCAGTGACGAAGGCGTGGATGCCCCCGAGTGGAAGGCTCACATGCGAATTCCCGAGTGCCGGGATACCGTGAACCTCCAGCGGCAACCTGACGGAGTTGTGGAATTCATGTCCGGCACAGGAGCCATTGCAGGTGCCGTTGCAGGTCGGCGTATGGTTGTTCAATCTCGTGCCGGATGAACTGCACACGCTTTCATTGTTCGAGGACGACGAAAAGCGGTACAGGATTAGCACGGTCGCCGATGCGCTGAACCAGTGGTATGGGCAGAATGCCGTGTACTTCGGCGGAATTCATTCGGTGCTCGATTCCGCCCCAACGCGAATCTCGTTCACATCAATTCCTGACGTGGATGACTTTTGATCGCTGACAGCAGCAAATATAGATGGGCGGGAACTCCGTATTGCCCGTACCTGCGCAACCGCAGCTACATCCAGCGGGTCGGGCGTGAGGAGTTGTTCGACCGGGAGCGGGGCGGCGATCCGGATTTTCAGGGTTTGGCTCTCAACTTTGGTTGCGCAGAGTCCTGATCTTCTCGTCCAACCACACCTGCAAGTCGTCTGCGCTCGAAATACGTCCGCCGTCAGGACGCCGGGCATCATAGATTTCGTCCCGGAGTTGTTCTAGAAGCCGAATCTGAGATTCCTTTGCTCTCTTGGTGCTTGGCTTTTTCGGCTTGCTTGCAGGCAGTTCTTTGATGAAGTCGAAATCAACCTGAAGACGCTGTTGCTTCTTTCGTTTCGGTTTCTGTTCCGGTACTGGAGCCGCCTCGCTGCTAGGCTGCTCTTCTAGTTTCGCAGCAATGTTAATCCTAGTTCCGGCGTCTTCACTCGTATGGTCAGGCGTCTTGTTCTCGCTTGTGCGTTCTGTGGGTGAGGCGTTCAACAAATGGTTGCGACATTCCAGCAATGATTGCAGCACCGTTGCGTACTCATTGCTTGAAAAAGGCACTGCTCGCTTACTTTCTAGAAGCTGTCGGACACCAGCGTATTGTCGCAACGACTGTTCAGTTTCGATTGGTCGAGGGCACAAAAGAAGTCTGCCCTGTTGTTCGGCATATCGAACTGTGTGCATCGTGCCGCCTTCCACATCTGTCTGGACTGGAACGACCGCAACAGAAAGTCCACTCTGGATGCGATCCCGCTGGACAAAGGAGCTTTTGTGGAACTTGCCCCAAAGTGGAAGTTCGCTGATCCAACACCCACCGCTATCAAGGATGTCGTTAGCTAGTTGCCTATTCTCCGCAGGATAAACTTTGTTTAGTGGAGTGGCCATTACAGCAGCAGTCCGCCCCTGAACGTCCAGAGTCCCCCGGTGAGCAGCGGCATCAATTCCTTTCGCAAGACCACTCACCACACACCATCCTTGCTCGGAGAGCCATTTTGCAACTTTAGCAGCGACTCTTTCTCCGGCAGAAGTTGCGTCTCGGGTTCCAACAACAGCGACATTTGAGTTATCCACGAGACACTGAATCGAACCTTTGACAAACAATACCAAAGGGGCATCGGCGATCTGCTTAAGTAATTCAGGGTATTCGCTGCTATCAATCGGAAGGACACTGATGCCTTCCCGCTCATGTTTCCTCACATCTGCCAAAGCTCGTTCTAAAAGAGCATCCAAATTTAGTATCAATGCCTTCTCAGAATCCTTACCCAGCGCAGTCTTGGCCGCGTGTTGACGCTCGGATAATGGAAGATGAAACCATGATTCATATGTTGGGAAACCAGTCTTAAATTTCAAGGCAGCCCGTTCGCTCAGTTGTGCCAGATGAGAGAGGCAATACGAGTAGGCGACTTGAAGCTCTTCCGGCCTTTGCTGTATCGCTACCTTAGTCATTCGCCAATCAACTCCAGAATCACGTTGTAGACCTCGTCCCAGCTTGCGCAGATTGGCTCAACCCCGATGTCGAGCGGTTCGCCCCAGCACACTCCGATGGGAGTAAAACCTGCGGATCGGGCCGCCTGTACATCATTTTCGTCATCACCCACGTAAATACAATGAAAAGGTTCAATTCCGAGCTTCTGTGATGCCAACAGGAGTGCCTCGGGGTCAGGCTTGACTCGTTTCACATCATGATATCCGACGACGACAGGTAATTCTATTCCATGGAATGCGAGCAGCCTCTCCGCATACGACCGAGGGGCTTTGGTTACAACCGCTAGTGTCGCCTTCTCGGCAATTCTTTCGAGAAACCTTAAGGTGCCATCTGGAAGACGAGTCTGGCCGAAGGCAGCGTACACTTCCTTCCATTTTCGCCATCTCCGCAGAGACTCCAGTGGGCTCGTGAGTACCAGTGTCTCATCAAGATCAAAGACGACAGCCCATCCGCTTCGCTTAATCATTGTGCTCCGGGAGTACCCTCCGCGCCAAGAACACGCCGGAAAGGGGTACCTGCGGAAAACGTTGTTCCAGAACCCGGCACATAGCCCTGAAGTGGTTTCCGGCTGTGATCATGTCATCTACGATCACGATATGCGTGGGTTTCGGGCGGACTAGGTCTTCCTGAATTTCGTAGATTTCGACGAGTGTGTCGATTGAATGCCGTTGTTCAGAAACATGAGTTGCATCCATGCTATGCGTCTGAATCACCAACTCCCTCACGTCAACTTCCCTGCCAAGCTTCTTAAGAACCTGCAACATTCGGTCATCGTATTCCGGATCGTCCCTAGCCTTCGACGGAGGGATAGGAACGAACGTCGCGTCCGAGAGCCACTCTTTCGGCAGTTCACGCCGGAGCGTTATTGCCGCTTCCTCAATTGCTCTAAGCTTATGCTGCCATTCCCAAGTTCCCCGTTTGCTCGGCTTTTTCTTCAGATTATTTATGAAGTTATTTCCCGGCGGCCCAAATCCCGCCCCTTTTACGAACTCAACAAAATAGTAGCAATCATCATCGGGGGTCAGATGAAAATGAGCCTGCCGAGTGTCATTATCGAACTCGATAAGCACAGCGTCTCGCATTAAGTCCTCCCCGTTGCGCCCACGATTGAACGCAGAATTATCTAAGCTCTTCGTGAGTAGCTGGAATGGAAGGGAACTTTACCACTTTCCGGGCGGTCGTAGAAGATGTTTTCTCGGGCGGTTTGCTCGGGCGTTTAATCCGTGCTGGCCATGGCGTTTGCTGCATTTCCCTGAGGCTCCGCACACGCCGAGTCATCATTCTTGACCAGATTCACCCGGTTGCTCACTTCGAAGCGCCGCATCAATGCCGGGTCAAACGGCTTCAGGAGGTCGCAGATGGCGTCCGGCTTCTGGAATCCGGGGTCGAGCCACTCTCCCGGCCCGAGTGCGCTACCGACATAGACGGCTGGAGCCGCAGGTCGCCAAGTCGTCCGACCTGCTTTCCTCCCTTTGTCGCTGACAAAAGGAGGAAAGCGTATGTGCCGAGGCTGGATTGCACGCCAGTCGCAACGCAGACCGAGTTTCTTACCGTGGGGCGTACGGATTAGCGCTTATCGCCTTCATTGTCGTGACGTTCTTTATCCTTGTCATACATGCGGCAGTTTTGGCGCTCTCTTTCAAGCTGCTGTCTGCGCGTCTCAACATTTTTGCCGTGCTCTCCATGACGATCAATTTCGTGTTGGAGGTTCTGCTCGGCATTACGAACGCGCTTTTCGCAATTGCTCCGTGCATCGGCCAGTGAGGGCACCGCACCGCCAATGACCAAGACTCCACCAAGGACTGCTGCGACAATACTGGTTTTTCGAAACATATAAGTCTCCTTCCCCTGTTTGGTGAATTCGTTGCCGCGCCCGCCGCTAACCACGCTTCGGACTGAGCCAGTATAGAGGTTCAGAACGCGATGGTGACTGCGATTCCCGGTCCGGGGTGCATCCGGTCGTATAAGTAGTATCCATCGCCAGTGTAATCAACGTATACGTCGTCGGTTTCGTACCACGTCGGAGCCCACGACTCTGGCCACGGATCAACGAACGTAACCCAATAGCCGTCGTACTGGAAGCGCGGATACCCACCTACGAAGACCATCGGAAGGCGGTTGATGCGGAAGAAGTGGTTACTCCCGAAGTAGTTCCTGAAGCGGTCTTCCGGAACTCGGTAGCCGTTATAACCGCCACGCTGACCCCAACTGCGGTGGTCGTTATTCCACGAACTGGCGCGAGACTGGACGAAACCGCTGCGCACCTGCCCTTGGTGTTGGGGGACGCCGCTATGGTGGACGCCGCCATAGGTGGGGCCCTTGGGCTGGACGCCGCCGTGATAGGTGCCGCCAGAGCTTTGTTGCGGTCGTTGCGCAGGTCTATTAGCTGGCGCTTGATGCTGTTGCTGCGCGGGTTTCTCCTGCTGATGTTGCTGCGCCTGCTGCTGATGCTGTTGCTGTGCGGGTTTCGCCTGCTGGTGTTGCTGCCCCTGTTGAGATTTGCCCTGCTCCTTACCCTGCTGCTCGTGCTGTGCGTAGGCCGGGGCAGTGGTTCCAAGAAGCAAGAACAGAAGTGCTGTGCTGATGACGACAGCTCGTTTCATTTATCGGTGCTCCTTTTGAGCGCGAGAGGTCTATTGACACTTAGTCCTGCTTCATCATGCTAGTCAGGTGCGACTTGGCGGTCTGTTCAAAAAGGATCACTTCACCCGAGGTTCCGTTACCGTTTCCGAGACCTCCAAAACTCCCCCGAAGAGGCTGTTCCGGCGTGGCGAACCCCGGCTGTACGCCTTCGACCTCCTCTGGTGCGATGGCGAGGCCTATTTGGCAGACCTCGCCAATAGCTGCCGGAGATAGTCCTGCCAAACCAGCGGGAGGCTATGTGTCCCGTGCCCGCGCAGCTCATCGCTCATGGGCAGAAGAACAAATTGGCCTTTGGGAA
>Ga0187872_10003447_pt1 | contig 12656 bp, 12 predicted proteins | sample June2016WEW_16_4_FD_132973 | JGI IMG/M metagenome (GOLD analysis project Ga0187872, IMG submission 132973) | Peatland microbial communities from SPRUCE experiment site at the Marcell Experimental Forest, Minnesota, USA - June2016WEW_16_40 | ecosystem: Environmental > Terrestrial > Soil >...
GCACACGTTTCGCAGCTGGTTTGACTGTAGCTTCCATTCGATGATCTTTGATCTCGGCTCGGATCGGCTGCGGTACGAAAAACCGTGAACCGCGGCCCCCACTCAATTCGAACATCTACGTGCAATCGAGTTATTGGACATTACGAGGCCAGCCTGTGCCATTCGCTAGTTCCACAGTTTCCCAGGACATTAGGATCCCTGACGTGAATGACTTCTGAATCCCGCAGCCGGATGGCTGCGATGATGCAGGCGGCGATCAACAAGGCCACGGTCTACCGCTGCTTGGCCATGCCAGAGACGTTAGGCGAGGACACAGCGAAAGTCAGTTCCGACACGACAATCCGCCGTGTTGGCGTGGGTGTGATACGCATGTATTACCTCCAGAATGAAGGAAGGGGCGACCGAACGGGCGCCTTCTGTATTGAATTGAATTGGTTGTCGTTCTCAGATGCAGCTTTGGCCTTGCAAAACCGTTCAGGAGCAGTACAATTCGGGCTATTCAGACAGTGGCGGCAAGAAATTCTGGCTAATAATTCATGCAGGGTAGGGCGGAAATGATCTCTGTTGACCACACACAATGGGACTTTCACTCTCTTCTAAATATTTCTTGAAGTGGATACGTCCCATTATCAAAAACCATTGAATCAAATTTTCTAAAATGCTTAATTGTCAATTTTACAGCCAACTCGTCGTCTCTTAATTTTATCGCTTCCAATATCTTGCTGTGTTCATCAGATCCACAAAATAAATCTTCAGCGCCATAAAACGTCACTATAACATAGACTAAAGAAGCCAGTTCTTCGAGATAGCGATAGAGGTAAGAATTTCCTGTGAACTCAGCAATTTTTAAATGAAATTCTAGGGATAATTGCAAAGAGTTAAACTTACTGCGAGCTAAAAAGGCCTTTTGTTCTTCTTCTATAATCGAAGCAATCTGAGAAATTTGGCCCTCTGTTACAGTTTGACAAAGTAGTCGAGTTGACCCGGTTTCAAGCATTTCTCTTACCGCAAATATCTGTTTAGCGGCTTCAGCATTCGGACAGGCAACAAAGGCTCCTTTATTGGGAATTATGGTTACTATTTTCTCATAGGACAATTTGCGTAATGCTTGTCGAATTATAGTACGACTGACTCCAAACGATTCAGCGAGAACATCTTCTACTAATTGAGTATTTGGTCGTAATCTACGTTGCAAAATTGCTTGCTTAATTTCGTTATAAATTTTGGTCTCTGATACTTCTTCCATTTTATATTTCCTAACTGAAAAGCGAATTAAAGAACCTTACGGGCAAGCAGGCTTGCCGGCCGGCAAAATATTGTATCACGCGTCTAGAGAAACCCGAGAGCGCGAAGCGACCAGCCCAAGGGAGTTGCGGTGGCCATGAGCTGTGGAAAAGACACGAGCTACGCCCGCTTGGAATTCTCCTATGGCGTTTTTCGTTTTCCCAAAGCTTCGGCGGCTGCGGGAACAAGTTCATATCACTCGCGCGGAGCCAAGGGGCAGGTCACAGCAATGTTTTGCAATTGCTCGCAACAACGTGGTCGCGTTACCCAGCACTAGACGCACGCGCCGCTTCTTCACGCCAAAGCCCCGACTCCCTTCTTAAGTATTTCCCACGTCCATCACTGCACATAATTTTCCTGTTTTTCACAATCTCTTCCCCTCTTGATAGGACATGAGTAATTACCCCCTGAACCTCTGTCCCCTCGTAAGCGTTATAGTCACACTTATGAAATTGGCTCGCCTTGCTTATTGTTCTGCGTTGCTTAGGATCTACAATTACCAGGTCACCATCACTACCAATACCAATGTTCCCCTTTTGCGGGTATATACCCATTTGCTTTGCAGTCGCCGTACTGGTGACCTCAACAAATTTCTGCAAAGTAATTCGCTTTTCGTAAACCCCATAGTGATATATTATTGAGAAAAGCTCTTCCACCCCAGGTCCGCCATTAGGGATCTTCGAGAAATTTTGACGTCCAAGCGTTTTTCCTCCATCAAAAGGAACGGGCGCATGGTCTGAACCAATTGTGGTGAGGATCCCTGTAGCTATTCCTCTCCAAAGGACATCCTGCTGCCACTTTTCACGCAAAGGTGGGGAACACACATATTTAGAACCCTCAAAGTCAGGTAAATCAAGGCAAGTAATATCTTTAGTTAGGTAGTGAGGAGTTGTTTCGCCAAAGGCCTTCTGGCCATTGTTTTGCGCTCTTTCTATTTCAGCCATTGCCTCAGAGCATGAGACGTGAGCGACCCGGATAGGTGCGCCTGCAACTTTAGCAATTGCCAACACCCTATTAGTTGCCTCAGCCTCAAGTGCCGTTGGTCTTGAATATCCGTGGTATATCGGTGACGTATTACCTTCGGCGAGTATCTCTTTTACAATTTGATCAATTACATCGCCGTTTTCACAGTGAACCGTAGCAAGCACATGATTCTCACGAGCTTTCGTAAGAATTTTATAAATCTCCACATCACTGAGTAATAAGCCTATACCCCTTGCCGACATAAAAAGCTTAATCGTGCACACTCCCTCCTGCACCAAATCCGGCAGCTCGATAAGTGCGCGCTCGCTGTATTCCGCATTGATAATAGGCTGGAGCCCATAATCGATATATGACTCCTTGGCCATCTCTTTCCACTTTAGCAAGTTCTGCAGTAAACTCATTCCCTTCGTTGGAGGTTCCACATAATTAAGTATGGTTGTGATACCGCCGACCGCAGCTGCTCTCGTTCCACTGCGAAAATCATCTGCATAACCAGGAACACCAAAATGAACATGTGGATCAATTGCTCCAGGAAATACCAGCTGTCCTGTGGCATCGACCACCTTATCATCACTTTGTGGCTTTATCTCTGCTGCGAGAGCCGTGATGACTCCTTCATCTATTTGGATGTCTGCCTTGAATATCTCGGACGCATTCACAATGGTACCATTTGTTATAATAGTTCCCATGTATCCCCCTCGCACCTCGTAATGTTATTTCAGGATGTATGGACGCCTACGACCTTATGGACTGTCCTAGACGTCCCCTGGGAGAACAGTTGATAACTCCTTTTACAGTTAAGCATCAAATAATCGTCCCCATCCCTTAACCCTCTTAGTGTCTACGCCGACCATTTTAAGGCTTTTCCATAATACAACGGGAATTGTGTCGTAAATGGTACAGTTATATTTCTTTTCATAGAAATCGATTTTGTGAACCAACGGGAAAGCTGTACATACGACGCTAATACCGTCGGCCGGCGCCTTGGTCACCGCATCAAGCATACTTGTGATGATTTCATCAGAAGTATTGCGCATGGCCTTGACGTTACTATAACCACAGGCCTCGGCATTCACCACTTCGACGCCTGCTTTGCTGTATTCGCAAATCATGCGCTCCATGACGTCTTGCTGATAGGGTGCAACGAGGTGGATTTTTTTTACGTTATTAAGTTTAAATGCCTCCAGTTGAGCCAGCATGGAGGTAGTCGCCGGTGCCCCGGTCTTCTCCTTAATCAGCCGACAAAGCTCCCGGTCTACATCAAAACCGAGCCAGGCCCCGGAAGTGCCGTTCCATGCTATGACGTCCACTTCGGCATGTGCAAGAAGCTCAGAAGCCTGAAGCATGGGTGCAAAGTCGAATTGTTTTAAGACGTCTTTTTCCAGCGTTATCTTGGTCACCGGAATTCGACCGTATAAACAGACTGCTTGTGGAACATTTGCAAGCATCCTGGAACATACCGGTTCCAATGTGCTGTTGGAAGAAGGTGTCAGCATTCCGATTTTCTTATACGCATCAATAGTTTTTGTAACAGGAAGATTTCGCACATTTAAATGAGCCATTTTGTATAGCCTCCTTTGGCGAAGTTAAACTTCTTGGTGATTGGTTTTAATCGCCGCCTCGACTACTAGTAAGGATACGACCACAACGACATAGCATCACCTGGGATCCCCTACCTTCCTAGTGAAATCGATCATAAACGATGACAAGGTGAAAATTCCCCCGGATACGGCAAACATCATGAGCGCCATATCATAGGATCCTGTTCTGGACACAATGATTCCGACAGCGAGGGGCGTAAGGATCCCCATTGTATTGGAACAGATGTTCATGACGGATCCAACTAGACCCACGTGTTCGCGCTGCGATATTGCCGCGGGCACGCTCCAGTACAAGCCGGCCCAACGTACAAAAAACAGAGCTATTGAGAGTAAACCAATGGCCTGAAATAGAGATGTGGTGTACCGCAGAAGAATGACTGCGCTGGTCGTCATAATACCGGAAATTACAAAGATGGTGTGCATAACCGTGTTGTAGCTCCCCCCTCTTTTCCGCCATGTATCTGAGATCCAGCCAGCAATCATTTCGCCGATAAAGCCTGAGCCAAAAATTATGAGGGTAGAGTAGCCAATTGTCGCGATCTTAATATTTTGTGTTTTAGCCAAATAACTTGGTCCCCAGGTCAGCAATCCGTAAAAAATGACGGCAGAACTGGCCCAACCGAGACACATCCCATATACACTGCGACTGGAAGCGTAATCTTTCGCAGTAGCATTCGCGCCTCGTTCAGATCCTCTGGATTCAAATTCTGCTGTGAGAGCCGTCTTAATATATTCACGCTCCGCTTCATTAACGCGCTTGTTACCTTCCAGTCCACCGCGGATTACCAGCCATGACAGATAGCCAACAATCATAGTCAGGACACCGGCGCCAACCAAAGCACCGCGCCAACCGCCGAACCAAGCCATGAAAGCAACAATGATAGGGCCTCCAATCGCAGTTCCGAGGGGAGCGCCCCCATCCAACAAGGTAGCGCCTCGGCCCCTTTCCTTGCTACTTAGCCATATAGACTGCAGTTTGGCACCCGCCGGATATAAGGGGGCTTCACTGACACCTAGAAGCACACGCAGAGATATTAAAACTCTGCTTGAAGCGGCAAATCCAGTTAGCGTCTGAACTAAACCCCAAGCCAGTGCAGCACCAATGACAAGCTTTTCCGGCTTAAAACGATCCGCCAGCCACCCCGACGGCAACTGCATAGTTGCATAACCCCAGAAAAACGCGCTTAATACAACTCCGACAGCGGCTGGATCCAACCCTAGGTCTTTCTGGATTGCTGGCATTGCAATTGCCAGTACAGCGCGGTCGACATAATTGATGGCCATCAACAGCAGAAGTATTGCAAAGACCTGCCACCTTACTTTGCTCATGGCAGGTTTGCCAATGCTCACAACGGGTGTGCTAGTCATATCTCATTATCCCCTTGTATTTCGGAAAATGGATGTCATCAATGCCCAGGTTCCCGTGCGAACTTGTTAGTTAGCCTCCCCAAACGGTCGAGTTCTACATCGACAACATCTCCTTCTTTTAACCACACGCGCGCGGCTTCAGGATATGTCATAACTATACCCTCGGGCGTGCCAGTAAGGATGATATCGCCGGGCTCTAACGTTAACAGTTGCGAAATAGCACTAACAAGCTCACTGCAGCCGAAAATCATATCGGAAGTGTTTGAATTTTGACGAAGTTCGCCATTGACATATACTTTCAAGGCGAGTGTATTCGGATCTCCTACTTCATCAGGTGTAACCAAGTACGGGCCGATGGGACAGAAACCATCGCAGCACTTGCCGGGGAACCAAGAAGTCGTGCTGTATTGTAAATCTCGTGCGGAAAGATCATTTCCATTGCAATAACCTAAAATGTAGTGCGAGGCATCTTCTTTTGTTACGTTTCTTGTCTGCTTTCCAATTACGATGACAAGTTCTCCTTCATAATCTACTTGGGTTGAATTGAAGGGAAGGTAAATTGTAGCCTTATGGCCTCGTATTGCATTTATATACTTATTAAACAAATGGGGAAACTTAGGTGTAGGGGTATTAGAATGTTTTAAATAACCCTTATAATTAAGCCCCACACCAATAATTTTTCCTGGTTTGGGGACACATGGACCAAATATTAATTTATCTTCCTGTAAGAAAATAGGGGGGGGGTTGTTGTTCTCTACTTGTTTAGCAAATGTTCGTAACAAACTGATCGATTTGTCCCCGCCTTGTAGTACCTGGTCCATTGTCTTGGGAACATCGCAGTTATGGCTAAGGTTATCAATAGAAGAAGTAATATCCAAGACTCCTTTATCGGTCTTTACTCCTAGTGATAATCCTTCTGGTGTAAAGAAGGTTAACAATTTCATAATATTGCCTCTGGTGTGCCCCGAGTTTCTGAGCGATTCATAACTGAAGCTTCTCGGTTGCTGCGGAGCCGCGAGAATATGTCGCAGCCATGGTCAGTGCGGCGGAAGGATGGGAGACGCGAAGCGTTTTCCAAGGCGTCTCTGCCGTCGCTTCCACCGGCCATGCTTTGCCGAAACATCCGGAGTTTGGTAGCCGAGTCCACTGTGCGGTTGCTCGCAGTTGTACTCGCGCGGTTAGGCCTCCGGCGTGCTCCAAACGTTGTGCAAGGTGCGAAACCAGTGTTGCCTTCAAGCATTCGTCCAATTTGTATTGGTTTACCCAGTTGAATGTGGAGCAGCGTAGGCTTTCGGTCTTGCGCCCATTCGAACGCCGCGAAGTGAACTCCGGATTGTTATCTGACGGCAGGTTCTCTGATGCTGCGTGCTCGCCCAGCAGGCGTTCGTGGACCCGAGTCACGCGAGTGCCACGATCAAGACTCAAGACGGTGGCCGGATGTTTCAGTCGTCGGTTGTCCTCTTCGAGCTGCTTATTTTGCATATAAAATTGTATACAAACTATGGCATTAATTGTATGTAACAAAGTATACAATCTTGGGCGATTTGCAAGCATTAAATTTCAATACACATTAACTTTCTTCCCCTTTTGGGAACTCGACCTGACCCTAGATCGGCAGATGCTGCAGGAGATCGTCTCAAAAAAGTTGTAAAGCCTCGTCAGCCGGCGCCGATTGGCGAGGTGGGCACAGCCAGGCGTATCCATCTCAGAGCGACGGGCGGTGCGGATCCTAGGTATTGGCGTGGAGCACCATGCGCTACCGCAGTCGGCGGCCGTTACAGGAGGCACTCCGTGGTCGGTTGCGGGAGTTGGCAGCTACCCATCTGCGTTATGGGTATCGATCGGCTTGAGATTGTCTTTTTTCCGCGCAATTTCTTCGATGCTTTCGGCATCGCATTCCATGCGCTGAAATGCGGATTTCCGTCAAGCTCGCATGGAGTTGAATGTCGCGAGCGGGCTGCCGCCCGACTATGTGAGTCCTCGTGAACTCGAATGAAAGCAGATCATTGCTAAACGGCGCGAAAGGACCCGCACGAAACGCATGCAGAGATCGAGCCGGATCAACGGGAAGTGAGCTATGGAGGTTGTTAATAGGAGTTGGAGTTCTCGAGCGAAGTATCAACGGATCGATAAACTTCAGGTAATGTGCTTCCTAAGCACGGCGACCAAGCGCGCATGCACTCGCGCGACAACGCTTTCCGGAAGTCGGAGCGTACAATAGCCGCGCGTGAACCGGCGCTCCGGAGAATCGATTTTGATGACATGTGTGGTCAACAGACATCATTTCCAGCTTAGGAACGGGAAGGCCGGCTTACTATACCGCGGCTGGCGTGGCCGTTTTGAGGCGATAAGCAGAAGGCAAATAGTTTGAAATCAGTCAGAGACAAATCGCAGTTCCTCGCCCCAGTAATTGAGAATCAGCTACCGGTGTTCTATGCGCCGGAAAGTCAGGTTGATGTGCGGCTGCGTGATGTTAGGCTCCTTCGGAACTTCATGCTTGATCTATAGGAAAAATAAAAATCGATATCGGAACGAGAACGGTTAGCCCAACTGCCTTTTGAGGGTAGGGCCGGTTGGGGGAAGGCCGGTCGAAATCTCTGGAGCTTTTGCGGCGGAGACCGTATGCCAGCAACACACGCGTGGCCGCGAAATTGAATATGGTGGTCTTAGTCGCTGCGGTGCTCGATCTAGGGGAATAGGAGCAAGTGAGAAAAGATCTGAGCGAACGGCCTACCTCGCCACAGGGTTCAGCCGACGGGCCCAATGCATGGATTGACCACGGCTATCGACGAGGGGGTCTACCTGGAAATACTTGCGCAGTGAATTTGCCCACCCCAACCCTCACAGTCGGTTGCGTGCAAGCGATCGACCTTCGCGTCGTCCCAGATGAACCGAGCCACGCGAACATACAGGGTGTTCCCTACAAAGAAGATGATCCGGAAGGCGCGGAATGGTTCGCAACCCGGCTTGCCGAATGTGCAACCATTGTCGATCAAGGAAAAGTCCGACGCGAATAAGCCATGTGCTCAAGGTCAACCTGTATTCAGGTGTGTTCTTGGCGCATTATTTCACCGCTTTCCGCGACCGGAGGGGATGTTTGCTGGCAGAATCGACCTGGCAGGCTGAAGATGTCTGGCTGGCTGCCCTAATACGGAGCAGCGTTCGCAGCCAACCCTTTCTTGGTGTCCGTTAAGGTGTCCTGTAACTGACTATTGAGGTCACATTGCGTGCTCTTTTGTGCGTGGAGGCGACTGTAAGTGATTGGGATTGCAGTGTATCTTGTCGGCTTCGAGATTTGCTAAACCGTTGTACGGTCAAAAGCTGTACCGGGGGTTCGAATCCCCCCCCTCTCCGCCAGACCTTTAAATACAATCACTTAGGGGCTTGGCTACCAAGCGTGGCTACCCGAATTCTGATTCTTCCTCAATTCTCAGTATTGGGCTCAGAGGAAGAAATCATGAACGTGAGCCTATGGATTCGGGAAACCGCAGCGAACGGCAAGCGCCGCCGCTACGTGAAGCCCAACAAGAAAAGAATTTACCCTGAGGGCACAGTTTTCTGCCTGCGTTACGCCGCTAATGGCAAGCGTCGGTGGGAGACCCTCGACGTAAACTGCCTGAATGCCGCGCTTGCGGCGAGAGCAACCAAAGAAGCGGCACTGCTATCAGAAGTTCCCACCCTCGCAGCCGCACCCACGAAGCGGGTCAGAGTGGATGACGCCATTTCCACCTACCTGAGCACTGTTGCCGCCACGAGGGCGCACAAGACGTGGTTGGCATACAGCTTGTTCCTGAGCGAATTCCGCAAGTCCTGCACCAAAGAACACCTTGACCAAATCGACAAGGGCGACCTCACCGCATTCGTTGTAGCGCAGAAAAAAGCTGGACAGGATGACCGAACGATAGCGAACCGTGTAGCGGGGGTCGTGACCTTCCTGCGGGCGCACGGCGTCATCACTGTCACGCTGCGGCACAAATATACGGAAAAGAAAGTGAAGGCTTATTCCGTCGAGGAACTGCGGGCGCTCAATGCCGCCTCGACCGACGAAGAGTTGCAAGTGTGGCAGTTCTTCTTGGGCACCGGATTTAGGGAAGACGAGGTCGCTCACGCTTGCCACACGGATGTTGATTTCCGATTGAAGACGATCAGCGTGCTGGAAAAGCGGCAATGGAACTGGAAGCCAAAAGACAAAGAAGAACGCACGGTGCCGATCCCCGACTCGCTCTTGGAACTGCTCAAGGTGCGCAAGGCGATGCATCCGGATAGCTGGCTGATCTTCCCCGCCGCAGACGGTAAGCCAGAGGGACACTTCCTACGCACCTTGAAGAGGCGGGCGCTGGCGGCAGGCCTAAACTGCGGTCACTGCGCAGGCACACAAGCTGGCAAGGCGGTATCGTGCAAGGATGCAGCGTGTTGCGGTCATTGGATACTGCATCGATTTAGGAAATCTTTCGCATCGCTGCACCACGCCAACGGCGTGCCAGCCCGCACCATTCAAGCATGGCTCGGGCACGAATCGCTGGAAACCACTTTGCGGTATTTGGCGGATGCAGAGCTAAGCAGCGAGAGAACACGAAGCCAAGTCAACGGTAGCTTTGCTGAAATTGATCAGTGAACGGAAACCCAACGTCTGCTTCCCGACCCGCACAGGCGGAATTGACACGAAGCTTTGGGACGAGTGCAAGCGCATAGCACGTAAGGCGGGACTGGACGAGAACAAGTTCACGCCCAAGAATTTCCGCTCAACGTTTGCGACTAACCGTTTACGCAGCGGCTACAAACTGCCTGAATTGCGTGACCAGATGGGACATTGGGACATGCACAGCATTGAACATTATCTGGCTGCGATGCGAGGTGAAGAACTGGTGAACAGCGGTGGATTAAAAAGAAAAGCCGCCAAAATCGGCGGCTGTTTCTGGTGCTGCGGGAAGCTTACTAATATTACTTACTATCCCAATATTTGCTGTCAAGCAAGAGTGTGCGTTGCTGACCGTCTTCACATACTACGTCAACTACTAGGTTGCCAGAACCGCTGATACGGTCGCGCTTTCCGCTTGTGGGGTGGATTTTGGTCACGTTGGTTATGGTGCCGAAACTTTTGTGTTTCACTTCGCACTCTCTTTCTCGTGCTGCTTAATGTCACGCTTCAATTTAGGCAATGCGGTGGCTATCAAGCCGAACAGCTTGCCGAACTCAACCGCCAGCCGCTTGGCGACCGCGAGAAGATCGATGACTTCTTCCTTCGTCAACTCCATGCGGCCATCGCCAGCAGTCGCTTGCAAGTTGCCATCGCTGCAACGGACGAAAGCATAGAACAGTCCGCTGGGGGATTCCGCTGTCTTCATCGCTGTGATTAGGTCTGTTACCGACATCCAATTCATACTTCATCTTTCCATCCGCCGCGTGGGCGTCTACAGTCGTACTTAACGGCTATCTGCGCGATTCGGGATGACACCACGCCGAATCTCTTTCCGATGACGGCCTAGTCATCATCGGGGTGGGACACTACGTAGTCCGCGATTTCTCGCTCGAACTTTTCGCGTATCTGTTGAACTTGCTTGTGAACTTCTTGTCTACGACTCACTTCTTCTCCTTATATGGAAGCCAAATGCCTCCGTGGGGTGGTGGTGGAACTTCGTGATACATCTTTCCGAGTGCATCTGGCATAACCCCCGAATGCCCCGCAGTTATTTGCTTGAACCAAAATGGAATGTCAGCCCGCCTAGCACGCAGCATCATCTTATAAGCCCATTCCAACTCCATGACGCGCCGTCCATGCACGGCTTGGGTAGCATTCTGGCCGAGTATTTTTAGACGCCAATCTTCGTTGGGGTCGTAATGGTATTCTGGGTTGTCGCCAGACTCTCCACCCACTATCAACCAGCCTATCCCAGTGAGATCGATCTCATTGCTGATGTCCTCGATGAGTGGTTCACAAGACAGCCAGCGTACTGCTTCTGGATGGACTGGAACTTCGCGCAGCACATCAATCTTGGGTAGGGTGAGCTTGCATCCTACGGATGTCCCTAGCCAGACATTGTGGTATCCCTGCCCCCAATCTGCTGGTAGGTGGGATAGAATTTTTTCTGGACGCTTGGTCAGAATCATGTAGACCAAGTTAGGGGTACCTTTGATAACCTTCCAAGCAGCATCACGCCATTGGTCAGCTTCTTTGATGAAGAAGTCACTGATAGAGCAAGTGAAGACTCTGGCATAGTCTTCTACTTCACCAGCGCGCCAGCCACGCCGTACAGTCTCTGCCTGAAACTGTTGTGGCTGGTCCCAAGTCGTCTTGGGCTTGTAGAGTTGGTGACCCCAAGGCTTCAACTGTAGACCAGTCTGGGGGTCTTTATAGCGCCTAATTGCACGATTGATGTAGCAGTGGATGCATTCTGGGGCGCACTTGCCACAACACATCCAACCATTCCAAGAGTGGTGCGCCCAACTGACCAGTGTCTTCCGTCCCATCACTCACCAGCCTTGGTTGCGAGGAGTTTCCCCGCTGCTTCTAGCTTGGCATCCACTATCTCCCGCCACTCATTATCGCTAGTGACCAGTGAGTCTCCCCCAGTGACTGGGGGAGCTGGTGTGGTTGGCTGGATGTCTTTGCCAATCTTCTTGGCGTCTTCGTGGATAGCACATATCTCTGGCTGGACTTTACGGACGTAGGTCACCAGTGGGAAAGCTTTGTCGCCATACTTTTCGACTTCAGCGAGTAGGCTGTCCATCTGGTTTGCCATACGCCTATAGGCCCATTCCCATTGCTGAGCTACAGTCTTGGTCTGGAGTAGTTGGACTTGGGTCACGGCTGCGGCCAACTTGGTCACCGCCGTTTCTGTCTTGGCTTCTTCTACTTCTTGCTGTAGGTCTTGGCCTTCGTCTGACTTGGGGTCTATCTTGGCCTTGGGTGTGTTGACTGGCGCGTCAGTAGTTTCTTCCATCTCTACATCTACGCCTAAGTCATCTTGCCAACGCTTGCGCCAGACTAACTCTTGTCTAACTCTCTCTGAACATACTCCAAAGAACTCTTCGCAGAAGTCAGACCATGAGTATGGGGTGACTATGCCACTTGGCATCTTCACACCAATCTTGCACTTACTTCCAGACTTGGGTAACCTATTCCGTAATTCTTCTACCAAGTCGCCGTAGACCGCGAAGAACTCACGGAACTTCCTATAGCGACGGCCTATGACTATAGTGTCTGTCAGTAGGTCTACCACGCTGCGCTTGCTGATGAAGTCTTGCTTCTTGGCCAAGTCATCTGGCAGCTTTGTCACCCGATGGGACGCCGAGGCCAAGCGCGCCGAGGTGGTCGCCGGCCACTTGCACGAGTTTCCCATGGAAGACCAGTAACAGAGATTGGTCGGACATTGGCCGATGCTGACGGAGCGCCATGGTCGAGGAAAAGAATGGGAGAAA
>Ga0187872_10003450_pt1 | contig 12645 bp, 8 predicted proteins | sample June2016WEW_16_4_FD_132973 | JGI IMG/M metagenome (GOLD analysis project Ga0187872, IMG submission 132973) | Peatland microbial communities from SPRUCE experiment site at the Marcell Experimental Forest, Minnesota, USA - June2016WEW_16_40 | ecosystem: Environmental > Terrestrial > Soil >...
CGCTCGTGGCGCGCCCGCGATCGCACGGGCTGGCGCAATTTCGGCGTCGCCATGCTGGTCCTTTCCGCAGCGCTGTTTGTCGCGCTTTTCTCGGCCGCGGTCGCGCAGCAAGGCCGCATCCTGCTCGCCGCGATCACCACGGTCATCTCGCTCGGCATGGCCGCCTGGGTCGCGGTCACGATCGTGCCCGCCCTCGCGCGCCGCACCAGCCTGCGCTGGCTGAAGTATCAGGTCGACTACCGCCTCACGCGCGACGGCATCATCTATCTCGCCGCCGTTTTCATCCTGATCCTCGCCGCGGTGAACACGGGCAACAATCTCCTTTTCCTGATTCTCGCCTGCATGCTGGGCGGCATCCTGATTTCCGGGGTGCTCTCGCGCGTCGTGCTCACCGGCATCGACCTGAAATTCGACCTGCCCGAGCACATCTTCGCCGAGCAGCCTGTGCTCGCCGAGCTCGAGCTGCGCAACGAAAAACAGGGTTGGCCGTCGTTTTCCTTGCTCGTCGTCGGCGAAAGCAAGCGCAAGGGCGCGACGTCCGAGATCCTCACGCGCCACGTCTTCTTTCCCTACATTCCGCGCCAGAGCGCATCGCGCCAGAAAGTCGAGTTGCGCTTCCCGCGCCGCGGCACCTACCGCCAGGATGCGTTTGGCATTCGCACGCGGTTTCCGTTCGGCTTCTTCGAAAAGACGCGCCACGTGAATTCTGAGATCGAAATCGTCGTCTACCCGCGCGTCGAGCCGACCGACCAGTTCTACGAAGTCCTGCCGCTCCTCAGCGGCGAGATGGCCAGCTACTTCCGCGGCCGCGGCCACGAGCTGCACTCGCTGCGCGACTACCAATCGACCGACAGCGCTCGCTTCGTCGATTGGAAAGTGACCGCGAAGTCCGGCCGCATGATGGTCCGCGAGTTCGCGCGCGAAGACGAGCGCCGCGTGATGCTCGTTCTCGATCCGTTCCTCGGCCCTCCGCGCGCCGATCTGGGCGAACTCGCCGCCGCCGAACACACCGAACGCTTCGAACGCGCCGTTTCGATGGCTGCTTGCATCGCCTGGCATTTCCACGAAATCCGCTCCGTCATTCAGTTCCGCACCGACCGCTTCGCGACGCCCATCGCGCCCGCCGGCGAAATCATCTACGACGCGCTGCGCGAGCTCGCTCTGATTCAGCCCGACGCTTCCGCGACCGGTGGCGCATTTCTCGACGACCTCGCCAACGACCGCGAAATCTTCAAGATCATCATCACTGCCCGCCCCCAGCGAACCATTCCCACCGCCCTTTGGTCCTCCTCCTACTTCCTCTTCATCGACCGCCTCTAGCTTCTTTCGCTGGCGGTGATCCTCTGTGGCCTCTGTAGTTCGCATTTGCAGCCCCTCATGCGAGAATGGCGCGCGCATGAGCATTCAATTCTCCCCGCGCACCCTGGCGCATTTTCGGCGCCGCCTGCTCGACTGGTTTCACGCGCACCGCCGCGATCTTCCCTGGCGCGCCAGCCGCGATCCTTACCGCATCTGGGTCGCGGAAATCATGCTCCAGCAAACGCGCATTGCCGCCGTCCTGCCCTACTACGATCGCTTCCTCAAGAAATTCCCAACCGTCGAATCGCTCGCCCGCGCGCGCGAGGAAGATGTCCTGAAATCGTGGTCCGGCCTCGGCTACTACAGCCGCGCGCGCAACCTGCACCGCGCCGCGAAGGAAATCGTCGCGCGCCACGACGGCAAATTCCCGCGCGCGCTCGACGCAGCGCTCGCACTTCCCGGCATCGGCCGCTACACTGCCGCCGCCGTCCTGAGCATCGCCCACGACGTTCCGCTCGCCGTCCTCGATGGCAACGTCGCCCGCGTGCTCGCCCGGCTCGGCGCCATTCGAGGCGATCTCCGAGCGCCTCGCCGCTGGAAGCAACTCGCGCAAACAGCGCAAGACCTCCTCGCGCCGCGCGCGCCCGGCGACTGGAACCAGGCGCTGATGGAACTCGGCGAGACAATTTGCACGCCCCAGGCCCCGCGCTGCCCGGCGTGTCCCGTAGCGCGCTGGTGCCGCGCCCGCGCGCGCGGACTCACGCGCGAGATTCCCTCCCCGCGCAAGAAACGCGCGCCGATCCACATCCAGATCGCTGCCGCGATTCTCTGCGATCCGCGCGGCCGCACGCTTCTCGTGCGCGACCCCGGCGCGCACGACCACGTGCTCTTCTCGCGCATGTGGCAGTTCCCCGCCGTCGAAGTCGCGCGCCGCGCAAAGGATGAGCTCGCCGCGCATCTGGCACAGAGCCTTGAGATGGACGCCGCGTCCCTCGATCTCGAGGCGCTACCGCGCGCCCGCCACGGCGTGACGTTTCGCAACATCACGCTTCTGCCATTTCTTGCCCGCGTTGCGCGCCTCCCGAAACGCCCGCGCACGCGCGTCCTGGCACTCGACTGCCTCCTCGATCTTCCGGTTTCGAGCGCGACCCGCAAAATCGCCGCCGCTCTCGCCCACCGGTAAACTAGCTGTCATTCCGAGTCCCGGATGTCTCCGTGTGGAATCTCTCTTCGATCTAGCCACGCGTACGGTCGCCGTTGCCGAATTCGCATCGTGCTCTCGCCGCCGCCGCAAAGCCGCCCGCGCCGGGTGCTAGCATCGTAAGACGCCCATGGCCTCCGCCGCGCGACCGACCGCGCCGTCTCTTCCGGCGCTCGAGCGATACTTCGAGGTTTCGCTCTTCCTGCTCGTTTCCACGGGCGTGCTCGCGATCGTCTCGACTGGCAAGCTCGATCACTTTTCTACGCTCGCTCCCGCCGGTGCGTTGATCTACAAGGGGACTCGCATCTGGCGCGGGCGTAGCCCGGAAATTTCGCCGCGCGTTGCCACCTGGCTCGTGCTCGCTTATTTCCTGTTCTTCCCGCTCGACCTGTGGGTGCTCTCGCGCAACTTGGCAGAGGGCGCGCCGAATCCGCCGCTCTACGCCGCGCTGCTTTCGGCGATTCATTTGCTGCTCTTCGCCACGATCGTCCGGATGTACTCGGCGCGCACGAATCGCGACTACGCCTTCCTCGCGGTCCTCGGGGTCACGTCGATGCTGGCTTCCGCGATCCTCACCGTCGAGACCGGCTTTCTGGTCGCGCTCGCGGCCTTCCTGGTGCTTTCGGTTTCGACGTTCGTGGCTTTGGAAATCCGCCGCAGCGCCGCGGGCGCCGTTTCACCTCCGTTCGACGCCGGCTCTCCCATCGCGCAACAAATGAACCGCGCGCTCGGGACGACCTCGCTCCTGGTCGCCGCGAGCGTGTTGTCGGTGGGTCTCGTGCTGTTCTTCCTGATTCCGCGCTTCACCACCGGTTACCTGAGCACGCTGAATCTTCAGCCCCAGATGATGACCGGCTTCACCGAAAACGTCGAGCTTGGCCAGATCGGCCAAATCAAGCAGAACTCGTCTGTCGTCATGCGCATCCGCATCGAAGGTGATTCGGTCCGAGGGGCGGGCGTGCACTGGCGCGGCATCGTGCTCACGAATTTCGACGGCAAGCGCTGGTTTACCCCCACGGAAGAACAAGTCGTCATCGTGCCGGACGATGACGGCGACTACTTCTTCGGCGCTCCCGCGCCGCTGCACGGCGATTTCTATCCATTGCGCTACACGGTGTTGATGGAGCCGCTTTCGACCGACGCGATCTTCATAGCGCCGCGCCCTGAAAGCCTCCGTGGGAGATTCTCCGAGGAAACCGGCGTTCTCGGCGGCCCGCCGCACCGCACCTACCTGCTTCTCGATAAGACCGGCTCGATCTTCAATCCTCTCCACAACAACGCGAAGCTGCGTTACGAAGGCGTGTCGCGCCTGCCCGCCACGCCGCCGGCCGAGCTGCGCAAGGCCCCGTCGAGTTATCCCGACCCCGTCCGCCAGACCTACCTTCAGTTGCCGCCGCTCGATCCGCGCATCCAGAAGCTCGCCGAGCAGGTCACGGCCGGCGCGCAGAACGAGTACGACAAGGCCTCGAGCATCGAGCGCTATCTGATGACGCACTACAGCTACACCCTCGATCTCTCCGGGCCGCGCGCGGAAGATCCACTCGCGAATTTCCTTTTCGTCCGGCGTTCCGGCCACTGCGAATACTTCGCCTCGGCGATGACGGTGATGCTCCGCGCGGTCGGAATTCCCGCCCGCTACGTCACCGGTTTCCTCCATGGCGAATACAACGACCTCGGCGGCGACTACATCATCCGCGAAAGCGACGCGCACACCTGGGTCGAAGCCTACTTCCCCTCCTACGGCTGGATCACTTTCGACCCCACGCCGGGCGGCGCCGAGCAACGCCGCGGCATGTTCGACCGGCTCTCGCTCTATTGGGATTGGTTCCAGTTCGCCTGGGGCGAGTGGGTGATCAACTACGATTTCTCGCACCAGTTGACGCTCGGCCAGACCCTTCAGAAATCCTCGCGCAACTGGAGCGACCGCGCGCGCGACTTTTACCGCCAGAAAAGGGACGCGGCGATGCGCGAACTCCTCGCGCTCGACCGCAAGGTCGAGAGGTCGCCGTGGTTTCTGCCGGGCGCGCTGGTCTTGCTCGTTGTCGTGCTGTTCGGCCTGCGCGGCCGGTCCATGATCCGCTATGCTGTCGCGCGTTGGAGCCTGCGCGCGCGCCGCGGCGGAAACCTGACGGCGTCGCTCGCCGCATTCGAATACACCGAGATGCTCCGCCTGCTCGAAAAACGCGGCTGGAAGAAGGCTCCATCGCAGACGCCGCTCGAATTCGCCGCCGCAATTCCCGCGCCCGATCTGTCCGCTCCGGTCGCGCAGCTCACCGAGCTGTACCAGTCCGCGCGCTTCGGCAGCCACCCCGCGCGTACCGAGCAGATGTCGTCGCTCCTGCGCTCCATCCGTGACCTCCTCCGCTCCCGCAAACCTTTCCGCTGAACTCATTTCTTCTCACGTGCCAAGAAGATCGCGTTGTCATCCCGAGCGTAGTCACGCGCTTCTGGTTTCTTTCCCGCGCTTTCTGCGGGCGCGGGACGCAGAGAGGGATCTGCTGTGGCCTTTCGCGCGCAAGGCGAAGTTTGACGTTTGAACCGTCCTCGGAGTGCTACAATCCGCCCCAAGTATGATGAACTGCGGCGTGTGGATTTTGCTGGCCGCTGTCGCAATCGTGATCGTCACCGTCTTTCTTTTCCCCGCGATCCCGCAAAGCGAGGCCTACCACGATTTCGCCGACCAACGCTTGTTCCTCGGCATCGCGAACTGCCTCAACGTCATCTCGAACGCGCCCTTTCTCATCGTTGGCCTGCCGGGCATGGGCTTCGCGCTTCGCGACGCGCCTGAAGGCGGCCCGCGCTTTCTCGACCCGCGCGAGCGCTGGCCGTATTTCACATTCTTCGCCGCCGTTACGCTGACGGCTTTCGGTTCGGCCTGGTACCACCTCCGCCCCAACGACCACACGCTCGTCTGGGATCGCCTTCCCATGGCGGTCGGCTTCATGTCGCTGGTTGCGGCCATCGTCTCGGAACGCATCGACGTGAAAACCGGCGTGCGACTGCTTCTGCCTCTGATCCTCGTCGGCATCGCCACCGTAATCTATTGGGACGTCACGCAGTCGCGCGGCCATGGCGACCTGCGCCCCTACGCCATCGCGCAGTTCGGCTCGTTGCTCGTCTTGCTGCTGATCTTCACGCTCTTCCCCGCTCGCTACACGCGCGGCTCGGACTTCATCATCTCGCTTGCGATCTACGGCGTCGCCAAAATTTTCGAAGCCGCCGACAAGCCGGTCTTTGCCCTCGGCGAAATCGTGAGCGGCCACACTATCAAGCACTTTTTCGCCGCGCTTTCCGCCTACTGGATTCTCCGCATACTCCGCCGTCGCGCGCCGCTCCCGGTGTCGCGGCCTCGCAGCGCGTGAAGAAGGCGCATTTTAGGGGGTCGGAGCTTCAGCTCCGACATAAAACCGGCTGCGCAACGCGCACACCTCTGCGCTGCTTCTCTCGCGGCATGTGTTCCTAGGGCAGCTCGGCGCTGCCTAGTACACCCGCAACGGCAGAATCGCCAAACAGGCGGTTCTATGGCATTATTGCCGACAAATTAAATCATTGGAGGCGTAAACCCGTGCTCCTCCCATCTGCTCGACGCGTTCGGATGCTGCTCCTCCCGGCCACGATCTGTCTGCTCGCGCCCGCTCTGTCGTTTGCCCAAACCCCGAGCGTGGATCCATCCGCGGCCCTGTTCAAGGAAGGCAACGACGACATGGCTTCCCAGCGCTACGAGGATGCAGTCAAGGCGTTCAAGAAGGCCAACCACCTGCGCAACGACTCATGCGCCGATTGCTATCTCGAGATGGCGGTGGCCCAGGTGAAGCTGGGCGAGGTTGATGACGCCCTCAAAAGTTGTGACAAAGCGATTTCCTGCGCGCCGACCGACCTTCTTCGCACTTCGAGCCACACGCTCAAGGGCAACATCCTCCAGAACCTGGGCGGTGACCCCAAGAGATTGAAGGCGGCGGAATCCGAATACCGCGCTGCTCTCCAACTCGATGCCAACAGTGCGGCCGCTCATTTCAACCTCGGCGTTGTACTCTTGCGCGAATCGCAGGAAACGGAGGGGATTGGCGAACTCAACAGTTATTTGCGCCTTGCGCCCGATGGCCCGAGCGCGAACTATGCCAAGAAGCTGATCGCCAACCCAAAGCGTGCCGGCGACGCGCTCGCCCCCGAATTCAAGATTCGGACGCTTGACGGCGAGGAAATTTCGCTCGATCAACTTGCCGGCAAAGTCGTGGTGATGGATTTCTGGGCCACCTGGTGCGGGCCGTGCGTGAGCTCCGTGCCGGAGCTCAAGGCGCTAACGAAGAAGTACCCTTCCTCCAAACTCGTTCTGATCAGCTTCAGCGCGGACAAGGACGAGCAATCTTGGCGCGACTTCATTTCCAAGAAAGACATGGAGTGGCCTCAATACTGGGACCGTGACGGCCGCATTCGCGGCGAGTTCGGGGTTCAGGCTTTTCCTACTTACCTGGTCATCGACCCGGAAGGATTCATACACCAAAGAATTGTCGGGCTGAACCCGCAGCAGTCTGTCGTCGCCCGGCTGAAGGACACGCTGCAAGCGATGTTTCCGCCGGAATGAACGGCCGCTCCATGGTCCATCAAAAGAAAATCCTGAGCGCCATCGCCGTGGCCTTAGCCTCGATGCTGCTCTCGAACGTAGCCGCACAAGAGCAGGAGGCGCCCGCGGCCCGTGCCCAGGGCTTTCCAATCGGCCCGGCTGCGCGCATCACGACGTTCACCGCCGAACCTAGCTCCGTCCAAGCTGGCCAACCGGCCACTCTGACTTGGGCCGCGGTCAACTCGGACAATATATCCATCGATCGGTGTGTGGGAATTGTGCCCGCCAGGGGAAGCCGCCAGGTTTCTCCGATCGTGACTACCACCTACACGCTTGTCGCCAAAGGTCGCGGCGGCAATGACAAGCAGTCTGTCACCGTGACCGTTCCCGGCTCGGTTACGTCCGCGGCAACTGCGGACTCCACCTGCACGGACGATAAGGATAAGCCCGTCCCTCGCATGGGCGATCACCCGGACCTTTCAGGGATATACATCGGCGGCTTCGGCATAGTCCCGATGGATCCGATCACGCTCAAGCCCGGCGCGGAACATTTCAAGATGACCGCGGAGGAAAGCGCTCTTGGTCCGACGGTCACCTGCCTCCCGCCCGGCGTGCCGACCGCCACCATGTGGCCCTATCCGCTCCAGATCGTGCAGAAACCTGACGTCATCGTCATTCTCTACGAGGCCTATCCGATGTTCCGCGTGATTCCGACCGATGGGCGCCCTCATCCCAGTGACCTCGACCCCGCGTGGATGGGCAATTCGGTGGGTCACTGGGAAGGCGACACCCTCGTTGTGGATGTAACTGGCTTCAACGACAAAACGGTGATCACCGATTATCACCACACGACCGCCTTCCACGTTGTGGAACGATACCGCCGCACGTCCTACGACACGCTCGACTACGTCGCCACAGTGGACGACCCGAACGTCTTCGCGAAGCCCTGGCGCTACGGAGGCCCTTTGCGCCTCCATCCCGAGTGGGAGCTTCAGGAGTACGTCTGCGAGGAGAACAACAAGAACTACCAGGAACTGCTGCTCGATAAGAAATAGTACGAGGGGATTGACAATCCCCTCCCCTCAGCACACGATTCGCGCGAGACGCCTTTCGTCGCCCTTTTCATCGATGACTACTCGCCACCGCATGCTGCTTGCACTGATCCTCCTCACCACCGTCGTCCTCGGCGGGACGCTCGGCTTCCACATCATCGAGGGCTGGTCCTGGTTCGACGGGTTCTACATGACCCTCACCACCATGACCACCATCGGCTACGGCGAAATTCGCCCGCTCTCGCTTGCTGGGCGCGTCTTCAATTCGTTCATGATCGTCGCCGCCGTACTCGCGGGCGCTTTCGTAATTGCCACGTTCTCTCAGACGTTGCTAGAATTCGAATTTGGCAAGGCCCTCGGTCGCCGCCGCATGGAACGCGAACTCGCCAAACTCTCCGGCCATTACATCATCTGCGGCGCCGGCCGCGTCGGACGCACCGTCGCTCGCCAGCTCCGCGCCCGCGGGCAGTCCTGCGTCATGGTCGAAAAGGACCCGGCTCGCGCCCGCTGGGCCGAAGAAGAGAAAATCCCCGTCGTCATTGGAAACGCATCGAGCGAGGAGAATCTTCAGAAGGCGCGCATCGATACCGCTCTGGGCTTCGTCTCCGCCGTCAGCTCCGACGCCGAAAATATCTATATCGTGCTCACCGCGCGCGGCCTTCGCCCGGACTTGAAAATCATCGCGCGCGCCAGCGAGGAAGAGGCCACCTCGAAGCTGCTCCGCGCCGGCGCCTCGCAGGTCCTCTCGCCCTACCACTTCATCGGCCACCGCATGGCCCAGCTCCTGCTTCGCCCCAACGTTCTCGATTTCGTCGATGCGGCGTTTGGCCGCGAGCGCCTCGACTTCGAAATCGGCGAAGTAAAGATTGCCGGCAAGTCGGGGCTGGTTGGAAAGAAATTGGCCGATTCCGCAATTCCACAGCAGGCCGGCGTCATCGTTCTCGCGCTCAAGAACGCTGATGGCAAAATGACCTTCAATCCCCCGCCCGAGTCCGTCATTCAAGCGGACGACTGCCTCATCGTCATCGGCGGCGACGAGCAGTTGCGCCGCCTCGAATCCCTCGCTTCCTAGCTGACGACCTGACGATGGTCGTCATCCCCGGTTTCAAATTTCCGCCCTCCCAAAACTGCGCGAAAAGCGCCCTCTAACGGCGCCAAAAGTGGCTGAAATTGCCACCACCTGTAAACGATTTGATGCTTCGAACTCGAACGAATTTTCGGGCTCCGCATCGTCTCCGTCCTCGCTTCCCCCGCGCCCGTTCCTCGGGGCCCGGCATGATAGAATTGATCGTTTCAAAGCAGTGCAAAGGGACGCGCAGAGATGCCGAAGGTCGGATTCGTCAGCCTGGGATGCCCGAAGAACCTCGTCGATAGCGAGGTGATGATGGGAATCCTTGCGCGCGCGGGCTACGAAATCACGCCGCGCGCCGGCGATGCGGACGTCCTCGTCGTCAATACGTGCAGCTTCATTGCGCCCGCGCAACAGGAATCCGTGCAGTCGATTCTCGAGATGGCGGAATACAAAAAGCTCGGCCGCGCGCAAAAACTGATCGTCGCCGGCTGCATGGTCGAGCGCTACCGCAACGAAATCCGTGCGCAGATTCCCGAAGTCGACGCCGTGATCGGCACCGGCGAAGTCGAAAAGATTCTCGCGGCGTGCGAAGGCGAGCTCAGCGCCAACGCGGCCGCTGCCGCCGCGAGCGAATCGCCCACGTATCTCTACCACGACCTCACGCCGCGCGTGCTCGCCACCCCGCGCCACACCGCCTACATCAAGATCAACGAGGGCTGCGATCATCCCTGCACGTTCTGCGTGATCCCGCAGCTTCGCGGAAAATTCCGCAGCCGCCGATTCGAATCCGTCGTGAGCGAGGCCGAAAATCTCGCCGCCGCAGGCGTGCGCGAAATTTCGCTCATCGGCCAGGACACCACCTACTACGGCGAAGACCTCGGCCTGCGCGACGGCCTGCCCACGCTGCTCGATCGCCTCGCGCAGATCGAAGACCTGCACTGGATTCGCTTCCTCTATTGCTACCCGAACCGGATCACCGGAAAACTGCTCGACACGATCGCCGCGCATCCGCGCCTCGCAAAATATCTAGATATCCCGCTCCAGCACGCGAGCCGCAGCGTCCTCGCGCGAATGAAGCGCGGCTCGAACGCCGATGCTTTCCTGAAAATGCTCGAAAGAATTCGCAGGACGATTCCCGGCGTATCGATCCGGACGTCGTTCATCGTCGGCTTTCCCGGCGAAACCGAAAAGGATTTCCGCGAGCTTTGCGACTTCGTCCGCGCCGCAGAGTTCGATTGGATGGGCGTTTTTGCGTACTCGGATGAAGACGCGGCGAAGAGTTTTTCGCTCGAAAATAAAGTTGACGCGAGGATCATCGCGCGACGCAAGAACGCGCTTATGTCACTCCAGAAGACAATTTCGCGGCGCAAGCTGGGTCGGCGCGCCGGCCAGCGGCTCCCGGTGATGCTGGAGGGTCCATCCAAGGACACCGACCTCGTCTGGGAAGCGCGCCTCGAAGGCATGGCGCCTGAAATCGACGGGAAGGTTTACATCACGGAGTTCGAAGGCGTGAACGACGCCGCGGAATTGCCTGCGCCCGGCACGCTCGCAACGATCGAAGTCACCGGCGCGAAGGACTACGACCTCTTCGGCCGCGTGGTGGAGTTCGCGGCCGCGCCCGCCGCCGTGCCGGACGCTCCCGCGAGAATGAATCTTTTCCCGATCCTCGCCTCCCGTTAGAATAGCGGCGCTACGACATCCGGCTGGGCGCCGCTTCCGAAGGCGAAGGAGCAACCGCATGAGTTCCACCGTCAGTCAGCGATCGGTTCCCGTGCCCGAGCCGGAGTTGACCCCCGATCAGATGATCCAGCGCGCGATCTCTCTCCGGCCCCGGCTTCGCGCGGAGCAGGACGAAACCGAGCGCCGCGGCGTTCACTCCGAAGCCATTCACGAGGAATTTCGCAAGGCCGGATTCTACCGGTGTCTCCAGCCGCGGCGTTTCGGCGGCTACGAATTCGACCTGAAGACCTACTATCGCCTCGGCATCGAGCTCGCGCGCGGCTGCCCATCGACTGCGTGGTGCTTGATCGTCGGTGCAGGACACGCGCTGATGCTCGGCTCCTATTTCGACGAAGAGGCGCAGGCGGAGGGCTTCGGTCCCACGGGCGATTTTTCCGCGCCGTCGGTCGCTGCGCCGAACGGAACCGCGTCGCCGGCGGATGGCGGCTGGCTCGTGAAGGGCAAGTGGGGATACGCCTCGGGCGCGCCCTACGCCACGCACTTCATGCCCACCGTGCTGATCTCAGGCGAACGACCGGGCCCGCCGGGTGCGGGCATCGCGCTGATTCCCCGCGCGCAGTGGAAGATGCTTGACGATTGGGGCGCCATCCTCGGCATGAAGGGCAGCGGCTCGAATTCGATCCTGGTCGAGGGCGCACGGCTGCCCAAGAATCATGTGGTCCATCTCGACATGCTCAACGTCGACGTCACGAACGGAACGCCCGGCTCCCGCCTTCACGGCAACCCGATGTACGCGGGCCGGTGCCTTTCTTTCTTCCGCGCCGAACTCGACGCGATACTCGTCGGTCTCGGCTACGCCGCCCTTGACGAGTACGAGCACCTGATGCGCACGAAGAACACGCTCTATCCGCCCATCCAGCCGCGCTACACGCACCATGACTACCAACGCTACCTCGGACTCGCGCTCGGAATGCTGGATGCAGCGGAGCGGATCGTGCTGAGCGCCGGAGACGTGTATATGGAATATTGCCGGCGTGGATTCGAAGGCGGAAAGCCGTTCACGATGGAAGAGGACCTTAGGCTCGTCACGAGCCTGCAACACGCCGGGCGGCTCGCCTGGGAAGCAATCGAGATGATGTTTCGCACGTCCGGCTCAAGCGCCGCGAAAGACGGAGAGCGCATGCAGCGCTACTATCGCGACGCTTCGATCTACCGCGGGCATCTATCGTCGCAGTTCGAGAGAACGGCACACTACCTTGGGCTCACCTATCTCGGGCTCGACCCTGGCGTTTCGACCGAGGCGCGTAGCGGCGCGCCACCCCCCGGCGATCCGAAGAAATAGTGTGTTCCTCGCAAAAGTGCGCCTCCACTCCGCAGCCGCGATGCGGGCGGCAAAATGAGGCCGGCTGCGGGCGTTACGTTTCCAGCTTGAACCTCGTCGATGCCAGCGTATACAGGCGGCGCCAGACGAGGCGGTTGATGGTCAGGACGATGAGGGCCATCAGCATCGTCGCGACGAGAAGGACAGGATAGTTCGCTTTATCCGCCGCTTCACTGACCACGGCGCCCAATCCGGTCGTCGAGTAAGTCTGACCGTTCAGGTGGAAGTATTCGGCCAGAATGCTCGCATTCCAGGCGCCCCCCGACTCGGTCACAACACCGGTGATCAAGTCAGAGAAGATTCCGGGCAAAATCAGCTCTCGCCATCGTTCCCAACTGCCGAACTGGAAGACGCCGCAGACTTCCTTCAAGTCGGTCGGCAGGGCAATCGCGCCGGCGA
>Ga0187872_10003452_pt1 | contig 12640 bp, 4 predicted proteins | sample June2016WEW_16_4_FD_132973 | JGI IMG/M metagenome (GOLD analysis project Ga0187872, IMG submission 132973) | Peatland microbial communities from SPRUCE experiment site at the Marcell Experimental Forest, Minnesota, USA - June2016WEW_16_40 | ecosystem: Environmental > Terrestrial > Soil >...
CCTTGTCGAGAATGGCGCTAAATTGGAACGTCCCCGCGGTCGAAGAAGAGTTATTCAACACGAACCCTCCGCCGCGACGAACAGACCAGCCCTGGTCGGACTTCCAGCCCGCCGGGTCCGCGAAGTCCTGTATGCCGCTGGGTGCAAGAGAGAGAGGACCGACTGTACGGGATTCGCCAGCAACCACTTCCAGCGGGACGGAGCGAGGAAAGTTTCCCACGCGAGCCGTTAGCTCGTAGGTCCCCGGCGCTACCGCAACTAGGGTGCCACTCACAATGTTGATCGGGGTTGCTCCATTCTTTACAAGTGTGACAACGGCATCGGCAGGCGAGAATGTTACCTTTAACTGGCCCGTCGCCGAGTCCATAGCCGCTTCCGAAGCGCTCACGGCAACCATTGAACTAGCTAGGAAACGCTTGTGCAGTATCTTGGGATTGAAGCGGTCCCTGCGCAATTCAATCACATGGTCGCCGGGAGAGACGCTTGGGAAGCGGAACTTGCCGTCGGCTTGTTGTGTTCCCACAACCACTCCATCGAGCAGGACCGAGGTTCCGGCGGCTACGCCATCGATCGCGAGCGAAGCCGCATGCGGTACAGGCGCCAATGCGAAATTAAGCTTGGCGAGATCCCCCTTGCGAATTGCGACTTGCTGTTCAGGCGGATTCTGAAATCCGTTCTTGGCTACGCGGACCGTGTAATTCTTAGGCGCCAGGTTTGGAATGCGCAACTGTCCGTCTTTGTTAGTAGTCCTCTTTTGGAGTTGGTTGTTCAAGTAAACCTGTGCGTCGCCCTCGCCGGTCGCGACGACTAGAGTTCCAATATCCTGATCCGATACCAGGAACGCACTGAGCGTAGGCGCACCTCCCACATCGATGGCTACGCTGTGATGGTCGCTACCTTGGCTTAGGTTCAGCTGGTGTGGGCCGGGTGCGACATTAGGAATGTCGATCCCATCGTTTCCAATCTCCACCTCGGGCTGGCTGTCCAAGGAGACCTTGGCGCGAGGATCGCTGTAATACACGTGCAGATGGTTTGCCGAATTGCTGACTACAACCGCGTGCACACCCTTGGCGCTGAGCGGGCCGCTGATGACTGGGACGGATCCCGGCGCCGCAGTGAAAGTAAACGAAGCTTCCGCTTGCGGTCCCGCAAATTTTAGCTGGTGCGATCCGGGTGCGAGATGGTCGGCCGTCCACTGCGCACCATCCAGTTCGAAGGCCGGTTGGTCGTCAAGCAAAACCTTCCCGGCACCCGTATCTGATGTTAGCTTCACCATCGGCAGCATTGGTTGCAGTGTCAGATCAACAGAGCCCGGTGCACCTGAGCGGGCTTCAAACGCAGTTTGCGCTGGTTGATAGCCGTCCAACTGGGCCTCGATCTGGTAGCTGCCGAATGGCAAACTGACGTCAACATCGGAGACACCGCGTGCTTCGTTGTTGATTCGAATGGCAGCGCCCGGCGGAGAAGCGTGGATGTGAACATTCATTGAAGCCACGCTCGGCTGAGATGGGTGATGATGCATGACCTTCACCACCACCAACCCCACAGCCAACAACAGCACCAAAACGCCGGCTGCAACGGCCGCTATTTTCTTGTTCAGGGGTTGAAGGAGCGCGCTGAGAGGAGTTCGCACCGGCGCAGCGCTCGATTTGGAAGCCCATCGTGCTTGGACGAAGCTTTGCAGATTGGAGAAAAAGCGCGACGGTACGGAGGGCGCACGTGGGACAGGGCTGCTCCTCTGCGTGGCTACCGGCGCAGATTCGGACTCGACCTCCATGGTCATCATGGACCGCAGGGAGGGCTTTCCTGGACTGAACGCGGGAGGCTTGTTGGCCAAAGCTCCTGGCGAGAAGAGCAGAGTCGCACTGGGAATGCTCTCGCCCGCCGTCCCATCGGTGGCCTTCGGGGGCTTGGGCTGAACGGTTGCGCCCGGTTTTGAGAGCTGATCCAGGCTATTCACAAGCGATCGAATTTCCGCATCGTCCGCATAACTTGCAGCCAGGACTTTTGCGCGATCCCGATAGGATCGGATGGCCGAGATGTCGGTGACCTTTTCGGCTTCCCGCTTGAGGTTTCGTAGCTCTTCCAGGTCACGGTTGCGCTTTTTGACCCGTTCTGCCTCAGCCATCTCGCTTTGCAGAGTATCGCGCATCTGGAGCAGCCGCTTCTCGTTCGGATACGTAGCGAGGGCTTCTTCGATCCGCGACAGTGCGGCCGCGAAATCGGCTGTGGCTCGAAGTTTCCGCACTTGCGAAATACATTCATTGACGAAGTGATCGCGCTTCCGATCGAGCACCACCGTTTGCAGATTCCTCGCCAAGGGGTGTCCAGGATTTAGTTCGAAAGCCTGCTGGATGAGGTCTTCCGCAGCTTGCCAATCGTTGTCTACAAACTGCTGCGCTCGTTCGATCAAGGTGTTGAATAGAACGCCCCGAGGAACTGGGTTCTTTTCGTCGAGTTCATGAGCCTGCCGCAGGAGTTGAACGCCTTCGGTAAACTGACCCTGAGCACATAAACCTTGCCCTTCGGTCATCAGTCGTTGCACTTCCGTGGCCTGTTGTAGACCCGCCTCCGCGGCCTTTTTCAGTTCGGCTAGCTCGGCGTCATTGGGGAATTCGGGTTCGGCTTGCTGCAACAATTCCAAGGCTCGCGCGTAGGAAGCGGACTTCAGGCAGGCCTCGATCTGCTCCGCAAAGCGGGCTTTGGCTTCGATCCGCGTTTGATTCTCGCGCCGCTTCTCTAAGCGCTCGATCTCGAAATTCAAACCCGGATAGCGGTTGTAAATGGTCCGCAGAATTTCCCAGTCGCCCAGCGCATCGCTGAATTGTCCCTGCTCTTCATGGAAATGAGCCCGGGCCACAATTGAGTTCACTAGATCACGCTTGTCCTCGACTAGCCGGAGCGCTCGCTGGAAGTGGATCTCGTCCGGATGGAGTTTGAGCGCATCTTTCAGGATGCCAACGCGTGTATCGAGGTCGGGCTCTCCCTCTACCTGTCGATCTACGGTCGCGATAAAAGCCGACAGCTCCTGCCTTTTTTGTTCCTCAAGATCAAACTTCAGAGACTGAAAAAGAGCATTATTTGGATACTTCGCCATCCATGTGTCACACAGCTGAAGAGCATTGTTGAGATTGCCATCTGCCCGGTGCTTGCACATCTCGGCATAGGCATTGTTAAGGGCGTCGTGTTCCGAACGAACCTGATCGTAAAGGTTCTGATAGCTGGTTCGCTCCGGACTGGAGGAATCCGGAGCCCGCCGGTCCAATTCCAATACCAGCGCTAGCTTGGTCAGAGCGTGGCTGATTTCCCCTTGTTGCCAGGCGTCCATGGCCGCATGGTGCAGTTGCCTTTTTTCCTGGCGCAGCCGGTTATATTCTTGTTCCTGGCGGTCCACTTCACCCAGCAACTGCATGGCACGCGCTTCCGTAGGCTTCAACTGCAGCACATTCTGGAGACCTTCACGGGCATGAAGGTAAGCGTGATTGTCGATGTGCTGTTGTGCCAGACGGTACCAGTTCTCGATCTGACGCTCGCTGCGACGGCTTTCGATCTTGCTTTTCAAGCCCATGGCCGCTGCGTTGCCCGGCTCCAATTGCAGAATCTCCTGAATCTTCTGCAGCGCCAATGGGTCCTCATCTTCCTCGAAGCGGGCCTTCGCGCTGCTCAGCAACTGAGCAATCGTTTTCTGTCGAACCGCCCGGTCGAGTTGCCGGCGCAGCATTGCAATGGAAGTATCGATGTGGCCTTCTGCTTCCAATCCCGACAGAAGTTCTCCAGCGTACTGATGATCGCCTTCCTCCAGGGCCTTGGTAGCACGTTCCAAGCGGGGGCGGAGCTGCGCGGCGTCGAAGAACTCGATTGGTTCATTGCGCAGCGCTTTGTTGAGACTCTCGCCGAAGTCACGCGCGTTGGAGAAGCGATGCCACGGTTGTTTCGCCATCCCTTTATGCACTACGCGACTGATCGACTGATTCACTTCGGCATTGAGTTCCGATGCCGGAGGAGGTATCTGATGCCGGATGGCGTCGACTATCTCCTCTTCGTTGGCGCGGCGGAACGGGTGCCTTCCGGTCAGCGCTTCGTAGCACACCACGCTCAGGGAAAACAGATCCGAGAGCCCGGACAAAGGCTTTCCCTCAATCTGCTCCGGCGACATGGACAGTCAAGTGCCCTTCAGACCCACTGTGGCGTGCACATTGGTCATGTGAGCCACACCGAAATAGATAACCTTTACGGAATCATCTTCCATCACGAAGATGTTGCTAGGCTTGAGATCGCGGTGTACGAGGCCGCGTTCGTGGGCGGCTTGTAATCCGCGGCAAACCTGGGTCATGATCTCAACCGTGCGCTGCGCTGTCAGACGGTGACGAGCATTGCGGATCAGGTTGTCGAGAGTCGTGCCCGATAACAAGGGCATGACAAAGTAAGGCTTTTTTTGGCCGTTCTCTTCAAACTCTCCAATGTCGAAAATTTCGACGATGTTGGGATGGCTCATCGAGGCCAGCACATCGGATTCTTTATAGAAAAGCTGGAGAGAGTTGGCTTCGGGGGCGTCGCGCAATGTCTTGAGCGCAACGTCTCGTCGAATCAACGTGTCATAGGCGCGATAGACCAGGCCCATACCACCTTGGCCCAGGACGTCCTTCACATCGTAACGGCCCGCTAATTTTTGCGGCAAAACGTGGGCAACCATGATACCCCTTTGAATAGGCAGGAATAAACGAAGTTCAGGGGGGAGATGCTGCCCCACGGCGTTAGCTCAACCGGGGAGTCTTCAAGGCTGGCAGGCCGTTGAAGAACAACGGTGGGTCATTCTACTCCAAAAACCTCTCGTCTGAACGCTAAAATAATCCATTTAATTACAGAGAGATAGCGCAAGACTCGACGACATGAACGAGCCAATCTTCCGACAGAAGAATGACCTCTTAGTCCGGGCCTTGTGGAAGCGGAGGATAGTGACCCTAAGCAGACTGACTTCGACGGCCATGGCGAACTTCTGCGACCAAACGATCTCCCAGGCCCGCCCGTAGCAGGCGCTGAACCGACGGCTTCGACAGGGTGGTAACTCCGGACGGGCAGTATGGCCGAGCCTGATGGGCGCAATAAGAAATATGAATTGGACTCAATTCATAGCTGCTTTTACTGTCTGCGGATCGAGATGATCGCACCCTATCGCGGAGAGCGCCGGGAACCCACACAGGACGGTCGCCCGTTGCGGCGCTGCCGCAGGCGTTGGCGAGTGGAACGACTCTTTGCTTGGCTGCACCATTTTCGCCGCTTGGTTATCCGCTGGAGTACCGCGTCGAGAACTTCTTTGGCATGGTGCGCCTAGGTTGCATGCAAATCTTGCTGAGGCATTTATGGGGCGTCTATTCGTAGCGCAGCGCCACCATGGGATCGACTTTGGCGGCACGACGTGCGGGGATGTAGCAGGCCAGCAGCGCCACGGCAGCCAGGATCGCGGAAACGGCGACGAACGTCACCGGATCAGTGGGACGGACCTCAAACAGCAGGCTTGACAAAAAGCGCGTGACGGCTAGCCCGCCGGCACAACCCACTGCCACCCCCAACGCCGCCAGCATCAAACCGTGCCGGACCACCAGAGCCGTCACATTTCGACCGTTCGCGCCCAGAGCCATCCGAATCCCGATCTCCTGCGTCCTCTGGGTCACCGCATAGGAGATGACGCTGTAGATTCCTACCGATGCGAGCACGAGGGCCAGAGCGGCAAACGTACCCAGCAACAACATGACGGTCTGCCCCTGAAGTATCGGTCCCGCGATAACCTCCTTCATCGTGGTGATGTCGGCCAGAGGCAGATCCTTGTCCAGGGCCGTAACTTCGCGGCGGACGGCATCGACGACCGCGGTGGGGTCCGAGTTGGTTCGGATCATAATGTTGCGCGGATCGAGCTGCCACGGATACTGCGTGTAAGGAACGTAGAGCTCTGGCTTGGCGCCTTCGTATTGACCTCTGCTCATTACGTTTCCCGCGACTCCGACCACGGAAAGCCATGGAGCCTTTGGATTTTCGGTATCTGTTTTCAGGCGCTTCCCGATGGGATCTTTTCCCGGCCAGTATTCGTGTGCCAGTTCCTCGCTGACGATGACAACCGGCTGGGAGCTGGTTGTATCGGCATCCGTAAAGACTCGTCCTTCGCGCAACGGAATGCCCATAGTGCGAAAGTAGTGAGGGGCAACCACCACATAGTTCGCGTCGGGGATTTCGCCAGCCGGCGGATTGGGCTGGTCAGCAGTTACGAAACCCCAGCCAGCCCAGTCATTCATAGGCACGCCACGGGAGACGCTCGCCGCCTCTACTCCAGGAAGCGACTCGATCCTAGCCAACAGCTGCTGAAAGAACTCCGCCTGCCGGCGCTGGTCTTTATACCGGGGATCTTCCAGCGGCACTCTCAGGGTCAGGAGGTTGTCCGCATTAAATCCAACATCGACACGGCGGAGATTCACCAGCGTCTTAATCATCAGACCAGCTCCCACCAGTAGCGCCAGTGCGAATGCAAATTCGGAAACCACAAGCGCATCACGCAGCCGCCGGCTTCGAGTGCTCCGGGTGGGCCCTCTGCCGGCCTCCTTCAACGCGTCGTTAACATTGGGCTTTGAGGCGCTCAGTGCCGGGACCAAGCCGAACCCAATTCCAGTTCCGAGTGCGACCAGAAAACAAAAGAACAGCACTACCCCATTGATTCCACCGCCTTCAATGTTTGGCGTTCCCGGCGGAGACACCTTCATCAAGATCTCCGAGCCCCAGCGAGCAAGCGGGAGGCCCAGGCCCGCACCCAGAAGCGAGAGTAGTGTGCTTTCGATGAGGAGCTGTCGCGCAATGCCGAGCCGAGTTGCGCCGAGCGCTCTGCGAATGGCGATTTCTCTTTGACGGCCAGTCGCCCGCACCAGTTGCAGATTGGCAACGTTGGCACACGCAATCAACAACACCAGGGCCACCGCACCAAACAGAATCAACAGGGCCGGGCGCGTGTACTCCACCACCTGATCGTGCAAACTGACCACTGCTACTCCCCAACCTTTGGACTCGGGGAATTGCTGCTCGATGCCCTTGGCGATCGTATCCATTTCCGCCTGCGCCTGGGCCAGGGTTACTCCGGGTTTAAGCCGGGCCACGACGTGATACGCATGACGGGTGTGTTCCGCTGGCTGAAGATCCAATCCTGACGCCCATACCCGGACGTTCGTCGCGTACGGCGCGGCGTAATCGTCGGAGAAACTTGCGGGCATGATGCCGACGACTGTGTAGCTCTCTCCGTTCAGCGAAATCTGCTTTCCCACCAGCGCGGGATCGGCTCCATAGTATTGCTGCCAAAGTCCGTAACTCAAGACAGCTACCGGGGAGCCCCCCGGCTTGTCTTCCTCGGGCAAGAAAACGCGCCCTCGCAGCGGCTGTATACCGAGTACGGAGAACAAACTGCTGGTGACTCGCTCGGCGGGAATCTCCTGCGGTGTTCCGCTTCCAGCGAGTGTGAAGGAGATGGCGTCGAATGCCGCCAGATCACTGAACACATGGTTCTGCTGGCGCCAATCTAGATAGTTGGCCACGGAGACGATGTTCTCGAACCAGCCGCGATGCGGATTCTGTTCCCACACCATCACCAGGCGGTTCGCATCGTTATAGGGAAGCGGTTTCAATAGGATGGCGTCGATCGCGCTGAAGATAGTTGTGTTGGCGCCAATGCCCAACGCCAGGGTGACCACGGCGACGACGGTGAAGCCAGGGTTCTTGCGCAGTTGTCTTAGTGCGTAGCGAACGTCTTGGAGTAGTCCGGTCATCTCAGTTTCGCTCCCTCACTCATTCCGCAACGCCACCGTTCGCGCCGATACCTAAACCGAAAGGTGTCACCGCGCCCCCAGTGAAGCCAGAGCCGACGCTATTGGAGGAAAAGCGTAGGTCGATCGTACGGCACCCTCTATAACTCTCATGCGCGGGCAGACCTGTAGCCCAGATTGACTCTGTCGAAGCAAGACTCTAACCAATCTACCTTCAGAAGGTAACCCCTTAATTGCAAATGAAATAGCGAATACCGTTGCGGAAGCAGAGCGGATCTTTCTGTACGCCCACGGACAGTCGATGTCCGGAAGCGAACAGAACCAATCAGTCTCATGGGTTTATGAGACCGGTTCTAGCCAATCAAAGAACTTATACAGATTAGTTAAATTATGAATCTCCATCTTCACAACTTATTCATGCCTGGCATTGTATCCTTCCCACCACATTCATGATGTTGAACCATAGGGTTCTCGCTTGGTGGCGCGTCTTGGTCGATTACTTATGAAGCGTCAGGTGAGCGGGGCTTCAACCGCGGTGGTGGCTGGGAAATTGGGAGCACCGCAACCTGTCAGTCCGTCATGAAACAAGACGTCGCGATTTCCAGAAAGAGTGGAGCCTGTGGACGAAAGCTTTATGTGCTCTTTACGAACTTTTAATTCGATCTTTATGGGTTTTCGGGTGTGATGTGACCTGACCCCAAAAGGTGACAGTTTGGCCTTCTAGTTAAATTGGACGACCACATTCACGAAAAAAAACCGGACTTCGGACCGGAAAGGATTCGAACTTGAAAATCACGAAAGCTCTCTCGCGTAAGCCCGGAGTTGTATCAGCCCTCGTCCCGATGCTTGTTTTGAGTCTCGGTATGGGGCACAGTGCGCGCTGTTACGCGCAGACTCAGACCCAAGGGGATGCACCGCCGAAAGTGGCTGCCCTGCACACCTCGTCGCCTGAGGACACAGGCGCCACTAAGAGCACGGTGCCTGCGGCCGCCCAACCCGTTCCCGCGCCCAATCCCGACCCCTCGCTCGAGATCGCCAAGGAACTGGCCGTCATGAAGGCGCGCATCGAACAACTCGAAGCGGAACTGAAGAGCCGCGCGGCTACAGAACCTGCAACATCGACGTCTGTCGCAGAGCCAAAATCTGCGCCTGTGGGAGGGTCAGAGATTAAAGCGCCAGCGCCCACGCCAACGACAGCAAGTGTGGATGCGGCGGCTCAAGTCCGTAGCGGTTTACCCGAAAAGCCGAAGCCCACGGAACCCTTTGCGTACGCCGATTGGACGTGGCTGAACGGCAATCCGCGCAACAAAGACGTGGTCTGGGATTCAAAGTTCTTCACTCCGGAAATCCGTATGGACGTTCATTACGTGATGGATCTCAACCATCCGAGAGACGATACCATGGGTGGCTCGACGGAAATTTTCCGCTCGAACGAAATCCAAGTGGAGCAAATCAGCTTTGGTGGCAACTTTCATTGGCAGAATGTTCAGGCCCGCATCCTGACAATGAATGGAATGTTTGGCGTCACCACGCCGCGCAACGATGCCAGTGCCGGACGCGGCCAGTGGGACCTTCGTGGTGCGTACAAGTATGTTTCGGAGGCCAACGCCGGCTATCACTTCAACGTCAACCACGGGCTGAATTTTGACGCAGGAATTTTCGTTTCCTACATCGGTCTTTTTAGTTACTACAATTTCGACAACTGGACTTACCAACCGTCCTACGTTTCGTCGAACACGCCGTGGTTCTTCAACGGAGTCCGCATCCAGTGGTTTCCAACGGACAAACTAAAAATCGAGCCCTGGATCATAAACGGATGGCAATCCTACGGCAGAATGGGGAGCAAACCTGGACTGGGAGGTCAAATCTTATATCGCCCGAAGCCGTGGCTGTCGCTCGTCTTCAATAACTACGGCATGGGTGAAGATACGCTGGGGAATGGAGACGGCCAGTTCGGGCGCTCGCGCATCCACACCGACGACAGCGTTGAAGTCAAATATTACGATCATCCACAAAAATTCTTAGACAAGATGGCGTTCTCTCTCACAGGAGACCTGGGCTGCGAGTATGGCGGCCACGGAAACTTCGTTAGCGCACAGGGTCGGACAATCAATAACAACGTGAATTGCCACCATAACACAGCTACCAGCAGCAAGCAGACCTTCGCGGGTTGGATGCTGTACAACCGCTGGTGGTTCAAGAAGGACCTGTATGGCATCACCCTCGGCGGCGGCGCGATGGCCAATCCGGGGCGCTACTTAACCCTGCTTCCACCGATCAATGGGGCCGATGCCATTACCGGCTCGCCGTACTTCACACAGAACCCTGGCGATCCGTACAAAGCCTGGGATGGCTCGCTCACGTTCGACTGGATGCCCAAACAGTACATCACTTTCCGCGCAGAGTATGGCTATCGCCACGCCAACGTACCGTACTGGACAGGTCGCGGCGGGATAACACCCGGCGACAACTTGACTCCTAGCACGGTTCCGAACCCAGGTGCCGGATCTTTGGTGGGAACCACTACCTTCGTCCCGGGTCCTTTCCTGTCTGCCACACCGGGCTTCACGTGTGTGGCTGGATCCGGAGGTTTCTGTCCCGATCTGCGGAAAGATGAACCCAGCTTTAGGTACGCGATCATGGTGAAGTTCTAGCTTGGCGACCACGGAGACGAGACGGCGACATGCGTGACATGAACCGGAGCAGTGTTCGACAGTGGGGACCAACCACGGGCCTGCTCCTTTGTTTCTTCTTTCTCGCTTTACTTGGGTTGCTGGCGCTGGTCGGCTGCAGCGTGCATGCCGATCCGGCGGCCGAGGCGCCGCCGCCAGCGAACATCGTGCCTGGAGTGGATCCTGGCTTGTTCACGGTGGACCATCCCGAGCAATTTCCGCTCGCGGCAGCGGTGGAGCGTCCCACAAGTTCTGAGTTGGTGGTTACGGGGACGGTCATGCCTGATGTCGCTCGCAACGTCCCGGTGGTCTCGCTCGCCTCCGGGCGTGTCGTGGCCATTAACGCGCGGCTGGGCGACACCGTAAAAAAAGGTCAGGTGTTGCTCACGATTCGAAGTGACGATGTGGCTGGCGGTTTCGATGCCTATCGCAAGGCCGTTGCCGATGAGCTTCTCGCGCGGAAGCAATTGAATCGAGCCGTGGATCTATATGCCCACGGCGCCATCGCACAGCAGGACCTCGAGGTCGCGCAAGACGCCGCGGATGACGCCAAGGTCACGCTCGCGACCGCGACCGAACACCTGCGTCTTCTGGGCAACGATCCCGACAAGCCCATGGGCATCGTGGACATCGTTGCGCCCACCAACGGAGTGATCACCGATCAGGAAGTAACCAACGCGGCGACCGTGCAGGCCTACTCCTCGCCCAGCCCGTTTACGATTTCCGATCTCTCCACGGTCTGGATTGTCTGCGACGTGTACGAGAACGATCTGCCCGCTGTGCGGCTCGGCGACACCGCCGAGATCACCCTGAATGCGTATCCGGGACACGTGCTGAAGGGGAAGGTGAGCAACATTGGCGCCGTCCTCGACCCTAGCATTCGCACCGCGAAAGTGCGCCTCGAAATCGAGAATCCAGGAATGATGCGGCTCGGCATGTTCGCGAGGGCTACATTCCGCGGTCAAACCGTAGAGATGCACACGATTGTTCCCGCATCCGCGGTGCTGCGCATGCACGATCGCGATTTTGTTTTCGTTCCCGCTCCCGACAAGAAGTTTCGCCGCGTGGAAGTCGTCAGTGGAGATGTGCTGACCGAGAACACGAGTTTGCAAGAAATCAAGTCTGGGCTCAAGCCAGGGCAACAGGTGGTTACAAACGCACTGGTTTTAGACCACGTGCTCGCTCAATAACGGATGGCGAAATCATATCCGGCCTCGCGAGTACGGCTCATGGCGGACATCTCAGAGCAGCAGCCGTGAGGAGCGGTTGAGCCGGGGCATCGGCATACAGGACCAAACAAGGAATGATTCGGGCCATCGTAGACTTTGCGCTAAACAACAGATTTGTCGTGTTGGCCATTGCCGTCCTGCTGGCCGGCTGGGGAGCGATCTCGTTCCACGAACTGCCGGTGGAGGCCTATCCCGATATCGCCGACAACTACGTGACGGTCATTACGCAATGGCCGGGCCGCTCCGCAGAGGAGGTGGAACAGCAGGTCACGATCCCCATCGAGATTCAAATGTCCGGCATGCCACACATGTCGTATCTGCGCTCCGAATCGATCTTCGGCCTGTCGTTCGTGATCATGATCTTCGACGACAGCTCGGTCAACGACTGGAATCGCCAGAAGGTGCTGGAAAGGCTTACGCAGGTGAATCTGCCTCCTGGACAAAACCTTCAGCCGCAAATCGGCACGGACTGGAGCACCACCGGCCAGATCTACTGGTACACGCTGCGAAGCACGAATCCCCGCTACGACCTGATGGAACTAAGGTCGATCGAAGACTGGGTTTTGCTGAAGCAGTTCAAATCCGTTCCGAATGTGGTGGATGTTTCCGACTTTGGGGGCACGGTACGCGAGTACCAGGTTCGCGTCGATCCGAACAAGCTGGTCTCGTACGGATTGAGCATCGGCCAGGTGGAGCAGCAGCTCGCCAATAACAACATCAATGCCGGCGGCAGCTTTGTGGAAGTGGGCCTCCAGCAGATGAACGTTCGCACCCTTGGCCTCTTCGGCAATGTGCATGACATCGAGGAGACTGTCTTAAAAACCCAGACCGGAACCGCCCTTCGGGTCAAAGACATCGCGGATGTAACCCAAGGTCCCAAAATCCGGTTGGGCCACATGGCAAGAGCCAATCACATGGAGGACGGGCGCATCGTCGACGAGCC
>Ga0187872_10003458_pt1 | contig 12619 bp, 14 predicted proteins | sample June2016WEW_16_4_FD_132973 | JGI IMG/M metagenome (GOLD analysis project Ga0187872, IMG submission 132973) | Peatland microbial communities from SPRUCE experiment site at the Marcell Experimental Forest, Minnesota, USA - June2016WEW_16_40 | ecosystem: Environmental > Terrestrial > Soil >...
CTCAACTTCGAGTCATCGAGGTGCGCCGCTCGCCGCCAAAATACGAGGTTCGGCGACAGAGTCACCTCCCGCAAGGCGCATCGCTCGAAGAAGTCGACAGCCTCCTGGTCCGTCGCGACGGCCTTCGATATCCCGAACAAATGTTCGAAATTTCGTTGACGAGCTTCAATCGCCTCCCTCGCAGTGACGCCGGGAGGCACCTGCCCGACTAATCGCAGGCCCCAGTGCCGGGCTTGCTCGGCAAGGGCGAAATAAGCGTCGCGCGAAAGCTCCGGCAACACCCTCAGGAAATCGACGTCGAGATCCCAAAGCTGGTCAAAGGCTTCACGAGCCTCCGCAGGGTTACGTGCCAGCAGAACGGGCAGTTTGTCATCGTCGCCGGGGAAACCCGTCACCGGCGGGCCGCTGGTGATGATGTGCGGGCCGATCGCCTTGCCGGTCTCGATTGCGTCGCGCCAGGCCACGAGCCGCGGATAATCGCTGCCCATATCCTGAACGCCCGTGACGCCGAAAGCCAGGTAAACCGGAAGTTGGTTCTGCTTGTACCAGAGGTGGACGTCCATGTCCCATAGGCCGGGGATGAGGAATCGTTCGCGTCCGCTTACAATCTGGGCGTCTTTGGGAATTGCGGTGGACGAGACCGGGCCAACCGCAGTGATCCGGTCCCCTTGGACGATCACGGTCATGTGGGGGCGAGCCGCGCTGGCAGCGACGTCGATCACGGTGACGTCTTGAAGCGCAAGTGAAGCGCAGATGGCCGGCACGCAAAGTGAGAAGAACCCGGCCAAAGCTTTCATGGATTTATTGTAATGGCGGCGGCCCTAGGCCAAAGGCGGGGTACGAATTGACCATCAGGCCAATAGGACTGCTCGTGTTGTTTGGCGCGGCCAGGAAGTGCATTCTGTGGCTGGGATTGTATGACACTCTTCGAGGCTCTCCAACAACGTCGCGGCCGTGTTCTGTTTGTGTGCTTGGGCAACTCCTGCCGCAGCCAGACGGCGGAAGCGTTCGCCAAAGCTTATGGAAATGATGTGATAGAGGCGGCCAGTGCCACCGGGGACCTGCCGTCGTTTGACCTGAGCGCCTTCGATTTGATCGTTAATTTGAGTGAATACGGCGTGCCCGCGACCGACACCATGGTGCTAAAGTTGCCGCTGCCCGACCTCGTAATGCAAGCGGAAGACGCGCACCGCGAAGTGCGGGACAAAATTGAAGCGTTTGTCCGCTTTCTTGTGGATCACTTTCGTGTCGCGAGGGAGTGGAGCACCGTCAATCCGTTATATTCGGAGAGATGCGCGGTGGCTATGTCCTCACGCTGATCGCCCTACTCGCCGCCGCCGCGCGGCTGTGCCATGTTTCCGTGCTGTGGGCAGACGATAACCTCCCGCTGGCCGCCGCCATGGAAGTCGCACGCGGCAAGACGCTCTACCGCGATATCTGGTTCGATAAGCCTCCGCTGGTCGCGTGGCTCGATTTGCTTTGGGGTGCGCCCGCCGGCATTTTCCTGAGACTCGCGGGAGCGGCCTATGTCGTCGCATGCGCGGCCGCCGCGTGGAAGTTCGCGCAGGCCAAATGGGGAGAGCGCGAAGGCATATTCGCGGCTTGCTTCGCAGCATTCTTTCTGACCTTCGGACTACCTTCCGCCGTGATCCCGCTCGCGTCGGACATGCTGTTGATCCTGCCCCACACGCTCGCCGTTTACTTCGCATGGCGAGGTCGCGCCTTCTGGAGCGGAGCGGCTGCCGGCGTCGGATTGCTGTGCAGCTCGAAAGCCGTCTTCGTGCTCGCCGCTTGCGCGCTGTGGCAGTGGCGGCAAATGCCCATGTTGTTGCTCGGCTTCGCTGCGCCGAACGCCGTCGCCATTGGGTGGATGGCGTTCCAGGGCTCGTTCGTAGAATACTATCGCCAAGTGTGGCAGTGGGGCGGAATGTACGCCTCCGATACTTTCATCGCGGATCCGCTGGCGGAGGGATTGAAGCGGACCGCGAACTGGGCTGGATTTCAGGCGGCTCTGGTGGTGGGCGCCGCAATTGCATGGGCTCGCGACCGGGAATGGCGAATGTGGACCTGGGCGCTTATATCGCTGGCCGGAGTCATCCTCGGGTTGCGGTTTTTCCCTCGCTACTATTTCCTGTTGCTGCCGCCTATGATCATCGCCGCCGCGCGAGGTTGGGCTCTACTGGGCCGCGACCGTAAGGGAGCGGTGTGGGCGGTGATATTCGTCTTCGTCGTCTCGCTTGTGATCCCGCTGGTGCGGTTCGGACCTACGTACATTACCCTGGCGCGCGGCGGGACGTGGAGCGATCTCAGCTCCGACCGTGATAGCCGCGAAGCCTCCGCCCGCCTTCGGGTGCTGTCTCATCCCGGCGATACGCTCTTCGTCTGGGGCTTTCGTCCGGATATCTTCATCGATTCCGGCTTGCCCGCCGGCACGCGCTTTCTCGAAAGCCAACCGATTTCAGGCGTTCTGGCCGACCGCCATTTGTTCTCGAGCGTGCCTAGCGGAGCCGCATTCACTCCACGCAACCGCGCGGAACTCGTTGCCGCTCGTCCAACCTGGGTAGTGGACGGTCTCGGCCTCTATAACCCTGAGATGGCGATCGCGCGGCAGTCGGAGCTTGCCGCTTGGTTTAGCCAATACGTCGAAGTGACGCGTACCGGATTCTCAATTCTTTACCGGTTGCGATAAACTCAACCTACTTGATGTTTCGTCTTGCGTCGCTGCTCATCGTCACTGTTCTCGTGGGCTGTAATCGCGCCCCTGACAAAGCGCTGACCATTGCGGTCAACGCCGGCGTAGAGGGCACTGCGCTGAAGGCCGCGGCGAAGGAATGGGGCGAGGCCCACGGGACAAGGGTCGAAGTAGTTGAACTGCCGTACGCGAATCTCTTTGAGAAAGAGCAGCTCGATCTCACCAGTCGCACGGGCGCTTACGACGTGATCATGCTCGACGATCCGTGGTTTCCCCGATTGGTCGAAGGCGGCAATCTCGCGCCGCTCCCGCACAACCCCGACGAAGGATTTGTCCCAAGCTGCCTGGCGGTGTGCCGGAATCCTTTCGGCAGCGGGACGTATTTCGCTTTGCCTTACGTTGGGAATTCGCAGTTGTTTTTCTATCGCCAGGACCTCTTTGCGAAATATAACTTAGCCCCGCCCAAAACGTGGCATGAGGTGTTAAGCGCCGCGAAGATCATCGGCACACAGGAAAAGATGTTCGGATACGTGATGCGCGCCGCACCTGGGAACGCCGTCGTGGCGGATTTCATGCCGCTGCTGTGGGCCTTCGGAGGGGATGTTCTCGACACCTCAGGCAAACCGGTGTGCGACTCGCCCGCAGCGATTGAAGCTTTAAGATTCATGGTCGAGCTGGGCAAGTATTCCCCGCCAGGGTACGCCGGCTTCAATGCAGACGAAGTTTCCGCGCACCTGCTCCAATCGACCGCTGCCATGAGCATTAACTGGCCGGCTTGGATCGCGGCCATGGATGATCCATCGAAATCGAAGGTGGTTGGCAAGATTGGGTTTTTGCCCATGCTGGGCGAGCGTTCTCCGGGAGTCGGCGAACTTGGGACATGGTTGGTCGCCGTACCTGCGGGTTCGAAGCATCAGAGCGATGCCTTCGCTTTTCTCTACTGGGCCACCGACGCGCCGCAGATGCAGCAAGCCGCGCTGCGGGGAAATCCGCCGACTCGGCGCAGCTTGTTCGAATCCCCGGAGTTGACCGCGCGTTTTCGCGCGTTTCCGGCGCAGCTCGCGTCGCTCGAATCGGCGCGGCCTCGTCCGCGGACTCCGCTCTGGAATGAAATCGAGAATACGTTCGGGATTTATCTCTCTAAGGCCAACGCGGGAACCATGGATCCAGCGGAGGCGATGCATAACGCCGCCCGCGAGATCAGCCAGATTCTTCAGCGAGGACAATGAGGCTGCGCCGAATCTCACAGGGAATGCCGTGGGTCATGCCGGCGTTACTTGTCCTGTTCGCGTTGTCCCTCTATCCCCTGATCTTTGCCGCACGAGTCAGTCTCACCAACTCAGCCGGAACGTTCACGCTGGCCAATTTCGCACGGCTGTTTCAAGATCGTGTGTTCGCGGTGGCTGCCGCCCAAACGTTGATTTTCACAGCCGTCGCATTGACCATCGAATTTGCGCTGGGCCTCGGGCTCGCGTTGCTGATCGAGTCGCTGGCCCGCGGCAGGGTTCTGTTTCGCGCGGGACTTCTTGTACCGATGCTACTCCCGCCCGTGGTCGCGGCTGTGGCATGGCGTCTGATTTATAATCCGCAATTCGGCTTGCTAAACGGGACTTTACGGCAGTTCGGCGTGAACACGTCGCAGCTGACTTGGACGAGTGGCGAAAGCTCGGCATTGATATCCGTGATCCTCGTGGACATTTGGGAGTGGACGCCGTTCCTGTTCCTGCTGCTTTCGGCTGGACTTCAGGCGATTCCGCTCGAGCCGTTGGAAGCCGCACGAATCGACGGAGCGGGTCCCTGGCAAGTCTTCAGGGACGTGATTCTGCCCTTGTTGAAACCGACCATTCTGCTGGCGCTGCTGCTGCGGGCGATGGACCTGGTGCGGATCTTCGATCAGATCTTCATCCTGACGCAGGGAGGTCCGGGCACCGCCACGGAAACCGCGAGCCTCTACATTTACCGCACTGCATTCAGATTTTCGAATTTTGGATACGCCGCGGCGATGTCCTTTGTATTGCTGGCTGCGACCATGCTTTTTTCGCGCGGGTTGGCGCGATTGGTGAGGGTGCGGTGAAGAGAGTATTCGTATATGCCGCAGCCGCCATCGCTTTAGTCGTCGCGCTTGCGCCCGTGTATTGGCTGGTGACGATATCGCTGAAGCGCGAAATCGACCAGTTCGCCTATCCGCCCCAATGGATCGGCTTCACGGCGACGCTCGAACACTACGTCGAGGCCTTTAGCGGAGGTTCGTTCGCGACGTATTTCCTGAACTCGGTGATCCTTGCCGCAAGTTCCACCGTGGCTGCGCTCTTGATCGGAGTGCCCGCGGCCTATGGCTTGGCGCGCTTCGAATGGCCCGGAAACTGGAGCGCGAATATCGGCGATTGGATCCTTTCGACGCGCATGCTGCCACCGATCGTGACCATCGTCCCGCTCTTCTTGATGTTGCGTCAGGTTCATCTGCTGAACTCTTTGCTCGGGCTCGCCCTCGTCTACACGGCGTTTAATCTTCCGTTCGTGGTCTGGATGATGCGCAGCTTCTTTGAAGAGGTTCCGAAGGAGATCGAGGAGGCGGCGCGGCTCGACGGCGAAACGCGCCTGGGCGCCTTGTTGCGAATTGTGCTTCCCTTGGTGCGGCCCGGTCTGGCCGCGACCGCCGTCTTCTGCCTGATCGTCGCCTGGAACGAGTTTCTCTTTGCTCTGATTCTCACGCAGACCGAGACAGCGATGACGCTGCCGGTGGGCATCGCATCTCAGGTCACGCAATATGAGATCAGGTGGGGCGCGATGAGCGCGGCGGGCGTGGTGGCTATGTTACCGGTGCTGGTGTTCGCGACGGCTGCGCAAAGATATCTGGTGCGGGGCTTGTCACTTGGAGCGGTGAAAGGTTAGATGCCTCTCGAGCTGGATCGTATCACGAAACGCTTCGGCGCGCGAGAAGTGGTGTGCAGCGTTTCGCTCACCGCGGAAGATGGAGAGTTTGTGGTCCTTCTCGGCCCGTCGGGTTGCGGCAAATCGACACTGTTGCGGATGATCGCGGGTCTCGAATCGCCGGACCAGGGTGTCATCCGCTTGGCCGGCGCTGACCTCACCCGTCGCGAACCGCGGGATCGCGACATCGCTATGGTCTTTCAGAACTACGCGTTGTATCCGCATATGACCATCGCGCGGAACATCGGCTATCCGCTGAAGGTGCGCAAGCGTGATCCGCGTGAGATCTCAGCCGAGGTAAACGGAGTCGCCGCGCGATTAGGTCTCACGAATTTGCTTCAGAACCGGCCCCGCCAGCTTTCCGGCGGGGAGCGCCAGAGAGTCGCTCTCGCCCGCGCGATCATCCGTCGGCCGAAGGCCTTCTTGATGGATGAGCCTTTATCCAATCTCGACGCGCGGCTACGAGTTGAAATGCGAGCCGAGCTGAAGCGGCTTCAGCACGAACTGCGTATCGTGACGCTTTATGTGACTCACGATCAATCGGAAGCAATGACGCTCGCGCACCGGATCGCAGTGATGCGCGATGGATGCATTCAGCAGTACGACACGCCGTCGAATGTGTATCATCGGCCGGCGAACACCTTCGTGGCCGGGTTCGTCGGCAGTCCGCCGATGAACCTGATCGAGGTTCCCGAGTGTCCGGACGCGACCCTCGGCGTGCGGCCGGAAGACGTCGAGATTTCGATGATCGATCAGCCGGGCTGGACAGCCGCGCGTGTTTACGTGACCGAAGAGATGGGTAATGAGACGCTGGTGGTGCTCACGGCCGGGGCGGCACAGATTACCGCTCGCGGCCCTGCTGCATCACGACTGGATTTTGACACGCCAGTCTGGTACCGGTTTCGGCCCGGCAAGCTTCACTGGTTTGATAAGGCAAGCGGCGTGCGTCTACCGGACCACCCGCCATCCAAACCAGCCGACAGCCGCGAGTAGCAGGATCGCGGCGGATCCACGCTGCCATGAAGCAGGCATTCGCCTCGCGCCGAATGCGAGCAGCGCGATGAGGATAATCTGAACCGCGGCGGCGCCGGCCAGATAGGGCGCTGGGAATCCGGCAAAGTACAAGCCGTGGAATAATCCCAGCGCGAGAATGAGCGCCCAGCGCTTGCCAGCCTCCGGCAGGAGCAGAATGTCCACCGCGAGATAGGCGACCGTAAGCGCCATCGCTGCCTCGATGAACTTCGGCGCCAAAGGCCACGGAATTCGCGGCGCGATGGGCCGCATCGCCCATTCTCCGGCAAGGAACATCGTAGTTAGAATCACTGCTTCGTGGTTCGTACGCGAGGCGATCACCAAGCCCACCAGGAACAGCAAACCGGCCGGTCCGGCCACTGCGCGCCAGAATCCGGAGGCTACTTCGCGGGTCACGATCTCGAATCGCGAAGGGGGCCGGAAGCGCACCTCGGCATGCGGGAAACGCTCGTCAAATACCACTTGGTCGCTGTTCGGGCCCTGGATCGCATGGAGCAAATGAATATGATTCGGCACGGTAACCTGAAAGAACGTACAGTCAACGCCCAGACGATCCAGTTTGCCGGCAAATTCATAGGTCGCGCGACACAGGTAAACGCCTTCTTCTTCGTGGCAGGCGCCCGATGTGCGATGCGCTCCTTGAAAGCGAATGTGCTCGAAGAGCGCCCCGGCCGGATCGGCGACATTTGGGATCTCAACCATCGGCATGCGCAATTCGTAAACCGCGGTCGGTCCGTCGACCGTGAGCTCGCCGGTGCTCATGCTAACCACGTGGGCCCACAGAGGCGCGGCCGCCAGAAGCCACCACGCACCGGTGTTAAGCCGCACGCCGCCCTTTCCGCAAACGGACGTAAATGACGCGCAAAGCCGCCATGATCGGCACGGAAAAGAACATTCCTGGAATACCGGCAAGCTGTTCTCCCGCCAGTACGCCGAACAACACCAGCATGGGATGAATCTCGACACCGGAACTCATCAGGTATGGACTGAGGACGTAATCCTGAAAGATGCGGTACACGACGAGGAAGATCACGATCCAGAGTAGGTGAGGATAACCCGTGAAGGCGGCAACCAGAACAATTACTATCGACGCGGTTAATGGCCCGACTAGGGGAATGAATTCAAGGATGGCGGCAATTCCCGCGAGGAGAATCGCATACGGCGCACTGAGCAACGAAAGACCGCCGAAGTAGAAAACAAAGGTCGCGAGAGAGAGAAGCACAAGCGCGCGAATGTATTGGGCGAGGAGAAGATGCAAATCGGAAAAAATATCATCCACCACGCCGCGCTGACGGCTGTTCACCGCCTCGACGATTGCCCCCTGCATTGATGCCCCGTCCTTGAGGAAGAAGAAGCTCAGGATCGGGATCAGAATCACCAACAGTACATTTCCGATCCCGCTCAATATCCTTCCTCCCGCTTCGCTTAGCAGCGGGAGCACCTGCTGATCGAGATCGTCGACGCGATCGCGAATCACGGAGAGCAGCTTGGGACGGATAGGATCGAGCCACGCAGGCAACGGTAAGTGGCTCAGCGGGTCCTCCTGTTGCATGGCTGCGGGTAGCCTGCTCGCCAAGTGGGCCGCTTCCTCAGCGATCCGGGCGCCGATTGGTATCGTTGCCGAAACCAGGATCGCGATCAGCAACACGTATACCAGCGCCAGAACGGCGGTGCGGGGCATGCGCCCGTGAACAAACCGCTCAGCGAACTCGACGATCGGGGCCAGGACTTGTGCGAAAAACAAGGCTAGCCCGAAAATGACCAGGGTATGACGCACTTCATAAATTGCGCCGAGCAGCAGCGCGAACAAGAAGACCGTCCACACTACGTTCAGCGTGCGCCGATCGAGCCCGAGCATGCCTTATAGGATAACGGTTTGCGTCGCGTTTACCATAGCAATAGTGACTCAAACGCCTGCGGATCACATGCGCGCGCTGGTTGGCGAACTCGAAGAACTGCAGGATAAACTTCGCGCCGGCGGCGGCGCCAAAAAGATTGAGAAGCAGCACAAGGACGGAAAGCTGACGGCGCGGGAGCGTATCGCGCATCTCATCGATCCCGGAACACTTTTCCTGGAAATTGGTTTGCTCATCGCGTACGATCAGTACGATGGACAAGCTCCGGCGGCGGGCGTGGTCACCGGCGTCGCTCGCATTGAAGGACGGCCGTGCGTCATCGTCGCGAACGACGCCACGGTGAAAGCGGGCGCATGGTGGCCGGAGACCATCCACAAGATTCTGCGCGCCCAGGAAGTGGCCATGCGCAACCGCTTGCCGATCGTCTATCTGGTGGATTCGGCCGGGGTGAATCTTCCGTATCAGGACAGCATTTTTCCCGGGATGTATGGCGCGGCGCGGATTTTTTACTACAATTCACTGATGCGGCGTAAGCTGCGCGTCCCGCAGATCGCGGCGGTAATGGGTATGTGCATCGCGGGCGGCGCCTACCTGCCGGCCTTGTCCGACGTGATTATCATGGTCGAGCGAACCAGTTTCATGGGTCTGGGTGGCCCCAATCTGGTCAAGGGAGCCGTGGGCCAGGTGGTGGACGCTGAATCGCTCGGGGGAGCCGCCCTGCATACGCGAGTCAGCGGCGTGGCCCACTATGCCGCGAAAGATGACTTGGATTGTCTCCGTCTGATTCGTACGAAGATCCGCGAAACTCCAGCGCCCGCGCCCACGCCGAAATCCGGGGCGCCCGCGAAGCCTGCCGAGGGGCTCTACGATCTGCTGCCCGCCGATCATCGTCTGCCCTACGACGTCGAAGAGGTGATCGCGCGGATCGTCGACGCCGAGGACTACTTGGAATTTCAGCCAGGGCATGCGCCCGAGTTGCTGTGCGCAACCGCGCGTCTCCACGGTCGCGCCATCGGCGTGATCGCGAATCGGCGCGGCTTTCTCAAAACGCCCGCCGGGCCGCGCATCGGCGGCATCGTCTACACGGAGTCCGCGCGCAAGGTAGCGTATTTCGTTGAGGACGCCGAACGCAACGGCCTGCCGCTGCTCTACCTTCAGGACGTCTCCGGGTTCATGGTCGGAGTAGAGGCCGAGAGTGAAGGTATTATCCGGGCAGGGGCCGAGATGGTGGAATCCATGGCCTGTGCGACGGTGCCCAAAGTCATCCTGACGCTCAATCACGCGAGCGGGGCGGGGTATTATGCGATGGCCGGCCAGGGCTTCGATCCGCACTTCACCTTCGCTTGGCCAACCGCGCGCATAGGAGTGATGGAAGGAGAGGCCGCTGTGCAGGCCGTGCATGGGCCCGAGCTATCCAGGCTCAAAGCCACCGGCGAGCTGGTTCCGGCGGAACTCGAAGCGCACATCGCCCAGACACGCGCCGACTACGAACGATGGCTGGACGTGCGCCACGCCGCGGCGCGCGGTCACGTCGATGCAATTCTCGATCCGCTCGAGACGCGGCGTATACTGGCGTTTGCCTTCGAGGCGGCAGCGGCGCACGGCCATCGCGAGCACCTGGCGCTAGAGACCCTATGAACCTTCGTATCGAACAAGATGGACGGCTGTGCCGCATAGCGTTGGCATCCCCGGAAGATCGAAATATTCTGGATGCGGCTGCCTGCCGCGAGTTGCTGCGCGAATTGAAGGACGCCGCGGCGGATGATGCCACGGGAGCTATTTTGATCGAAGCCGACGGGCAGATATTCTGCGCGGGCGCGGATTGCGAAACGACCGAACTCTTCAGCATCGGACGTACCATCTCGAAGCCGCTGATCGCGGCGGTTCAAGGCGTTGCGCTCTCGGGCGGGCTGGCAATCGTCGCTAATGCGCACGTGGTGGTGGCGGCGCAAGGGACCAGCTTCGGGCTGACCGGGATTCGGGAAGGGCACTGGCACCACCCGGTTTTCCGCGCGGTCGCCGCCGCTCTGGGAGAGCGCCGGGCGCTGGAACTGGGGCTCACCGGACGCATCTTTTCCACCCCTGAAGCCCTCGCGTGGGGACTGGTGCATTATGTCGCGCCCGCCTTCGAACTGGACGACCGCGCCATGGAGGTTGCCACCGCCCTCGCCAACGCCCATCCGGAGGCGGTTCGCGAAGCGCTCACGCGGTCGATGGCAAACTAAGCGGCCCGATGGCCTACTACTTGCATTTATGTTGGTATATGCAACATGTTATGCCTAGGCCGCGAGACCTCTGTTCCGAGCTCGTGTCCGTCGCTTTCCCGACGATTAAGGGCGAGCGAAAGGCTGTTTCTGGAAACCTCGAAGAGATTGGAGAATGCAGCGCTCTGGTGCTGGCCGAAGCGGAGATTCCTAAGGGTACAAGAATCCGGGTTGCCTGCGAATCCAATGAGTTGCGCGGGCGCGTTGAATCCTGCACGTATGAGCAATCCCTAGGGTTTTTTGTGGAGGTACTCCTGGACCCGGCATCGCACTGGTCGCGACAATGGTTCACTCCGCAACACCTGCTCGGGTTGTGCCAGTCATGGACGCCCAAGTCATTGAAGCCTAAGGTGTTTGACTTACGGATTGCCTCAGGTTACTGAGGAATTTCTTCGGGCAGATTTTACCGTTAGCGCTAAGTTTGCAGCTAAGGTCCAGACGTCTCAAGAGGCGATTTAACGGATTCGGGTAATCCTGGGATTGATTAATTAATCACGAGGTTAATCACGACGACCCGCAAAATCTCCGCCCTAACCGCCCGCACCGAACTCGGCCAGATCATGACCCGAGCTGTCAAACATAGCGACCGCTTTTTGGTCGAGCGGAACGGCGATCCCGCAGTGCTCATTCTCAGCATTGCCGACTACGTGAAAACGTTTGCCCCGGCCCAGGATTGGCTGAAGGCATTATGGGATAGCGCCAAGCGTCATGGTCTGGATAAATTAACGCCGAAGGAGATCGACGCCGAGATCGCTGCTTCCCGGCGCGAGCGCCGCGCACGCAAAGCCAAGTCTGAATCGGGTAGATGATCCGGGTTGTACTCGATGCGAACATCGTCATCTCCGCCGTGCTTCAGCCCGACAGTCTCCCGGCTGCCGTCTGGAATATGACGACGTGATTCGGCGTCCGCATCTGAAGCGCGCGCCGGATGTGATCGAGGGTACGCTCGACTCAATTCGGACACTCGGATACTGGGTCAAACCAATCGCTCAAGTGCGCGAATGCATCGATCCCGATGACAACATTTTCCTGGAGTGCGCGAATGCTGCGGAGGCCGATTACGTCGTCACCCGCAATCAGCGTCATTTTCCGGACCGTTGGAAGAAAACCCGGATGATCAGCGCTCGCGAACTGGTGGAACTCCTCGTTGGGTGGCGCGAATCACAGAAAGTCTCTTCCGTGAGGCTTGTTATCATCATGACCGATGCGCGGATGCGACGCTCTGGTGTTGAGCATTTTCCTTGTGCTGCCAATGGCCGCGCAAGATGACGCAGCAAGTCTCACCGGAGTCATCCAGGATTTCACGGGCACGCGAATTAGCGGCGCGTTAGCCGAATTACGGTCCGATACCGGTCGAGTTTTTCGAACTCACGCCGACGACTCTGGGACGTATCGCTTTACAGGGCTTCCGCCGGATCAGTACCAGCTAAAACTGAGCAGCCCGGGCTTTAAGTGGCTTGAGGTCAGGTCTATCAACATCGTCGCAGGGAGCCCGACAGTCCTTCCGCCTCTCATATTGTGGGTTTCCAGTTGCGTCTACAATGGGCCGGCCATCGACCATCTTCAGTGGCTATCTTCCGGAAGCCCTGTTGGCACCCTTCGGGGAAGCGTTTTACTGGACCTCGGACCTAAGCCGAAGAGTTCAACGCCTCCAGCGATCACCGATGCCGACGTAACCTTGTTTTGCGACAATGGCTCGATCTGCGGGGCAACCAAGACCGATTCCAAGGGGGAGTTCGTTTTCGACCATCACGCGCCAGGCGCGTTCAGACTACGCGTGACCAAGCCAGGCTTCTATGTCTATGAAGTGGAGCGTCCCTTCTTCTTTGAGATCAGTGAAGGGA
>Ga0187872_10003459_pt1 | contig 12619 bp, 9 predicted proteins | sample June2016WEW_16_4_FD_132973 | JGI IMG/M metagenome (GOLD analysis project Ga0187872, IMG submission 132973) | Peatland microbial communities from SPRUCE experiment site at the Marcell Experimental Forest, Minnesota, USA - June2016WEW_16_40 | ecosystem: Environmental > Terrestrial > Soil >...
ACTATATGGAGGACGAGCTCGTGGACCACGTGGTGAGCGGCATCAAGGCGAAGGAGGATTACTTCATCGCCATCGCGAGCGAGGTGACGGGCGCGGTCGTCTCCGGCCTCGCCATCAAGGCAAAGAAAAAGGGCAGGGAGCTGAACGCTAACTTCAGTGACATAAAGTCCCGGGTCACCTACAAGGACCTCCAGGACCTGAAAACAGAGCTTCTTCTCTTAAAGGACGCTCTTCCAGAGGCGGTGGAAGTCTGCGACAACATCGAACAGATCCTCTCATCAACCCAGGAGTTCTTCTCCAAGGTGGCATCCTCTTTGAGAACCATGTTGTCGGCCCTCTCTTCGGGCAACACGGGCAAGATCATCGGCAAAAGCTATGTGAACGAATTCGTGGCGCGCTTCGAGAAAGGCAAAGGGGTGATCCTCTACTGCAATACGGGTTCCCTTCTCGCCAGGAGAACCGCCCACATCATCGGGAGGGTCCTCATTTCCATGATCCAGAGCATGGTGGGCAGGTTCTTCGCCTCAGGCAGGAAGCTCGACCCTCCCCTCTGCATCCACATCGACGAGGGACACAACATCGCCTACATGGGCATCCAGGAGCTCTTTTCGAAGGCGGGCGGCGCCAACACGTGGATCAGCTTCTACACGCAGAGCATAGCCCTCATCGAGCAGGAAATAGGGCCGGAGGCGGCCAAGGGCATCATGGACAACATCAACAACTGGATCTTCATGCGAGTCAACCACCCCGACACCGCGCAGTACATGGAAGACTCGTCTCCCATCAGCAAGAAGTTCCAGCCTATCATCACCCCCGACGAATGCACGGGGAGGATCACCCTGAGGGAGATCGAGGAGCAGCTCATCCTGAAGGCGAATGTCCTCCAGCTTGAGGACCGGCAGTTCTACATGCGCTCCCGGGGCAACTACTACAAGGCCTTTACGATTGATTCTACTCCGCTCTACGTGCACGTCGCCTTCCCGGAGCTGACGGGCAGCGACCCCGCCCAGGCAGAGCAGCCGCTTCACGACGACTCCTGACGATCCTGCATCAGCGCTTGACACGCCTCTTTCGATTGTCTATACTTTATTACAGAATTACATAAATACACAAACAGGAGCCGAGAGTATGCCCTGGGCCAGAGTTTTGCGGAGCGGTCAGGTCACCTTTCCCAGAGAAGTGAGAGAATCCCTGAATCTCAAGGAAGGCGATATCGTTGATTTTGAGATCAAGGGATCCGCGGTGGTCATTCGTCCGAAAGTGATGATCGATAAAGGGAAAGCAGAGGTCTGGAAGATGTTCGATGAGATGCATGAAAAGATGAAGGACGAGGACCCGCAGAAGATCGACAAGCTGATCGGAGAAGCTATAGCTGAAACAAGAAAGCAAAGGACGGCCAAGAAGGCGCGCAAGGGTGGTTAGGGTCGTCCTGGACACGAATGTCGTAGTCAGCGCCTATCTCGTGTCGACCGGGAAACCGGCCCTGATCCTGTCGCTGGCCCGTCAGGGGAAAGTAGACATCTGCCTCTCGGAAGAGATCCTTCAGGAGATCAAAGGAACCCTTCTTCGCCCTAAACTTCAGAAGATTCACAAAGCAACGCCGCAGGAAATTGAGCGTTTCCTCCACGCCTTTGCGGAGGTCATCGACCTTGTTCATGTGACGACGGAAGTGGATGAAGTCAACGACGACCCCGAGGACAACAAAATACTGGCCTGCGCACTGGAAGCCAAGGCCGATTTCGTCGTTTCCGGCGATCACCACCTGACGGACATCGGTTCGTTCCGCGGGATCCCCATTGTGAAGCCGGACGCCTTTCTTGGGATTATAGCCCGGGAGCCATAAGACCAAAGGCAACAGCAGCTCACTGCATACAGCCTCGTCGGCGCCGATAAGGATAGCCGGTATCCACCTTCTCGGCATCTCGCGGTCGTGGGCGGCATTTACGCCTGTTCCGACGGATCGAAGCGGCCTTCTCCGCACTACGACGCTTTCGGCATGGCCTCCACCTCCGTCCGGGCTGCAACGGCCTTCTCTGATTCCTGCACCGAGACGACCTCTTTCTGACGCGACTTGACCTGCTCGTCCAACTTCTCCAGCGAATCGCTTATGGACTTGCGGTATCTCGTCGCTGTTCTCGAAGCCTCGGCGTCCCACATGTGGCATTTGGAGAAACGGACGAGAGATTCCACGAACTCGGAGATTACCTGGAGCTGTACCTCGATGAGGGCGGGGTTCGAATAGTAGGCGACGCTCTTGTCGTACAACTCGCTCACCCGGGCGACTTCGTGCTTCCAGAGGGCCACCTGCGAGTCGTAGCCGTATATCCTGTTATTGAGCGTCTCGATCTCCCCGTTGAGTTGCGCTATCTCGCCCTGCTTCGCCTTCATGGCCGTCTCGCGGGTTTCCCTTTCCTTCTCGAGGTCCTCGATCTGCTTCTCGACCTCTTTTTTCACCTGTTTTGTGATCTGGTCCTTGTTCTTCTCGTATTTGGCCAGAGTGTCCTTGGCCCTTTTTCTTATCTCTTCCAGCTCCTTCCCGTTCTGCGCAAGCGCTTCCTGTGCTTTCTTCTTTTCGGCCTCCGCCTTGGCGAGCTTCTCCCGCTCGGCGGCCAGAGCCTGACTGTGGCTCGTCTCGATGGACTCTATTTCGCGTGCGTGTCTTTCGACCAGCTCCGGCGGCACCACTGGCCGCTCGATGGAGAGGCAATGAAGAACGCTCCGCTGGACCTCGGGGTCCGCGCATATGAATTCGTCGGCCGATCTCCTGTCGATCTTGCCTTCCTTGTACAGCTCATACAGCTCGGGTATAAGGTTTTCTTCATAGATGCGATCCTGGACCCTCGTCTTCTCCTTGACCTTCTCCTTTCGCTCCGCCTCCGTCATCTGGCGCCGGCTCGCGTTGTCGAAAAGCGCTTCAAGTATTTCGCCGCGTGTTTCGGCGAGGGAGCAGGGGACCTCTTCCATGCCGAGCTCCTGCGCGACCGCCTTGCGGTGATGCCCGGAAAGGATGATGTACCCTTCCTCGCCCTTCTCCACAATCAGGTCGTTCAATACGCCTGCCTCCCTGACGCTCTCCCGCAGGTCGGCGTATTCGGATTCGGAAAGGGGAGAAAAGAGCTCCTTGTACTTCTGCCTTTCCTTCAACAGGGTCACCTTGACGTTGCCGAGATACTTCATGGCTGCCTCCTGGTATTCGTAATCGCACAAGCGTTGTGCGTAATCCCCTTTGCGCCGTCCTCACATCGTTCTATGTGCGCACATAAAATGAATGTGATCACATAGGGTATGTTCTATTCGGACATAACCTATGTTCGCACATGACCGGATGTGGTCACATTCATCTATGTCCTCACATAAACGGATGTGATCACATAGGGTATGTTCGATTCGGACATAACCTATGTTCGCACGGCTTTCTATGTGCACACATAAACGGATGTGTCATTTCACGTTCAACCAGGCGGCTCCGTTCTCTCTCCCCAGGGCCGCGTCCATCTCCCGGTCCACGCAAGCGTCAATGATCTCCGGGACGCTTCTGTGCGTCAACTCGCTCAGCCGCCTCAATTTTTTCAACGTCGCCCGGCTTATCGAGCAGGGCGCTTTGCCGTCTCTGGACGATACGATCTCCTTGACGCGTTCCGCGTACCTCCCATCCAGGCTCTCCACGGGAATGCGATACTCGACGCCTATCAGGCCCTCGCTCCTGGACCGAAAGACGTGGACTCGGACCGATCCGTCCCGAAAACATTTCTTCAGATAGTCGGGCAGGAGATGGCCTTTGTTGTCCCTCTTGGACGCTATCTCAAGGTAGAAAATGGTTTGCCGGTATTCCTTTCCCCTGCCTTCGAAGCCGATGAGCGAAAGGAACTCCCTGGTCGTCAGATACTCGGAGGAGAGCGCTTTCCACGGACGGGCGTGATCCAGTTTTTGTTTTTTCAGAATGTCCAGGATTTCTTGCTCATCCATGGCGGCATACCTCCTTTCTCTGGATAAGGTCTCTCCCTCCGGAAAGCCTGCATCGATCTTCTCATTGCAACACGCAGGTACATGGAGAAGGGGATTTTCGGGACAGAATCGTCGTCGTGGCTGGCAAGGCTGCGCGCGATGGCGGAGAGGGCCAACCTTTCCACCTCGTCGGCGCCGAGGGGATCGCCGTTGTTTCCTGAAGGCAGCGAGAAGGCCTCGCTGTCCTGCCTGCAAAGATCATAGATGCGAAGAACTATGGGGTCGCCCTCGGTCGCTTTTCCCGGGGACCTGGCCCATTGCCGGTAGAGGCCATCAATTGCCTGGATGTTGAAGCCGTTGTGCGACCCTAGACCGGCTGCGGGAGCGGCCATTTCTTCCTCTTCGCCCGGCTCCGCCTCTCCGGATTCCTCGTTTTCCTCTGTCTCCCGCATCTCCACAGGCTGTTGCGGGGTCTCGGGGTACGCGGAGTATTCATAGGGGGCAAGACCTGTTTGATCCAGTTTTGCCTCCAGGTCGTCATCCAACAGCACCTCAGAGAGGTAACAGAACCGTTTCTTGGTCGTGTACGTGCATCCCGCGTCTTCCAGGGCCTTCTTTTGCTCGACAAATTTCCCGTACCCCATGGTCCTGTAGAAAACACCATCGCGCCCGTAAATCTCCACGTACTTGTCCCTGCTTCCGATTGCCCGCTGAAATATGTTCCTGATCGACCATTCGAGGTAAGTCGAGAATTTCATCCGCACATCGGGGCTGTGCCTGTACTTCTGGAGCGCTTGCAGGATGGCGATAAGGGCTTCCTGCCGGAGGTCCTCTTCCCCGAATATCGGGCTCAAGGAGCGGTATTTCCTGGCAATCTTGATGATCCTCGGCCTGTAAATCGCGTACATCTCGAAGGCCACCTTTTCATAGAGCGCCCCCTCCCCTTGCCGAAGAGAAGCGGCATGCTCCCTATAAAGCTCCTCGACGGCATGACTGGTATCGTATTTCCTTGTCTTGGAAGGCATGGTGGATTTTATTGTCCGGGTGAGGGAGGAGGCGCTGATCGTCAGCGCCGGCTTCTGCTCATCCGAGAGAATGGCGAGCATATCAAGCGGGGGACCTGTTTCTTCCGGATTCATATGTGCCTACCAACCAAGTCACCGCCTTAAGAACTAAAGGGCGTGTGACGCAGCAATAACGTGCAGGCGGCCACAAAACGGCTCCACCGGAGTGTCCTCAAGGTCTAAGTAAGACCTTGTAATACATAACTACCACCAGGTGTAAAGTCTGTCAATCCTGTCCTTTCGGACAGGGGTACACCCCTGCCCGCTCCGAATACCACTGTTATTATTACTTTTTGGCGTTTGCTTTTCGCCCGTCGAATTGCATCTGAGCCAGAAAAAAAAATAAAAAAAGGGAAGGCGTAACGTGCCTTCCCTTGAATGTGTCGGATATTCGGCAAGCCGGCTTATGCCGGGGCCGGAAGGAACCTCGAAATGTCCCCTCTGTTCAGCTCGCTTATTATCTTTGCCGCTTCGTCGTGGAACTTTACGCCCGCAAGCACCCTATCGAGCGTCTCAGCCTGTATCCGGTACCTGGCCGCCATCTTTGTAATGGCCGCCTTCTGGTCCCGGTCCATCTCTTTTCTTCCGTTCCCGTTCTTCGGGGCTGCAGGTCCTGGCTGCCTTTCGGGCTGCTTTTCGTCACCGCCGGTCTGAGGCGGCGCGTCCTGCTTTCCGGGCCTTTCCTCGGCGCGCGTGAGCTCGGTTCCAACCTGGCTCTCGCCTTGGTTTTCTCCAGAGGAAGGAGAAGCAGTTTCAGCCTTGTCCGCGTCAGTGCCGGGGACGCCATCTGTATTCTCCATACCACCACCCAGCATGGTTATCGCCCTCTCGCCTTTTTGGAGAACCTTTTCGACGGAATATTCCCTGGCGACCTCAAGGGGATCGACCAGGACATCGAGATCGATCAGGTATTGCTGCCTCATCTTCGTCTCGCCCTTTTCCCAGTCGATGCAGGGGATGGTGGCCTTCACCTTCCTGAGCACGAAGATCGCCTCTCCGTTGTGGAGAAGATAGGCAATCCTTCCGTTGGTGAGCTGGTACATGTCGCGAAGGGTCTTTTTCAGCCTTTTCATGGAATACCATGACTTCGTCGGGATCACAAACGAGCCCATCCCCTTTATGCCCGGGATCATGAAGTAGATTCTACCGGAGAACCTGCATTCTTCCTTCTGGTATTCGAGACAGGACTCGGGATCACAGGGCTTCCTCATCCACGCACGGCCGCCGAAGAGTTTTTTCCCTGCTTCGAGATCTTCCGGGGTCTCGCAGACCATCCTGTAGTCGGCTATCCTCCCCCGGTCGTCCCGCTCGTACTCAAAGCCGCTGCGGTGCTTGAGGCCCTTGGTGAGGCCGTAGCAGCAGAGCCGGTGAGGGATGATGTTCCACCACTCGTTCATGGGGAAGTAGACCGGGATCGACCGTATCCTGCCGTCAGGGTCCGCGTAGAGCTTCTTTATGAGGTCGGCGTTCGCCGGGTTTATGCAGTCGTGCCTGTTCGCGGTGAAGTAGTCGACGTTCTGGGGGATAAGCTTGTCGCCGAATTCTTTTGCCATGTCGACCCAGCTCATGCCCTGAGCGAGCAAGCGGTCATATCGTTCGACGTCGGCTTGTTCGCAGCTCTTCTTGAGCACCATGATGCCCGGCCTTATGACGCCCAGGGTCTTGACGTTGTCGTCATCTCCCAGGAGTGGCGTGAAGAATTCTTCGTTGTCGTAGTCGCCGTTGTGGATGGCGCGTGCTGTCGATGCTTTTTTCATATGGGTGAGCTCCTTTCAGTTGTTGGCGGTTATGGTGACGCCGCCCGGTTTGAGAGAAATGACGGCGTTCGCCATGGCGAGCAATTCGGGGGTGTGAGTGATGCAATACTCCTGCTCGTATCCTCCCAAGGCGAGCACCTTCTGCTTCATTCGGAAATAGGCCCTCTTCTTCTCCGGGTCGAGCGCTCCGTCCCTCTCGTCCGTGTAGATCGTCGCGAGGTCTCGCCCGTTGCTCGTTTTGTTGTAGATGCATATGGCCTTGGCGACGGCGTCCTCCACTATGGTGGCTTCGCCGCCCGAGAGCTTCCGGATGCTCTTCGATTTGTTCGTGTTGGAGTCGAACACGGGGATGTCGAAGCCTTCCTTGAGCTTGCCGGACCTCGTCATCTCCTGGGTGTTGAGCCGGACGGAGAAGGGAGAATCGTACACGCGAAGCAGCTCGTTCGCGATGCTCGCGATGGCCGGGCCCGCGTCGTCGATTTCAAGGGCGATGATGCCGTCGTTCCCCAGCGCTTTCTCCTCGATGGTCCATTCCGAGATCTCGCTCTTGAGATGGTCGATTTCCTTGTCGAGGTCTGCACATTTCGTCTCCGACTCAGCTATCCGCCTGAGGGCCTCGTCGAGAGCGCCCGCTTCCTTTCTCAAGGCCGCTTCTTCCGACCTTTGACCGTCGATGCGGCTGGAGAGCGCGGAAGCGGTTTGCACGATCTGCTTTCTTGCTTCCTTCAGCGTTGGATCGATAACAATCCGGGCCGCCTCGTCTTCCCGTGACGTTATTTCTGCCTCTATTGCGGCGATGGCCCTGTCGGCTTCCAGGAGATATTCCTCCTTTTCTTTCTCCAATGCCGCCAGTTCCGTCTCCAGCTCCGTAAGTTCCTTCCCGGCCTGCTCCGCTTCCGCCAGCGGTTTGGTTTCATCCTTCAAGGCCGTGACCCGCTGTTCGGCTTTCTGCATCTCATCCGCGAGGACTCTCTTCGTTGAAAGCAATTGTTCGGCCTCTTTCCGAAGGGAAGGCGTGGCAGAGCATTTCTCGCGAAGGTCGCCCAACTCCCGAAGGAGCTTGTCATGCTGCGGGTCTTTCGAACCGGTCAGACGACGCAACTCCGCTTCCTGGGCCGGGATGGTCTTCTTCGCCTCACGCGCGTCCGTCAAGAAGGGACATGAGCTTGCGCCGGTCGCGTCACATCGGTACTCGGCAAGCCTCCGGACTTTTGCCTTCAGGTCCTTGATGGCACCCTCGATCTTGTCGATGGCATGCTGCCGGGAAAGCCGTATTCTTTCGATCTCCTTCTCCTTCTCTTTGGCGAGCTTTTCGGCGGTCTGAAGCTCTGATATCTGCGTGTTCACCACCACATATCGTTCATCACAGAGCCTGGCCGAGTTCTTCAGGTTCGAGATCTTCTCTTCGAGGCCCTTGAGTTCCTCTGCCTTCAGCCTCAGTGAATCGACCTCGGCGAGAAGGCTCCTGGTTCTCGAGATCCGCATCGTCATCGCTGCCGCTTTTGTGCGGAAGGCACTTAACCTGACCTCAGTACTCTTGCACAGCTCCTCTACCTCGTTCTTCCTGGCTGCCGTGTCGGCGAGGGCCTTCTCCTTCACCTTTTGTGCCTCTTCCTGGAGCGCGATCTTCGTGCTGGTTTCGGAAAGCTTTCGCTCTTCGTCCTGCCGCTCAGATTCGAGGGATCGAATCTTTGCAGCCAGGGCGGAGAGGTCCGACTGGACGCTACGGGCCTTCGAGGTCTTTTCGTCCTTGCAGGATATGACGCGCAGCAAATCCTCCTTCATGCTCACGAGATGGGCGAGATGGTCCTGGAGCCCCTTACGTATGCGGCCGGACTTGTCCGAGAGTCCCTTGATGCCGTCTATGCCGAGGAGCTCGGCGAGGATCTCCTTTATGTCCCCTTTGCTGTACCTGGAGAAGCTCTTCGCCCGCTGGTCCCTGAAGTTCGATATGAAGTAGAGCTGAGGGGTCCCGAATATCGCTTCGACGGCCTTGTCATAGCTCTCCGTCGACCCTTCAGGGTTCAGGGGCCTCCAACTGCCGTTGACTTCCTCGTAGAGATAACACTTCTGCTTCCTCTTCACGGTATCGATGGAGACCACCGATTTATGGCGCGTACCCTTCATCGTGGAGACGAAGACCTTGCACGCGTCGGCGCCGCACGTCTCGTCGTAGAAGCTAAAAGCCTCGGGCGAGTAGCTCTTGTTCACCTTGGACGGCATGACGCGGAAGTGGTGCATGTTGTCGACTATGGTGGTCTTTCCCCTGCCGTTGGGTCCGTCGAAGACGACAATGCCGTCAGGGACGATGGAGAAGTCTATCTCGATTTCGTGGACGCCCATGCCTGACAGGATGCCCTCGAACCCTCTAAGCAGCAAATAATCGGGTTTCATCAGATGCCTCCTTTCCGAGATAGTCCTCGATTATGGTTTGTTCATCGAGCGTCTGAAGCCGGCGGAGCTTGTCGAGCAAACTCGCCGTGATCGGTTGGCCGTTCATCTCTCCCCATCGCTTCAGCTTTTCGTCCAAAGACTTCAACCTCGATATGCCTTCGGACCTCACGTTCGTCATGGGGAGCACCGTCTTCTCAATCTTCACGCGGGCGGCCCCCTTTTCATAGGCAAGCCTACGAAGTGCCGCGTCGTCCACCTGGGCAACGTCTTCCTCCCTAATGCTGTAGACGATCCTGACGTAGTCGCCTTCCTCTATTTCCTCGATGAGCGACGCATCAGGCAGCGTTCCGGCAGGCGCCAGTGTGCGCATCTTCCTTGCCGGGGTCTCCACGAACCTGGACTCAACCCTTCTTTCGGCGATCGTGTGGAGGAAGAAGCCTTTTTCTTCCGTCTCGCCATGGTCGGCGCGGGTGATGGAACCGGAGTAAAACGCGTTGTCCTGGAGCTGCTGCCGCATATGGATATGGCCGAGGCAAACGAGGACTGCCTTCGTGAGCCTCAAATCGGCTATGCCGAATTCGGCGTCCGGGTCGGTGACCCGCTGGCCGGTCGATAGGCGGGATCCCTTCACCGTTCCGTGACCGACGAATATGGTCGGTATCCCGAGGCGGTTGGCTTTTTCGTTCGTGATGCCCCAGGCCTGGAAAAGGTCCCTCAGCAACTCGCCGCATTCGATGGCCGCGGCGTCTATGGAGAGACCTCCCATAGCCATCAAGGCGGCCCTTGTGACCGAAGGCAGGCACGACACGATCAAAGAAAATCCTTGCTTGTCCTCCACGTTCCCGTTGACCCCGACGAACCTGCGCGGCTTTTCCTTTGTCAGGCCGACCTGCCTGGGAAGAGCGGTCGCGTAGACAGGGTGCTCCGTTTTGAGTTTATTGAAGACTTCCGTGCTATTGACTGTGTCATGCGTCGGAGTGCCGCTGGTGATCACGACCGGGGCGACGTTGCCGCACCGGTAGATGAAATTAATCGCAGCAAGCGTTCCCGGCGAACCGAGGACAAGTCCTCTCTCGAAAATATCTCCCGCTACGGCAATCAGGTCAGGAATTTCAACCTGCGCCGTCGCGATTACCCGGTCGCAGCATTCGATGGTGTTCTGAAGCCGACCCTGCTCATCGTCGAAGTGCAGGTCGGCGCAATGAAGAACCTTTATGGCATCCATGGACTCTCCTTTCGGTGTTTTTGGAATTTTTGACTGATCTGTTGCCCTATATATCCTGAAGATGCAGAAAGGGCGCTTTTCGGGCGTCTAATGAAGATACTGAAGCTAAAGGGATATTACTCGGCCGGTACTTTGTTCCCAGGAAGAGAGGTTTTCGCCGAGGAACAGGCTTTGCAGGCAAAGGGTAACGAGGATGCGGATCCACTCAGATATGGGACAAAAGACTCCAGCCGGTGTGTCAATAGCGCACACAGTGCGCGAATCCGCCGAGCGGTTGGGGCGCCGATCAAGGAAGACGTCCAAAAAATGTGACATGACGTATTATCAACGGTCTCCGGACTATGAACCGGGTGAAACAAGAAATGGCATCGGAAAGGATGAGAGGCATATAGAGAACACCAAGAGTTCCCATCTTACGGTCAGCGGTTCCCGCGGCTTCATCGTGCTCAACGTTTGCGCAGCCTTGTCGGTAAAAGGGGTTCCGTTTTGTTGTCGAGAAAGGAGGCAAATGGCCTCTTAGAGATTATCGACGCGAGCCTTAGCTGTAGGGGCGAAGAAGACCTGAAGCGGCTGGTGAACCGTCTTCAGAACCTGGTCCCCTACGAATTCGCCCTGTGCGTGCTTGCCGCGCCGAGCTGCAGCAGCGCCGACCCGTACCGCATCGTTAACGTGAGCTACCCTGTTTCCTGGCTCGAACACTATCGCTCGGAACACTTCGACCGGATCGATCCCGTTGTCAAGGAACATCGTTTACACGTCGGTCCTCAGTACTGGCAGGATTCATATGAAAAGCACCCCGAAGCCAGGCAGTTCATAGCATCCGCATCCGACTACGGTCTCAAGACCGGTTACTCGCACGGCCTCAAGGCGCTGGGCGGCGACTACGTATCCATCTTTTCCTTCGGAGGAAGATCGATGGAGAGAAGCTTACGCACCTGCCATATCCTTCGGCGCATCGTACCACATCTCCATCAGGCCCTCGTGCGCGTCGTCACTCCACTCAATCACCTCCCACAGGTAACGTATGCGAAGCTTTCTCCGAGAGAACAGGAGGTATTGCGCTGGGTAAAAGAAGGGAAAACGACGTCCGAGATATCGTCCAAGCTTTCCATAAGCGAGAGGACGGTGAAGTTTCACGTGCGGAACACGCTCCGGAAAGTTCGCGCCTCAACCAGGGCCCAGGCAGTGGCGGTCAGCCTGGAGAAGGGCCTCATACATATCGACTAAGCTGATCACGTGGCCGGCGCGCGAGGCAGCGTATCGGAGGGGGGAGCCCGCAAACGGAAGATCATCGACCGTCCCGCCGCAGGTTGATGCAGAATGACGTGATGGTCGCGGATATCACGGACCGGTTCGTTTGATTTCAAAGCACCGTCAACCGAAAAGAACCGAAAAAAAGGGTGGCCGAAGCCACCCTGAGAGTGAAACCGATTTTTTTGTCTGCGAAAGATCTTTTCCGCGAAGAAATAGGATCACCAGAGCTTAACCGCTCTCGTCCGATCTTTTTTGAGAACCTGCCCCTAAGCTGCTTCCCTTTCCTCTTCCGGCCGGGCGTGATCCAGGAGATCAATGATCCTGTTTGCCACGCGCATCACCGCGGAGCCCCAGGACACGATCTTCTTCAGGTCTTTTCCCCATGAGGCCACATAGGAGAAGGAACAGACGCCGGTGTCGATGCCTAAATAGCTGCACACCACGAACGCCGCCCCCTCCGCGATGACTTCCGCTCTGGGCCGATCATCAAGACTCATATCGTGTTCCTTCTCGGACAGGGCGAGCTTGTGGGCGATCTCGTGAATGAGCGTCTTGGGCTTTTCAAGATCGGTCAGGGATTCGGCGAGGACGATCTCATCGGCGAGCGCGTCGTAGTATCCCCTAGCGCTACCTGATATCTCCCGAAACTTCACCGGGACGGGACTTATATGGACTATCCAATCGAAGAGAGAGCGGACATCCAGGTCTTCCGATACGGTAAAGTCGGTTGAGCACCGGAGAGCGTCGCAGGTGATTTCCGCCCCATCAGTTTGCGCAATGTCGTAGACGTAGACAGCCTTGAAACCGATCAGACGGGTCCCGTCCGTCCCGGCAGCCGTGTTGCCTTCCTCCACGTGATCTTGCTCCTCGTCCGACGGCTCTTGCCTCTTTTGCTTTCCGAACATGGGCGCGAAGATCATGATGCCCTTTTCTCCCTTTTTCACGTACCGTCCGAGACGGTTCCACGTCGTCAGCCCGGC
>Ga0187872_10003468_pt1 | contig 12598 bp, 14 predicted proteins | sample June2016WEW_16_4_FD_132973 | JGI IMG/M metagenome (GOLD analysis project Ga0187872, IMG submission 132973) | Peatland microbial communities from SPRUCE experiment site at the Marcell Experimental Forest, Minnesota, USA - June2016WEW_16_40 | ecosystem: Environmental > Terrestrial > Soil >...
GACCGCCCGAGTTTTCACGTGCGACCGTTGCGGTCACATGGCAGTGTTCAAATCGGCTCCTCGTTAGGCTCAGCCGTCACGGATGGCACCTATGCCGTGCGGTCGCATCGTGTATGCGTGCTCCGCCGCTGCTAGGGCCACCCCGCTCTGCCGCTCAGATGCCGAGAGAGGCACGATCAGGGTCGGCGAGGACCGTAACCAGTGCATGTGGGGTTCCACGGAGAGAGGACGCTGGGAGAAGGCGCCGAAGAAATGCGCAGAATAGATTGCCAGCGCATCGAGCAGCTCTTTGCAGGCGAGACTCAAACAACCTCATTTACGTGATCTGTGCGCTTGAAAAACTAATCCGGCACGCTGATACTGGGGCAGCCACGCCTGAAGTAGATGCTCCGCCGCAACGTTTCGGGCCGCTAATTCCTGTGCCTCATGATCGGAAGCGTTCCGATTGTGTGGCGGTGTAATTAGGTCCAATGAATACTTACTACGCCCGCACGGTCGAAGGCCAACCGAAGTCGGTCTGGCAGAAGCTACCTGAGCATCTCGTTCGGGTAGCCGACAGAGCATCGGCCTCTGCGGATGCTTTCGGATCTCGAGACTGGGGCTACTGTGCAGGACTGTGGCACGATCTCGGCAAATACTCGAGCGAGTTTCAAGCGAAGCTCGACGGGAAGCAGATCCAATTTGAACACTCGGGTGTTGGGGCAGCTTACGCCTCCGAAAAGCATAAAGAACGCGGACTTCCTCTCGCGTTCGCGATCGCCGCTCATCACGCCGGGCTTGCTGACTACATCACCAGCGATCCAGGGATGCCCAAGCCGCTCAAAGAAAGGCTGAAGGACAACCGTGCCCTCATGCAGGGTCTGTCTCATTTGTTTCCCTCAAAGATCATGAACCAGCAGGTTCCAGAGTTTCCAAACTTTCTGAGCTTACCGCGGGCCAAGGACCGAAACGAACGTGAGGCATATCAGCGGCGAATGGAGTTCTGGATACGCTTCTTGTTCTCGGCACTGGTTGACGGCGACAGGCTGGACTCAGAAGAATTCTGCGAACCAGAAAAGGCCTGCAAAAGGGGATTGTTTCCGAGTTTAGATACATTGGCTAAGCGCGTCGACTCGCACATCGATGCCATGCAATCGGGACTTCTCGCCAGCGTCAAGAACAGTCCGGTCAACCAAGTCCGGCAATATGTTGCGGATTCGTGCAATGAAGCTGCGTCGCGCCCACAAGGTATTTTCACTCTTACGGTGCCGACGGGTGGCGGGAAAACTCTTTCGGCAATGTCTTTTGCACTCCACCACGCGCAGATCCACAACTTGCGGCGCGTAATTGTCGTAATCCCCTATACAAGCATCATCGAGCAAAACGCAGAGGTGTACCGTAAGGCGCTCGGTACTGAAACTGTTGTCGAGCACCAGTCAAGTCTTGATCCCAAACAAACACGGACCAAGTACGGTGAGGATGTCGCTGGTCGTTCCGATCTCGCTGCAGAAAATTGGGACGCACCCGTCATTGTTACGACTACCGTTCAATTCTTCGAATCGCTGTTCTCAAACCGTCCGTCTCGTTGCCGCAAGCTGCATAATGTCGCGGGTAGCGTGATTGTTCTCGATGAAGTCCAGACCCTCCCTCCTGCCTTCCTGAGCAGTATCCTCGATGCGCTGAACGAACTAGTTCGGGCCTATGGATGCTCCGTTGTGTTGTCTACCGCAACTCCACCCTCGTTAAAATGGCGAGCGGGTTTCGATCTTGGTCTCCGTGACTGCTGCGAGATTGTATCCAATCCCCGGCAACTCGCTGGCCAACTTGCGCGCGTGGAGTATGTCTGGCCAGATGGTAGAACCCGTGGACTTGGGCCAACCGAACTCGCCGCAGAACTGGCGAAACACCCTCAAGTGCTGGCAATCGTTCATCGGCGGGAAGATGCCCGGCTTACCGCCCAACAACTTGAGGCATTTACGACAGACGGACCTGTATACCACCTTTCCGCTTTGATGTGTCCGGCCCATCGCTCACAGACACTGGAGAAAATCAAGGAAACCCTGAAGCGGGCCACGCCCTGTCGTGTGGTTTCTACTCAACTAGTCGAGGCAGGAGTCGATGTTGATTTCCCACTGGTTTATCGTGCGTTGGGTGGTCTTGACAGCATTGTTCAGGCCGCAGGTCGCTGCAATCGCGAAGGCCGAATAGAACGAGGTAAGACTATTGTTTTTCGCGCCCACTCCGCCCCGCCGCGTGGGACCCCAAGACGGGCCTTGGAAATCACGGAATCCCTAATGCATGAACACGGAGGCAAGCTTGACCTCAACGATCCAGCCATTTTCGAAGATTACTTTCGGATGCTCTATTTCGCCGAAGACTTGGACGCTAAAGGCATTCAAACACTGCGTCAGGAACTCCGGTTCGCCTCGGTCAGCCGAGAGTTCCAGTTGATCGAAGATGGGTTCACCCATTCTGTAGTAGTTCCATTTGGCGATGCTTCGGCACGTCTGGACGAACTTCGCAGGTTGGGTCCAACCAGGGAAACGACCCGCGGACTTCAGGCATTCACTGTTAACATTTACCCCGATGCCTTTCAAAAACTCTCCGATGCTGGAGCACTCGAAGAAATCATAGAAGGTACTTGGGCGGTCACAGGGATTTTTTCGGGTCTCTACGACAAAAAGTACGGATTGGTGGTAGGCGATGAATTCTTGCCCAATGTGGAGGGTCTCATCGTTTAGTTTATCCACCGGCCCTCATACGAAAGGAGGTCTTATGAGTATCACGAAAAGCCCAACCTTACGGGCGCGCGCCCGTGGTCCTCTCGCTTGCTTCACTCGTCCAGAACTTAAGGTGGAACGGTTTTCTTATCCCGTAATGACTCCCTCGGCAGCGCGTGGATTACTGGAAGCCGTTCTTTGGAAGCCTGCAATCCAGTGGCAGATCAACCGCATTCACGTTCTCAAGGAGATCAGGTTCACGGCGTTTCGCCGCAACGAAGTCAACTCGAAAGCGCCCGCTCCATCGGCGAAAACCATTACGGACGGTGGGCCCGCGCCTGTCTTCTTCGCAGACGAAGACCGAGCCCAGCGCAACACAGTTGCTTTAGCGGATGTTGACTATGTCATCGAAGCGAATTTTGTTCTGACCGGCCAAGCAGGAAGCGGCGACAACGTCAACAAGTTCGTTGAGATGTTTGAGCGGCGCGTCGCCAAGGGGCAGCATTTTCACCAGCCCTACTTCGGCTGCCGCGAATTTGTTGCCGAAGTCCTCCTCGCCGATAATCCCCCGCCTGCGATTGCAGAGGATCGTCACCTTGGGATCGTGCTTTGGGATATCGCATTCGGCACCAAAGCAAATGCCGCGATCTTCTTTGATGCCTCTCTCCGGCAAGGAGTGTTAGACGTCCCGCCGGACGCCGAGTCTGCTCTGGCGACACTGCACTCGGGAGCCGGAGGTGCCGCATGATCCTGCAAGCTCTCTACGATTTGGCACAAAAGGAAAGTCTGATGGAAGACCCGGACTTCGAACCCAGGCCGGTGGCGTGGCTGGTGCGCGTCTCCGACGAGGGGAAGTTGTTGGGCATTGACGGCACGCACTATATCCCGGAAAAAAGGGGGAGGGGCGCGCCAAGACCCATTCCAAAAAACTTCCAATTGCCACGCGAAAGACCGGTCACCTCGGGCGACCGGGCATTTCTGCTCTTCAATAAAGCCGAGTATGCGTTCGGAAAAGATCCTGACCAAGAACGCGAGCCGGCAAAGCTCGGGAAACGATTTGCGCTATTTCGAGCAAAAGTTAAAGAGTGTTTGGATGCCACTGATGACGAAGGTGTGCGAGCCGTTCATATGTTACTCGAAGACATTACACATGACCGGCAGCAGGTTACTCTTCCCGAGGAGTGCGCCAGCAATGACTTGTTCGCGTTCGTATACTGCCCGGACCGAGATATGTTAGTGACCGACCGTGAGAAAGTACGCGCTTATTGGAAACGTGAGCGTGCCCGGATAGAGGATGATCCCACTAGAAACCAGCGCTGCCTGGTCAGCGGACGGTCGTGCTCTCCGGTGGAACTGTTTCCACCCTTGATGAAAGTTCCTGGCAAAAACACGTCAAAGGGTATTGCTCTTGTGTCCTTCAATACAAATGCTTTCGAATCTTACGACTGGAAGGGCAACGCCAACGCGCCGATCTCTCGGGATGCTGCCGAGTCCTGCTCGACGGCACTGAACCGGCTTTTGCATCCCGCCTATCCGGTTCCGTCGGGTGGGACACTGCCCCGGCGCAACCTTCAGTTGAGCGCGGATACGGTCGTCTGCTTTTGGTCGCCAAAATCGGACTCCGATTTCTGCTCCGCATTCGCAGGCCTTTTGGAAGCCAACCCTGACGAAGTGAAAGAACTCTATCGCTCCCTCTGGCGCGGAAAACTCGCGGACATCGACGATCCCTCCGCTTTCTACGCGTTGACCCTCAGTGGCACACAGGGACGGGCCATCGTCCGCGATTGGTTCGAGTCCACCGTGACTGTTGTCACCCGCAACTTGGCTAGCCATTTCCAAGACCTCGATATTGTTCGCAATACCCCACCACCCAAGGGCCGCGATTTGCCTCCGCAATTCGCGCTTGGAACTCTTCTCGAAGCTCTGGCCCCCAATGGGAAGAGAGAAGACATTCCCCCTCCGCTCGCAGCCGCGATAGTGCAAGCGGCGTTGCACGGCACACAATATCCACTCTCCATCCTTCAGCGCGCGATTGAACGCACGCGGGCCGAAATTGGCCGCGACGAATGGGTGGACAAGAATCGCCGCGACGCCCGTGCGGCACTCATCAAAGCTGTTCTCAACCGGAGAAGAAGATTTCTCCCCGCTCCACATTATCAGGAGGTTTTACCTGCTATGGATCCAACCAACAACAGCCAGGGATACATCTTGGGACGATTACTCGCTGTGATCGAGCGACTGCAGCAGGAGGCGGTCGGCGACGTCAACGCCTCAGTCATCGACCGCTACTTCAGTGGCGCTTCGGCTAGTCCAAAGAGCGTATATGTCCGCCTGCTCAAGAATACTCGTCATCACGTCAGCAAGCTGAAAGGAGAGGGCGAGAAATACGGACTCGCCCTTCGCTTGGACAAGATCATTGACGACGTCGCCGACCGCTTCGACCCTAAACAAAACGGCTTCCCATCTCATCTGGACTTGGAACAGCAGAGCCTTTTCATTCTTGGCTATCACCAAATGCGAAAGTGGCTCTGGCTCTCCCGCGGAGACCGAGACGCCTGGGAGAAGGAGCACCCGACGGCGCCTCACGCCTACACATGGAACGCAAACAAAGAATTCAACACGAAAAAAGAAAACGAAGAGGAGCAAGGACAATGAATCCGATCCAACACCGCTATGATTTTGTTCTCCTGTTTGACGTGGTCAATGGCAACCCCAACGGCGATCCCGACGCGGGGAACTCGCCCAGAATCGATCCGGAAACTGGCCACGGGCTGGTCTCCGACGTTTGCCTGAAACGCAAGATTCGCAACTACATTTGCCTTGCGAAGGTCGAGAACGATAAGCCATCGCGGGGTTACGACATCTACGTGAAGGAGGGATCGATCCTGAACCAACAGCACCAGCTTGCCTACGATGCTCCTCCGCTGAAGGATTCGAAAGATAAAGACAAAGACGAGAAGATCAAGCTGGCAAGAGACTGGATGTGCCAGACGTTCTTCGATATCCGCATGTTCGGCGCGGTGATGACGACCGGGGTAAACTGCGGGCAGGTTCGGGGGCCAGTGCAGTTGGCCTTCTCAATCTCTGTCGATCCCATAGTCTCACTGGAACAATCCATTACGCGAATGGCAGTTACTACGGAGAAAGAATCCGGGAAACAAGAAGGCAGCAATCGCACCATGGGCCGCAAGGAAATCGTGCCCTATGCTCTCTACTCCTGTCATGGCTTCATCTCTCCGCAGCTTGCCGGGCAAACCGGCTTCTCCGACGACGATCTGAAGCTGCTTTGGGACGCGCTCAAAACCATGTTCGAATTCGACCGTTCCGCGGCCCGCGGCGAAATGGCCTCGCGCAAACTGGTCGTTTTTGAGCACGAAAATCCTCTCGGCAACTTCCCGGCACATGCGCTGTTCGAGCGGGTCAAGACTGCGCGCAGAGACCTGACGAAGCCTCCTCGCGCGTATGCGGACTATGCGGTGACAGTTGACAAGGCTGCTCTGCCTCCGGGAATCACCTTGCACGAAATGATCTGAGGCCGCTATGTTCTCCGAATCCGATCTACTACCGCTCTCGGGACTGCAACACCTGGTGTTCTGCGAGCGACAGTGGGCCTTGATCCATCTGGAGCAGCAGTGGGTGGAGAACCGGCTGACCGTCGAGGGTCGGCAGATGCACGAGCGCGCCCACGAGCAGAAAGAGGAATGGCGCGAGGGCGTGCGCGTCTCGCGCGGATTGGCCGTACGCTCCCTGCGTCTCGGACTGACCGGCGTCGCCGATGTGGTGGAGTTTTGCCCACGGCCGCAAGGGCAAGATCAAGGACAAGTAAAAAGCCCGCCGCGGCCTTACCCTGTCGAGTACAAACGTGGCCGTCCGAAGCCAGACCGCTGCGACGAGGTGCAACTCTGCGCGCAAGCCCTGTGCCTGGAGGAAATGACCGGCGTGGACGTGCCCTCGGGCGCGATCTTCTACGGCCAGCCTCGCCGCCGCACCGAGGTTAACTTTGACGGCGACCTGCGGGCGGAAACCGAGGCGCTGGTTCAACGAATGCACGCCCTCTATGCGGCCCGCGTTACGCCCCAGGCCCAGTACGCTCCAAAGTGCGATCACTGCTCTTTGCTGGAAATCTGTCTGCCTGCCACGGCGGGTGAGGGACGGTCGGTCGCGAGATACTTGAAAAACGCGATGTCCGCCGCGATGAATGAGGAAATAGACTGATGCGACACCTCCTCAATACGCTTTACGTCACAACCCAGGGGTCGTACCTGGCCCGTGAAGCCGAGGCCGTGGTCATCAAGCAGGATGGCGAAGCACGTCTGCGCGTGCCCATTCATACCCTGGGCGGGGTCGTCTGCTTCGGCCAGGTTTCGTGCAGCCCTCCATTGCTCGGACTCTGCGCGGAGCGCGATGTCACCGTTTCCTTTCTGACTGAACACGGAAAGTTTCTGGCGCGAGTAGTCGGATCCACACACGGAAACGTGTTGCTGCGGCGCGCCCAGTATCGCATTGCCGATAACGAAGAGCCGCGAGCGAGCATCGCTCGGGCGATGGTCATAGGCAAAGTAAGTAATTGCCGTGTTGTGCTCTTGCGAGCGGCCAGGGAACGTCTGCCCGGGCCGGAGGCGACCGAACTGGAAGCAGCAGCGCGGCGGCTGGCCATGATTCTTTCTCGGCTGGAGTCACCGCGTCCGCTCGATGAAGTCCGTGGCATCGAAGGCGAGGCGGCGCAAGTCTACTTCAGTTCCTTTGATCACCTAATCACTGTAGCCAAAGAAGAATTCTTTTTCCGTGGCCGCAGTCGCCGTCCGGCAGTCGATAACGTGAACGCTCTGCTGTCGTTCATCTACACGCTCCTCGTGCACGACTGCGTCGGCGCGCTCGAAACCGTGGGGTTAGACCCGGCGGTGGGCTACCTGCACGCGGACCGGCCGGGCAGACCCGGCCTTGCACTCGATCTCATGGAGGAGTTTCGTCCTTTTTTCGCGGATCGGCTCGTGGTCTCACTCATCAACCGGCGTCAAGTCAATGCGTCCGGCTTCTATAAAACCGAAAGCGGAGCCGTGATGATGGACGACGCTAGTCGCAAAGAAGTGTTGGTCTCATGGCAAAAGCGCAAGCAAGAGGAGATTCAGCACCCATTCCTGGGAGAGCGCGTTCCGCTGGGACTACTCCCCTACGTTCAAGCTTTGCTTCTTGCTCGCCACCTCCGCGGCGACCTGGATGGCTACCCGGCGTTTTTCTGGCGATGACCTATGCTCGTATTGGTTACTTATGACGTTCGCACCGAAGACAAGGCTGGTCAACGACGCCTGCGGCGCGTGGCGAAGTTATGCCAGAGCTTCGGCCAGCGGGTTCAGTTCTCGGTTTTCGAATGCGTGGTGGACCCGGCGCAGTTCGCGAGTTTGAAGGCGCGACTCGTCGGCGAGATCGATCCCGCCTTAGACAGCCTACGTTTTTACTTCCTTGGCTCGAATTGGAGGCATCGCGTCGAGCACGTAGGCGCCAAGGCCAGTTATGACCCCGAAGGACCATTGATTTTATGAATGCGGATTCTATGAACGAGCGCGAACCTAGAGTGATGACGCTTCGCCCCAGCCGTTCGCACGACGGCGAAGTTATAGTCAGTGCTGTAGTTAGCACCTGCGAATCCGCAAAGTATCCTCTGCCAGGACGTTCAGGCGATTGGGTTCGCGGAAGCGGTGTTCTAAGTAGCTGGATTGGCAGCGCTTAGAACCGATGTCGTCGCCCGCCGTGCGCGGGCGTGGATTGAAACCTGTCCACACAGAACGCAGGCCACAGTTTTTACCGTCGCCCGCCGTGCGCGGGCGTGGATTGAAACTGCTCGCTGCGCACTTCGCTCTCGCCGGCGGGCGCGTCGCCCGCCGTGCGCGGGCGTGGATTGAAACACATCAAGTCGCTGGTCATCCGCTCCGTAATCCGTCGCCCGCCGTGCGCGGGCGTGGATTGAAACTCCCAGCTACGCGCGAGTTTTTCTGGCGCGACCGTCGCCCGCCGTGCGCGGGCGTGGATTGAAACCGGTTACCTCTTATATGGTCGCAGGTGTTGGCGGCGTCGCCCGCCGTGCGCGGGCGTGGATTGAAACACCTTTGCCCAGCGTGGCAATCTCGGCGGCGGTGGTCGCCCGCCGTGCGCGGGCGTGGATTGAAACTAATTACATGCCGCAACAAACTCTAGAATTTCTCGTCGCCCGCCGTGCGCGGGCGTGGATTGAAACTCGAGCGGGTAGCTTCAAAGGCTCCTACGCAATGGTCGCCCGCCGTGCGCGGGCGTGGATTGAAACTACGGAGGCTGAACATGTCGAGGTTGTCTGAGAGTCGCCCGCCGTGCGCGGGCGTGGATTGAAACGGACATCATCATGCGCCGGGACGAGTGCAAGAAGTGGTCGCCCGCCGTGCGCGGGCGTGGATTGAAACTGCGCGTCTTGCCGCAAGGCCGTGGATGAACAGAACGTCGCCCGCCGTGCGCGGGCGTGGATTGAAACCCGACGATCAGCTGGCGGAGTACGCGAGGCGCCGGTCGCCCGCCGTGCGCGGGCGTGGATTGAAACGATCAGAACATGGTCAACAATCTCATGCTGCAGCGTCGCCCGCCGTGCGCGGGCGTGGATTGAAACACGCCCCGGAGTTGAAAATCACGAACACGAGCGGCGTCGCCCGCCGTGCGCGGGCGTGGATTGAAACAGGCAGAGTACCCACAACTCCCGAAAGAGTTGATCGTCGCCCGCCGTGCGCGGGCGTGGATTGAAACATCGGTAATCTCGCCGGGAACGCATCTACTGCCTCGTCGCCCGCCGTGCGCGGGCGTGGATTGAAACGCCTCGACAAGCAACTCACGCGCACGACTTTGCCCGTCGCCCGCCGTGCGCGGGCGTGGATTGAAACACTCCGGGCGAGACTTCGATGGAGGCGATTGCCTGGTCGCCCGCCGTGCGCGGGCGTGGATTGAAACGAGCATCCAGTTAGCGCCTTGCGCTCCGACACCACCGTCGCCCGCCGTGCGCGGGCGTGGATTGAAACCCATTCCCGACGAGTATATGTTTCTGTTCCGCGAGTCGCCCGCCGTGCGCGGGCGTGGATTGAAACAAAGAACTGTTTTGCGGACTCAAAAAAGTCCTTCGGCGTCGCCCGCCGTGCGCGGGCGTGGATTGAAACCAAACACGGTTTACCAGACCGGGCAAGAGATCATGTCGCCCGCCGTGCGCGGGCGTGGATTGAAACCACTAATCGTAGCCTGCGCTCCTACCGCCATCAGCGTCGCCCGCCGTGCGCGGGCGTGGATTGAAACCCCAATGGCTACTGATATCCACCGAGTTGAATCGTCGCCCGCCGTGCGCGGGCGTGGATTGAAACTCTCGAAGCCCGCTGTTACGCCTGCTGCCGCGGCTTGTCGCCCGCCGTGCGCGGGCGTGGATTGAAACGACGTGGCGGCCGAGATCCACGTTCGCCGGGAGAGTCGCCCGCCGTGCGCGGGCGTGGATTGAAACGAAGAGATCGTGCAGGCTCGCGAAGCCGCACGGATGTCGCCCGCCGTGCGCGGGCGTGGATTGAAACGCCACGTCCCGGTGTCAAATGAATCTCCACGCCGCGTCGCCCGCCGTGCGCGGGCGTGGATTGAAACACTGACAGTTGCCGGAACCTTTCCCAGTATGCCGGGTCGCCCGCCGTGCGCGGGCGTGGATTGAAACAATAAAAAAGAAACGCAATACAGTGCGCCCGATGGTCGCCCGCCGTGCGCGGGCGTGGATTGAAACCCCAGCGCTTGCGCTTCGTGGTATTCCAGTGCGAGTCGCCCGCCGTGCGCGGGCGTGGATTGAAACCCTGACCAAGAAGCCCATTGTCTATGTCGTCGGCGTCGCCCGCCGTGCGCGGGCGTGGATTGAAACGCTTGGTGTTACGAATCCCTTTGACGCGACACAGTCGCCCGCCGTGCGCGGGCGTGGATTGAAACTTTTGCTGCCAGTGGCGTCCCTTGCGAGCTTGATCGTCGCCCGCCGTGCGCGGGCGTGGATTGAAACTCACTATCCCCATGTTGCCTTCCCTGGCCAGAGGCCGGGTAAGAAATATCAATTTCTTACCCGACCTTCGCCGATTCCGAAGTTCTGAGTTTTCAATGCCAGAGGTGTGGTGTCTGAACGTGGGGTTTTCTAATCATCACCACCCTTGAACTAGACCAGTGTCACAGCCCCTGTAGCTCCCTCAGGCGAGTCGGTCGGTTCTGATTTTCCCGATGAATAGTGGAATGTCGCAGGGAACTTTGATTGCTCCCTCCATAGGACGGTCGGCGATTGAGATCGGACCAACGAGCTGACCAATTCGGACCTCCAGACCCGCATCCGCTCCTTGGTTGGCCGACAGCAGAAGGCGCAGAAAACGGTTTAAGGCGTTCACGTTGGCCTCGAGTTTGGCGTCCACTGTGGCCGTAGTGCGGAACTCGTGGACGAGGAAAACGGCCTTGGAAGCGTGCTGGAGCTTCGCTTCAAGCAGAGTTCCTCCGATTGCGGACAAAAGCTGGTACGGTAGCTGGGCGACAGCATCGGAGAGCACGAGTAGCTGGTCATCCTTAAAGGCTGCAAACCCCAGCAACGAGCGAGTCAGCCAATCGAGGCGCTCCGGAAACCTTGTTACTGGCCGCTCTTTCGCTTTTCTAAGTTCTTCTGCGACCGTGCCACCAAATGACTCGTCAGCTTTGGCCTCGATACAAATGGTCACGGCACAACCATCCTGCTCGGCGCGCAGTGCGAGGTCGTGGCACCGTGGCCCGCGGCTGCCGAAAGGCAGGCTTGTTTCGTGCTCTGTCATCCCGCTTATGATTACACTACGTTTCGTCCCTTCGTGTGACTCCAGCAGTTGCATCAACTCAGATGGCACGGCGGGCTCGCCGTTAGCCGTCCAGATCCGTCCAAGCTCGAATGCGCTTCGGCCTTCCTTCCAATGCCGTTCCTTACGGTCGGGCGGTAGCGCGTGCTCCTCCCAATCACTGAAAGAGCGGATTGGCTCTCCTGCGTAGCCCTTGATCTGAAGGTTTCTCATGCGCTGTGTGCAAACGGTGAAGCACGGCGACCAACAGCGTTGCGAATCAACTCGCAGTCCATCCCCGGTTGGTAGTCGAAGTCTGGAGCGAAGGCCATGAAACGAAATGACAACGCTACCCTAGTTTCCCGACGCTTGCCGAACGTCCCAACCTCATGATCCAGTTGCGTCTCAAGGCAGCGCAAATCGACATCTCCACAAGAGTAGTACGAAAGTGGGGCCAAGACCTCCAATACGATGCGCTTAGCACACATCATTGAATTCCCCTTGAATCGCCTCGCAAGCTCGGGTTCCAGACGGTACAGCATGTAGATGGCACCGTAACGGAGGATCTGCAGCGCCGCATCGTACGGGGTATTCGACTTATTCTTCAGTTCAATAAGCTCGAAACCGCCATCAATCCTATGCGCGAGATCAACGTTCATCTGGCGACCAGCCTTATTAACAAGCCCTGATGCCGTGGGCACGTCGTTTCCCCACCCTTCGTTCTCAAGGCATTTCGCGATCTCTTTCTGAAGCTGTTTTTCGAGGCGTTGGGTTGGTTGCTGAGTGACTTCCAGCGCTACACGCAAAACCCAGTTCTTGTCCGTGGTGGGCCAGCGATCCGGCTCACGATGCCGGTTCCAGTTCTCGCGGATACATTTGTACAATTCTTCAAATAGTCCAGAGCGCTGGGGAAGAGTGCGATAACGGTCGCAGATACTCTGGACTCCCTCGAGCAGCGGGTGAACTGGGGCGGGATTCATACCTGATAGTGCCGTTTATGCCATAGCAGCCCGTGGTGCAAGTCTGGGTTCACAAGCAGAACTTCTGAAGTATGCACAGGCTCCGTTTGTAGAATCGGCACATGGC
>Ga0187872_10003469_pt1 | contig 12596 bp, 10 predicted proteins | sample June2016WEW_16_4_FD_132973 | JGI IMG/M metagenome (GOLD analysis project Ga0187872, IMG submission 132973) | Peatland microbial communities from SPRUCE experiment site at the Marcell Experimental Forest, Minnesota, USA - June2016WEW_16_40 | ecosystem: Environmental > Terrestrial > Soil >...
AATACAAATCGTCGAACGCCCCTGATTCTGTCCCTGAGGTTGTCTGTGTCTCTGGGTGTCGGAACGTCTAAACGCTGCGATCGGTTCGTTCTTTTCTGTTGTGGATTCACCCCCTGCGGTATACAAGCTCGAGCTCTCAGCGAACCGTTCTGCCAGTTCCCCGGCCTCGCTCCCATCTCCTGCCTCCCCGCCATCGCCCTCCGGCATCCACACCGTCTCTACACTCTGGCCGTCGGCGAATGCGATCAGATACCGCACTGTGCCATCCTGCGACACGAATCGCTTTTCGATCCGGGGCAGACCGACCGAAACGCCTTTCTCTGCCAGCCTCCGACGAAGTTGCTGCGGCAGAGTTGAGATCTGTTCGATTGCCTCCGCGCGCTGCTGGTACACGGCTTCCCGAAATTGCTTCGTGCGATATGACGGCTCTCCCAAGGTGTCGACTAGCGAAGCCATTTCGGTCCTATCCAGTCCGAGCAGCAAGATTTGCGCTTGATCCGCCATATCTTCCATTTGAGAACCGATTCTCGGCTTCCCTACAAACCCCTAAAGCCTGAATACTTTACCTCGACCCCAATTCCGAAAACTGACTTAACCTGCTGATTCTAAATCACTAAACTATTCTCGCACACCGACTGCCCCTATGTCAGAATAGTAGAGAACGTTCCACGGCCGTCCTTGGTGTTTACTAAGTAGTAGTCAATGCAGAAATCCATGACCAAAGAAGTGCGCAATATTCGTCGTCAAAAGCTGCCCAACGGGCTGACGGTTATCACCGAGCAGATGCAGCACATCCGCTCCGCCTCCATCGGCATCTGGTTGCAGACCGGTTCGCGCGATGAAGACGCAGAATGGAACGGAATCTCACATTTCATCGAGCACATGGTTTTCAAAGGGACCAAGCACCGCACGGCGGAAGAAATCGCGCGCCAGGTCGACTCCATCGGCGGCAACATGGACGCCTTCACCGCCAAAGAATGCATCTGCTTCAACGTCAAGGTGCTCGACGAGCACGTCCCCACCGCGCTCGACATCTTGAGCGACCTGGTTCTAAATCCCATCTTTGATACCGCCGACATCGCGCGCGAACGCGGTGTGATCATGGAAGAAATCAAAATGGACGAAGATAATCCCGATTATCTCGTTCACGAGATCTTCACCCAGAATTTCTGGAAAGATCATCCGCTGGGCAAGCCGATCCTGGGCACGAAAGAGACAGTGAAGCGCTTTGAGCGCCCGTCGGTGGTCGAGGCTTACGGTCACCGCTTCGCGCCCGGCAACATCATCGTGTCCGCGGCGGGCAATCTCGATCATGACAAATTCGTCGAATTGGTTACCGGACACTTCGAGCACATGAAGCCCATGAAAAACGGCTTCCATTCGTCTGCTCCTAAAATTGTCTCCCGCATCATCCTGCGCAACAAGAAAGCTCTGGAGCAGGTGCAGTTGTGCCTCGGCGTGCCCGCGCATCCCATCGCGCACGAGAAGCGGCACGCCGGCTACATTCTCAACACCTTGCTCGGCGGAGGCATGAGTTCCCGTCTCTTCCAGAACATTCGCGAGCGGCAAGGACTGGCATACTCCATCTATAGCGATCTGAATCCTTATCGCGACACCGGATGTTTGGCCGTTTACGCCGGCACATCTCTCGCGTCTGCTTCCAAGGTGGTGCAGTCCGTGGTCAGCGAATTCCGCAAGCTCAAAGCCGAACCCGTGCCGGACGAAGAACTGCGCCGCTCCAAGGCCCAACTCAAGGGGAGCCTCATGCTGTCCCTTGAGTCGAGCACCGCTAGAATGTCGAACCTGGCGCGCCAGGAAATGTATTTCGACCGCTTCTACGACCTCGATGAATTGATCGAAAGAATCGAAGCCGTAACGGCCGATGACATCACCACTCTGGCCAACGAGTTCTTCAAGACCGAATCGGTTGCCCTAACCGCACTAGGAAACCTGCCCGGCCTTAAAGTCTCACGCGATCAACTAGCCTGCTGATCCTCTGACACGTCGGTTTGCTGTTCCGTGTAGCCCTGTGTCCTCTGATTTCATGGATGGGTTAGAGCTTCTTGAACTCTGGGCTCACCGTCAGTCCGGTAATACTTTTAACAATCCTAGCGCAGATTTTGCGGTACACTGCTTCCACAAATTCCCGCCTAGGAGGTTCCGTATGTCCGTAAAACCGATTCCCGAGGGCTATCACACTCTGACCCCATATCTCACGGTCCGCGACGCGGCCCGCGCCATCGAATTCTACAAACAAGCATTCGGCGCGCAGGAACGAGGCGTCATGAAAGCTCCAGACGGCAAAGTAATGCACGCCGAGTTGAAGATTGGCGACTCCATCATCATGCTCGCCGACGAATTCCCTGCCTATGGGGCTCTCTCCCCTCAGACCAGCGGCGGCGCAGGGATGGGTGTGCACATCTACGTTGAGGGCGTCGATGCAGCCTTCGATCGTGCCGTGAAGGCAGGGGCAGAGATTGAAATGCCCGTGATGGACCAGTTTTGGGGCGACCGCTATGGCAAGCTGAAAGATCCCTTCGGCCACAAATGGTCCATCGCCACTCACACCAAAGACCTGTCCATGGACGAGATGAAGCGCGGCATGGATGAAGCCATGGAAAAGATGGGAAAGCCGGAACTGCAGAAGACCGCGTAGTCGTTGCAGTCGGAAACGCTCACGTAGGGACAGCCGCCTCGGCTGTCCCGCCAGAGCCTGCCCTGAGCGAGCGCAGCGAGTCGAAGGGGCGAAGCCCGGCGGCGGCGAATCCGGAATCTAGTAAGCCAGCAAAATTCTCAAATCGCGCAGATTGTTCCCCGTCGGTCCAGTTTCTATCGCATCGCCGAGCGCTTTAAAAAACGGATATGCTTCAAAGTTCGCGAGCGCGGCGAGCGCGTCCAGCCCGCGACCTCGCGCTCGTTCGAGAGTCGTGCCGTCCACAACCGCTCCGGCGGCGGGACTGTTTCCGTCGACTCCGTCGGTGCCGGCGCTGAGCACCGTGATATTTTCTCCCGCCATTTTTTCTACGCAAGCCAGCGCGAATTGCTGATTGCGGCCGCCAACTCCTCCCTTCACGACCTTCACCGTAACTTCTCCTCCCGAGATCAGACACACCGGTGAGAATTGTTTCCTTAGCTCGCGCACTCTCTGAAGCAAGTAGTCAGCCGCCTTCTCGTAATCCCAATCGTCGCAAGCGTTGTCCACATGGACGATGAAACCCGCGCGTTCCGCCGCGATCCTTGCCTCTTCAATCGCCGTCTGGTTGGTCAGCACGGGCCACCAGCGGGCGCGATGAAACGCCGGATCGTCCGACTTCGGCGTTTCTTCTAACGCGTGGCGCTCAAACAGATCCCGCACCGACTGCGGAAATTGCTTCAGCAGTTCGTACTTCTCCGCAATGCGGTAACAATCCTCCACGCTCGTCGAATCGGGCATGGTCGGACCGGACGCGAGCGCGTCGGGCGTACTGTCCGGAACATCGGACACCAGCAGCGACACCTGCTGCGCCGGAGACGCAGCCTGAGCCAGCCGTCCGCCTTTCACGGCGGAAAGGTGTTTGCGCACCGCATTAATCTCGGCGATGGGCGCGCCAGAATGCACCAGCCCGCGATAGGTCGCAATGAGGTCTTCGAGCGAAATCTCGTCGTCGATGGGCTTTTCGACGATCGAAGATCCTCCACCACTGAGGAGAAAAATCACAAGCGCCGAAGCCGGCTGCGCCTCCAGCGCACGCAGCATCGCTCCTGCCGCCTGAATGGATTCCGCGTTCGGCGTCGGATGCCCTCCCCGAAAATACCGGAAGCCATGCACTTGCGTCGTAGGCTGCACAGAGTTGGCCACGATTCCTTCCAGCGATGCTCCGACCTGATGGGACAGAGCCTCGACCATGGTGTGTCCGGCCTTGCCCAGCGAGATGACCAGCACCCGCGAATACGATTGCAGGTCGTAGAGATCCTCGCAGACGCGCAATACTCCCCGCTCGCAATGCACATGCCGGGCAAATCCCTTGGCAATCGATGCCTCTGCCAGTGCATGCTGGAAAATCTCGCGCGCACTGTCACGCATGCGGCGGGCCTGGCTCTCGCAGTCAACGTCAGACATGGGAGGATTATAAAGACCGGATACGCTATCAGCTGTCCGCCATCGGCCGCCAGCGAAAAGCTCCGGGCGCGGTTCCTTCGCTCCTGTACTTTTGATTCAGGTGAGAGCGGACGGCTGAGAGCTGATCGCTTGCTTCATCCACGCTTCAATCGCCTCCCGCAGTTCGCGCAATCGGCCTTCGAAGAAATGATCGGCGCCTTCGATGAACACCAGCTTCTTCGGTTCGGGCACCGAGCCAACTAAAGCTTCCAACTTCGCTCGCGGACCAAACTCATCGCGGGCGCCGCTGATGAACAGCTTGGGCTTCGCACAGTCTTGCAGGAAGTCGTACGTGTAAACTCGCGGCGCTTCGCTTTCCGCTGCGACCGGGACAACAGGCGTTCCCGCAGCGATGACCGCACGAACCCGAGCGTCCGGGCAAGCGGCACGCATTCCGACCGCCGCGCCAAAAGAGAATCCAGAGAACACCAGGGGCAAGTGATACTCGGCGTCAAGCCAGTGGAGCGCGGCGCGAACATCCTCAACTTCCCCAATGCCTTGATCGTGTTCCCCCTGGCTCAAGCCAGTTCCACGGAAGTTGAAGCGCAACACGGGAAAGCCAAGACTGTTCAGAGCCTTCATGGTGTGGAAGACGACTTTGTTGTGCAGCGTCCCTCCAAACAGAGGATGCGGATGACAGACCACCGCGGCGTGCGTTGCATTCGCCGCACCAGCGTTGAGCAGCGCTTCCAGGCGTCCGGCAGGACCCTCGAGAAACAGCGAGCGTATGGAAGAGTTCGAAGAAATCACCGCCCCAGATTACACGCGAACGCCCGAAGAAAAGAAATCGAAGATAAGCTGGTCATCCGAGGTCTGAGGTCCGAGGTCCATTTGCTCTCTGCTATTCTCTCCTCCATGGACGCTGTAACGCTGACGCGGCAACTGGTGGACATCGAGTCGATTACTGGCAACGAAGCTGCGGTTGGGAACTATCTTTACGGAGAACTTTGCCGTCTCGGCTATCAGACGAAGAAGATGCCGGTCGAAGGTGATCGCTTCAATGTATATGCAACGTCGGCCGAGTATCCGCATCCCGCGGTGGTATTTTCCACGCACATGGATACAGTTCCTCCGTTCATTCCATCATCGGAAGATGCGGGACGAATTTACGGACGCGGATCATGCGACGCCAAAGGCATCATCGCGGCGCAGGTCGCGGCTGCGGAACGATTGCGCCAAACAGGCATCCATGTCGGTCTGTTGTTCGTGGTGGGGGAAGAGCGCGACAGCCTGGGCGCGCAAGTGGCCAATGAATATGCGGGGAACGGGGAGGGTGCGCGATGCCGCTTTCTAGTCAACGGTGAACCGACCGAGAATCATCTTGCGCTCGCGTCGAAAGGTACGCTGCGCGCGGAGGTCACGGCAGCGGGACGCATGGCGCACTCGGCTTATCCGGAGTTGGGCGAGTCCGCGATTGACAAGTTGATTCCGGCGCTTGCGCGCTTGCGCGCGATGAGGCTGCCTTTCGATCCTGAGATTGGGCCATGCACGTTGAACATTGGCTTGATTGAAGGCGGACGCGCTCCCAACGTGATTGCCGACTATGCGCACGCGGATTTGCTTTACCGGCTGGTTGGTCCGTCGGATGATTTGCGGCGACAGATTCTTGCGGCTGCGGAGGATGAGGTTCAGGTCACGTTTCCGCTGGAGCTTCCCTTTGTTCGGTTGCGCACCGTGGAGGGATTGCCGACGATGATTGCGGCGTTTACCACCGACATTCCCAAGCTCACCAACTGGGGCGAACCGCTGCTGATCGGTCCGGGATCGATTCATGTGGCGCATACCGAGGACGAGTACATCGAGAAACAGCAACTGGCCGAGGCGATCGATTTGTACTGCAAGATCGCGAAGCAGCTTTCGCGGTGAGCGGGAAGCTGTCCTGCCTGTGCCGCCGAGATTGAAATCCCGCCGGTGGATATCTGCACGAAAAAAATATCGACTGGAACTGGTTTGAGGCGTTCCTGGGGTACGCGCCGAACTAGAAATTTTTCGCCATTCCGGAGGTACCCCCTCCCCTACCCCTCTGAATGCCTTGACTGGCACGGGTTTCGCAAAAAGTGTCCGCAAAATCTTGAGGGTAAAGGGGTTAGAGGTCAAAATCTTGATTCTAAGGGACTTGATGGTTTTTCGAGGCAACCTCTCGTTACTTCGTCTGCCTCTGCAATGATCTGCACATCTTTCGCGCCGGACAAGGTCAGATGTCACAGAGGGGCTGTGGATATCTTTGACATCGACCCAGTTTCCTAGGCACGTCTCGTCGTGCTGGAAGCCGCTCAACTCTTACGTTCTCCGAACAGATCAACCAAACGCTCTCGGGGCTCAGCAAGGGGGCGTATACTTCCCGCCCGTCGTCTCGAGAACGTGGATAGGCCCCAAGGCAACGACGGGAGGCACCGCAACCGAACGACGGAGGCTCCTATGACACTCGAAGACAAGATTGACAAGGCGCTTGAGTCGGGACGCCAGAAAGCGGAGGAGATTTTGGCGCTGCGAGCCGTAGCGCGGAGCCGGCGGGCGGATGCGCTGGAGAAGAACCGGAAGACGATGGCGATGCGGGTGCAGATGACTGCGCCGGGAGCTGCCCAAACGTCAGCCGAGTTCCAAACCGCGGGATTTCTGGCGGCGGCTGGAGACTCGTGGTTCGATTATCCGCTGCACGATGTATTGAAGCTGCTCGAAGATCATCATGGATACAACGTGGAATCAAGCGCACACAAGGGCGATCCGATCGAGAAGATGGCTTATACCGGCGGACAACTGGAAGACTTCGCGCGCAAACTGGAAAAGATCAAAGCGCGGGGAGCAGTCCCGAAGGCCGTGCTGGTCTCGGGCGGCGGGGATGATGTGGCTGGAAATGAATTCGGCATGCTGCTGAATAATGCGTTCTCGCCGATTGCGGGGTGGGACACCGAAGTGGTGGACGGCGTCTTGAATCAACGAATCTTGACAGCCTATAGCCAGCTGCTGATGAGCATTACCGGCCTCTGCCAAGGGACGTTTGCTAAGACGGTGCCGATTCTGATGCATGGCTATGATTATCCCGTGCCCGATGGTCGGGGATTTTTGGGAGGCTGGCCGTTTCCGGGTCCGTGGCTCGATCCGGGTTTCCGCGAGAAGAACTTTGATGATCTTGCTCAGCGAATCGCCATGATGCAGACCCTCATGGATCAATTCAACGATGTGGTGAAGTCGCTGCCCGCACAGGCTGCCTTTGCGCATGTGCGGTATATCGATTTGCGCGGGACGCTGTCGAATCGATTGGCCGATTACCAGGAGTGGTGGGCCAATGAACTTCATCCCACGGAAAAGGGATTTGAAGCGGTGACGGATCGATTTGCGGCGGAGTTGGCGCAATTGCCTTAGAGCGCCGGTTACATGCCCGCCGGGACTTCGGAAACTGCTGCCGTTACTGCGGAGTCCAAGTCATCTCCAGGCGCACCGGAATTTCATTTTTCACCGGCAGCGTCAACAGCGATGGCGGGTCAATCTTGAAGTCGGTAAGGGTTGTGGGAATGGTTCCTGAGATTTTCTTTTCTTCTCCTTGGGTCACCACTTCGAAGGGGACCTGCTTGTACTGAGCGGTTTGGCCGGCGAACTGGACATCGAGATCGGCTTTGATCGTAGCCGATGCAGCTGCCGACTCGGGAAGACGAGTGCGGACCGTGACCATCGGAAATTCTGCACCGCGCGTGACCTGGATCATGTGCAGGTCGCGGTTGCTATCGCCGGAATCAAATGACTTGACGGGGACTGCAATCAGGAAGTCGCACTGCCCCTCATGGCAAACGCCCTTGCCGCGCGCGGCGTGGCTCACTCCTTCGGTCTGATGCAGTGGGTGAGAGACGTGGTAGGTCAGAGTGCTCTGCTTGAGCACCCACTGATGATCGGCCGCGAAAAGGTTGGGCAGCGTCAGAAGCAGAAATAACGGCAGGAAGTTTTTGTTCATAAAGTTTCTTTGATTGGGGTCAACATGCGCCCGGCCACGACCGTCCCCAAGGAAGTCTGAGCTGCTAGCTTTTTCTTTCGCCGCTCCGGGGCTTGCCCTTTCCGTTTTGCTAACCCACGGCTTACGCCGTGGGCTGCATTCTTTTGCCGCTTCGCGGCTCGGTCTGGATTCACTAGAACTTTACCGACACCGACAGCAGGGCGGCGCCAAAGGCTCCGGCGGTAACGATGGCTACCGGCCCGTGCGCGGCAGCGATGCCATGAACCTTCTCTCCGTTGTTCTTCTGGCTGAAAGCCATCGCGCCCAGGATCGGGGTGAGGATCATTCCCGGACCATGAATCCAGGCCATGGCCTTGTGGAAGCGGATCGGGCCGCGGGTCTGGGTACCGGGAATCTTGGGAGCGCGGATGGCATAGTAAGCGGTGATTCCGTACAAGTCGCCGGTCAGCGCGCCAAGAGCAACATGCAGATCGCGCGACGCGGTACCCTCACTCCGCCCGCCTGCATTCAGCGAAGTGATCACCGAAACCACCATGGGTATCGTAGTAATCAGGCCCATGCGTTGATGGATTTTCAGCATGTGGGTGCGTTTATCGAGCAAGGTCTGCTGCGCGGCATTGGCCTGAGTTTCACTTTTCGAAAAGCCGAGGTCTTCGAGCGACGGCGCGGTCTGGGCGCTGGAAGGAGCGTTGGGCAAGTTCTCGGACGACGCTGCCGCGGGCGGTGTGGCGGGCGACTGCTGCGTGGGCACGGACGTCAAAGTCAGACTCAGCGTTTGCCGGCTTCCCGCAATCAGCGTCATCTTTTCGAAGGCCGTACTCATTCCCTCGGCAGTTGCGGAAACTTCGTAATCGCCCGCAGCAAGATTCGAAACGCTATAGAGCCCCGCGGAATCGGCCGGTATCTCGGTCGACTGACCTGTGGATAAATTCCTGACCGTGATTTTGGCGTTGGGAAGCACTTTTCCCGCAGAGTCGGTGACTGTGCCCGAGAGTGTTGATTGGGCATCCTGTGCGCGGAGCAGATTGGCGGTGAGTACACAGATCAGTACAACGCCAAAGAACAGCTTCGCCGTTCTCAGATTCATTGGAGGTTTCCTTTTGGCTTATTGAAACCGCAACAAATTGTTATGTTCGAGAGATGCTGGGGCTAAAAGAAGGGATGTCTTGAGACTTGCAATCGACGAATTGGCCGCGACTTCTAGAGCATAGCACCGCACGGGTTCCTCAGAATCAAAATCACCGGCCGGTCTCGCCAGAACCGGAGAAACAAGGACGGGGTACCCGCCGTTGTTCTTGCAAACGATTTAGACTGGGAGTGAATATGACTACCTCTTCCCTCAACTCTCTGGCGCGCGCTTCTTCTGCTTACCTGCGGTCTGCCATGCATCAGCCCATTCAGTGGCATGAGTGGGGAACGGAGGCATTTGCCGCGGCGCAGCAGGAGAACAAGCCGATGCTGCTCGACATCGGGGCAGTGTGGTGTCACTGGTGCCATGTGATGGATCGGGAGTCGTATGACGATCCGGAGATTGCGGCGATTGTGAATCAGCACTTCATCGCGGTGAAGGTGGATCGCGACGAGCGTCCGGACATTGACAGCCGGTACCAGGCGGCAGTACAGGCGGTGAGCGGGCAGGGAGGATGGCCGCTGACGGCGTTTCTTACGCCGGATGGGAAGCCGTTTTATGGGGGGACTTATTTTCCTCCAAGCGACGGGTATGGGCGTCCCAGCTTTCGGCGCGTGCTGCTGAGCATTGCCAATGCTTATGCGGAGAAGCACGGCGACGTGGTCGAGCAGGCGAAGATGGTGGAGAACGCGATTGCGCAGTCGGAATCGTATGCGGGGCGGAGCGGACGAGTTTCGGCGGGCGTGATTGCGGCGATTCAGGAATCTGCTTTCAAGATGTTTGATCGGGAGCATGGAGGGTTTGGACAGGCGCCGAAGTTTCCACATCCGTCGGCGCTGGATTTATTGATTGAGCGGTATGCAAGAACCAGCGGAGCTTCGGTCCGCCGGACGGCCGAGGGCGGCCGTCCCCACATAGAACCGGCGGGGATCGGAGACGACGGTCTGCGCAACCTCATCGTTACTACGCTTGAGCACATGGCTAAGGGTGGCGTCTACGACCAACTGGCGGGCGGTTTTCATCGATATTCGGTGGATGAGCGCTGGGTGGTGCCGCACTTCGAAAAGATGTGTTACGACAATTCCGAACTGCTGAAGAACTACGTGCACGCGTATCAGGCAACCGGCGACGAATTTTTTGCGGACATGGTGCGAGACATGATTCGCTGGATGGACGAGTGGCTAAGCGATCGGCATCGGGGTGGATTCTATGCTTCGCAGGATGCGGATATTTCCATGGAAGATGATGGCGATTACTTCACCTGGACGCTCGATGAAGCCCGCGCCGTTTTGACGGAAGAAGAGGCAGAGGTCGCGGCGCTGCATTACGACATCAACGAAGTCGGGGAGATGCATCACAATCCAGCGAAGAATGTTTTGTACGTGCGGGCTTCGGTGGAAGAGATCGCGCGGCGGATGAACCTGGCGGCGGAACGCATCAGCGAACTGCTGGCATCGGCGAAGAAGAAGATGTATGCGGCACGTCTGCGGCGGACGACGCCGTACGTGGATAAGACTGTTTATGTGGGATGGAATAGCTTGTGCGTTTCAGCTTACCTGGAAGCGGCGAAGGTATTGAATCTCGCGGAGGCGCGGCGGTTTGCGCTGAAGTCTTTGGATCGGGTACTGGGGGAGGCTTGGAAGCAATCGCCTGAAGAGCGAAAGCGCGCGGGCGAGTCGCCCGCGGCCACAGGAGCGCTGCTGCTGCACGTGGTCTCGTACTCGGATCCTAAGGCTTCCCGCCGCAAAGTGCCGGGGCTGCTCGACGATTATGCATTCACGGCACTGGCTTGCCTCGATGCTTACGAGGCGACGACCGACCTCAGTTACTTCAGGTTTGCGCACGCGATCACGGATGCGATGATTGCCCGGTTCTACGACGCGACCTCGGGAGGATTCTTCGACAGCGAGCCGGTCGCCGACGGCCAGAGCCTGGGCGTGCTCGCAACGCGGCGCAAGCCGCTGCAGGATTCTCCGACTCCGTCGGGAAATCCGATGGCGGCAATTGCGCTGACGCGATTGCATCATTACACCGGCGACACTGGATATCAGGACAAGGCGGAACTTACGCTGGAAACTTTCGCGGGCGTGGCGGAACAATTTGGAATCTTCGCTGCGACGTATGGGATTGCGGTGGTCCATCTCTTGGAGAGCCCGGTACAGGTGGTCGTGATTGCCGAAGACGGAGATGAGAACGCCGCAGGGGAACTGTATGCGGCGGCGGTTGCGCCTTTTGCCTTCAACAAGAGCACGCTGCGGTTGGCGGCCAATCAGGCGGTCGCGGAAAATCTTCCGCCCGCATTAGCGGCCACGATTCCCAATCTTCCAGGCCTGGGCTCACGAAAATCTTTCGCGGTGCTGTGCTCGGGATCTGCGTGCCAACCGCCCGTGACCGATGCAGCGCAGTTGCGGACCGCCTTGGAAAGGGCGCTGCAGAAGAGCTAGAAGGCCCGCGCGCATGAATCCAGCCAAGCAAAAAAGAGGGGCTGGCGGGTTAGTATGAGTCTCGTCAGCCCAAAGATGGCTAGCCTATTGTCTTGGCCCAAGTTGCAGTTACGACAGGTTACTTTAGTGACCTTGCGGTCACCGGCTGCCCCGGGTTCTACTGCGGTGGCAGGGTTGTTTGACAGTTTGGTTGTCTCGGTGGGCACAGATACAGCGGGCCGCCGTCCGCGGCGGGAACCTGTTGGACGGCAGCTGCGATGAACGTGCCCACTAGTCCTACCATCAGGATGGAAATCCTGATTGCGCGTTTCATGGGTTCGTCTCCTATCCGCGTAGGGTTTCCTGAAAGAGAACTTTTTCGCGGTGCCGCATTATAGGACACGTGTCAAGCTGCGTATGCAACAATTTTCATCCCGTCGGAGACATATGCCGGCGCGGCCTTGGCCAACCTTACAATTAGAATCAATATAATCCTTTATATGCAATAACTTCCTAAGATTCAATAAAGTAGTACTTTGCATCGCAGCAAAAGGTGCGGCTGAGGGTACTACTTCGCAAAGTGTTTACAATTTCCGAACAAACCAGGACAGAAGGTTAGAACGAGGGTGGCCGCGGGGCATCGAACCGCCAAAAAACCGCTACGGTTTGGAGCTCACATGCACTGCCGGAAGACTGAACCCACCGCTTGCGGCTGCTGCCCCGCGGGTGGCAGTACCGGCGCCGAGGGTCTCACGGGTAGGGGATGCGTCCGGCTGAGTACGGGAAAGGGCGCGGTCGACCATCCCTTCAAACATCGGGATGAGCGAGTCGGCGGGAAGCGGGTGATGTATGTCGGTGAGACTCTGCTCCCAGCGCTGAGGTTGCAGCAGAGACAACGAGGCATCGCGCGCGGGCCTGGTGACAGCGACGTAGCCGAGCCAAACCAGCAGGCTAGCATTG
>Ga0187872_10003476_pt1 | contig 12568 bp, 8 predicted proteins | sample June2016WEW_16_4_FD_132973 | JGI IMG/M metagenome (GOLD analysis project Ga0187872, IMG submission 132973) | Peatland microbial communities from SPRUCE experiment site at the Marcell Experimental Forest, Minnesota, USA - June2016WEW_16_40 | ecosystem: Environmental > Terrestrial > Soil >...
CCTAGCAGCCTGTCGGACTTGTTCCCAACTGAAATTTCGTTCCGTTTGAACACGGGGTCTGGTTTCTCAGTCCATTGCTGCAACTATGGGACCGCGCTTCGTGAATATCGACCGGGACACCCCGCTGCTGCTACCCCCGAACCTCCGCGACTGGGTGTCGCCTGACCACTTGGCCCACTTCGTCATCGACGCCGTCGAGGCCCTTGATCTGCGCACCGCCAAGGTGAACCACCGCGGCACGGGCGACGAACAATTCCCTCCCGCCATGATGCTGGCCCTGCTCATCTACTCTTACGCCACCGGCACCTTCGGCAGTCGCCGCATCGAGCGCAGCACCTTTGACAGCGTGCCCGTGCGAATGATCACCGCCGACACCCATCCCGACCACGACACCATCTGCGCCTTCCGCCGTGAAAACAAAGCCCTCCTGAGCACCAGCTTCGTGCAAGTGCTCCAATTGGCCCAGCGGGTGAAACTCCTGAAAGTGGGCCAGATCACCGTCGCGGCCGACGGCACCAAAGTGTTAGCCCATGCCAGCAAACACGCGGCCGTGAGCTACGAGCGGGCCGGCGAAATGATCGCCGAACTCGAACTGGAGGTGCAGCAACTCCTGGCCAAAGCCGAAGCGGCGGACGCCACGCCCCTGGAAGACGGGCTGGAAATCCCCGATGAAATCACGCGCCGGCAGGAACGGAAAGCGGCGCTGGAAAAAGCCCGCGCCGAAATTGAAGCCCGGGCGCACGCTCGCTACGCGGCCGAGTGGGCCGAGCACGAAAAGAAACTGGCCGAGCGCCAGGCCCGGCAGGAGCGTGGCGAAAAAGTGGGCGGGAAACCTTCCCCAGCGCCGAGTTCCGAGGCCCAGCCCACCGAACAATACAACTTCACCGATCCGGAGAGCCGAATTATGAAAGCGGGCAGCGGGTCCCATTTCGAGCAAGCCTACAACGCCCAAGCTGCGGCTGAGGTAGAGAGCCGGCTGATCGTGGGGGCACGCGTCAGCCCGGCCCCGAACGACAAAGAACAACTGGTGCCGACGGGGCAAGGGATTCCGGCGGAGGCCGGGTCGGTGGCAGCGGTGCTGGTGGATAGCGGCTTCCACAGCGAGAACGCGGTGCACGCGGTCGAGCACACGGCCAGCGGAGCCCCCAGCGGGACGGTGGTCTATGCGGCGGTGGAGAAGACGGGCCATCATCGCAGCGTGGCCGATTTGGAGAAAAAGCCGGAGGCAGAGCCGCCAACGACGGGGGCCAGCGGGACCGAGATCATGCGCCACCGGCTCAAGACCAGAGCGGGGAGAACGCTCTACAAGTTACGGCAGCAGACGATCGAACCGATCTTCGGGATTATCAAAGCGGCCTTGGGCTTTCGGCAGTTCCGGCTGCGGGGCCTGGCGAAGGTCTCGCTGGAGTGGATGCTGGTGTGTCTGGCCTACAACGTTCGGCGGCTGCACGTGCTGGGCGCGGGGCCAAAACTGGCCGGTCTGAGTTGAACCAGCCGGGAAAGCCCGGCGACGACAGACTTTATCCTTGGGGCGGTGTCTGGACGCTGGAGCCAAGTTCCCGTGGAGACCACGAGTTCATTCTACCCTTCATCCTCCCAGCCGCTGCGGTAGCTGTCGCCAGTTCTAGAACTGGGCGCTTGTAGCCAAGTCCGACAGGCTGCTAGCAGCCTGTCGGACTTAGCGAGGCTCAATCTTCGTATCTCACGCATCCTCAATAAGTAGCAGTGTTAATAATGAGTTAAGTAGGAGGGCTAATAATATTGCAACTGCAATGACTTATGGAGATTTCTGCGCCTAAGTCCGACAGGCTGCTAGGATGAAGGCCCTGGAAGTGTCCTATTTCTGGACACTCCGGGGCTTAGAGGGCTTTTGGGCATGTGGTGCGGTGTATGGGGGCGAACTGGCCCAGGTGCTCCTCGGCCAGCCGGACAGGCTGCGGACAGTTTTCGCTCGCCGGGAGAGCGGCTTTTGCAGGCGATTGGAACGATCGGAATGGGACATCCGGTTCCCGATGCCCCAACTTTACCACTTGCCTGACTAACGGTTGTTGGCTTAGGATCTGGCGCAAATCGAATCAAAGCATAGCCGGACATGCGTGCATCCAAGATCCTTGCCGTGATCGCTTTCCGGGATGAAGAAAAGTATCTTCCCGGCCTGTTTTCACACTTGCGTGATCATGTTGACGGCTTTATCGCGTTTAATGATTGTTCGACTGATCGCTCACTGGAGATCGCCCAAGCCGAACCGAAAATGCTGGAGTTATTTGAGAGCCAGGTCCCGAGCAGCGATCATTTCTTCGAAACTCAAAATCGCATAACCTTGCTCCGTGCGGCGCATAAACAGGGGGCGCACTGGGTCCTGTGTTGCGATGCCGACGAACGGTATGAAACAAGGTTTCTTCGACATTTGCGGTCATTGATGCGGAAACCGCCGGCGCAGGTGATGGGGTTGCGCTTTGTTGCGCTGTGGGAGAACTTCCGCCAGCATCGGGTCGGCAATGCCTGCAAACATGTGTTGTTTCCATCTACCGATCCTCGGCCGTACTACGCGCCCGGCCGACTGCATCAACCGTGGTTTCCCCCCAGCTTCGGCAACGCCAGTAAACAGATACTTGATTATTACCTTTATCACCTTGGCAGCTTGACTCGTCAGGACCGGCTCGATCGGTTTAATAAATTCAACCGCATCGACCCCGACTTAAACCATCAGCCACAGGGGTACAAAAACATCATTGACGAATCTGATTTGCGTTTGGCTCCCGTGCTTCCCAAAAGAGCGTTCCGCTACGAGTAACCGGAAGAACCTCCTAAACCCCCTTCAACGGCCTCAATGAATGTTCTCACTCATCCAGTACACACTGGCTACCAATTCGACCTCGCCAAAACCGGGCATGAATTCTACTCGTTGCCAATTCCTGGCTCTGACGAAATCTTCTGGGATTTAAGATCGCGGCCGCAGCCAAAGAACTATCATTTGTTGAGAACCCTGCAAGAGGCCCCCGTAAACTTCGATCTGATATTGGTGCATTACGACCTGGGTTATCATTGCTTGAAGCAGTTAGATCTGCCCTTAATATTCAAGGAGCATTGCGTCAGGGCACCGTTTACGGTGCCGGCGGAGTGGCTCGACAGGATAGGCTATTATTGCTTTGCCAGCCAAGTAGCGGCCGGGCGCTGGATAGTGCCGGTAGAGGTCGCTTGGCGGAAGGCAATTATAGGCATGGGAATGGATCTGCAAACCTATGGACGGTACAGGGGCAATAAAGGCGGCATTCTGGTCGTCGGGCAGCATATCCGGTCCAGGGGAAGTGAAAAGGGCTATGGGCATCTGATGCGACTGACGGAAAAGTTCAGTATTGCGGTGGTCGGCAGGGGCAGTGAAGGAATCCCGGGAGGAATAGGTCCAGCCGGAGATTATAATAAACTCCTGCGGAATTACCGAACTGCCAGAGTATTTTTGAATCCGTCGCATCTACTGGGTATGTCGACATTGGAAGCCATGGCGACGGGCATGCCGGTCGTCAGCTTTCGAACGTTGAACTCCGATGTTATTCGCGACGGCGTGAACGGTTTGATTGTCGATACCGTGAAAGAGGCGGAAACTGCATTGAGACGGCTGCTGCACAATAAAAAGCTGGCCGACGCCCTCGGGAGAAACGCGCGCGCAACCATCAAAGAACGCTTCTCGAAAGAACGCTTTGTACAGCGGTGGAACGCATTGTTTCGAAAGGCCGTTTGCGAGTATCGCCCCGGCACGGCGCTGAAAACCTGGAGGCCGTTGGATATCGCCTCAAAGCCAGCCAACGAACGGTCCGTGGCAGAAGGGTTAACCAACCGGACGTTTGAATACTGTCGTGTGGGGTTCGACAAACGACGGATGATATTTCTGTCTGATGGTCGTGTGGGCGAGGGAGCAGGAGGGTGCGAGTTGTTTTGGGATGTAAAGGCGGGGAGGGGGGGCCGGCTCTTTCTGGAGATCTCGTCAGGATGTGAAATCACTTGCCGATTGAGGCGGGGGTCAGATGGAACGTGGAGAGGAAGGTGGATTCATCACGAGAAGATGCCGATTGTGCTTTCGCCGGTTCAGATGATGGCAGAGAGGGCAGGCACCACACATTTGGATTGACCCGGTGATTGTCCTTCGTGAGGATGACCATTGTTGAATGAAACCGGGCGATTGGCATGAGCGCGAGCCGCACCTGGGCACGGCGAGCCAGGCGGGGAAGAACGAGTGTTTAGCTGCGTTAGCGGGCTGCGTGGCTGCCCGTAAACTCAACGCCTGCCGCCTTGCGGATTCTCCGGCGATCGGTTGGGATCTCGGCCGGCAAAACAAGAACTGCTGCCCGGATTTCCGGGCAGCAGCTCATCCCCTCTCTTGGCCCGCAGAAGCTCAAGCCTTTGAAACTCCTGCAATTTCGTCCACACGAGTACCCTTGCTCGGTAATACGGGTGCAAGTGGGTGGATCTTTCAAAAATCTTACGTTACGCGACAAACAACCGTAAGGTCGGGGTGTGGCAGCGGTTTGATAGGCTGCCCAACCGGCTTAAAGAGTTTTTTGAAAGAAATGGCCATCAAGCCACGTATTGTTGGTAGCCGACTGATGCAAGCAGCTTGAATGAAAAGTGTTGACGAAATGATTCCGACCCGGCAATCGTTGTTGAGCCGGTTGAAAGACTGGAACGACCAGGAAGGGTGGAAGGTCTTTTTCGATACGTACTGGAAGCTGATCTATCACGCCGCCGTCAAAAGCGGGCTAACCGATGCGGAAGCGCAGGATGTGGTCCAGGAAACCGTAATCTCGGTCATGAAGAGCATGCCGACTTTCAAGTATGATGCGCAAAATGGCTCATTCAAGAGCTGGCTGCTGCGTTTGACCAGTTGGCGAATCACGGACCAGTTGCGCAAGCGACAAAGGGGAGTCGAACACCCGAAACACGAACCCCGAACCTCCACCAGAACTGCCACCGTCGAGCGCGTGGCCGATCCTGCGGGACTGGGATTGGAGGCGGTCTGGGAGGAGGAGTGGCGGACCAACCTTGTGGAGGCCGCCATCAATCGGGTCAAAAGGACCGTCGATGCAAAACAGTTTCAGATATTCGATCTTTACGCCATCAAAAAGTGGCCCGTTTCGCGAGTGGCCCGGATCCTGCGGGTCAATGCCGCCAGGGTTTATTTGACCAAGCACCGTATCGCCAAGCTGATTAAAAAGGAAGTCGCCTATCTCCAAACCAAGCCCGTTTAAAATCCTAAATTCAAGAAGCACCTGTTCTTCATCATGAATTCAACAGCAAAAAATAAAAGCTATTCAGCTATCGAAGCCACCTCTCGAATCCCGAACCACACGTCCGGCGTTCCCGTGGCGCCCCGTCGTGGCATGCATGAGATCAAGCGGAGCATTTTGAAAAAGTTGTGGTTGCGCATGAATCGAGAGGATTGCTGCTGTTCGTGAGGTGTAACCAAGCCTGCTTGCCTTTGCCCGAGAGAAAAATCTGAATCAGTCAAAACACCGATACATTATGACCATTAAAAAAGATTCTATTGGTAAACAGAAAACCCAGCCCGGATTCAGCCCCAAACCCGTTCGTCGCGTCAAGCCGATGAGTGGCAGAGGGGGCTCTGACCAAAGTCCAAGCCCCAGCTTCAGTCCAGCTCCAGTAACTCCGACCCCGAGCGCTCTCAGATTCAAGAAGTGATTGAGGTGACCCTGTCGGCGGGAGAAGCCCACCGTGGATCGAGAAGGTGCCCTCCTTTCGTGGCGGCAGATTCACTGGTGCGCACTGCTTAGTGTCAGCGTCGCGTCTTCCCTTCCTTATGCGAAAGCTGATCCTGAAGTGCGGGCTCTCGCCGGGTGATATCGTCATGCTGACGGCGGCGGTCCGCGACCTGCATCATTGCTATCCCGGGCGGTTTGCGACTGATGTACGAACATTATGTCCCGATCTTTGGGAGAATAACCCACACGTTACCTCCCTGTGCGAGGACGATCCCGAGACAGAACAAATTGACTGTTCATATCCTTTGATTGACAGATGCAACGAAAGTCCTTACCATTGCTTGCACGGTTTTGTTGGATTCCTGAATGATCGCCTGCATCTCTCCATAAAACCCACCGTATTCAAGGGTGACATTCACCTTTCCGGCCAAGAAAGAGCCTGGTACTCACAAGTCCACGAAGTCACAGGCAAGGAGACACCTTTCTGGATTATTGCAGCGGGAGGAAAGTACGATTTGACGATCAAATGGTGGCAGGCCGAGCGTTACCAGGAGGTTGTAAATCATTTCAGCGGCAAGATTCAATTCGTTCAGGTGGGCGGTGATGGGCACCATCATCCGAAGTTAAAAGGTGTCATCGACCTGCGTGGTCAAACGAGCCTCCGCGAGTTGATACGGTTGGTTTACCACTCTCAAGGGGTACTCTGTTCGGTAACAGCCCTGATGCATTTGGCCGCGGCTGTGGCAACCAAGCGAGGGCAGCCGGCCAACCGTCCTTGTGTCGTGGTTGCCGGCGGGCGTGAGCCGGCACACTGGGAAGCATATCCCGACCACCAGTTCATTCACACCAATGGCGCTCTGCGCTGTTGCATCAACGGGGGTTGTTGGAAGGATAGAGCGGTGCGCTTGAGAGACGGCGACGAGCGAGATAAGCGGGATCATCTCTGTGTGGATGTCGTCAAAGGGCTACCGCGCTGCATGGACCTGATTACACCGGCAGAAGTCAGCCGTCGGATAGAACTCTATTTCAAGGGAGGTGTCATCAAGTATCTCCGCCCGCGGCAGCGGGCGTCAGCCGAACAGGGCATAGTTGCGACCGCCAAGAACCAATACGACGAACAACCCTTAAGCCTGCAGAGTGCTGGCATGGCCTGCGAGCGGTTTATCCAAACAATCCCAAGCTATCCTGATCGCTACCAAGGCCGGGGTATTGTAATCTGCGGCGGTGGTGTGAGGTACTTCACCAGCGCCTGGGTCTGCATCAACATGTTGCGGCGGCTGGGATGCCGCTTGCCGATCCAGTTCTGGTACTTAGGCAAGAAGGAAATGGATGACCAGATGAAGACTCTGCTGGCACCCCTTGACACAGAATGCGTCGATGCCTGCAAGGTGCGCAGATGTTTCCCGGTCCGGATTCTACAGGGATGGGAGTTGAAGCCTTACGCCATTCTTCAATCGCCCTTTCGCGAAGTTTTGTTGCTGGACGCGGACAACGTCCCGGTGGTTAATCCCGAGTTCCTTTTCGACACGCCTCAATTCCAAACCAGCGCAGCAGTTTTCTGGCCCGATTACCGCCGGAGAAAAACCGGGCAGGCCCTGGCAGTCTGGAAGAGCTGCGGATTGCGTCCCCCAAAGGAACCGGAATTTGAAACCGGCCAAGTGGTCATTGAGAAACGACGCTGCTGGCCGGCGCTCTGCCTCTGCATGTGGTTCAATGAGAATTCCGATTTCTACTATGAGCATCTGCACGGAGACAAAGAAACCTTCCATTTGGCCTTTCGCAAGTTGAAGAAGATCTACTCCCTGGTCCCGAAGCCCATCCACTCGCTCGAAGGAACGATGTGCCAACATGACTTCCAGGGGCGGCGAGTTTTTCAACATCGAAACATGGACAAATGGGACTTGTTTCTGCGAAACAAACGCGTTGAGGATTTCTGGTTTGAGAAGGAATGCCGCGATGACATCGCCCAACTGCAGGGTCGGTGGCATGGTGGGCTTGGTCAGGGCGTCAAAGGGTGGTCGGGCGCGGTTGTGCCTGCCAAGCGGCGGGGGCGACCGTTGAAGATCATGGCGGTCATGATTTCAGGGGTGAAACGCAGTAGGACGCGAGGTCGAACCCTGGATGACCTTGCGCGAACAGATTGGAATGGCGCACCCCTGCTTGTCCACATTGACGACGGTAATGCGGATGGTTACCGCGAAAGGGAGACGCATTGTGCGTATCTCGCCCTGGAAAAAAGTTTGGAACACGGCGCCGATTATATTCTCCTGATGGAGGACGATTTGGATTTCAATCAGCATCTTAGCCACAACTTGCATAATTGGGGCCCCCTTGAGGCCGGGGTGGTGACACTGGCAAGCCTATTTAACCCCAAGGTGCGAGAGTTGGCGTGCGATCTCAGAAATAACGCGCGTATTGTCAATCCCAATGAGGTGTTTGGCAGCCAGGCCTTTCTCATCGCAAACGATACCGTGCGATACATTGTCCGGCACTGGGACGAAGTGGCGGGCAGGCAAGACATCAAAATCTCTCGCTTGGCAGGTCGCCAAAGAAAGCCCATCTTCTACCACGCTCCGTCGCTGGTCCAACACATTCGCACTCCGGGCGCATTGGACGCAAGCTTTCGCGAGGCGATGGATTTCGATCCGAACTGGAAGGCCTAGACGGGGTCTGGCGACCCCGTTTATTCCGGTCCTTTCACGGGACGCGAAGCTTGGTCAGTGCCTCGCGAAAAATGAATTGCAGGACATCGCGTTGCGCAGTTTAATGCGGCGTATGCCCTGCTTCGACGAAAATGTATCAAGATTCCTCAGCTAACGACCGGCAGGCCGCGCAGACAAACACCAGCGCGAGTCGTGCCCAGGACGAAGGCCTGCCCCCCCTTTCGATCCCCGATCATCAGTTGCTCCGATGCATCGGTCGCGGCAGTTACGGCGAAGTGTGGCTCGCTCAAAACACCATGGGAACGTACCGGGCGGTGAAGGTCGTTTACCGCAAGTCCTTCATGGATCAACGACCGTTTGAGCGGGAAGTATCCGGTATTCGCAAGTTTGAACCGATTTCTCGCTCACATGAGGGTTTTGTGGACGTGCTGCACGTGGGGATCAATGAGGAACTTGGTTACTTCTACTACGTGATGGAATTGGGCGACGACTCGAAGTCGGGACAGAATATCGATCCGGAAAATTACACTCCGAAGACACTGACCCAAAACCTTGACCCGCGCGTGAAACTGTCCGCGCAGGAATGCCTGCAACTGGGACTCGCCCTGAGCCAGGCCCTGGCCGAGTTGCACAAACACGGTTTGGTTCATCGTGACGTCAAACCTTCCAATATCATCTTCGTAAACGGCGTGCCCAAACTGGCCGATATCGGTTTGGTGGCCGGGGTCAATGAGGCCCGTTCCTATGTCGGCACCGAAGGGTTCATCCCGCCCGAAGGCCCCGGGACAGCGCAAGCCGATGTTTACAGCTTGGGCAAAGTTCTTTACGAAGCCAGCACTGGAAAAGATCGCCAGGACTTTCCGGAATTACCGACGTGGGTGGACCAGTTTGCAGACCGCGAGCGGTTTCTGGAACTCAACGAGGTGATTCTGATTGCCTGCAAGAATGACCTTGGCCAGCGTTACGCCTCCGCGTGGGACATGCACGCGGACTTGCTGGTGCTGGCGAATGGCAAATCGGTCAAGCGCCTCAAGACATTGGAACGGCGGCTGTCGAACCTGAAGCGAGTCGCGGGCTTCTCAGCATTGATTCTGGCAGCTCTTGTGGCCATTCTTTATGAGGTCTATCGCGAATGGAGAGGCGCCCTTGAATCGCGGCAACGACAAGTGGGTGCGAATGTGGCTTACGGCACTCGCGCTGTGGAAACGGGCGACCTCTTGGGTGCCCTGCCCTACTTCGCCGAGGCATTGGCCTTGGAGAAGAATGACGGGAGAGGAGCAACTTTACATCGCCTCAGGTTCGGTTGCGTTCTGTGTCAATGCCCAAAGCTTGTGCAACTGTGGCGCGCTCCCAAACAGGTTGAGATGGCAGGATTCAGTCCGGATGGCCGGTACCTTTTGGCGGTTGAGCGGTTGGGCAAAGCGCAAATATTCGACGCGAATAGAGGCCAATCGATCTCGCCGCCATTTGGACAAAGTTATGGTCTGTACCGAGGCGCCTACAGCCCGGATGGCAATTCCGTCGTTACCGCCAGCGGAGACAAAACGGCCTGCGTTTGGAGGGCCCGTGATAGCAGCAAAGTCCTTGCTCTGGATCATCCTCAGCAAGTTTTTAGTGCCAGTTTCAGCCCTGACGGTTTGCGTATTGTCACCGGTTGTGAGGACCATATCGTTCGGGTTTGGAACGCGCAGACGGGCGAACTTCAGCTCTCCCTCCATGAACACACGAACGCCGTGCTTTTCGCCGCTTTCAGCCGTGATGGACGCCGGATCGTCACCACCAGCCGCGACAAGACCGCCCGAATAATGGATGCCATGAACGGTCACCAGGTTGGCTTACCACTCAAACATCCGACTTGGGTGGGATATGCCGCCTTCAGCCCCGACGGACGAAAGCTCGTCACCGCTTGTTTTGATCACAAAGCACGCGTCTGGGAAACGGAAACGGGCCGGCAAATCTTGCCCGACATGAACCATCGCGACGGAGTCAACAGCGCGGAGTTCAGCCCGGATGGCCGACTGATCGTCACAGCCGGCTTGGATCACGTTGCTCGCATCTGGCTTGCCGAAAACCATCAACCGCTTAATCCCAACCCGATCTTGAGGCATAGTGACCGGGTGATGCACGCTGTGTTCAGTCCAGACGGCCATCGCATCGCCACTACCTGTGCCGATGGGACCGTGCGAGTTTGGGACCTGGCCGCCAGTGCGGTAGCGCCTTTGGCGGCTCGCAACTCATTCAGCCAAGATCGAAGCCGCTTCCTGACTGTCACCAGTCAAGAGGTGCGAGTGTGGGATACGCTTTCCGGGCAAGCCGTTTCGCCGTTGATCAGACCAAGCCTCTTTGAAGAAGCAAAGCTTAATCTGGATGGTACTTTCATATCGATCAGGTCCAAGCCGTTGGACAGGGCCAATGAACGGCGCGAGGAAGTTTGGAAAACGGAAACGGGCACGCCAGTGGGGCCGCCGATGTTGTTCTCGAATGCCCTTAATAACACCTGTCTCAGTCGCGATGGAACACGATTATTGGCCTTCGGGGGTAAAGTGGCGCAAACCTGGGATGTCCTTACCGGGATGCCTCTCGCGACGGGCGTTTTACACAATGAGACCATCCGCTCCGGCATGTTTAACCCTGCCGGAAAGAAAGTCGCAACCTGGAGTGGGGTCGTCGTTAAGGTATGGGACCCCTTGACCGGTCGAGAATTCTTTGGGCCGCTCAGGCATGCTTTCCCGGTCAAATGGGTTGAGTTCAGTCCCGACGGCTCTCGGCTTGTGACTTGTGGGGCTGACAACGGCTTCACCAAATGCCAGGCCCAGGTCTGGAGCGCCGCAACCGGCCAGCCCGTAGGGCTCCCGCTTACGCATGACGATGGAGTCCTCTGCGCTTCGTTCAGTCCCGACGGCAGCCGTGTCGTCACCGCCAGCGAGGACTTTACTGCCATAGTTTGGGATGCCGTCTCCGGAAGACAACTTACACCCGCTCTCAAGCACGATAACCAGGTGTGGACAGCGGCTTTTAGTCCCGATGCCAAATGGATCGTGACGGCCAGCTTTGATAAGACGGCGCGGGTTTGGAGCGCAGAGACTGGTGACCCGTTGACCCCGCCTCTACAGCACGTTGCAACGCTGGCGAACGCGAAGTTCCTGGCCGATGGTCGCCGGATCGTCACGTCTGACGGGAAGGGTAATTTCTGGAAATGGGATTTGCCTTTGGATGAAAGGCCGGTGGACGATCTCAGAAAACTCGGCCGCTTGCTATCGGGCACTACGGTTGCGCCTCCTGGCAACGTGAATTCACCGCAATCAGAATCGCTTGAGGCCCTCTGGCGGCAACTTCAAACGCGATACCCTTCCGGCTTTGCAACCTCCAATGAGGAGGTTGCCGGCTGGCATGAGTTTCAAGCGGAAGAGAGTGAACTTGAACAGCAATGGTTTGCGGCGGCCTTCCATCTGCAGCGCCTCCTCTCAATGCGGCCCGGTGACCAGTCCCTCGCTGAGCGCCTTGCGCGTGCGCAGGAACGTTTAAAGAGCGGGAATTAATCCCTCCCTCGTGGCCGTGGCGGGCGACCGTGGGCGTCGCTGCCCCCGCCAGATTTTATCCCCAAGCGAGATCTGATTATTGAAAGATCCAATGTTTTTCATACGTATAAAGGGGAAAGCTCAGTTTAGTTCAATCGAGTATTTGACTCCCGTTTTGCGCCAGCCGCAAAAGTCGGCTGATAGAGTCGGCGAAGACTGCTTAACAAGCGTAAAAAGAAAAATTCGTTATGGCATCAAACCAAAATAGAAGCGTCGTTGTCGGCAGTGCAAAGAGCATGCTGCCGCAGGCCAAAGTCGTCGGCAAGGTTGACCCGCAGCAGCGAATCGAAGTCACCGTGCTGATGCGTTCCAGGTCCGCGGGCGAGGATATCGAGGCCTATGCAAAACGCGCAATGAATCTTGGTGCCCAATTGCCCGAGGAGCGCCGGTACCTGAGCCGGGAGGAGTTTGTTGCGACACGCGGCGCCGATCCTGCGGATATCGCCATTGTTGATGCCTTTGCTCACGCGCATAATCTGACGGTGGTGGAGACCCATCCCGGTCGACGAGCAGTGCGGCTGTCGGGGACCATCGCTGATCTCACGAGTGCGTTCAAACCCGAGTTGAGGAACTACCGACTCGGCAAGCGGATGTTCCGCGGGCGCACAGGCTC
>Ga0187872_10003482_pt1 | contig 12555 bp, 9 predicted proteins | sample June2016WEW_16_4_FD_132973 | JGI IMG/M metagenome (GOLD analysis project Ga0187872, IMG submission 132973) | Peatland microbial communities from SPRUCE experiment site at the Marcell Experimental Forest, Minnesota, USA - June2016WEW_16_40 | ecosystem: Environmental > Terrestrial > Soil >...
CTTTCACGGCGGTAACATGGGTTCAAATCCCATCGGGGACGCCAAGCGCCTGATTTATTCTCAACGGGATATTCACCGCAAAGCGCCGCAAAAACACGTCCACGGTGCGGTGGTTCCAACACTGGCTTAATTCCAGGGCGGGTTTCGGCGGGATGCTCGTACAACGTCCGTTGCTCCCGGCGTGAATCGAACGTGATGGGAAAGCCTCACTTCAGACAGCGCGCGGCTATTCTGCGAGCGCTCAGGCAGTGACTCTTGACTCAAGGGTTTTCATAAAATCCAGAATCATGTGAACGACGGCCTCATCGCCGATCGCGGTGTTGATCATGGTGTGGTAAAGGGTGCGGTCAGGCCATTCGAGGTGGAAATACTTCTGGATGAAATCGCCGCGATCCCGATCAACGGCATCCACGAGCTGTTCGGCTTCCTTCTCCGTCTTGCCGCGAGTCAACAAGCGCCGCACTTTATCTTCTCTCGGGGCATAAAGAAACACACGCAACGTGTCTTTGCGGTTCCTGAGAAAATGTTGCGACCCCCTTCCGACGATGACAGAGTTTCCGGTTTTCGCCGCCTGCTGAACGACACGTTCTGTAATCTTCAAAATGCTTTCGCTGTCGACCAGCTTAAGCTTGTGCGCATTGAGACTTCCTTCATAACTCCCGCGCAAGAAGGATTTGAAGAGACGGTAGTACAGTGGATCAGTTCTTTCCTCTCGAGCCTCGACGACGTCCTTGGGACATTCAGCAAGCCTCGCGATCTCCTCCGTCAGCAACTGATCCCAAAGCTTCCAGCCAAGCTGCTTGGCAAGCAGTTGAGCGATTTCGCCGCCGCCGCTTCCGTACTCGCGTTCAATGGTGACGATTTTTATAATCTGCGTCATAAACGAGGTCTACGATTCAAAGGGGACGGCGAGAACGGGGCATGGTCCCAACTGCAGCACCCGATAGGTTGTCGAACCAAACACCGCCAGGTCCAAGGCGCCACGGCCACGCACTCCCATAGCCACCAAGTCGATTTGCGCTTCCTGGGCGAGTTGAATGATTTGCTGGTATGGTTTTCCGATGCGTACCGCCGTCTTGATCCTGAGCGTCTTGCGTCCCTCCGGTGGAATCAGTTTATCGAGTTGTTCCATCGCTGTCGCTACAGCCTCTTCCATCTTGGCCGAACGTGGAACCCCCTCCAACACGTGCAGCAGGGTGAGCTCGGCATCGTACTCCGCTCTCACAGAGAGCGCATAGTTCAAGGCCCGCTCTGAATTCTCGGAGAAATCCGTACAGAAAAGAACTCGGCTCAAGTGGTGGATGTGGCCCCGCTCTTTACCTGAGGCCATATCTGCGGCGAAAGACTCGTGCGACGGCTTACACACTGCCAGCACCGGGCAGGGAGCCCTGCGCATCACCCGATTGGTCACCGAGCCCAGCACCAGGCGGTCAAACCCTCGCTGGCCGTGCGTTCCCATGACGATCAGGTCCGTTTTCTGCACTTGCGCAAACGACAGAATACAATCCGGCGCCGTTCCCTGGTGCACCACCAACTCCGGCTGAATTTCATCGTGGGTGTGGTTCTTCACGAATTCTTGCAATTGCTCCTTGCCGCCCTCGCGAAGCGCCCGGCAGAACTCCTGATAGTCGCCCGCACAGGCAGCATAGTCGGCGTAAGGATATCGCCATAGCTCTACGATATGCTGCGCCACCAACTTGGCTTGATAATGCTGGGCCAGCGACAGCGCATGGCGATACGCCCTTATCGAGAACTCTGAGAAATCAATGGGACAAAGGATGAGTTTAATTTCCAGCATAACTAGGTCTCTGACTCTTGTTATCTCCTGCATTACATCAGATCGATTGTTTACTCCGCTACCCTTACCCCACCGCCACCAGGATCATTCTTCTTCAAAACAAAAGCCAGACAGAACATGATCGCCGCCCCCACGGCAAGAACCATAAAGGTATCGATGTATGCCAGGCTTGCTGCCTGCGCTTGCAGGGATTGGTAAATCCTGGCGTAAGCCGTTATTTGTGCCTCGTGTTTGCCCACACCAGAGTTGGCCAGGTGCTGAGCCAGGCCGTTAGCCGAATTCATAAAATTGGGATTGTCGACCCTGACGCTCTGCACCAGCCTGGCCTGATGGAATTGCGAACGGCGCGCAATCAATGTGGTGACTAGCGACGTTCCCACGCTGCTTCCCATATTGCGCATGAAATTGACGATTCCGGCGACCGAGTTGTTCTTCTCCGGCGAAATTCCGACATAGGCCACCAGCGTAATCGGCACGAACAGGAATCCCAAACCAATCACCTGGGTGATGCGCAGCCACGTGGCGGCACTGAAGCTGATCTGCAAGTCAATCCGCTTTGTGGAATAGAACATGGCGATGGACAGGGCCAGCCAGCCGAAGGCGATCAGGTAGCGCGCCTGGAACTTCGTTGTGAGTTGGCCCATGATGGGCATCTCAAGCAGCAAAACAAAGCCTCCGGCCGATAGAGCAAGCCCAGCCAGTTCCGAGGTGTACCCCACCAGCGTCTGGAGGAACTGCGGCATCAGGACCAGGCTGCTGAACAACAAGATTCCCAGCGTGAACATCATCAGGCTTGAACTGGCGAAGTTAAAGCTCTTGAACATCCGGACGTCGATGATGGGCGCCTTTTGATGCCACTCCCAGATCACCAGCGAGATCAGGCATACGGTCGCGACCACGACTAAAGTGGTGATGAAGCGCGACCCGAACCAATCATCTTCCTGGCCCTTGTCGAGTAGCACTTGTAATGCCCCGATACCGAGTGTAAGGAGAGCGATGCCAATGTAGTCCAACTTGACCCCAGCCGCCTTGAGCCGACTTAAATAGGGAGGATCTTCGACAAAGCGCCGCACCAGAAACCATGTGGCCAAGCCGACCGGGAGATTGATGAAAAAAATCCAGCGCCAGGAATAGTTGAAAGTGATCCAACCGCCTAAGGTTGGCCCGATCGTGGGTGCCATGATGGCCGTAATGCCATAGAGCGCGAACGCCAGGCCTCGCTGTTGTGGTGGAAAAGTGTCGGCCAGGATGGCCTGAGCCATCGGCTGCAGGCCGCCGCCGCCCATACCTTGCAGCACCCGGAAGAAAAGAAGAAATCCGAGATTCGGCGCCACACCGCAAAGCAAGGAACTCACAGTAAAGACGCCCAAACAGGCCATGAAAAAGCGCTTCCGTCCGAAGGCGCCTGCGAGCCAGCCGCTGATCGGCAGGATGATGGCATTCGAGACCAAATAAGAAGTCAACACCCACGTACTTTGGTCGTTGCTCGCGCCCAGATTCCCGGCCATATACGGCAGGGCCACGTTAGCAATGCTGGTGTCGAGGACCTCCATGAAGGCTGCCAACGCCACGACAACAGCAATCAGCCAAGGATTGTACTTGGGCCGCCAAACGGCTTGGTCGATAGTGAGCGCAGCGGAACTCATATAGCGAAATTCAAACAGCGAAAAGCTATCTCAAACGGTTTTGGGAAGGGCGCGGCTTTTAGCCGTGCCGCCCAGCGCCAATAACGACAAGGGCTTTAGGGACGCGCGGTTTACTCCCTCTGTTCATCATGAGATGCCTTCGAATTCATTGCACGAAAATCATTTCAGGTACACGTCCGGCACCACGTTCATGCCCGGTCGGAGCCGGCGATCCCGGTTCTCCCCCGGATCGAGGACGATCTTTACCGGAATCCTCTGCACGATTTTCACGTAGTTTCCGGTGGCATTCTCCGGCGGAAGCAAACTGAATAGCGGGCCGGTTGCTCCCGCAATGCTGTCCACATGCCCTTTTAAAGTCCGGCCGCTCGAATCCACATGGATTTCCGCCCTCTGTCCAATTTTCATGTGCCTAAGCTGCGTCTCTTTAAAATTGGCTGTGACCCACACTTCATCGAGAGGCACCACCGTGAGGAGTTGCTGCCCGTCTTGAACGTTCATCCCAACCACCACCGTCTTATTCACTTCGCCGCTGACCGGAGCAACGATTTTCGTGTATCCGAGATTCAGTTGGGCCTGTTCGAGCAGCGCACGCTTTTGCTCAACATCCGCAATCAAAGCCTGCACGCGAGCCCGGGTCGACGACACTTGCTGCGGCCCCGTCTCCGCATAGCGGTGGTTCGCATCGGCTTGCGCCAGGTGGCTCCGGGCCTGTTCGACGAATTGCTGCGCTGCAGACTCACTGGCGCGGGCGGCCGCTACCGTCGCGGTGCTGGATTTGGCCGTGGCCAACGCCTGATCGTAAACTTGCTCGGCTACCTCTTGCTTGTCGACCAGTAACTTGTAGCGTTGGAGATCGTCTTGCGCTCTCACATCGTTCGCCTCGGCCGACTCCAGTTGGTCATGAGCGACGGTCAGTTGCCTCTCGGCGGCGATGACTCCGGCGTTGGCGTCGTCGATGCCGGACGCAGTGAACTTCAGTTGGCTTGAAGCGTTCACTGAAGTAATCGGAACCGTGATATTCAGCGATTGGGCTGTCGCTTCGGCGTTGGCGAGATTAGCTTGCGCTTGCGCGACTGCAACCTCATAGTCTTTTGGGTCGATCTCGACGAGCACCGTGCCTTTCTCCACCCACTGGTTGTCGTCTACGTTGACCCGCACCACGTAGCCGGAAACACGCGCGCTGACGGGATAGAGGTGAACATCCGCCTGGGCGTCGTCGGTCGATTCGTAGCTGCTCAAGAAGCGCCACAAGAACACCCCGGCGACAAGCACCACCACGATGACGGCCAGAATCACGATGTTTCTGCGGCGCTTGGGACTTCGGCGCACCGGCGGAGTATGGGCCCTGTCCGTTAAGGGCGACGGATCGACCGAGGATGGATCGACCGGGGATGGATCGACCGGGGATTCGTTACCCGTCTCAGGCACTGAACGGGGTGGGTTTTCTTCCGCCATGTTCATTTTCCTCTAAAGTATTCTTTGACGCCCTGCTCAGCGATGCCCAGAGTGCGAAGCAGGGAAATTTTCGCACAATTATAGTTGTAGAGCTCGAGCGCAGCCACACTACACTTGGTCGCGAGGCGGAGATACAGGCGCTTCGCGACTGTCACGCGTCGCTCACCTCTCGCGAACGGGAGGTCATGGCATTGGTGGTCTCCGGCCTGTTGAATAAACAGGTCGGTGGCGAGCTCGGCATCAGCGAGATCACGGTGAAGGCACACCGAGGTCAGGTTATGAAAAAGATGAAGGCGGATTCGCTGGCCGACCTGGTAAGAATGGCCGCGAGACTCCGCCTCGCAGCGGCGCCGAAAGGCTGACACTGCACATGTGGCGCGGGCGCCCCCGCCCGCGTGCTCGCAGCGACTCCCCCGTCCGCGCAGAGCGCGGTGGGATTGTGACTGCGGCGGCCATGCTCGTCAACGGGCTCCCATAGTGGAAAAGGCCATTCTTGTATTTCTGTTTGTTTCGCTGTCCTTGTGGGCTGCGGGTCGCAACTTGGGGGCTGTTTCGCTAGCCGCGCTTGAAAGGTTGCGTGTGGCTCACCATGAGGAGCACGGTCTGTGCCAGACGCTCCAGAACCGCGAGATCGCCCTCGTCAAAAGCAAAGGGCTGTGTGGAGAAAACCTCCAGCACTCCAACTACCTCACGCTCGTAGCGGATGGGTGCGGCCACTAGCGAGCGAATACCGAGGTGCCGACAGATCGCGGCTTCGAGGCGGGAATCGGTCTCGGCGTCGTCGCAACGGAGGGTTTTTCCTGTACGTATGCACTCCCCGGAAAAGCCCGAGTTGATATCTACGTGGGTTCCGAGCGGTGGTCCGCCGGTTCCGACGCTCGCCCGGCACATCATAGGACCTCTGTCGACGATGGCGATGGCCGCGCCAGTGCCGCGTAAGAGAGTCCGCGCGCGTTCGCCGATCACCCGCAGCGCGGTATTTAAATCCGACCCGAGCGAGTTGAACTCATACTGAATTGAGGTCGAAACCGGTGGCCGACCATGGATCCCGGCTGCACCAGCTTCCGCTTCCAAACTACCAGCTTCGGCTTCCAAACTAATGGACCGCGGCTCGCGAGTTCCATTGTCTGAAGACTTGCTGCCCCAGCCCAAACCAGGCACTCGGTCGAAGCTAAGCTTTGGTGCCTTGCGACTGGGCGCTGTGTCATTGAGTACCAGCCACTCATCCAAGCGCTGACGCGCCTCCACGGGGAGCTCGGAAAATCGCACCCCAGCGCGACCGAGAGCATCCGCCCATGCGATATAGCCAGTCGTCTCCAGGTGGGTGTCCACGTGGGTGTCCGAATCCGGCAGATCGACGCTGAGTTGAAATTGGTGGTCAGCTTCCAGGAGGACGGCCGTTTGCATTGACAGGCCCTGCTCGCTGAGATCCAGAATCATGCCGCCCGTGACCCCATCGAAACTGGCAAAGATTGGCCCATGCACCTTATGCCGCAGGCAACTACGTCTGTCTGTAATCATCTTCCAGCCTTCACCCCGCAGTTTTCTCGCCGCATTAACGCACGAGATTATCAGTTCGAAAGAAACGATGCGCGCGGGAATTAAGATGATCGGAGCAAACATCGGTAAAAGGAAGTGCACGACAGGATTCCCCGCACTTCCCGAAACAAGTACATTTGCCTTGTTGAGACGTAAGCAGCGGCGATGCTGTCGCGACTAAGCTTGTAGCATCTACCGGTAACACCCCGCGAAGGCTTAGTCGCCGCTTCCGCAGGTACAAATGCCCGCGCCGCTGCCCAGTTGCTTCAAGTAACTGCACTCATTTTGCAGAACTGTCCCTTCGCCGCCCAGCGGCACCTGAGTAAAGCTTCTCTCAGTTACTTGGAAGGTACCGTCGCCGTCGGGTTGAGGGTTAGCCTCCCAGCCAACGATTATGCCGGTCGGGGCTAAGGAGCCGGGATCACATTGTGGATTCTGTGTGGGATCCGACGACACCACCTCGATCATTCCAGCTTGAGGCAGTGTTCCGCTCAGGGGATTTGCCGTGAGATCGTTGAGCAAGGACAATGTCAGCAACCCGCTGTCCGACACCGAACATCCACAACACTCGTTCAATACCTGATGCTGGTCGAACACGTAAACCATGGCGCACAGGTTTCCGCCCGTAAGACCGGTGTTAGTAAGTCGAACGGTGCCCTCAATACCTGATGTCTGGGCATAGGCGGCATCAAAGTAATTCACGAGAAGCAGTGGCGTTACGGTGACGCTAACCGATCCAGTGACGCCGCCTGCTTCTGCGAGAATCGTCGTCGCGCCCACTTGGTTGGCAGTGGCCATCCCGCCGCTGTTCACGCTCGCTATCCCAGGCTGCGCCGAACTCCACGCTACAGTTCCGGTTCCAGTTATGTTCTCGGTTGTTCCATCGCTCAGCGTTGCCATCGCCTGGAGCTGACTGCTACTCCCCAAGACCATGGATAATGGTGAAGGGACAATGTTCAAGGCGGTGGGTGCCGCTACTGTAAGACTAACCGACCCAGTAACGCCATTGCCCCCTGCGAGAATCGTCGTCGATCCAACCTGCAAAGCAGTCACCAGTCCGCCGCTGCTCACGCTAGCAATGCCTGGCTGCGTCGAACTCCACGCTATGATTGCGGTCAGGTCTTGCATTCTTCCATCGCTCAAGGTTGCGATCGCTTGGAGCTGGCTGCTAGTCCCCGGGGCCAGCGAGAGTGTTGCCGGGACGATGTTCAAAGCGCTGACCGGCGCTACGGTGAGACTCGCCGATGCAGTAAAGCCACTGGTCTGCGCGAGGATCGTCGCCGCGCCAACCTGGTCGGCAGTCACTATTCCGGCGCTGCTCACGGTAGCGATGCCTGTCCCCTGCAAACTCCATGCTACGTTTGCGTTCATCTCCCGCGTCGATCCATCGCTCAAGGTTGCGATCGCTTGGAGCTGGAGGCTACTCCCCACGGACATGAATAGTGTTGCCGGGGTAATGTTCAAGCCGACTACCGCAGCGGGAATCACTGTCAGGTTTGCGGTTCCGGTCACGGATCCGGAGGTCGCGCTGATGCTCGTCGTTCCCATTGCCCAACCTGTCGCCATACCTCCCGCTGCGATCATCGCCACATACGGATCCGATAAACTCCACGTCACCGATGCAGTCAGATTTTTCTTGCTGCCGTCGCTGTATGTCCCCGTCGCGGCAAAAGGTAACGACTCGCCAGCCGGGATTATCCCGTTTGCCGGACTGACCGCGATGGAGACCAGCGCGGGCGGCCCAACCGTGACAGTTGTCGAGCCGCACACCGAGCCCGCACACGCACTCACCGTTGCCGTGCCGCCCTTGCCCAGGGCATAGGCCGCACCCATGTTGCTGGCATCGCCGGTGATGCCGACGGCCGCGGGGTTTGAGGAACTCCAGGTCAACGAAGCAAGCTGCTCTGTGCTGCCGTCGCTGAAGGTGCCCGTAGCGATCAACTGCTGCCCGGTATCGAGAGGAACCGTCGGGCTGCTCGGACTCACCGAGATGGAGACAAGGTTCGGCGGGGTCAGCGTGCCCGTTTCGTACAGCTCGGCACTGGCCAGATAACCGCTCGAGTTATCGCCACCTGCAATCAGATTCATTCCGTTGTTCAGCAGCGAAGCCGTGTGCAAGTAGCGCCCGATGTTCAAGCTGCCGGTGGGGGCGAAGGTCTCGGTTGCGGGATCGTTCAGCTCCGCAGCGGTTAGGTAAGCGCTCGAGCCGTAGCCGCCGGTCATCAGATCCGTTCCATTGTTCAGCAGTGTCGCCGTGTGGAGGATGCGCGCGGTATTCAGGCTGCCGTCGATTGCGAAGCTCCCGGCCGCGGGATTGTACAGCTCCGCACTGGCTAAGGCGTTGCCATTGGAGTCCTCGCCTCCCGCAATCAGCACCATGCCGCTGTTCAGCAGCGTCGCCGTGTGCCTGTAGCGCGCGGTGTTTAGGCTAAGCGTGGGCGTGAAGGTCGCGGTCGCGGAATTGTACAGCTCGGCACTGGCTGAGGTGTGGCCGTTGTTGTCATAGCCTCCCGCAATCAGCACCGTGCCATCATTCAGCAGGGTTGCGGTGTGATAGAGGCGCGCGGTGTTCAGGCTGCCGGTGGCGGCGAAGGTGCCGGTCGTGGGATTGTACAGCTCGGCACTGGCTAGGGCGCCGCCGGAGCCCTGGCCTCCCGCAATCAGCACCATGCCGTTGATCATTGCTCCTTGGATCATGGTCGCCGTATGGAGTTCGCGCGCGGTATTCAGGCTGCCCGTGGGAGTAAAGGTCCCGGTCGCGGGATTGTAGAGCTCGGCACTAGCTAAGATGTTGCCGTTCTCCGCGTTGCCTCCCACGATCAGCACCCTGCCATTGTTCAGCAGCGTTGCCGTGTGATAGAGGCGCGCGGTCTTCAGGCTGCCGGTGGGAGTGAAGGTTCCGGTCGCGGGATTGTACAGCTCGGCACTGGCTAAGACATTGCCGTTATAGCCTCCCGCAATCAGCACCATGCCGTTGTTCAGCACTGTCGAGGTATGTGAGGCGCGTGCTGTGTTCAGGCTGCCGGTCAAAACAAAGCCTGCGGTTACGGTCAACGGAGTCGAGCCGTTGATCGCGCCCGACGTCGCCTGCATCGTCGTCGTGCCTAAGCCAGCCGTTGTGGCCAATCCCTGCGAGCCAGACGCATCGCTGATCGTCGCCACGCTTGGAGCCGATGAACTCCACGCCGCCGTGCTCGTCAGATTCTGCGTGCTGGCGTCGCTGTACGTTCCCGTGGCCGTGAACTGCTGCTTAGTCCCCACGGTAATTGAAGCGTTTCCCGGCGTCACCGCAATCGACACCAGCACCGGTGCCGTCACCGCCAGCGCGGCTGAGCCGGTAATGCTGCCTAGCGTCGCGCTGAGGCTCGATTGGCCCGTTTTCACGCCGGTCGCCAGACCTCCCGGCGTGATCGTCGCCACACCCGGAGCCGATGAACTCCACGCTGCCGTGCTCGTCAGATTCTGCGCGCTGGCGTCGCTGTACGTTCCCGTGGCCGCAAACTGCTGCGTATTCCCGGCGGCAATCGAAGCGTTCCCCGGCGTCACCGCAATCGACACCAGCGCCGCCGACGTCACCGTCAGCGTGGCTGAGCTGGTGATACTGGTCATGGTCGCGCTGAGGCTCGAGGTGCCCGCTGTCACAGCCGTCGCCAGACCTCCCGCTGTGATCGCCGCCACGCCCGGAGCCGATGAACTCCACGTTGCGGATTGAGTCAGATTTTGGACCGTTCCATCGGAATAGTTCCCGGTCGCGGTGAGCTGCTCGGATTCACCCACAGGCAGAGAGGACTGGTTCGGACCGACCGTCAAATTGAGCAATGCGGGCGGCCCGACGTTGACCGACGTGCTGCCGGTTACGCCTTGATAGACCGCAGACAGTTGTGCGACGCCTTCGCCCATGCCAGTCACGTCGCCTTGAGTGGTGATCGTGGCCACGGCTGGCTGGCTCGTCTGCCAAGTTACCGAAGCACCTAAGGCGTGCGAAGTCCCATCCGCATAATAGCCGGTAGCGCTGAGCTGCAGTGTCGTGCCTTTCGCAATGGTCTGGTTAGCAGGAGCAATCTTGATTTGTGAGAGTTTTGCCGGGCCTTGCGATGTGCTCCCCGAACCGCAACTGAAGAACAAACTTAAGCCTATGAGCACACCAAGAGCCCTGATTGCACGACCGGCTGGCCAAAAACTCATGGCGGACTCCTGGGGCAATTCGGGGGGAGGAGCGCACGAACTAACCAATTAGAACTATATCGACTGGACTATTCCGAAGAAATTCTCAAATCGTACTAACCCATTTGGGTAGCATGTCGGCATAGGTCGAACCGCAAGTCTAAGAGCCAGCCATTTTCCGACAATTGGGTCGCGTGGCTAGACAACAAACTGAAGGCCACTGATGTAGCTCGCAGATTTGTTCCCGCGCTTTGCAGTCCATCGCACCTGCATGAGCGTGGGAATCGCGACTGGAGCATCCAACACAGGTAAATCGCAGCACAGGAACGTGGCCGCCTGCAAGGGATACGAACTAAGGATGCAAACGCCGCCGTTGCTCAGATTATGAATGCGGCCGTCAAATTCCTTTGGCGGTGGGGCACTCGTCGTCTGATCCGATAGCAAACTCCGTGCATGCACTTCAAGCATCTGCGGATAACGCTCGTGCTGGCGTCGTTCTCGCTCTGAGGGATAGGTCACAATAATGGCATGATGCCCGAAGTCCCGGATGCAGTAAATTCTTCAATCGGACTAATCCTCTATTAAACTTGGAATGCTGCAAAAACCTAAGCGTTTGGCCTCGATCCTGCAACCTTCCCAGCAATTCCAGAACGGGTTGAAACCTTCATCTTGACCATTACCAATCGAAGGAACGCTTTTACCGTATTCGGACTGATCTTCATGCGGGTTGCGATCTCTTTGCTGGTAAGGCCTTGTAGAAGCAATTCGACTGTTTCACGTTCACGTTGAGTCAGATCAAACTGTTCAGAGATTTCCGAGAGCCCATTACTTTCCGCTGCGGTCCGCTCCAGCAGCACAGCGAAAGCGGGCTGAACGGGATAATGTCCGTTACAGTCGACTCGAAAGTTCTTGCAGATATAGCGGCGTTTACCCGACTTAAACTCTTTGACGAAAGCCGGTCCGTCCTGATTCCCATGGTCGAGGAGGGTGGTGCGGACCCGGTCCGCAAGAAAGACCTTGGGTTGCTTGATCCGATCCGCCCCGCTGGGGAAGCTGAGGATTTGAAGGGCGGGATCGTTGGCTGCAATCAGATTAAATCCACCATCTAGCAACAAAAAACCGTTGGTGCTGGGAGCCATCGACACTGTGTTCTCCTTGGTTCGAAAGCGGCGGTCCCGTCACGCCCAGAACCCTCACGAGGAGTTCTCCTGGGTGCGACCGGACACATCCCGGTCAAAACCACGATCAAGGGGACGATCTTTAATTGAGTTCCGGTCCGGGCTTTTAGGTGGGGGAGTGGCACTCGCAGCCACAATACTATGGCCCGAAGATAGCGTTAATAGTTTCCTGCAGGAGACGTAGCTTTGTCAAGAGGAATAAACGGATTGGCTAGCCCAATCGTGGCATTGCTGCCAGGGAGATTTCCGTAGTTAACTAGTTGTGTTCAGGGCAGATTCCATGAGCTTGAATCCGGGGAGGACGTTCGGTCGTCGTCAGAGCCCGAATGCGCTCCATGCCAGACCCGACTCTCGGTGCCGAGCGACGAGTCATACGATTTAAGATAAAGACAACGCATCGTAATGCGTGTGCGATCCCGATCCTGCTCTGAAACCGGATCTGGCGCTGAATCGCGTTCCCGCAAACTAGCGGGAGGTGTAAGATGTATTGGAGTCCGCCAGCGCGGCCTTCCCCCCGGCGGTGGCGCAAGCCGCAACCAAGAAGTTGCGTTTGCGCGCGACCGTTTGCAGCCGTAGATAGTTGCGAACGGAAGTGAGGGGCGGTTATGCACAGAGATACGCCAGCAAGGTGCGATCGCCGCATAGGCGGTTCGCGAAGACGGTTTATTCTCGAATTGCTCACTCGCATTCGAGGCGGCCCGCGCATCGCGGTCGCAGTCGGCTTGCTGGCTTGTTTTGGATCGCAAGGACTCTGGGCCTCAACCTCTCCCGAACC
>Ga0187872_10003483_pt1 | contig 12555 bp, 13 predicted proteins | sample June2016WEW_16_4_FD_132973 | JGI IMG/M metagenome (GOLD analysis project Ga0187872, IMG submission 132973) | Peatland microbial communities from SPRUCE experiment site at the Marcell Experimental Forest, Minnesota, USA - June2016WEW_16_40 | ecosystem: Environmental > Terrestrial > Soil >...
ACCAAAACCAGAAAGTGTCAACCCCTTTTCTGGAATTGTGGTCTCACAATTAAATTGGCCCCACACCGTTTACTGCGTATCCCGTGTGGTCAAGTAACTCATCCGGCGAAAATGACGGTCTTCATTCTGCCTTTGTTTCAGGCCATTCCCGCTGTTAACCTCGCACCATGCCTTGGGAAAAGCTGCTGGCTTGGGCCAACCGGACAAATTGATGAAGCCCTGCGTCAGAAATTGGAGTTTGTGCTGGAGGAAGACCGCGTTTACCGCGCCCTGCTGGATCGGCATTCACCGCATTGGCGCCTCCAGGAGGCCGAGCGCCAGGTGCTCGCGGAAAAAGGCAAACCGCTCGGCAAGTTGTTGGGCGAGGTTATCACTATTGTGCAGCCCGAAACCCTGCTCAAATGGCATCGCCGCCTGGTCGCCAGCAAATGGGATTTTTCCAGCCGACGCAAAGGCAATTTAGGACGCCCCTCCGGCTCGGTCGAGATAGAAAGGTCAGTGCTGCAATTCGCCCGCGAGAATCCGGGGGACACCGCCCAACCCAACGCCCAAGAATCACAACCTGCTCTTCCCCGCCTTCTTTGCTTCAGCCCATCTCGCTTTCGCCAATGCAGCCAGTCTCGCTCTCCCGGCAGCAGTAAACTTCCTCTTTGGCGCTGTGCCTTTGATCTTCGCCCTCCTTGCCTTCTGAGCAGCTCGAATGTTGGCAAGTCCCTTGGCGCTCATCTTCCCCTTCTTCTTTGGCGCTATCCCTTTGATCTTCGCCCATCTTGCGCTTTGAGCAGCTCGCATTCTGGCCCTTCCGGCTGCACTGACCTTCCGCCTCTTTCTGGGTGTTTGAATGGCGGCAGTTTCATCAGAACCACCCAGTATCGAGTTCAGTTCACTTTGCAGCGATTGGATCTTCTCCTGGATGTTCGCTGCTTTCCGAAGTTGTTTTGGTGTTGCGTTTATCATATGTATCATAAGCGCCGGCAATTTGGAACAAGTTGCGGAATGTTGTCAAGCAGGAGAAGCATTGGCCAACACCTGTGGGTGGCAAAAACCTCGTCAGTGAACGAAGTCGTTGATTTTGCTGGGTTTGTCCGCAAGCTCATCAGCCATGTCGGCGATTGTCTCGGCGCTCCTGCGCTACTTCTTTTCCTGGCTCTGTCCCAAACACGAACTGGCGCTCGAGAATTTAGCCCTCCGGCACCAGATCGCGGTGCTCAATCGGCATGCTCCCAAGCCCAAACTGCAGGGCAAAGACCGGTTGTTGTGGTTGGTCTTGAAAGGTTGGTGGCCGAACTGGCGTACCGCGTTGATCATCTTCCAACCCGAGACCGTCATTGGTTGGCAACGAGCCGGGTTCAGGATGTTCTGGCGATGGAAGTCCCGGCATCGCGGTGGACGGCCGCGAAAGGATAGCGCGCTGATTCAGCTGATTCGCCGAATGTGGGCCGTCAACCCGACCTGGGGCAGTCCGCGGATTCGCGACGAACTGGCCAAACTGGGTCTGGAGGCCTCGACGGCAACGATCCGGAAGTACCGCCCCAAGTCTAGGCGCCCCTCTTCACAAAGTTGGCGGACCTTTCTCCAGAACCATGCGGGTGCGCTCGCTGCACTGGACTTCTTCGTGGTTCCGACGGTGACGTTTCGTCTTTTGTATGTATTGTTGGTTATCACCCATGCACGGCGCAAAGTTGTTCATTTCAACATTACCGAGGAGCCAACCGCAGAGTGGACGGCCCAGCAGGTCGTCAACGCCTTCCCGTACGACACCGCACCCAAGTATCTGGTACGGGACCGGGATTCGATTTACGGCTCGGTCTTCGTGCAACGCCTTGAGGGTATGGGCATCCAGCAGAAGTTGATCTCCCCGAGATCTCCCTGGCAGAGCCCCTACGTCGAGCGCCTGGTGGGTTCGATTCGACGCGAATGCTTGGATCGAGTGATCGTGTTCCATGAACGGCAACTACGGCAACTTCTGGAAAGTTATCTGGAATATTATCACAACGTACGCCCGCATCGATCCCTTGACCACGATAGTCCCGTACCACGGCCGGTCCAATCAGCCGATTGCGGCAAAGTCATTGAGCTGCCCTTGGTCGGTGGCCTCCATCATCGTTACCTCCGTCAGGCCGCTTGAAGGGCACAAGGGCCACCGGCAGGCGCTGGTCCGAAGATCCCGGTTGGCTCCTCCCTTTTCTGCACGTGAGAAAAGCCACGATTTGTCGTTGATGTTCTCTGGCCAGGGTTGCAAACTTTCAGGTATACGCCATCTCTTGCCTCAATCGAGTCCGTCTGATTTCCTCCGGATGGCGTTTTTGCCACCCCCACCCCTCCGGTCTCGCACACATGGGCAAATGTCCGTTCGCATCGTTCGCTCCGCCATCGGTTCAACTGTCGCCCCTTGTTCCCCCGCACCCGCCGCCGGTTGGCCCGAAACGCTTGTTCCTGTTCGGGCGGCTTGTCGGTCCAGCACCGGCTCTTTTGCCGCCGCTCGGGGACATACGTTCGCATCCCCCGCTCGGTCAACTTCACCAACAAACCGTTGTCGTGATAGCCTTTGTCCATCACCGCCTCCGCAACCCCGGTGTCACTACCCGCCAACACGAGATTGGCTTCGGCTAAACTCAACGTCACCGGCCCGCTCCGCGGATCGGAGGTGTCGGCGAAAGTGACGGCCGTCGCTACGATCGCTTCGCTGGCCAAGTCCACCGCGTGCTCGGCCTTGTAGGCCATGTGCGTGCGCCCGTCTTTCATCTTGGCAATCCGACTGTCCGGATCGTTGGAGCTTTCCCATTGCTCATTGGAGACTTTCTTGTCCTTGCGTCCACGATCCAGCCGACGCAGGTCTTCTTCGGTAGGATTGGCGATCCCCTCGGCCTGCGCCAGGCCCCGCAGATAGTGTTTCCAATCCTCGCCGGTGTCCTTGCGCACAATGCTCCTCATTGCGGCGTTGGCTTCCAGCGTGGTCGCGTCAAGCCCCACCGCCTTGCCGCGCAGCAGTCCTATCTGCTCCAGCAGACTCAGCACGAACACAAAGACCTTGTCGAAGACCGACTCCGGCAACCGTTGCCGGATGATGGTCATCGAAGCATGTACCGGCGTGTCCTCGGTAATCGCAATGCCCAGGAAAGTCCGCAGCGCCAGACTGTCCGCACAACGCCAGGCAATGCCCCGCTGACTATCCAAACCCTCGAAGTAGCCGGTAAAAAGCATGCGAAAGTAAACCCCGGGCGGAATCCCCGAACGCCCGCCCTCCTTGTAATAAGGCGCGCACAGTCGCTCCACAAACGCGTCGAATCCCGCCTCGGCCAAAACTTCATTGAGTTTGATGTAGAACGGATGACCGGGACCGGCAGCCAGTTTCGCCGTGGGGATGAACAGTTCGTCCTGTTGGGGCTTGCGCTTTCCAAGTGCCATGAAAATCAGACGCTTCCTCCCCGCTCTCATTCAATCATCTGAAGGACTTTTTAACGGGCTGCTAGCGTTTGGTTCATACTTACCCTTACTGGTTTGAGTTCAGGTTTGTGTTGGTTCTCGGCATCTCGCTCGCCCCCGCTGGCGGGCACGGACGCCCCACGCAGAATTTCATCCAGACCGCGGTGGGCCTGCCTGCTCAGGTGGCACCTTGCCATCCTAGCTTTCGGTTTCACGTTGCCTTTCAACTTCCTGCTCGGTCAGTTCGTATTCAGGTTTGAGCACGCGCTCGTCAATGGGGGCGCCGAGACGCTTTTCCAGTTCCCTGGTGAATTCGACTCACTCGGAGCCGGCGGCGCCGAGCACTTCCAGTTTTGCGTCCCATCTTTATCTGACATTTCCCATTTCGTTTCTTGCCCACGACCCGCGTGGGAACACTTGCCTGATCTCAATCAGACGCTGTCGTCCTGTAAAACCTCATTGGACCAGACATGGATTCAAAGTATGTCCCCTTGCCGCTAGAATCAGCCGTGACTGTGGCAATTGTGCTCCAATGCATAAGGTCGGTTGAAGCTTCTATGTTGTAAGCGCTTCCCGGATAACCATTGAGCGATATGATAATCGTTCTAGTCGAATCAATTAAGGCGATACTGACCGTAGCCGGGGCTGGTTTGACGATGATCCTATGACCACTGTCGTATCCTTGCCAGTCAGCCAAGAAATATTTAGCCGTCAGGTACAAATAACCGTCTGAGCCGAAAGTAAAGGCCGCTACTCCGCGATTATCCGGCATCCCCCATTGAGGGACAGTTCCACCAACTGCCTGCAAGAAGCGAGCTGAGGTGTATACCGTCCCGTCATGCCCGAGAGCAACCGAGCTGGCCCCGAATTGGGTTACAACAGGCCCTGTATTGCCGTAGGGCAGTAACATTCCTCCTGTTGTAATGCCAACCACATAGATTCCACCACCGCCATACCACGAATTGCCGTAAGCACCGATGATGGCTTGCGTCCCATCGGCTGACAGAACGATTTCTTCTAAATAATCAGATGCGGGATTTTCGCAATCCGCCCCATCCTTAAGGCGGAAGGATTGAATGGCACCTTGAGCACTGGCAAATGATGTTTCCAAAGCATAGGCGCCATCTGGAGTGATTGCCGCATACGAATGATTTGCCAAGGCTACGCCGGCTGTATATGTATTAATGACACTGCTCTCATTCATCACATACACATGACTAAAATCACAGACGCCGAGCAGCCCTCCCGAGAGCAGCGAACATCTCCGGCTATCCACCGAGAGAGGCAAGGTTACCGGCAAAAGCGAACCATTTGACCACCGTATCTTCTGATTTCCCCAATAGCCATAGCCATCGGCGGTCATCAGCGGATATTGCGCAGAGGCAGCACCGGCAGTGAATGGTAAAACAATACCCTTCCGCCCGGTCACTGTTGAATACACGTGGTTAGCCGTTCCGTCAAAGGCCACAACAAATTGCCCCTGCGGATCGGCCGCCGTCACTTCTTCACCCGGGAGATATCCCAGAACAACATTGGCCGCAGGATCAATAACAACCGTATCGGTGATCGCACTGTTGGTTAGGTCCGGTACCGAGGCATACAGCAACTCTCGACCGGCTAACGAATAGTTAGTATCTCGAATAACTGTGTTGGTTACCGACCAGAGCAACGTCCCGGCAGTATTCCAAGCCTTGACCAAGAAGCTGTTCGTTCCTTGATTAAGCGGAAAGTTTAACTGACCGCCGTAGTAGACCGGCTGCGGCGGTTGGCCGTAAACAATTACCACATATTGTCCGCCGCTATTGGGTATATACATTGACTGACCATTGACCGTCACGTTACTGGCTTGATAATCATAAACAAAGACCGGATACCAAGCCAGATCGGTTGTAATGTTATGCAGCTGGTTTTGGAAAGTAATAAGAACAGGTTGCGGCGGAGTCGGATTCGAAACAGGTGTGGACGAAGAATACCAGACGTCGTTCAGTGGGACACTGCCGCTATCCAAACCGCCAATGACCCAGATCAGATTGTTATATACCACACTGGTATGCCGATCGCGAGCAGGAAAAGCAGCGGCATTTGTGGCTTCTGTCCAGTTTATGCCGTCAGGCGATGACCAGACATCGTTCAGGTTAGTAGTAGTACTGCCATTGTTACCGCCAATCACCCACATCAGACTGCCTTCCACCACACTGGTATGAAATACGCGCCCGGGAAATGATGCTCCGGCCGTATTCTCCGTCCAGCTCACACCGTCGGCTGACGCCCAGACATCGTTTAAGTAATTATTGCCATTGTAACCGCCAACCACCCACATTTTGTTATTGAACACCACACTGGAGTGATCGCGTCGAGCAGGAAAAGCAGCGGCATTTGTGGCTTCTGTCCAGTTTATGCCGTCAGGCGATGACCAGACATCATTTAGCGAGTTTCCACCGCTATTCTTACCGCCGATGACCCACATTTTGTTATTGAATACCACACTGGTATGACAAAGGCGTTTTGGAAAAGCAGCGGCATTCGTGGCTTCTGTCCAGTTTATGCCGTCAGGCGATGACCAGACATCATTTAGCGCGTTTCCACCGCTATCCGAACCGCCGATGACCCATATCCGGCCATTGAACATTACACTGGTATGATCGTCGCGTGGAGAGAAAGCAGCGGCATTCGTAGCTTCTGTCCAGTTTATGCCGTCAGGCGATGACCAGACATCATTCAGAACATTTTCATCGCAATCATAACCGCCAATGACCCACATCATGCCATTGAACACCACACTTGTGTGATCCATACGGCCGGCAAAAGATGCTCCATCTGCGGCCTGGATCCAATTTACACCCAAAAGCGAATTGCTGACTTGGGCGACAGCCCTCTGCCCAAAAACAGAAAACAAACACGCGACAATGACTATCAAGCACAAAGAACTAAACGTTTTCATAGAGCACTTCCTTATTTGCTTGTGTTTTATAACCACTATTAAGCTGAAAAAAACAACATGGATTCAGAGTCTTCCCATAAGACCCTCTTTAAAAATGTCCGACTAGTCCGGCGTTCAACCCGACGCCGTTCCTGCCAAAGAGCAGGGTTCCCTCAATCGCGATGCTTTCGGTCATGCGCCACCCGAGTTTGGGCCCGCCCGCAGGGACCAACACCCACTTGCCGGACTGTGATTGGAAATTGCTGTAGCGATCCCAGCCGTTGTCCACGTAGACTCCTGAGAAATCTCCCACGGCGCCGGCGTAGAAATGTTTGGAGAAGCTGTAATTCACCCCGATGGCCGCGTCGAAGCCCCAGTTGGAGTCCGTGTAGATGAAGGCTGCATTGGCGGCGGGGCGGTTGTCGTTGGCGTTCTGGCGGTCGTCCAGATTCATGCCCGACGAGTCCGCTCCGTTGCCGGAGGTGTAGGCGAACAATCCGGAGGCATCCACATTGAGGCTCCACTTGCTTTTGTCCCTCAGCGGCGTCTCATACCGGAGGCCGAAATCAATGTACTGCGCGCGGTTCAGGCTGGTCGTTCCCGCCGATCCGGGAACGTTAGCGTTTGGCAGGAAGCTGTCGCCGGGATTGGTGTCGTGCGCAAAGGTCTGTTTGACCGGGACGCTCTTGTATCCCAGCAGCAGCCCGAATCCACTCGGGGTGTCAGTGTCGGGATTCAGCGTGGCTGGGGTTTCCTGGGCGAGGGCTACGCAGCCCAGTAGCAGGACCAATGGGGCGATCACAAGTTTCATTGCTGTTCCTTTCAAGTTGAGTTTTTACGGTCTACTCGATGTTGGTTTGGCTCGAAAATCGGCTTGGTGACTCAGGGCTTGTCGTTGAGTCCGGGGTACTGAACAAAATCCCTCAAACGCGTTCATTTGTGTACCTTTCTCTCGATTGTAGAGCTTTTGAAATAGATACCTTTCCCTGGACAAGAAGATTCCGAGCGCACCGAGTTGGCGCGGTTGCTGCCTACCGCCGAAGCCTTCGCGAAGACAACGAATTGTTTCACACCTCGATTTTGCGCTCGGTGAAAATCGCCGCAATAAAATTAGCTGGCAATCGCCAGTCAAGTTTGGCAATATTTCGACAGCTTTCGATCAGAACGATGGTGGAGCGAAAGTGCGAGCGAGAAGGAACTTAAGAAATGCATCAACGCGAATTTCGATTGGCTCGGATCATCAGAATCCAGAAAGAGCGAATTGGCAGCTTCTTGGCGCTGGAAGGCAAAATTGCTGAGGCGAATCGCAACGTTCGGCACGAGGGAGCACCGGTTGGGATCAGCCGTCACAAACTGAAGCAAATCGCCGAAAGTGACGAGGGGCTGGTCTTGAAATTGTTCGAACTGCGAGCTCTGGATCGGTACCTTGCCCGGCTAGGGTCGGGAGAAACCCTCGCCGACCGACCGATCTTCGAGAAACAGAGCATTCTAGAGTCATTTGCCGAGGTCGGCAGGGTTTGCTTCATCCTCGGGAGCAGGCTGCGCCCTCGCGAAAGGATAAATGAGTTGCGCCGATGGGATTGTCGGGCTATGGCGATTCTGATGCACGATCTCGGGGAACAACGAGGCCGAATCAAGCTCGAATTTGAAGATGTGACGCTGACAACAAGCGGGAAGCAAATGCAAACGGAGGCCTGGTTCAGGTATTTGAACGACGATGGGCCTTCAGTCGTTTCGGTCGGTTCGCCGCGGGCCTGCCTTGCAACCGAAGTTCTTCTGGCACGAATGTTCAACGTGCCTGAATTCGAGCCGCCTCTCGATGCAAAAGTGCAGCCTCCATTCAGTTTCATTTGGTCGCCGGATGTGCGCCCTAAGTCCTTGAGTGCCTTCAGCTCAGATACCAAAGCGCTGTGTTGGAAAGATAAGAGACTTGCGTGTAGGGTGGAGCGGGGTACAGCCTGGGCAATACGGCTCAAAGACAAAGTCTATGAAGTGCCACGCGAGTACCGGCGGACGAAGACCTTCGGGGTCGTTGCGGCACAGCGGCGAAGCAGGGGGCAGATTTATTTGGTTGTGGCAGGCATAAGTGGCCCGGCAACGTTTGCCGCGTCGAAGATGGTAAGGGAGATTACCACTGAACTGCCGTATTCAACTGATCCTCAGGGTCATGGTCCTGTTCTTTGGGCCGCTATTAGCGCCGATGTGTTCAGCGATTCCAAGCGGGAGGGCGATTCCAGGCAAGTCGGCAAACCGCAGTTTGTGGTCAACCCAACAACATGGCCGCAAATGCCGCCTTGAACTTGAGGGTAATTTCGTTCGGTTCGGAGAAGCAGTTTCACGACAGGTTAGGCGCGGTAGCACATCGCCCAAACCATGGAGAGAAACGTTTCGTGAATCGTTATTTGCTTGTGTCCATCGACGAACGGCAAAAGGTGATTACGAGATATGGAATCTAGTATGGGGCGCTCAGAATAATCATAGGCGATGCAAGGCTGAAGTCCGTGCCGCTGCAGTACTGCGTGGAACTCCTGGGGAAATGCTGGATGAACGTGCTCCAGTCTATCTGCGACGTTCCATTTGAGGACTCTCACCGGCTGAGTCCCGACGTGCGTCTTCGGGTTGTAAAAGTTTTGTCTCATCAAACCGGAATGAGGGGGCGGTCACTATCGAGCGCGACGGGCGCGGTAGCGGAGTTTGTCACGGAGAAGTTCGAGTTTCTGTTCGCCCAACTCCTTCAGGGATTCTATAGGTTTCTTCAGGTCGAGTTCGGCATTGGCGAAAGCGTGGACCTGGTCCCGGTCCCAGCCGAGTTCCTTGGCGCCGGCCCAGATGCCGTTGTACATGCGCTTCCGCCATTCGGGATTGTTGGTGCGGCGGAGGCTCGGGGTCATGCGACCGAGTTCCTGCTTGAGCCATTTAATAGCCTCTTCGCCTTGGGCAACGGTCAGCTTGCGGTAGGATTCGACTTTGAAGACGTTTTTGAGGTGCTGTTGCCAGCCGCCGTAAGAGGCTTTTTTGCCGGCCAACTCCTCCGTCTTCGCCAATTCGCGGATGAGTTCTTGAATTTCGTGGGCGGTTTCCTCGGTGATGTCGCCTGGTTCGCGGGCGATTTGCGGCCGTACGACCTTCTTTTGGTTGATATGGATATCGCCGCCGGCAGTCTGGGCCACAATGCTGCCCTGAGCGTTAGCGACTTGGACGACGGCGGCGTCTTTGGATTCACTCGGGCCGGTGGCGTGCAAGGGCGGCATCCTGAGGAGTTGGCGGAGCTTGGCACGGCACTCGGCGGTCTTTGAGGGCATTATGACCTGGCTGAGCCAAAGGAAAGGAAGCCCCTCGGGTTTCTTGCGGAAGAAATTGGCCGCGAGTTCGGGGTTGATCTGCTCGTCCAGCAGGACGGCGATCTTCCAATGGGCTTCGGCTCGCTCCAATAGGCGCAGGTCCTGGGGGACCTGGCTTGGCGAGCAGAACAGCTCGAAGACGGCCCGTTTGCCGTCCTGGGCGTACTGGACCATGTCGTTCCGGCCGCCCGCGACCGCGTAAACTTCGGCGATGGCGGTGGTGCTCGGGAACTCCGCCGTGAGGAGCGCTTTGAAGGCATTCTGGAAGGCGGTATGTACCTGGTGCTTGGGGAGCGAGGCCGCTACCCAGTCCGCGAAGCGTTGAAACTCGGTCTTGTCCATGCAGACGAGGCCCCGGGGCACGCTGTCCGCGGGCGCGGCGGGGCCTGATTACAAATGGAACAAAAAGCAGCGCTTCATTGCAAGAGAGCTTTGGAGAGCGTGGCGTCTTTAGGCAGTTGGTCTGCTTGGCCAGCTTCCAGCGCAAGCGAGGCATCACGGCAGGCGAGCACCTTGGCACGGGATCCGCGATAGGATCGGAGCTCACGGATTCGTGAACCATGAGGGCACGAGGGCTGGATCTCTTGCGCCGGGCTTGAATCGTCGTTACGATCACCACCAGCAACCATAGAGTAGAAACCATGATTTTTATCAGCTACAGCCACGCCGATGCCAAATGGAGCCAGGATCTCCTCAAGATGGCGGCCCCCCTCCAGCGATATGGAGGGATCAACGTGTGGTCGGACGCTGATATCGCGGCAGGGCAAAATGGCGGGCTACCATCCAGCAGTCGCTCGACAAGGCAGCAGTCGCCGTCCTGCTGGTCAGCCGACATTTCCTCACCTCAAAATTCATCATGGAGGTGGAGATGCCCTATATCCTCAAAGCCCGCGAGCAGCGCGGGTTAACGGTGCTCTGGGCGATGGTGTCGGATTGCCTCTACGAGGAGACGCCGTTGCAGGCAATCCAGGCCGTGATCCCGTCCGCCATCCCGCTGGAGGGCATGCGGGAGGTGGAGAAGAACGCGGCGCTCAAAGCGATATGTCTGGCGATCAAGGTGGCCTGGCTGGCCTACGAGCGGCCAGTTATAAACCCGGTGCTTAATGGGGCGAAGGTCCAGCGGAGGATGGAGAACCTCCGAGTCCTTGCCTGCCCAGCCCGGCGAAGGGTCGAGGTGTTCGTTCGCCCCGACAACAGCAACGATTGGTATCACCAGGGGCCGATTCTCGAAGGCCACGTCGGCCTCACCTGCAATTTCGGGAACGAAAAGACCAAGCCAGGCACCGGCTACCATATCGTGGCGATCACGACGAACGCACCCGTGCCCCATCAGCGGGGCAAGCCGACGAAGCCGCTGCCCAAGGAGCGAACCCGCTCTAAAGAAGAGCGGGTGCTTCGCGCCTAGATCGCGCTGGCCACGCACTGCGGCGCTCAGAGGTACAATGGGCTGCGGCCAAGCTCAGGGCGAGCCGAGATTGAAATCTTCCAACGCGACCCCAAAATGCTCTTTGAAGCCGCGGCCAGCCCATGGTCTGCAGAATTCAGCAGTATAGAGCGGATGCATCCAGGTGAAATCGATGTTGTAGGGCCCATCCTCGATGATCCACTGCCTGATCAGGTCATACAGCAGGACCCAGTGGTAGAAGGAGTTGAACGTATCGTAGAGGTTTTTTTCTGAAGCCTGTGGGTGGCAGAAACTCCGTCACGGAACGAAGTGGTTGATTCTGCTGGAGTTATCCTCAAGCTAATGAGCCATGTTCGCGATTGTCGCGGCGCTGTTGCGCTACCCGTTGTCCTGGCTCCGTCCCAAGCACCAACTCGCCTTGGAGGTCCTGGCCCTGCGGCACCAGCTTACGGTCCTCAAACGACAGACCCACAAACCCAAGCTCCGCCCTGGGGATCGATTGATCTGGATCACTCTGAAGAGTTTCTGGCCCGGTTGGAAAGGTGCTTTGATGATCTTCCGACCCGAGACGGTCATCGGCTGGCAGCGGGCCGGGTTCAGGCTCTTTTGGCGATGGAAGTCTCGCCGTCGAATGGGGCGACCGGGAAAGGACCGGGAACTGATTGAGCTGATCCGTCGAATGTGGGCGGTCAATCCAACGTGGGGCAGCCCACGGATTCGGGATGAACTGGCTAAACTCGGACTGCACGCCTCGACGGCCACGATACGGAAGTACCGGCCCAAGTCCAGGGACCACCGCTCCCAAAGCTGGTGGACTTTTCTCCAGAACCACGCGGGTGCCATCACAGCCATGGATTTCTTTGTGGTCCCGACGGCGACCTTCCGCCTGCTTTATGTGTTGGTGTTCATCCGGCATGAACGGCGCAAGATTATTCATTTCAACATTACCGAGGCACCGACGGCGACGTGGACGGCGCAGCAGGTCATCAACGCGTTCCCTGATGACACCGCACCTGAGTATCTGCTGCGGGACCGGGATTCCATTTACGGATCGGACTTTGTGCGTCGGGTCGAGGGAATGGGTATCCAGCAGAAGTTGATTTCCCCACGATCTCCTTGGCAGAGTCCCTACGTCGAGCGCCTCGTCGGATCCATCCGGCGGGAATGCCTGGATCGCGTGATCGTCTTCGATGAACGGCAGCTGAGGCAGATTCTCAAATCCTATTTCCAATATTACCTCGAAGTCCGCCCGCATCGATCCCTCGATCACGACAGTCCGATTCCACGGCCGGCGCAGGCGCTGGACTGTGGGAAGGTGATCGAGATGCCTTTGGTCGGCAGCCTGCATCATCACTACTTGCGCCAGGCAGCCTGAAAACCACCGGCTTCACCGCTCCCCAATAGGCTTGCCCCAAGCTCGTGGTTGGCTCCTGGCTTTTTACGCTATGGCAAGTCGCGAGTTG
>Ga0187872_10003484_pt1 | contig 12553 bp, 9 predicted proteins | sample June2016WEW_16_4_FD_132973 | JGI IMG/M metagenome (GOLD analysis project Ga0187872, IMG submission 132973) | Peatland microbial communities from SPRUCE experiment site at the Marcell Experimental Forest, Minnesota, USA - June2016WEW_16_40 | ecosystem: Environmental > Terrestrial > Soil >...
GCGTGAACGCGTGCCCTTCCGATTCGTGCCCCCTTGGATTGTGGGGCGATCAGTAATAAAGCAGATTCCTCCGCTACGCTGCGGAATGACAAACAGGTAAGGGTGAGCGGTTTGTGGCACGGGTAAACCCGTGCCCTTAAGCAAAAAAAATCAAATACGGGGATTCTTCCCCGTTCGCTGCGCTCAGGGTCAGAATGACAAACAGGTGAGGGTGAGCGGTTTGTGGCACGCGTGAACGCGTGCCATTCCGACATTTCGGCGGGGGGAGGCTAGAGGCGGCAGATGAGGAGTTCGCGCTCGTAGACGAGCTGGGCGGGGAGGTGGTCGTGGAGGGCGATGAAGAGCTCTTCGTGGTCCATGACCTCGCGCTTCCAGGCGTCGTGATTGATGTGCTGGAGCTGGTTGAAGAGTTCGCGCAGCTCGTCGCGGGGAATGTCCAGGCCCTGCCAGTTGATGTCTTCGAAGAAGGGGACCCAGCCGATGGCGGTCTCCTCGCCGTTGGCGTGGCCGTGGACGCGATCGACGACCCACTTGAGGACGCGCATGTTCTCGCCGTAACCGGGCCATAGGAATTTGCCGGCGGCGTCCTTGCGGAACCAGTTGACCTGGAAGATGCGCGGAGTGTAGGTGAGGTTGCGCTGCATGCTGATCCAGTGGCGGAAGTAGTCGCCCATGTTGTATCCGCAGAAGGGGATCATGGCCATGGGATCGCGGCGGACCTTGCCCACGGGAGCGCCCGCGGCGGCGGTGGTTTCGGAGCCCATGGTGGCCCCGATGTAGACGCCGGCCGACCAATTAAAGGACTGGAAGACGAGCGGGATGGTGGTGGGGCGGCGGCCTCCGAAGAGGAATGCGGAGATGGGGACGCCCTCGGGGTTCTCCCAGTCGGGGTCGATGGTGGGACACTGGCAGGCGGGGGTGGTGAAGCGGCCGTTGGGATGGGCGGCGGGGGTTTTGTTCTCCGGGGTCCAGGGATTGCCACGCCAGTCGATGAGGCGGTCGGGCGGAGTGTCGGTCATGCCCTCCCACCAGATGCCGCCGTCGGGCTTGCCGTTGGCTCCAACGGTGAGCGCGACGTTGGTGAAGATGCTGTTGCGCGCCAGGGTCTTCATGGCGTTGGGATTGGTCTTGTCGGATGTGCCGGGAGCGACGCCGAAGAATCCCGCCTCGGGGTTGATGGCGCGCAGCTGGCCGTTGGCGTCGGGGCGGATCCAGGCGATGTCGTCGCCCACGGTCCAGACCTTCCAGCCGTCGAAGCCGGGGGGGGGAATGAGCATGGCGAGGTTGGTCTTGCCGCAGGCGGAGGGGAAGGCTGCAGCGAGGTAGGTCTTCACGGTGCGGCCGTTGGCGTCGGGCGGCGTTTCGATGCCAACGACGAGCATGTGTTCGGCCATCCATCCCTGGTCGCGCGCGATGTTGGATGCGATGCGCAGGGCGACGCACTTCTTGCCCAGCAGGGCGTTGCCGCCGTAGCCCGAGCCGTAGGACCAGATCTCGCGCGTCTCCGGGAAGTGGACGATGTACTTGAGGTCGTTGCAGGGCCAGGGGACGTCCTTCTGCCTGGGCTCGAGCGGCGAGCCGACGGTGTGCATGCAGGGAATGACGCGATGGATTCCCTTGTCGATCTCGGCAAAGACGGGTGCGCCGATGCGCGCCATGATGCGCATGTTGACGACGACATAGGCGGAGTCGGTGAGCTCGACGCCGATCTGCGACAGGGGCGAGCCGACCGGGCCCATGGAGAAGGGAAGGACGTACATGGTGCGGCCGCGCATGCTGCCGGTGAAGAGCTGCTTGATTCGCTTGCGCATGACATCGGGGTCTTCCCAGTTGTTGGTGGGGCCGGCGTTGTCCTTGGAGAGCGAGCAGATGAAGGTACGCTCCTCGACGCGCGCGACGTCGGTGGGCGCGGAGCGGGCGTAGAAACAGCCGGGCCATTTTTTATCGTCGAGCGGGAAGAAGGTCCCGGCCTCGACCAGGCGGTCGCAGAGGCGGTCATACTCCTCCTGCGTGCCGATGACCCAGTGAATGTCCTTGGGCTGGGTGAGTTCGGCCATCTTTTCGACCCAGCGGATGAGATGAGTGTTGGTGGTCGGGGGAGCGGCGGCGGGCTTTGTCGTCATGGGAGTGAAATTGTTTTCCTTGGGGTCCACTTCAAGTCTTCGCTTTGGGGGCGTGGCTGTCAACATGATTCATTGGGCCGAAGGGCAAAGGGCACTCCGCAAAGCCGGTTCGCGACGGTAGAACAAGGGGGGCCGGGTTGGTGCGTAACAACCTCCGATTGCACGCGTAAGATTGTGCGAGAGGGGAACGGATGATTGGGAAGGTTCTGGCGGTGGGGTTGGTGTGTGCGGGGATGGCGATGGGGCAGACGGCGACAGCTCCGGTTGCTTCGACTGCTGCGGTTGATCCCGCGGCTTCGGGTGCGGCGGCAGCGCCAGCCAAGGCGTATACGTTCGACGTGGTATCGATTCGGCAGAACAATACGCCGCTGCGGGGGCAGAGGGGAATTCCGCAGTCTGGGCCTACGGCGGATGGGTATCGCTTGACGAACGACAATCTACTGTTGGTTCTGCTGGCGGCGTATGTTCCACAGGCAGGCGGAGCGACATTCTATGGACTCGCTCAGATTAAAGGGATTCCGGACTGGTCGGAACGATACGACATCGACGCGCGCATCTCTGACACAGACCGCGCGGCGTGGCAGAATCCAGCCGAGCAGAAGGTGATGCTGCAGGCGATGTTGCAGGCGATGCTTGCGGACCGGTGCAAGCTGGCGGTGCATCGCGAGATCAAGGAGGTTCCGGTCTACTCGCTGGTGGTGGCCAAGGGAGGGCCGAAGTTCAAGGAGACCGATCCGACGGTGGAGCATCCGGCCGGATATAAACTGCCGTGGGGCGGCGAAATAACCATGACTTTCTCCAATGATGGGGGGAGCTACAAGATGTATGGAATTTCGATGGCGTCGTTCGCGACGTGGTTTTCGTCGTGGGCAGGACGCCCGGTTCAGGACAAGACCGGATTGACCGGCAAGTACGACCTTACGATGAAGCAGCCCGCTCTCTCTGGGCCTTCGCCGGGCGAGCAGCAGGACGAAACAGCGTCCGATCCTGGTGGTTCTGCGAGCTATTCGATGGTGAAAGATCTTGGCCTGAAGCTGGAGTCGGCGAAGGGGCAGGTGGAGACGCTGGTGATCGACCACATGGAGCGGCCGTCGGAGAATTAGGACTTTTCATGCCTCCGGCTAGGCGATGGGTGAGCCGGCCGCCTGGTAGATGCGCTCGATGGCGATGAGGTCCTTCAGTCCTTCTTCGCCGGGGGAGTGCGGCTGGGTGTTGTTGCGAATGCATGAGGCCATGTGCTCGCCTTCCAGGGCCAGTTGGAAGTGGCCCTTGCCGGTGCCGGTCTGGTCGAATCGCTGGCTGCCCGCGCTGCCCGTAAGTTGGATGCCGCCGCCGCCGAAGGCCGGGTTGAGGGAGATGTATCCCTGGTCGCCGTGGATGCTGAGCGTCATGGGTCCGAACTGGCCGTAGGAGCTGCCGCTCGAGGCGATGATCCCGGAAGGGAACTTCATGGTCCACTCCACCGACTGCTCCACCTCCTTGAAGCGCGGGTCATCCTTGTCGCGCGTGGCCAGCACCGCGGTAAACTCCGATGGCTCCTCCTGAGTGAAATAGCGGATGCCGTTAAGCGGATAGATGCCAAGGTCCATGAGCGATCCGCCTCCGCCATATTGCTTGGTCTGCCTCCAGCCGTTTGCCTGGGACTGAAGCATGCAGCCACGGAATGACTGGATTTTGCCCAGCGCGCCGGAGCGGATGATGTCGGCGGCCTGCTGCCAGATGGGGTCGTACTGCATGCGGTAGGCGATCATCAGCTTGCGGTCGGCCTTGCGGCACGCGTCGATCATGGTGCGGCACTCCGCGCTGCTGATGGCCATGGGCTTCTCGCACAGGATGTGCTTGCCCGCCTGCGCGCCGCGCACCGTGTACTCGCAGTGCATGCTGTTGGGCAGGCCAATGTAGATTGCATCGATCTCAGGATTGTTGCGGACCTGGTCGAAGGTCTCGTAGGTGTAGACGGAGCTCTTGGGGATGCCGTACATCTGGGAGAACTGCACGCCCTTGGTGTCGGGATGGCCGGTGACGAGAGCGACGATCTTGACGTTCGGCGAGCTGGCGACCGACTCCATAAAGGCGGTGGAGATGGAGCCGATGCCGACCGCGGCAAAGCCGATGGGCTTCTGCGTGGAGGCGGCGTTCTGAGCCAGGGCATGCGGGAGTCGGAGAGAGGCTGCGGTGAGGGTGGATAGCTTGGTGAAATCGCGCCGATTCATGCTTCCTCCAAAGGGTTGAATGGGCCCGATCTGGTTACGATAATCGAAGAGGCGCATAGGAGTCGAGCGCTGCGGAGTACAGCCTGCCATGCGATGAATTGCGCCGGGATGGTCAGTCTTCGGCGAAGGCGCGGAGGTGGGACTCGGTGGGGCGCGGGGTAAGCAGGCTGACGGTGACGAGGCAGAGCAGGCTGGCGAGGAGGGCGGGGAAGATGGCGTCGCGTTCGGCGAGGACGGCGGGGAGGTGGGCGTGGATGAAGGCCGTGTCCCAGAAGACGGTGACGAAGGTCCCGGTGAAGATGGAGGCAACGGCGGCGGAGGCGGTGGCGCGCTTCCAAAAAAACGCGGCGAGAATGACGGGCGTGAGCGCGGCGGAGTAGATGGTGTAGGCGTAGAGGGATTTTTTGAGGACGGACTCGGTGTGGAGGCCCTGGTAGAGCGCCCAGAGGCCGAGCAGGACGACCATAAGGCGGGAGACGAGGAGGACTTCTTTGTTCGAGGCGCGCGGTTTGAGATAACGGACGAAGAGATCGTTGACCAGGTTGGCGGCAGGCGAGAAGAGGTAGTTGTTGGCGGTGGAGACGATCTTGGCGAAGATGGCTCCAACCAGCAGCGCGCCAAGAAGCATCAGAGGTCGCGATCCGCTGAAGGCGTGCAGGCCAGTGTAGGCGAGGATCTCGCGGGGGTGGTCGTGGACCTCGCCGGCGGGAAAGATGGCGGAACCGGTGACGGCGAGGGCGACGATAACGGTCTCCAGGATTACGGTACCGACGATCCATCCGGCGACGGCGCGGGAGGCGTCTTTTTCGGAGCGGGCGGAGAAGAACTTCTGATACATGGACTGGTTGCCCAGCATGAGCAGGCATGTGGGCAGGAATATCTCCAGCGCGGAAGAGATGCGCTCGTGCGTACCGTCGGGGAGGAGGTTGGCGCCGACATAGCTGTTGAAGGGATGCAGGTCGCCGAAGATTTGGAAGTGGGAGGCTGGCAGTGCGGCGCGGACGGCGGTCCATCCGCCGAAGTTGTGCAGCAGGACGGGCAGCGCGGCGCAGAGGGTAAAGGTGGCGAGCAGGCCGATGGCGACGTCCATGTAAGCGACCGAGGACATTCCGGCGATAGCGGTAAAGACGATGACGAACGCGGCGATGAGGTAGCGGCCGTGGATGGCGGAGATGGAGGCGGGGAAGATGAGGTGAAGGATGTCTCCACCGCCGATGAACTGGTAGCTGGTGATGGCGGTGTAGGTGAAGAGGATGGCGATGACGCCGAGGACGCGCGCGGTTTGGTTGTAGCGGGTTTCGAGCAGGTCGGGGATGGTGTACTGGGCGAAGCGGCGGGCGCGCGGGGCGATGAAGTAGATGAGTGCCAGGCCGGCCCATCCCCCGGCGGGCTGCCAGAGGGCGGCGAAGCCGTGGCGATAGGCGTTCTCCGCGCCGCCAAGCAGCGAGCCGGAGCCGATCCACGAGCTGAGGAGGGTGAAGACCAGGACGAAGGCGGGCAACGAGCGCCCGGCGACGAGGTAGTCCGCGCGGGTGTGCACCTTGCCCAGGCGGGTGAGCGAGACGGTGAGCAGGGTGAGGACGATGAGGGCGAGCGTGACGGCGGTGAGGTCCATGGAGGCTGGGGATCAGTGTACTGTTTTGCAGTGGGAAGAATGCGGCGGATAAGATTGCGGTGGGATGGAGAGGGCACAAGATTCTCCAGTTGACGATGGAGTTGTGGATTGAACAATAGCGCGGAAGAGCTGGCGGCGGAGGGGGTTGGGCAGGCCTCGGGCGATGGGCCCGCGCCAAGCCATGCGCTGCGGCGGACGCTGGGGCTGAGGGACCTGGTGCCGATGCAGATCCTGCTGGTGGTGGGGATCACCTGGGCGGGGACCGCGGCCAAACAGGGTGGGACGCACATCTGGTTCTGGCTGGCGGCGATTGTGACGATCTTTATTCCGCTGGCTGCAGTGGTGGGGTGGTGCGCCAGGGTGTGGCCACTGGAGGGCGGCGTCTACCAGTGGACGAAGTTCGCGCTGGGGCCGTTCGCGGGGTTCATGAGCGCGTGGAACTTCGGGATGTGGGCGCTGCTTGCGGTGTCAAACGTGGGGATCATGACAGCGACCAGCCTGAGCTATGGACTGGGGCCGCGGGCCGCGTGGATGGAGGGGAACCACTCGCTGATCCTGGGGCTGAGCGTCGGGCTGTTTCTGCTGATCCTGCTGGTGAACATTCCGGGCTTCGGGATTGGCAGGTGGGTCTCGCACTTTGGCACGGCGGTGACGGTGCTGGTGTCGCTGCTGCTGATGGGGCTGCTGTTCATCCATCCCCACGCCAGCACGCTGCACCCGCATGTGGACCCGCAGGCCCCGTTCAGTTTTGCCATGCCGGTGCTGACTCTGTTCAGCATGAACCTGTTCACCAAGATTGCGTTCAATGCGCTGACCGGGCTGGAGATGGTGGCGGTGTTTGCGGGCGAGACGCGGGACGCGGGACGGACGATCCTGCGCTCGGCGTGGATCGCGGCGCCGGCGATTGCGGTGATCTACATTCTGATGACGGGCGCAATGCTGGCCTATATTCCGGCGGCCAAGGTGGACCTGACGGGACCGATTCCGCAGTTGCTGGCGGCGGCGTTCGGCGGCGGAGCGGCGAGCGCGGGGACCGACTGGGGATTGCTGCTGGGTCGCGCGACAATCCTGATGCTGGGGCTGGCGCTGGTGGCGCAATACACCGTGCTGGTGGCGGAGAACAGCCGGCTGCCCATGGTGACGGGGTGGGACGGAATCATTCCAGCGTGGTTCACGCGGCTCGATCCGCGCTGGAAGACGCCGACGCGGTCGATTGCGACGATCGTGGTGGTGGCACTGGGGATGGGCGTGCTGGCGACGTATGGCACGGGCGCGCAGGAGGCGTTCCAACTGATCAGCTCGGTGGGAAATATTTTTTATGGGATCTACTACCTGATGATGTTCGCGATTCCGCTGGTGGTGGGCGTGCGGTTCGGCGCGCGTGCGGGGAGCTGGCTGAAGCTGGCCGCGGCAAGCGGGCTGGCGGTGACGCTGCTGGCGATGGGGTTCAACCTGCTGCCGATCGTGAACGTGGCCAGCCGATGGGAGTTTGCGGGGAAGGTGGCGGGAGTTTCGCTGGCGCTGAACCTGGTTGGGATGGCGATCTACTGGAGGGGAGCGCGGAGATCGAAGGCCGTGCGGCAGAGCTGACCAGGAGGAGCTATGGCTTGGCTGCGGCGGCCTGGAGGTCTTTCATGTACAGGTTGAGGTTGCGGGTTGGGCCGAAGACGTGGACCATCATGAAGCGGTAGAGGGGTGGATGGATGAAGCCGGTTTCGGTGATGCGCAGGGTGGTTGTTCCAGGCGTGGGGCCGGGAGAGAGTTCGTAGGTCCAGGTGCCGCCGTAGGAGCCGTTCGGCAGGTCGAGCAAGACTTCGCGATGCGTGGGGGTTTCACTGCGAATGGCGAGGAAGGTCATGGTCTGGCCGTGGCCGAGAGATTCGACCCAGTGGGCCTGCTTTCCATTGGGGCCATCGACAGGCGCGAGGACGGTGACAGACTTGATCTCGGGACGCCAGGCTGCGCTGTTGGCGATGTCCGCGATGCGAGCGAAGACCCTGTCCGGCGGCGCGGGGACGACTCCGGCTACGGAGACGGAGTGGTTGACGGGGAGTCTTGCACCAACGGCGTAGACGAGGACACCGGCGAAGACGAGGATGAGCAGGACGAGGCCAAAGATCTTCATAGATGCTCCTGAATGGGGAGTGGAACGATAGGATTTGGGCCGGGGTGAAGACTGGACAGGTACAAGATGAGCGTGGGACAAAGGGGTCGCAGAATTTTCAGCGGGCACATCGGATTTCCCTGTCCGGTACCCTGCCGGCAAACCGGCAAATATATTTTTGCAGTGCAACAACTTATCTGACTGAGAGTAGTCAACAGGAGTGGGTTGCACTGCCGCACCGGGCCGCGCTGGAGGAGCGATGCGGAGTAGAATCTGCTGCAAGTCCCATGGAGGGCCGCCATGCGAGTCAACTGCCGCTGTTCTCTGCCTGCATTGGTTCTGTTCGGGGTACTAACTGCCATTTATACCGCTTCATCCGCCACGGCCAACGCACAGGCGGCCAGCCCGACAACGTTTACCTATCCGCAGATCGTTCGCCTGAGCTATGTCGAGGGGGACGTGCGCGTGGCGCGCGGCAAGGAGGCGGAGAAGCAGCTTGAAAAAGAGAGCGGCGAACCCACCGGATGGGAGCAGGCCGCGGCCAATATGCCGCTCGAGTCAGGCTACAGCCTGGTGACCGGCACGGGGCGCGCGGAGATCGAGTTCGAGGACGCCTCGGTCGTCTACCTGGCCGACAACTCGGTGCTGACGTTTAACGAGCTGAGCGCGACGAACGGAGTTCCGTACACCGATATGTCGTTGCTGTCCGGGACCGCGACCCTGAATGTGCAGCCCATGGTGCAGGGCGAAGTGTTCCGGCTGGACACCCCCACCGACAAGATCACGCTGCGATACTCGCAAAAGGCGTATCTGCGCATCAACAGCTACCTGGACGCCATCGCCATAACGCCGCAGCAGGAGCTGACCTTCAACATGCCGGGGTTTGTGGCCCGGCCGCTGAACGTGGGTCAGACGATGGCCTTTAGCCACTCTCTGCGCGTTTTGCCGCCGACAGCGTTGGATGCGGACGCGATGACCGAGTGGGACAAGTGGGTGCAGGAGAGGGTTGCGGCGCGCGATGCGGCGCTCAAATCCGCGATGAAGGACGCAGGGCTGACGGAACCGATTCCCGGACTGGCGGAGATGAATGGGCAGGGAAAGTTCTTTGCGTGCGCGCCGTATGGGACGTGCTGGGAGCCGACCGGGGGATGGGGCGGGGACAAGGCCGAGATGGCGCAGGCTGAGGCGCGTCCCGGGGCTGCCTCCGGCAGCGCCAGCGCGCAGGCTGAGACACAGCCCGCTGCTCCGGTCGAACGCGTGGCCCCGAGCGACGAACAGGCGGCGCCTGCGGGTGCGCCTGCTGTCGCCGGTGCGCCGAAGGCCTCTGGTGCGTCCAAGGCAACCGGGCAATCGGCCGCGGACGCCTATCTGGCGAGCCATCCTGGGGCGGTCCTGCTGACCGAGGACTACATCTTTCCTTGTTCTGAGTTTGCGGTACGCGACCTGATTGCGGAGGACCCGGTGACCGGCAAGGAGATGATCGTCGGCAGTGAGTTTGTAACCGACGGCTATCCCTATTTCGCGGGATGGCCTTATGTCGTGGGATTTCCGCATCGCATGTCCAGTGCGCTTCTGCTGTCGGCTTCGCTATGGGGTTTTGATGAGTTTGATGGCTTCAATGGCTATGAACCGTGGGATTGGGGGGTCTGCCATGCCGGGAGCTGGATCCGCTGGCAGCACCGCTATGTGTGGGTGGCGGGGACCAAGCGGCACCACCATCCGCCGGTGCGCTGGGTGAAGCACGGGCGCGAGGTGGGCTATGTGCCGCTCCATCCCAGGGACGTGAAGGGCAAGCCGCCGATCAACCTGAAGGATGGGGTCTTCAAGCCAACCAAGAAGGGCGATTCCATCACTGTGGAGCGAAGCAACTTCGAGCAGGGCAAGCCAGTCAAGGTGCTGAGTGAGGCGCCAAAGGAGTTTCGCAAGCCAGGGTTGGAACCGCTGAAGATCGCGGAGGTCCCGCAGGCGGAAGCGCACTCGGCCTACCGAACGGTTGTTGCAGCGAAGGCCGGCGCGATGGCCAGCCCCGTGACGTTCAAGGAGGGGGTGAAGGCTGGCCCCACCACGGGGTCCGCTTTTGCGGCGAAGGGGGAAGGGATACCCATTACCTTCAACCACAAGACGCAGAGCTTCACGGTGGCGCGGCCAGTGATAGAAAACGGCAGACCCACGACCGTGGTGCAGCCGCTGGGTGGTGGCGGGAACAGCAGCTTTGCGGCGCGTGGCACGAGCTATGGCGGCACGCAGAGCTATGGCGGCACGCAGAGCAGGCCGACCACCAACACGGGGAGCTCGAACGGCGGAGGAGCTACGCGGACGTATACCCCTGCGCCTTCGTATACGCCGCCTGCGCGGTCCTACTCGCCACCCCCTGAGCCTGCGCGGTCGTATTCGCCCCCTCCTGCGCCGTCGAGTAGCGGCAGCTCGTCGGGCGGCGGCCCGACACACCGGTGAGGCTGGGGCCGGTGCGGGACCGAGGATGAGTTCGCGGTCGAAGGGCTGAGCGGACTGATCCCATTCATTTTGCTTAGAACGCGGAATGGGGTAGTGTCTGAAATGTGCGTGTATAGCTTTTAATGGTCTAGCTTGGCTTTGAGGGCATCCCAACCAGCGTCATTCAGGTATTTTGAGAGATCAAGCATAGGGTTTTTATAGGTGCCATTCGCAATCTGGAGCATGGCATCGCTTGCAAGCCCTCTGGTCTCCCAACATTTGCTCTTTGTGGAGGTGAGGTAGACATGTAGTTTCTCCTGATGGCCGTGAATCTCGTCCATGTGCTGCCGCAGTTTTGCCGTGGGAACAACGAGAAAATCAGGCTTATCGCTTGTGAATCCCATCAACACAAATACCCAGAATTCAGCCTGAGAAGTGCCGAGCTTCGCCCTGTTCAACACGAACCAACTCAAACAGCATAATGAATTCCGCAGCACGGCAGACTTTCCGGGCAGGAAGTCTTTGCCGAATTTCACTTGAAGCGAGACTGTTCGCTGGTTTTTCTTGTCAGTGACTAGCAAATCTATGCCAGTGTCCTTCGACGGAATCCACACATTCCAGCGGTTTCTGAAGTGACTCTCGATGTATTCACCTACCAAGTATTCCCCGGCATGGATCGTAAACATCGGTTTCATAAGGCGGCAGTGTAACACAGATGTGCGTTAGCTGTTCTTCTTATACGCACATTTCGGACACTACCCGGAATGGATAGGGCGCGCGCGGTCACGAAATCTCCGCTACAATCGATGGAACGGGCCCCCCTAAAAAAAATGATGAAGGACGGAGATCTGCCATGCCTGACTCTTCCGCCGTGTTCTTTTCTGCGCTCGATGGCCGCATCGACCGCTACGACCTGTTGCAACATCCCTTCTACCGGGCGTGGTCGAAGGGCGAGCTGACGCGCGAAGACCTGCGCGAGTACGCCGCGGAGTACTGGCACCACGTGTCGGCGTTTCCCGCGTACCTGAGCGCGCTGCACACGCGCCTGCCCGACGGCGAGCTGCGCCGAATCGTGCTGGGGAATCTGGCCGACGAAGAGGGCATGCACGACGGCCGCCCGCACAGCGATCTATGGATGGACTTCGCCAAGGGGATGGGCGCGGAAGAGGCCGATGTGCGCGGGCGAAGGATCGGGCCCCAGACGCGCGAGTTGGTGAAGCACTTCCGCGCGGCCATGCAGGGTGCGCCCGCCGCGGCGCTGGCTGCGCTGTATGCGTATGAGTCGCGCGTGCCGGCGATTGCGAAGACCAAGGCCGAGGGACTGGAGCGGTACTACGGCGCGGACGACGCGGCGCGGCGCTACTTCACCGTGCATCGGACGGCGGATGTGCATCATGCGCAGGTATGGCGCAAGGCGCTGGCAGCGGAGCTTGCGGTGCATCCGGAGGAGACGGAGGCGGCGCTGGCGGCGGGTGAGGATGCGGCGCGCGCTCTGTGGGCTGCGCTGGATGGAGTGGAGCGAGCGCGACAGGCGCGGATGGTTGCCGCGGCCTGAGACGGCGGATAGGTTGGCTTCAGTCGCAACCGCTGACACTCGCGCTTTCCTATAGCTGTGCGGGTGTGAAAGGATGGCTGCGCGGCCGATTGCGGCCCCATCGAGGAGTTCCATGCCACTGTTGCGAGTTTTGCCGAAGGCCTCCATTCGCGGGGCTCTGTTGTCGCTTGTCTGCCTGATCTGCGTAGGCCCGGCTGTGCTCGATGCGCAGCAGCCTGGGGCCGCACCTGCGGTTCCGCCATCGACCGTGCTGGTGGCTGTCGATCAGCGGCAGACGCTGAGTTTGAACGGCGAGTGGCACTACATTCTCGATCCCTATCTGAACGGCGGGGGCGGCGGACGCAACGGCTACTTCAAGGACGAGGAACTGCCCGCGGGCAGCAACCAACTGATTGAGTACAGCTTTGCCAAAAGCCCGACGATCAAGGTGCCGGGCGACTGGAACACGCAGCGGGTGTCGCTGATGAACTACGAGGGCGGCTTCTGGTACGAGCGGCACTTCCAGTACCA